>Ga0105249_10003434_pt1 | contig 13719 bp, 21 predicted proteins | sample KBSS44metaG_FD_81522 | JGI IMG/M metagenome (GOLD analysis project Ga0105249, IMG submission 81522) | Switchgrass rhizosphere microbial communities from Kellogg Biological Station, Michigan, USA - KBS S4-4 metaG | ecosystem: Host-associated > Plants > Roots > Rhizosphere > Soil | place... | reverse complement strand
GGACGCAAGTGCCCCGCTACACCTTCGAAGGCATGGACTTCGACGTGACCAACTGACCAGTCAACGGTTCGGGTTTCGCTCGGGTAATGGCACTTTTGAACTGCTCGCCAGCAGCGCCTGCCGAGTCGCAGAATCGAGCTTAGGCGGCGGGGGACCACTTTCTTTGCTGGCCAGAGCCTTGCGTATTGGCTCCGGCATCCTGTCGGCATCGGCCGGGACTGGCGGCTCGAAACCGCCCGCGGTCAGGATGGTCCCACATTCCTGCGGCAGCTTGCTCATAGTAGGGGAAGACTTGCGGAGAGCCCCCGTAGCGGGCTGCCCCACTCCGGCAATCGCTGCTTTCTTCAGCATCGCGTACCAGTTGGTAAGCTCCTGTCCACAGCCGTCGTCGCCGCTAAGAGGCTTCTGAGGCTCGCAATCGCGGGCGTCCGGCGGGCAAGTCACGCGCACATGAAAATGGTAGTAGTGGTTCCACCATGGCCGCACCTTGGCCAGCCAAGCGCGATCCTCGCCCGCCTGCTCGCATAAGACCTTCTTGATGGCGGGATGCACGAAGATGCGATCAACCTCTGGATAGAAGGCGACGCGCTTGATGAGCTTCGTGTGAAGCGGGGTCCACTTATCGGGATCAACGGTGAACGGGTCCTTTAGCATCGACACTGCGACCATGTTCTCGCGTTCTTCCGTGGTGAGGGTCCGGTCGGGCATCGGGGTCAGCCAGATGTCCACGTCTAGCCCGATCTGATGGCTGGAATGTCCGGTAACCATGGGGCCGCCACGAGGTTGCGACATGTCGCCAACGAGAAGTCCTGGCCATCCATCAAGATTGCGCGCATCGGCAGCAAAGCGCTCAAGAAAATCGAGCAGTCGGGGATGGCCCCAGTTGCGGTTGCGCGAGAGCCGCATCACTTGCCAGTCAGGACCGTTGATTGGAAGCGCGACACCTCCTGCGAGGCATCCTCGCGCGTAGGAACCAATCGCCCGAGAGGCAAGTGGAGCAGGCGAGGTGGCAGAACCAAACAGCTCATTCGCTGGCGGCTCCTTTGGTGCAGACTTGGTCTCTTTGGGCGCGGGTAAAGGAAGGGCGGCTGTAGATTTTGATGGGTGCTTAACTGGCTCCGCCGCTACCGATCCGCATATCAGCAGCATCGATACCAAGCTTACGACTTTCTGAGTCATCTGACGGAACTCGGGTGAACCTGCCTTAAAACGGGCGAGCTGGCCCTAAGGAGGCCGTGAACATCAGCAAAGCAAAGAATATGGAGGATTGGGGGCCTAGAACCGCGTCAATACGCCCGATCCAGGGAAGAGCCATCCTCTCCAGCCTACTCGCCTCCAGACGGACTCAGAGAGCCGCCCAGGCCCCCTTTTTTGTTGAGTCCTCAACACCGGCTGAGGCCCTTCGACTCTGTACGAGTCCTCTGAGGGCTTCAGGCGGCATCTGGCAATCGGTCAGACCGCATAAGAGGTGCGCCTTGGTACTCGCATCTGTGAAGCCTTCACGCGAACGATCTAGGCGCGATCAGTAACCTTCCTGGCGGGGGTGGCGGTGGCTTCGGCCGTGGCGGTGGACCCGGAGTGGTCCGGGCGGTTTCGGTATCGGCATCTCAATCGGAGGACAACTCCAAGCGCGGTTTCCCCGCGATCCATCTGTGTAAGGCATCGCCCTAGTCAGACTCGGTATTCCTCGTCGCTTACCTGCTCCATCCAGTCCACGACTTTGCCATTCAGCGCCTCCTGAATGGCGATATGTGTCATCGCAGTCGAGGGTGTTGCTCCATGCCAATGCTTCTCGCCAGGCGGAAACCAGATCACGTCGCCCGGCCTGATTTCCTCGATTGGACCGCCCCAACGCTGTGCCCACCCAAGACCAGAGGTAACGATCAATGTCTGACCGAGAGGATGGGTGTGCCATGCAGTGCGCGCACCTGGCTCAAACGTGACGCTTGCGCCACGAACACGCGCTGGTTCGGGTGCCTCGAATAGCTGGTCAATGATCACATCGCCGGTAAACCACTCGGTCGGTCCTTTGCTGGAGGGCTGCGATCCACTTCGCGCAATCTCCATTGCCTCTCTCCTTTGGAGCCTGGACGATCCCAGTGAACACCCAGGATCAACGCCCAATTGACCAGAATACACAGATGTTGGGAGCGCGGAGCCAGCCAATCCTGCCTCCTCCAGAATGTGCTCATTCCGGGAAACACGCTCCTTCCTCTGTTATGACCATGTCCATAGGAATGTCATTCGGCTGCGGGTGGATCGTCACGAGCGCTTGCTGTCGATAGCCCAATCCTAACTTGAGTGGCGAGTTTTTCATCCTTGCAAGAGTCAGATCGAAGAAACCACCTCCATAGCCTAGGCGATAACAAGCCTGGTCAAAGCCAACGACGGGCGCGATCACTATATCGGGCACGACTTCCTCGGTGCTTGCAGGCACTGGGATATTCCAGACGCCTTTGGCGAGCGGCTCGCCTGGACTCCAGGGCCGGAAAACGAGCGGCTTGCCGCGTTCTTTGACCACAGGGAGAGCACATCGTCCGGCGCGGCTCAAAACCCGACCCATGAAGCCACGTAAGTCCGGCTCACCCCGAAAGGGCCAGTAGGCGCTGATAACCCGCCACGGACTTCGCCAATAACCTCGTCGAGGCTGGCGGCTATGTGGTCCGCGTGGCGCCTGCGGATGTCGCCAGGGATGGCGAGGCGCTCAGCAATCAGCCGCTGGCGCTCGGCTTTACGCCAATTAATGACCTCGGCACAATCCAAAGCCCCGTCTCCAACCGTACGGCGCTTCTTCATTGTCGGGAAGCTGATCAAAAGCGGCCCTGACCAACATTCCCCGTGATTTCCCTCGTCGGCCAGGACCGCCGAGGTCAGGTGGGCTGGCCTGCCCGCCTTCCTCTGCCGACAGGCAATTCCTCGAACGCGGCATCACCGAGGCGGCGTGAACACACTATCGAGGAGGTAGTAATCCTCAGTCGATGAGTGAATCGTACACAGATCGGGCGAAAGGCTCAGAGCAGGCCGATCTCGCCCCCGACAGCTTGTTGTTGCCGCCAAGTCACGCCGGGAGATTTTTCGCCTCACTAGCCTGCTCGTCAGTACCCGGTAACTGACTCTCGCTGTTAAGTTTGTCCCCTGGAGGTACGTGTTATGGGGGATGAGAATGCCGAGTTCCGAGTAATACCCTCGTCAGACAGACGTATCCTGAGGGATGGCTCTTTCAGCTTCTTCGTTTGAAGAACGTGTCCGCCTCATGGGCAAATGAATATCGGGATAGAGCCTCGCGAGGCGAGGCTTTCGGCCGCGACGCTGATCAAGTCAGGATGACTTGGGAGGCATGGCATGGGAGAGGACAAACGCAAGCGGGTAGCCCATGACGCGGGTCGCGTCGCCGGAGGCTAAGGCCTAGCTCGCGACGTTAGTACGACCTTGATAGTGGGCGTTTGTAGCTCGTTGCGTACGCAGCTTAACGTTGGGGGGTGAAATGAGATGGGTTGCGGTACTCTGCTTTTTGTTCTTCAGCACTTCGGCATTGGCGCTTGACGACTGCAATGCCAAGTTTCCAAACACCGACCAATTAGAAGAGCGGCTAAAATGCCTGCAATCGAACAACAATAGTCTTCAAAGCCAGATAGATGCCCTGAAGGCAGGGCCCAGCAGTGAACATGCAACCGCCAGACCCGAGGCCAAGCCGCCTGTCGCCAAACCGATGGCCAAGCCTGTTGCCAAACCGATGGCCAAGCCTATCGCAAACCCGATGACCAAGCCTCAAGTGACCACGCGGCAGCCTTTAACCAGGGGGGACTGCAAGAAAGCGGGTCTGCAATGGAATAGCAATGCCAATGTGTGCGGTCGGTAGACGATGTCCCAGCCTGGCTACTTGGATGTGCAGTGGGGCCATCTCCCTGGAATTTAGACGTTGCTAAGGTCACCGCTGAGCATGGGACCAAGTCTCGAGACTTAATGAGCGTATCGATGAAACCGAACCACCTATTAGCGATGGCAACTTTGGGCGTGGCGCTTGGCGCGGTAACAGGTCAGGCCCTTCACGCACAGGCAACACCACCCGTCTACTACGTCGCTGAGGTCGATGTGACCGATCTCGACGGGTATTTGAAGGAATACGCCCCAAAGGCCGCTACATCTTCTAAGGACTTCGGCGGACAGACCCTCGCTGCGGGCCAGGAGATCACTCAGATCGAGGGCGCGCCGCCGAACCGCCGCGTTGTCATCGTGAAGTGGAACAGCTTGGAACAGCTTCAGGCTTGGCGCAATTCGGAGCAGTACAAGGAAGACCGGAAGATTGGTGACAAATACGCAAAGACGATCCGGGCCTTTGCAGTTGAGGGCTTGCCCCAAAATTAAGCGCGTGGCTTCAACGGCCTTCCTGAAGCGGCGCGACGACGATTGCTTCGTGTGTACTCTCCACAATTGCCTTGATTTCATTCTGCTCCGGCTGAGGCACACCGAATTTGTCCAGCGTCTGCTGCAGGTCATCCATGAAAGCCAGCCATTCTTCCTCGGTAATCATGAGGTGCCGGTGGGAGTCTCCCATCGGCCGACCAGAGTAGCGCTGGGGTCCACCAGCGGCCTCGCAAAGCATCTCGGTAACGAAGTATTTGAAGCCCGCTGCCGATACTCGATGATGGGCCTCATCCACACGCGGGTTCGCATTTAGCCGTGGGTCGATCATGACATGGTCAATCAAATTGTCGACCACGGGCGCGATGTTGTACACGCCGCCAAGTCGATCATACAGCGACGGCCGCGTAGGTGTTTCGGTTTCATCTTGGTGTGTCATCTGAGCCTCCCCCGATGGAGGACGACCCAATGCAGGCTCACTTATCATGACCTGCTGCAAAGACGGGTGGGCCTGAGACGGGTCTTTTGGTGCTCTGGAGTAGGCCGCGTCTGCCGACTTCTCGCCCAGAGGGCAAGCCCCCCCTTCGGCGCTAGGGGCCAGAGCACCAAAAGTCTACATGTCCTCGCCGGGCAGTTGAAGCCGTATAAGATTGCGGGAACGTGTGTCTGTCACGCTACAGCCGCTCACCCACTTTGGGCCTATTCTCTTCAGGCGGGGTGGCCGCTTTTATTCACGGGCGTGAAAAGCGGAGACCACGGAAACCCGCACTCCTGATGGGAAGCCCCGAACGAATCGGGGCTTCCTTCTCAGTTCTTGTCCCAAGTTCGCTTACGGAAGGGAGACATCCTTTGAGGGAAGGGGTCTTAGCGATGACCGTTGCCGAATGGACGTGGGACATCGCTTTGGTCCTGTCTGGCGTCGCCGGATTACTTCATTGGGGCTGGTGGTATCCGGCCATTTTCGGAGCGATTGCGGCAGTAGTCCGCGAGGCATCGCAGGGCTTCGTGCTAATTCAGCACTGTGGTTCAGGCTACCTCATTCGATCCCTAACAACGACTTGCCTGCTCTGCGGTGTCGTTGCGACGGGTGCCTATGTGCTTTCGGTCATTTAGGTCCCCGCTCGTCAGCATCTGTGTTCGGTCCGCAGCTTGCCAAATAGATCCGTTTCGGCTAGTTCGCGTTGGCTGGGGGGTGACATGGAAAGGAGGGAATAACGGACAAAGGTTTGCCGCAATGCATCGAGTGCGTGAATTGAGGACTTCCCTTGAACACTGCCGGGCCTGGAAACAGCAACTTGAGAGCCAGCTGTCGGAGTTCCCAGGGTAGCCGACAATCCCAACCAGCAGCAGGAGCATCAGCTGAAGGCCCTCCAAACTGATCTCGAAAACGCCCAGAACAATGTTTCTTCGCTTCAAAGGCAGCTCGATGATCTGATGGATTAGCCAGGCTCCTTTTTGGCACCCGCTTTCTTATCTAGCATCGGTCCGCCTCTAAAACTTTCACACCCGTGCGTTCTCTTCGGAGTCAGCTCCTCACGAAGCTTCTCCATGCTACGGCTTACATGGGCCTTGATCGGCGCAGCCATGTCGGCTGCGAGCTTGGCTGACAACTCACGCACCTCCTCCGCTTGGGCCGCCAGGCTACTCAACTGTTTACGCCAATAGATCGCTCGCAACTCTACCACCTCGGCGATGTTCTTGGCCGTTGCCAAGCTCCTGGCCAAGTCAAAGCCAGAACTTACATTTCGGTGAGCAATCTCGATGATCTTACGGTTTAGCGCCGCTGAGCCCTGGCTCAGCGAATCGAAGGACCTCGCCAGGGTGTCGAGTGCTGCTTCAAGTGCACTCTTCGAGCGCTCGTAGGCTTCCCGCGTCTCGGCCAAACTCTTTTCGGCAAGCTCGCGGGCGGCTTCGGGCAGCGTCGCGGTGTCGAGGGTCATGCGCTCAGTCTTATAACCGTAGTTCTCGCGTGACCTATCAGTGGTGTCATTGAGATTCAGGGGGATATTCATGCGTCACCTCTTGGGCGACGTGTTTCGCAGCGGGGGAGGCCCGGAGCTGCGCTAGGCGTCAAAGAGCCTAAGCCTCGCCGCCCAGTTATGTTGCGCGCCCCGATTCTAGGAAAGCCAAGAGGGGTTTCCGGATTATCCCCGATATACACAACAAGAGATGCGGGTTAGGGGCCGTTTCTCTTTTGCAAATTCAGGAAATAACCGCTCTTGGCCTCACGCTCGGCGTTTTCCTCTGATCTGATCTTTTCAGGGCGGGGCACAACCTCTCCAAAGCCCAGCCCTGGCGGCCCTGACCTACGAGGCGGGGTCGCTTAGATCAGGGCCGTCCTTCATGTCTATCGTGACCGTCGAACGGAACGTGGGTCGAAAGCGGAGTGCAGCAAGGCTTCACGCTCTTTTGGATGGGCAGGCACGGAACCGAACCGTAAGAGCAGAAGACGCAGCAAGAACCTGGAAGCAACCTGAGTGTCCTTCCGCAATCCTTACAGTCGTAGATAGCCCCAACTGGTGTCGTAGCAAGGAGGGAATGACCGATGCGTGACATCCGTAGCGACTTGCAAGAACGTGCCAAACTGCTCGAGGAGCAAATCGGCGCTACGCAGAGTCAATTCGATAAATATATCGAGCAGCTCAAGGTTGAGCACCAAGGCAAACTTGAAGATCTGAAGTCCGACCTTGACGCCGTACAGATGGTCATAAAGACGGAAGATCGACTTCTCGGCAGCGTGAGGCCTCCGGCTGAGCCAAAGTCCGAGCCTATGCCGCCACAACAGCCCGGGTGGCAGTTCCGGGCGGCTTAATTTGTGTCGAAGCCGATCCGAATTGATCAGTGTATGCTTGGAGCGGCCTCGGGAAGCAGGGGACGCATCTCCAGTGCCAAATGTCCCGCTTTCGTCGCAGCAGCCCGCAATCGCCGATCATTGCTGGGGCTGATGGTGACGAAGCCATGGTTTGCAAGACTGGCAAGTATCCAGTTCAGAGAGGCCAGGGGTAATCCGTCTTCAGCGACGCCGTGGCGCGTAAGAGTTCCAACTCCTCTTCGCCCATAACTCGTACTCGGTACTCCTGCTCAGGCGTGAGGGCTTTGTGCTCGCCTGCCGTTCGACCTGCTTTAAGCGAACGGGCAGCGATGCCGCGGGAATCTTGAAGGTGAGGACGAAGAGCCATTTGGGCCTCTCGCCCCACAACAATTCAAAGCAAAAAAAGTTCAGTGGCCCGTCTAATCTAAGCGCTTTGACTACCCGCTACGCGATGATGTCGTAAGGCGCTACACGGCGGGGGGCCTGGGAGCCGGAGCTACTCTAAGAGCTGCCGCGCATCAGCGAGAAGCACATGCCGAAGGCCCGAAGGCTCAGCCAAGGCAAATGAGATTTTCCCCGCTTGATTGTGCGCGGCGATCTCGATGTCGCCTCCAGCATCAATTACAGCGTCGATGATTGGTTGAATGTCGGGTTGGCGTTTGACGATCTCGATGAGCAGGTCACCAGCCGCCATCCAGAATTGATCAATAGGATTGGCGTCGCATTCGGTTTGCGGCTCGTCAGACTCTTCGGCAGCTATACCCAGTAGGTGCAGTGTCATGGGAGACCCCTCTTACGCAAAACAATGAGGTACGCCCCAACCTTCTCCAGCCCCACGGTGGGGCACTTATAGCCATCTTGAGAGATGGCTTTTTACTACCTCCGCACGTTTGGCCATAGCCAAAGCGGCCAAAAACGGCTCCGGTCACGCTTTATCGCGGCAGCGATTGCGACTACCGCGATGATATTCGCGGCTGCCACAGCCCCAAACGTGACGACGTACAGGTGGACCATGAAATTCCCTCACGGGATCAACTCCCACCTGGCGGGATTTGTTTCCAAGTGTGAGGCCGCTCCCATTTACGAAGAACTGTTGGGAGCGGCCTCTGACTAGAAGGCCCCTGTGGCTGAAGAGGTACTGAAAAGATGCTCCCTCAATGGGGCATGGGTACAACCCTCGCATGGCGCGATCATCCAATATGCGGCGAGAATGGGGACTGGAGCGCTGTTTCAACGCGCATCCGGCGACCGGTCAGAGCCATTCTTCGAGCCAGGTGACTCCAGACGGGCTCAGAGGACTCTCCCAGAACGTTGCTCGATCTTTGGGTCTCTCACCGGCTAGGGCCTTTCGATTTTGCACGAGTCCTGTGCTGGCCTCAGGATGCATCTCAGCAATCGGCATCTCAGCGCTCGGGTTAGATCGTACGGATGCGTCGGTTGCTCGCATCTGTGAAGCGTAAACCGCGAGCAATCTGGGCGCGATCAGTAACCTTCCTGGCGGTGGTGGTGGTGGCTTCGGCCGCGGCGGTGGCCCAGGTGGTGGTCCTCTCCACTTCGCCTATAGACCGACCGGTGGCGTACGTACTAGCAGCGGGCCTATAGTGTTGACCATGTTAAGAGGAGTGAGCCCCCCTTAGGAGGCGAACAATGTTGGACGACCCATTCACTCGCGCGAGGACAGCCGCTCTGATGATTGCCCTCGTGGCTGCACTGTCGTTTTGGCCTGTAAGTGCAGAGATCGCGAGCGCCGAAGGTCCAGATGACGCAAACCTCACAACTCGCTTCAACTACCTCAGCCAACACGGCAACGTGCAATGCTCGGTGCAGTTTGAGAACTCGATAAAGCTCATGCCTTCCGACGCGAAGCTGGAGGGCTCTTGTTGTGCGCCAATGGACGAAGCCCGTTACCGACAGCAGTTGGATGGGCTCAAGAAGTATTCCGACGTTGCTGAGGTGCCACCTGACCCTTACGACATTCCAGCACCGTTGGCGGAGCGGCTTATCGGCTACTACGACATGGCGCTCAATAAAGAGGAGCAGGCTGCGTATGATTATGCGATGGAGGACTCCGACATGCAGGGTCCGTGCTGCTGCAAGTGCTGGCGCTGGAAGGTGTATGGTGGGTTAGGCAAATATCTTATCCGAACGCGCCACTACACTGGTCAGCAGCTCACTGACCTCTGGAACGTGGGCCAAGGCTGTGGTGGTCCAGTCGAGACAAAGATGCATTAAGTCGCAGTGTCAACTTGATTTAGCTCAAAGCGGAAGGTTCGTAGATCGGCTAGAGTGTGACGTCTCCGGGGGGTATCGCTCGGAGGTATCAATGTCACACATTTCAGCTCAAAGGCTTAGGCCTGTTCTCCATTGCTGCGGGAAATGCCTTGATGCTGGTCTCCACGGCTGCTGACGCCAAAGCAGCGGCTGTCCACTACCGCGACTCCCCTAAAGGGATGCAGATGTGCCACATGTGCAAGTACCACATCGCAAGCAACGGCAGACGCGGCGGGATGGGAGGCATGTGCATGGAAGGTTCCATGATGGGAATGATGGGAGCGGGCGCCTGCCAAGTAGTCGAAGGCAGGATCAGCCCAATGGGTTGGTGCGACCTATATGCTCCGGCCTAAGCCGGGCCCGTCCGGGGACTGGAAGCCGTTGTAACGCATAGCAGCACATTGCGGACAGCGGCATGATGTGGGGCATGGTCTAGGCGGGCAGCCTCGGAGGCAAATCATGAAAAGCATTGTGGGCGCGTCGCTATTTGTCCTGCTGATGCCGAGCGCTTACGCAGCCGAATTGCCGGGCGACAGCGCCGAGGGGAAGCGCTTGTATCACGCTAACTGCATGGGATGCCACGACACCGGCATTCACACCCGCAAGGACCGGATCGTTCAGTCGTTGGATGCCCTGAAAAAGCGATTGGGTGACTGCAGTCATATGGCAAACAAAGAATTTTCCGCGATTGAAACTCAGAACCTCGTCAAGTATCTGAACGATCAGTTTTATCAATTCCCCTAGTCGTCAATTCGACCCTGCATACTCTCCTTGAAGTGCGGAGACCAATTGAGTTTTACAGAGGATTCAAAAAATGAAACCCAATAATGTTCTCGTCAACGCGGCCTTGGCTGCAGTTGTGGCCGCGGTGACGGCGGCGGGTACGAGCTATCTCATTCTTCGCTACGCTCCGCTGAAACCTGAATCGGCCGACCCGGAGCGGATCGAGCGGATCATTCGCGACTACCTCATCAACAAACCCGAAATCCTGGTCGAGATGACGAATGAGCTCGATAAGCGGCAGGCCGCCGAGCAGTCGGTGCAGCAGCAAAAAGCAATCTCGCAAAATGCCGATGCGATCTTCCGGTCGCCGGTTTCCCATGTGGCTGGCAACCCCAATGGCGACGTGAGCGTGGCAGAGTTTTTTGACTATAACTGCCCCTATTGCCGCCACGCGCTTCCCGACGTGCTCAAACTTATTAACGAAGACGGAAAGGTTCGGCTGGTGCTCAAAGAATTGCCGATCATCAGCGATGATTCTGTGGGTGCGGCCAAGCTCGCGCTCGCCGCGAACAAGCATGGCAAATATTTCGAGATGCACCAGAAGCTGTTCTCCGAGCCTGGCAAGGCTGACAAGGACAAGGCTTTGCGGATTGCCAAGGAGCTTGGGCTAGACATCGATGAGCTGCAGAAGGACGCGGAGGACCCCGACATCAAGAAAGCGCTCGATGAGGCCAAGGAACTCGCCCAAAAGCTCGATTTGAAGGGCACACCTATGTTCCTGATTGGTGACAGGGTTATCGCCGGGGCACCTGATGATCTCTTCGACCAGCTCAAGGCCAAGGTTGCTGAGGTAAGGCAGAATGGCTGCGCAAGTACCTGCTGACCGTGGAGGAAGGAAGATGAACCCTATCGGCCCGATTGTCGTCCTCTTACTAGGTGTTCTCTCTACACCTGCACACCGTTGAGCCGGCTTGTATCTGCGTAGTGACCTAGCGAAAAAATTTTTCCGTGGCTTGATAGGTCTTAGACAGGGCGGCTTGAACCATCATCATCTCGCCGAGATTCTCGACCGTGAGCAGGCCGACAAGACGGCCGTCCGCCTCGATGACCCCTACCACCGGGCGTCCCTTCTCCATCAGAGATCGTAGGGCTGTATCGAGCTTGGCGCGCGCCGGCACGGTAGGAATGTCGGCCTGCATCACTTCGAGCACCGGCGTGTCGGGGCCGCGCTCCTTCAGCGCCTTGATTATGGCGTCGCGAGTGAGCACGCCGCGCAGATGCCCGGACCCATCGACGATGGGAAACTCCGTCTGGGTCGTGCGGATCAGCGCGTCGACGGCGTCGCCAACGGTCGCCGAGGTGCCCAGCGACGCAAACTTCGTGATCATGGCATCGGAGACGAGCGAACCTTGCGCCACGGCGCGAAGCTGGGCTTGAGCGGCTTCGCCGGACGCCGCGAGGAAGATGAAGACGGCGATGATGAGCAACATCGGATTGTAGAAAATGCCGACGATGCCGAACACCACGGCGAAGCCCTGACCAATGGCGGCGGCAACCTCCGTGGCGCGGGCATTGCCCATCCATATAGCGAGAAGCGCGCGCAAAACGCGACCGCCATCCATAGGAAAGGCGGGGATCATGTTGAACAGAACCAGAATGATGTTGGCGCCGGCGACCTTTGCCGCCATGGAGACTGCGGGATCGTCGATCTTGGTGAGATTCTCAGGGTCGAGGCGAGAGCCGAGCCAGAGCAACAGCACCGTGGCGATGACCACGTTCACGGCGGGACCCGCGAGCGCCACGACAAGCTCTTGGGCTGGCTTCTCGGGCATCTGCTCCATGCTGGCGATGCCGCCGAACGGCCACAGCGTCACGTCGCGAGTGTTTACCCCATAGCGCCGTGCAGCGAACACATGGCCAAGCTCATGCAGAAGTACGCACAGGAAGATGAGGACGACGAAGATCGTGCCCTGCCAGGCGGCTTCGGCGCCGCCCTGCCGGTAATAAATTGCGCCGAGCCAAATCAGAAACAAGAGAAAGGTCACGTGGATGCGGATCGCCGTTCCGCCGATCGATCCGAGCGTGAGAGACCAACGCATCAATGGGCCTTTTTTGCCGACAGCCTTGTGCCAACTATAGGGACTCTTTCGGTAGCGACGCACCGGTCTTTAGCGCTCGGCGTCGCATTTTCACGTAGGATCCTCAAGGTTGAAACCTACCTTTATTTCAGACGGCAAGGTTGGAAGTAGCCAGCCCATGGTCCCCAAATGGCACATAGGGGAAGCGACGCCCCGCAGAATGTCTACTTCCATCATGTCCGCTAATGGCCCTAAGCGGACATCTAGCGCGCATAAGAGCTAACGCAATCCAGCCACGGCAGACGGAACTGCGCAACCATCGTCCTGGTCACGTCAACCCCGACGAGAACGCCTTTTGGGTTGTTGTCTGTGCCCGATCGCGATTCCTAAATGACGTGCCTTCTGTCTTAGAGCGCCAACAGTACGCTTCAGCGCCTTGGAAATTTTTGTCACAGGAGTCCTGTTTTTCGAGTGTCGCTTTAGTTCTCTCTCGTCCTGTGCAGTCCACTCGCGACGAACCCGACGCGTGCGTCCCCTTGGCATTGATCAAACCTCCACATTGATGATGTTGGCTATATATTCGAATTGTCTTTCGGAATTACATTTTTAAGTTGCTGGCGTTAGTGCAACTGGGCCTATTGGACGACTCGTCACGCTGACCTCCAGCCCAATAGCGTGTGCTACGCAATTCTCTGTTGCGACGCATAGCGCGGACTGTATTGTTGCGAAAATTTAAGTGAGCTCTCGACGATGCTGGCGACCAAATCCTTGTAGGACAATCCTGCCTCCGCCGCGGCGGCAGCATCTTCACTATCCGGCGCAAGGTAAGGGTTTGGATTTACGTCGATGATGAAGGGTGTTCCGTTCGCATCGACACGAAAATCGACGCGAGCATAGCCACTGAACCCGAACAGCATCCAACAAGCCAGCGCGAGCTGCATGAGCCTATTGGCCATTTCAGGCTCACTGTCTTCCAGACCGAAGTGCCGCGATGTGCCGATATAGGCGGCGCTGTCCGGTGTCCATTTGCCATCGTAGCCATAGGTTTTGGAGGCATGGACCTCGAGGCCGTCAAACCGGATTTCAGCGATCGGCAATAACTCCACACCCCAAGTCCGCTCAAGCAAGGCAACGTGGAATTCACGCCCCTCGATATAGGTTTCGGCAAAATGCTTGGTGTTAAGACGCAAAGTGCGTGCGGAGATGACTCCCAGTGCATCTGCGCAACGCACCACAGAGGTTTCGTTTAGCCCAAGTGAGCCATGCTCCCACACTGGCTTACGATCACGCGCGCATCAGGATCAAGCCCCGACCCATCCATAGACCAATCCGGAGTTACTAAGCTGGCATGAGCGAGCTTCAGTTTGGTGCCAACCTTGGAAAGTGTCTCTAACAGGGCCCGCGTGCCGCAACCCGTATAAGCAATTCCAAGAGCATCGAGCCGCGCTGGTACACGGGGCGCTAACCGGCCGT
>Ga0105249_10003427_pt1 | contig 13730 bp, 4 predicted proteins | sample KBSS44metaG_FD_81522 | JGI IMG/M metagenome (GOLD analysis project Ga0105249, IMG submission 81522) | Switchgrass rhizosphere microbial communities from Kellogg Biological Station, Michigan, USA - KBS S4-4 metaG | ecosystem: Host-associated > Plants > Roots > Rhizosphere > Soil | place... | reverse complement strand
TTCTTACGCAGCTCCTCACCCATTGGAAAAGGGATAGTCGTTCCCGCGCCTGTTTCTCCATTGATAGTAAACCTTTGCATTACCTGCGCAATACGATCGTAGTTCCTGAAGTTTTTGTTGAAAGACAACTCATCATAGATCCAGAGGCCAATGAGAATAGCTACTGCCATACCTATTGCCAAACCACCAATATTGATGAAAGTGGAGAACTTGTTTTTAACAAGATTCCGGAAAGCGATTTTTAAATAATTTTTTATCATAAAATTTTAATTGCTGGTTTGTAGATTGAGGGCTTTATTTTTATACACTTGTTACTGACATTGACCATTGACCATTGACAGCTGACCATTGACGATTGACGATTGACTGCGACCGTTGACAACTGATGACTGACCGCAGTCCACTCACCACTCACCACTCACTACTCACTATTCACTTCTCAAGCTTGTCACCGGGTTCGCGTTTGCTGCGTTAAATGTGCGCATACCCAGTATAACCAGAGCTGTTAAGAACATGATTAATCCGCCCGATATAAATATCCAGGCGCTGATGGTAGTTTTATAGGCAAAGTTTTCCAGCCATTTATGGGCGCCCCACCACGCGATGGGTACTGCAATAATAAACGCCGTTGCTATCAGCTTTAAAAAATCTTTTGACAATAACGCAACCAGTTGCATAACACTGGCGCCAATTACCTTTCTTACACCTATTTCTTTGGTTCGCTGATTAGTGATGTAGATAACAAGTCCCAGCAGACCCAGGCAACTGATAAATATTGCAAGACCCGTTGCCCATACCAGCAGGCTTGAAATATGTTTTTCCGCGGTATAATATTTGGCAATGGTATCATCAAGAAATGAATATTCAAATTCATCTGCAGGATAAACTTCTTTCCAGGCCTTTTCAATCCTGGCAATGCCAGACTTCCAGGTGGTACCTGCTTCATTTTGGGGCATCAGTGCAATACTGAAAGTCCGGCATTGTTTCTTATTGTTAAAAAACACCAGCGGTTTAATGATCTGGTGCAGCGAGTTCTGGTGAAAATCTGCAGCAACACCCACAACGGGAACCTGTTTGTTATTGTACTCAATGCTTTTGCCAATAGCTTGCTGCGGATTTGTAAACCCAAGTATTTTGCTGTAGGTTTCATTAATGATCAAGCCGGTAATGGTGTCGCTGTTGGAAAGATTGGCGCCTGCCAGCAGTTTCATTTTAAATAAAGAAAAATACCCGGTATCTATCATTTTAACCTGCACATCATTCTGTATCTCTTTTTTTCCGTCTTTATAGCTCATCGTGGTGGACCAGATATTGTTGGATGTGGGCGGGCTGGTAGATAAACTCGTCATGGCTATTTCGGGAATGGCTTTCAGTTTATCCAGCAACACATATTTTTTGCCCTGGTTGGTATCTCTCCAGTTGGCAGAAAAATAAAGGATGGCATCTTTTTTATAGCCGAGGTCTTTATTCAAGGTATAACCAATCTGCCTGCTTACCAGTAAAGTAGCAATGATAAATACCTGCGCAATTACAAACTGCGATACGGTTAGCGCCTTGCGCAAAAACACAGATCTTGTTTTACCCGTATTGCTGTAAGCCTGGTTTTTTAAAACCAGTACTGGTTTAAAGCCGGATAAAATCATCGCGGGGTAAAATCCAGATAATACAGTAACCACCATTACAAGTGCAAATAGGAAAATCAAAATGCCCGGTTGACTTGTTATATTAAAGTGCAGGTCTTGCGGGATAAAATCGGCAAATATTTTCAGCAGAAGAGGGGTAATAACAATAGAAAGCAGGGTAGCAATTACCGTTAGTAAGAATGTTTCACTAAGAAATTGGGTAACCAACTGCATTTTAGAGCTGCCCATTGTTTTGCGAATGCCTATTTCTTTGGCCCGTTGTGATGCCTGTGCGGTGGTAAGGTTAATAAAATTGATACAACCCAGCAAAAGCAGGAAGCCCGCTACCGCCAATAAACCGTACAACGTGGGTTTATGGGCAAGGCGCTGATTGTCGATATTACCATATTTTTCATTGAAATGGATATCGCCCAGGGGTTGCAGCCCATAGGTCGTCTTACTGTTGTCTTCCTTTTCTTTTTTATGATGTTTATCGTAAATGGCAAGAATGGCCTTTTCTGTGGTAGTTGCTGAAGTGCCGGAAGACAATTTTACCAGCACTTGTGAAGCTGAATTGGTATTGTTCCATTCATCCCAGTCCTCGGGTTTCAGTTTGGTGTTTTCAAGCGTTGCCCGGGAAATAAATGTGGTAAAACTAAAATCAGTGTTGTGTGGTATGTCTTTAACAATACCACTGATATTTGCCCGTACGGTATCATTGAAATAAATTTCATTACCAATGATATCAGTTGGATTCACCAACGGAAAATACTTTTTTGCCATTGTTTCTGTCAACACCACCTGGTAAGGTTGCTGCAATGCTGTTTTTGCAGAACCTGCCAGCCATTTGTAATCTATCAGCCTGAAATAAGCTTCGTCTGCAAAAACAATGTTCTTTTGTTTTTTATATTCCGCAGGCTGATTAACGCCCCTGGCGGGTATGCTCACTTTTGTATCCTCGTCTGCTGTGCGCAACGGAATAACCAGTTCAAGACCCGTTGCTTCTTTACGTAGTGCATTTCCCATTGGGTAGGTAACACCTGAATTATAAAATGCTTCTCCTGAAAAGCTAAAATTGGAAACCACGCGGTAAATACGATCGCCGTCTTTGTGAAATTTATCGAAACTAAAATCATATTGCACAATCAGGTAAATAACCAGTGCTGCGCTGACACCAATGGCCAGACCAAAAATATTGATCAACGAAAATGTTTTGTTTCGCCAGAAATTCCTGAATGCAACGCTGAAATAGCTTTTTATCATAAAACAGTTTTTGCAGAAGTTTATCCGGCGCCGGAAACGCGGTTAACCCCTGAAAAAAATCAAAGGTTAACCAAGGCTCTTTTTAGTAAGGGCTTTGCCACCAACTGTATGACTTTCGTTTCTAACTAAACCGCCCGGGATTTTTTATCAATAAGGTTTGGAGAGGGAGAGACCAATAATGTGCCTTTTTGTAATGAACTGATTTGCAAACAGTAAAGAGGACAGAATGTACGAAGTAGTTCGTTAACGATACAGGCAGTGTCCGGTTTTGATACACTCTGGAATTTCTGATTTAATGATAGCGGGATTTTGTGATCCTCCCAGGGTTGCGCCCCGGGGTTACGCATATGACGCCCTTTCAGGGCTGGTTTTGTTTGTTTTATTCATTCCCGGGGTTGCACCCCGGGCTCGGCATATGGCGGCCTTTCGGGCCTGCACAAGCAAACGACAAACGTCATAGCTTGCGCCGCCAATTATCTCACCATTGACCATTGACCATTGACCACTCACGCCTGACGCCTGACGCCTCACGCTTTCATTCGCTTCTTAAACTTTTCACCGGGTTCATTAATGCTGTCCTAATTGATTGAAAACTTACTGTCAGTAAGGTGATGACCAGCGCGCCGGTTCCTGCCATGGCAAATATCCACCACGACAATTCGACCCGGTACTGGTAATTCTGCAACCAGTTATGCATAAAATAATAAGCCAATGGCGTGGCAATAAAAAATGAAATAACGACCAGCGTGGCAAACTCTTTCGATAACAGGCCCCACAAATTAACTAATGATGCACCTAATATCTTTCGTACGCCAATTTCTTTGGTGCGTTGTTCGGCTACAAAAGATGCCAGTCCAAACAAGCCAAGACAGGAAATAAATATCGCCAGCACGGCAAAGCAACCAGCCAGTTTGCTGATGCGCTCTTCGGCTGCAAATTTCATGGCATAGTCCTGGTCGATAAATTTATAATCAAAGGGCGCTGCGGGAACCAGCTTTTTAAACACCGCTTCTATTTTGGGAAGTGCCTTATTCATGGACACGCCCGGGTTAACACGGATATTTATCACATTGGCACCGCCATTCAGCGCTTTTATAAAGTACAGCGTGGGTCCAATGGGTTCATAAGGCGATTCCATGAGCATATCTTTAATTACACCAACCACCTTGTAGGTTTTTTGCTGTTTGGTATTAAAAAATGTCCATGTAAGATCTTCACCCACTATATTTTTTACACCAATAAATTTTGCCGCCGATTCATTGATCACAACCGCCGCAGAGTCTGTTGCCATTGATCTCGAAAAATCACGGCCGTCTATAAACTGCCAGCCTACCGTCTTTCCATATTCATGTGATACTGCGATAGTGCCAAAATTGACTTCCTGGTTGGGGTCTTTTCCCCGCCATTCAAAACCGTTATTGTTGGAGGCAAGTTCCGTGGGTTTGCCCATCGATTCAGAAAATTCATTTACCACACCAGTATTCAGCAATTCTTTTCTGAAAATATCATACTTTCCGAAAAAATCGCCCGATTTCATATTAATCGCTATCAGGCCCTCACGGGTATAGCCAACCGGGCGTTCTTTTGCGAACTTCAATTGACGGTATACCACGATGGTGCAAATAATAAGGGTCACAGAGACCATAAATTGCATCACTACCAATATCTTTCTTGGCAGTGATGCCATTCTGCCTGCTCTGAAATTTCCTTTCAGTACTTTAACCGGCTTAAACGATGAAAGATAAAATGCAGGATAGCTACCGGCAAGCAAACCAGTAGCGGCAATAAACCCCATACAGGCCATCCAGAAATAAACATCATTCCATGGCACAACCATTTCTTTTGCGGCCAGGTTATTAAACCACGACAAAGAAACAACCACCAGCAAACAACCCAGGACAAATGAAATAATCACAACAAGAAAAGATTCACCCAGGAATTGCCACATCAATTGTTTCCGCATGGAGCCGATTGTTTTGCGAATGCCCACTTCCTTTGCCCTTTTTTCTGAGCGGGCAGTGCTGAGGTTCATGAAATTGATGCAGGCCAGCAGCAATACAAACATACCAACAATGCCCACCATCCAAACCATTCGAAGCGGTTTATCATCTGTTAAACCACCCCTCGCAAATGGGTGCAGGTGCCAGTTGCTCATCGGATACACAAATACATCACGATGCTGCGCCACCTGGTCTTTATAAGCATCAATACCCTTTATATTCTTCAGTTCAGCATGTTTTATGTTGTAGTTGACGGTTTGTATATCAATGCCAGGTTTTACCGCTCCATACAGCCTGATAAAATGATTGCTCCAGTCGTTTAATGCACGTGCCTTCACCCAATCATTCTGCGATTCCCAGAGTGCCCATGTTGAAATAAATTTATCGTCTTTGAAAGCTGTATTCTGCGGAAGGTCTTCATACACGCCGGTTACCTTTACATCCGTTTTATTACTCATGGTAATTGTCTTGTTGATGGGATCTGCATCTCCAAAAAACGCTTTGGCAACAGAAGCCGACAGCATAACAGCGTAAGGGTCTTTCAATCCACCCCAGTTACCTCTTAGCATTTTTAACGTAAGCATTTCCGGTGCACCATCATCCATAAATTGTCCCGTAACAGAAAATTTCTTTTCTCCTGCGGCAAGAATATATTCACTTTTCCAGGTTGCCCTTACCACCTGGCTAAAATTATTTTTATAGGTAGTTTTCATTTCGGTGGCCAGGGGGTATTGCACGCTACCGGTAATATAGGGGCCATGTTTGGGATCATTGCCTCTCACTGTTATCTGCACTATCCTGTCATAATTTTCGTGGTATTTGTTAAACGACAATTCATCAAAGATCCATAAACCGATCAGCATAGACACGGCAATACCCACTGACAGACCGCCAATATTGATAAAGGAAGACACCCTGTTCCTGGCCAGGCTGCGCAACGCGATTTTGAAATAGTTTTTTATCATGCCTTAATTTTTATCTGGTTTAGAATGTCTGATTTCTGATATGAGGATGTCTTATTTCTTTTGCTCCCGGGTTGCACCCCGGGCAATTCATATGACGCCATTACAGGGCTGGTTTTATTGGTTTTATTTATTCCCGGGGTTGCACCCCCGGCTCAGCATATGGCGCCCTTTCAGGGCTGTGCAAACAAAGAATAAATATCATAGCTTGCGCCGCCAAATCGTCTCACTACTCACTACTCACTACTCACTACTCACTACTCACTACTCACTTCTCAACGACTTCACCGGGTTAACCACCCCCGCCTTTATTGCCTGGTAAGAAATGGTTATCCCTGCAATGAGAAACGATGCCAGTATAGCCACCACAAATATGCCCGCATGAATGTTTACCTGGTAGGCAAAATTCTGCAGCCAGTTGTTCATGATAAAATACCCGAGTGGCGCAGCAATTAAAAATGCTATTACAATTAATACAATGAATTCTTTTGAAAACAGCATTACAATATTGCTGAGCGAAGCGCCCAGCACCTTGCGTATACCTACTTCTTTTGTTCTTTGTGCAGCAGCAAAAGCCACCAGTCCGTACAGACCAAGACAACAAATTAAAATAGCAATACCCGCAAATAATTTAAAGGCTGTGTATTGTTTGTTTTCCTGACGGTACCATTTTGCAATATGCTCATCCAAAAATTCGTATTGAAAAATATCATCCGGAAATAATGCAGACCAGGATTTATCTATACGGGCAATGGTTTTTTGCATGCCTGCCGGCTGCAGTTTGATACAGGCAGTAAAGAAATTTCTTGAACGGTAAAGTAACGCACAGGGCCTTCTTTTTTTATGTTTTGATTCACTCTGAAAATCCTGTACTACGCCGGCAACAGTCGTGTACCAACCGTTCAACAGTATATGTTTGCCTATTATTTCGCGGGGGTCGGTAATATTCAGTCCCTGCATCAGCCTTTCATTTACGATGGCCTGGTGGGTAGTGTCAAGATCATTTTTTTTAGCAATATTTTCGCCGGCCAGCATTTTAAGGTTAAACATATGGATATAGTTTTCATCAATGCATTTCATCTCTGTTACATCCCCCTTTGTAATGCCCAGTTCAGGCGAACTAAAATCGCAATAAGAAAAACTATTTGCCGGTGTACCCGAGGCAAAACTTACCTCTTTTACCCCCGGGTTGCTTATCAATTGCTGTCTTAATACTTCCCGCTTTTCCTCGTTGGGAATACCAATGGAAACCACGGCATCTTTATCATAGCCGAGATCACGGTTTTTAAGAAAATCCATCTGGTAGGCAACTACCAGCGTACCAACAATCATTATCTGTGAAATAGCAAACTGAACTACTACCAGGCTCTTTCGCAATGTTAACCCTTTGGTGGAAACATCCGACTGGCTTTTTAATGATTGTACGGGGTTAAACGAAGATTGTATAAAGGCAGGGTACAGACCGGCCAATAAGATCATGGTAACCGTAATACCCACTATAACCCATAGCGTATTTGGCGCCGCCAGTTGCTGAACGGCAATTTTTATATCGAGCCATTGCGCAAGCTGTGGCAAAAACAAAGTGACTGCCAGCAGGCCAATGACCAATGCTATCAGCACCATAAAACTGGTTTCTCCCAGAAATTGTCGTATTAATTGTGACCGGCTTGAACCCAATACTTTTCTTACACCTATTTCCCTTGCACGGCGTATGGCCTGTGCCGTGGCCAGGTTTACAAAATTGATGCAGGCAATAATGATAATAAACACCGCTATTGCTGCAAGTGCAAAATAGCTGTCTTTAGACGTAGTGGGTGTTACATCCTGGTTTAAATAACGCTGATCAAAATGGATGTCTTTTAATGGCTGCAGCGGCAATCTCGCTTCTTTGGCAAGATCTTTTCCCCAGTATGTTTCAATAAATGCGGGGATTCTTTTTTGAATGTTTTCAATATTGTATTTTTCAGGCAAAAGAATATAGGTATTGCCCCCGGCTATTGCATAAAATTGGTTCATCATTCCCTTTACTTCATTTTTAATTGTTTCAAAAGAAACCAGGAATGTAAATGGGAAGCTGGTGTTGCCCGGCACATCTTTTATGACGCCGGTTACCTTTAGGTTGAATTGGTTGTCGAGATTAATGATTTGCCCAATAGCATTTGCATTGCCAAAATATTTTTTTGCAACCGTTTGCGTAAGCACTGTTGTATTGGGCTCTGCCAATGCAGTATGGGCATTACCGCTCAGCCACTCATAATCAAATATTCTTGCAAAATGTTCATCCGCATATGCGTAATTGTTTTCACTGTAGCGGGTTTGTCCTATCTTAACGATACCACCGCCCTGGTGCCATACCTGCGATACTTCCTGTATCTCCGGGAAATAAGTCCGTAATGCAGGGGCTATGGCCATGGAAACACTGGGATTAAAATCAACTGCATTTAATGTAACCCGATAGATGCGATCTTTCTTTTTATGAAAGCCATCGTAACCCAGCTCGTATTTAACAACAAGGAAAATAATAATGCAGGACGCAATGCCCAGTGCAAGTCCTAAAATATTAAGACTGCTGTACATTTTATGTCTGGCAATGGAGCGCCAGGCGGTTTTGAAATAGTTCTTTATCATGGCGGATGTCTGATTTTGGGATGTCTGATTTCTTTTGTTGCGTTTTATATTGCGCCCCTGCAGGGCGCCGTTTAATTTTTTTTATTCATTCCCGGGGTTGCACCCCGGGCTAGCGTATGATGCCCTTTCAGGGCTGCACAAACAAATAACAAATATCATAACTTGCGCTGCCAAATCATCTCACCACTCACCACTCACCACTCACCACTCACCACTCACCACTCACCACTCACCACTCACCACTCACCACTCACGCCCTTACTCGGTTCTTAACGACTTCACCGGGTTTGCCACCGCTGCCTTTATGGCCTGGAAACTGATGGTAATAACGGTTATCACAATGGCCATTAGGGCTGAAACAATAAATACACCCGGTCCGATGCTGATACGATAGTCATACTTCAGCAACCATCCCCGCAAAAAGTACAACGCTACCGGGGTGGCTATCATACAGCTTATCAATACCAGCACAATAAAATCTGTTGAAAGCAGCAACCATACCTGCGATACGGTGGCACCCAATACCTTACGGATACCGATTTCTTTGGTACGCTGTTCTGCCACATAAGCCGCCAGACCAAATAATCCCAGACAGGAAATAAAGATGGCGAGACTGGCGAAAATGCCTGACAGTTTACCGATAAGTATTTCCTCTTTAAATTTGCTGGCGTAATTTTCATCCGCAAATGAATAGGTATAGGGATAAGCAGGGTTGTACCGGTTAAATATGGTGGTAAGCTGTGCAATGGCATCCTGTGTTTTTATATTGGGCGAAAGGCGGTACATCAGGTTTCCCTGTGTACCGGGATCAGTTAAAAACATGGTTGGGTCGGCCGATGCAAATGGTGTCACCATCAATGCATCTTTTGCAACACCGATGATCCTGTATTCCCTGTTGCCCCATGTAATCAATTGGTTCACCGGATTTTTTATGCGCATCATACGCATCGCTGTTTCATTAAAAATTACGCTGGTGGTATCATTCCCATTTTTGAAATTATTGCCCATGGCCATTTGCATGCCCAGTGTTTTGAAATAATCTTCACCAACAATGACCGTTCCCATTTCAATGTTCTCACCAGGATTCTTCCCGATCCACTTATCAACCGCAGAATGCCAGTAAATTTCTGTGGCCGGACTGGTTGCCGTAGTTACACTTTCGGCAATACCTTTCTGAAGCAATTCATTTTTTAATGCGGTATAATTTTTATCGAGATCACTATTCATATCAGTTGCCATCAGCCGGTTCAGGTCGTATCCGGAAGGACGATTTTTGGCATACTGTATTTGCTGGTAAATAATAACCGTGCTGATGATAAGCGCAATTGAACACGAGAACTGCAGCACTACCAGTATTTTTCTTGGAAGTGTTGCAGCTTTTCCAATATGCATATTTCCTTTCAGAACTTTTACCGGTTCAAAAGAGGAAAGGTAAAAGGCCGGTCTGCTGCCTGCAAGAAAGGCTGTTATGAAAATACAGGCTGTGATTGTCAGTAAAAACCACGCATTTGAAAAAGGTATTTTTATTTCATTGCCTGTAAGCGTGTTAAATACAGGCAGGCATAATTGCACCAGTAAAATAGAAAACAGGGAGGCAATTAGTGTTATTAAAAATGACTCTGTTAAAAATTGCAGTATCAGGTCTTTTCTTTTGCAGCCAACGGCTTTTCTTACACCTACTTCCCTTGCCCTTTTTTCTGAGCGGGCCGTCGCCAGGTTAATAAAATTGATGCAGGCAATTATCAATACCAGTACACCTATGATACTGAATATTTTTACGTATTCAAGAAAGCCAGCGGTGTCTTTACCGTTTACATAATTGCTGTACAAATGCCAGCGCTGCAATGGCTGTAGTGTGACGTAAGAATTGATCGCATTAAAATTTCCCTTTTCAATATGTTCTATATCCCTGATTTTTGGTGCCACCTGTGCATTTGAAACACCCGGTTTCAACCTTACAAATATCTGGTAAGAATTCTGGCTGTAATTGCCTGAACGGTTTCTTTTCACGTTATCGGAAGTCTGATCCAGGTAGCTGAAAGGGATGAGATAGTTAAATTTTAACGATGAATTTTGCGGTATGTCTTTTAGTACACCTGTTACTTTTAAATCATTTTTATTTTCAAACCGCACCATTTTGTTAATTGGGTTCGCATCTCCAAACAATGCTTTTGCAGCAGAAACCGTTAGTACGATAGAGTAAGGGTCCTGCATTACTGTGCGCGCATCTCCCTGCAGTAGCGGATACCTGAACATTTTCAGGAAATCGCCACCAATTTGTGCGCCTTGCATGTAAAATTTTTTGTCGCCCACCATTAATCCATGCGGGTTCATCCAGTCGCTCTCTGCTACATACTCAATCTCCGGTATTTGCGTACGCAACGCGTCTGCCAGCTTCAGTGATGTGGTACGAAAAGTCAGGGTATCACTATTACTGCTAAAATTGCGCTGGACCCGGTACAATTGCTGGTATTCCGGTAAAAAACGGTCGTATGAATATTCATTATACACCCATAAACCAATTAACAGTGCAACGGCCATACCGGTTGCCAGTCCAAAAACATTAAGGGCGCTGTAGCCTTTGCTCCTAATAATGTTGCGCCAGGCGGTTTTAAAATAATTTCTAATCATGGCTGATGTCTGATTTAATGATGTCTGATTTCTTTTACTACGCCCCCCGGGGTTTCACCCCGGTCTGGCATATGACGCCCTTTCAGGGCTGCGCGAACAAACAAAAAATATCATAACTTGCGCTACTAAATCATCTCACCACTCACCACTCACCACTCACCACTCACCACTCACCACTCACCACTCACCACTCACGTTCTTACTCTGTTCTCAAACTCTTCGCCGGATTGGCCAGCGCTGCTTTGATAGACTGAAAACTCACAGTTATGAATGCAATTGCCACAATCAGAAGAAAAGGAACAACAAAAAACGCCCAATGGATACCCATACGAAAAGCATAACCCTGCAACCAGTTCGAGGTAGCCAGCCAGGCAAGCGGCGTAGCTATCAAAAACGCAATGGCCAGCAGGTAAGCAAACTCCTTATACAATATTTTTAAAATGTTGCTTACAGATGCACCCAGTACTTTTCTTATGCCAATTTCTTTGGTACGCTGCAGGGTAGTAAAAGAGGCGAGACCAAACAATCCCAGACAGGCCACTAAGATGGCAAGGCTGGTAAACAAGCCAAACACCTGGCCAAAACGCTGGTCAGCTTTGTACTGGTCGTCGAAATGATCATCAAGAAAAAAATATTCGAAAGTATTGCCGGGGAAAAATTTATTCCATTCTGCTTTTACGGCATTGATGGTGCCAGCCGCTTCTGCTGTATTTATCTTAATTGAAACATTGCCATTCACGTTGGGAATTAAACGAAGGATCAGCGGTTCAAATGCATCGCGTAAAGACTGCTGGTGAAAATTTTCCGCTACGCCTACTATTGTATATTGCTTTCCCCAGAAATCTATTCTTTTGTTTAATGCTTCTTCTGGTTTATTAAAACCCAGTTCTTCAATTGCTTTCTGGTTAAATATAACCGTCTGATCATCGGCACCAAATTCCTTGGAAAATTTCCGGCCCGCAATTAGTTTTATGCCGAAAGTGTTCAGGTAGTCATAGTCAACCCCAATAACGCGGTATTGCTTTTGCTTGGTTTCATCCTGACCCACCAGCTTTATGCCACCAGCATTCCAGTCAACAGCTTCGCCTGGTATGCTGCTTGAAATAGTAACACTTTTTATAGAAACCTGCCGGCTTAATTCTTCTTTAAAGGCTGTTGTTTTTTGCAGGAAGGTAGAATCCACGCCAACAATTGGCCGGGCTATAACAAGTGTCTGGTCAATATTAACACCCAATGCCTGCCTGCGCATAAATTGTATTTGCTTGTATACTGTAACTGTTCCTATTAATAAAAATAAAGAGGCCGTAAACTGAAATACCACCAAAGATTTTCTTAGTAAAACGCTTTGTTTTGTGCCACTCATTTTTCCTTTCAAGACCTCAATAGGCCTGAAGCCTGATAACACAAAAGCAGGATACAGGCCGGAAAAAAATACTCCCGTTACAAACAAAGCCGTTAACGCCAACCAAAACTTATATTCCTTAAACAAGGCAAAAGAAATTTGCTGACCCGAAATAGCATTGAACCCGGGTATTGCAGCAATTACCATAATAATTGCCAGTACCAATGCAAGACCGTTTAATACCGCAGATTCAGAAAGAAACTGGATAACCAGCTGCCTGCGCTGTGAACCGATGGCCTTACGCACGCCAACTTCTTTTGCTCTTATAATGGCCCGGGCAGTGGCCAGGTTGATATAATTGACCCATGCAATGGCAACAATAAAAAAGGCGATGCCCAATAAAAGATAAACGGTTTTACCATCTCCGTTTGCGGCAGGTTCACCAATGTAATGAGAGTATAAATGAATATCTTTTAAAGGCATCAGGTAATAGGTAACGCCGGCATTGAACCGCTTTAATTCGTCACCGGCAAACTTTTTTACGACGGGTATAAATTTGGCTTCAACCTTTTTTGGATCTGTGCCCTTACGTAATAAAAGATAGGTAAGGCATCCGTCCCACGACCATGCCGTTTCCGGGTTATTGTTCGGTCCCTGCAATTTTACAAACGTAGCATACGATAGTAAAAGATTGGGTCGTATTTGTGAGTTAACAGGTGCTTCTTTATACACGGCCGTAATGGTATAATCTCTTATGCGGTTAAGCCGGAGTATTTTGCCAACAACATTTGTATTGCCAAATATTTTTTTTGCCGTTGTTTCAGAAATAGCTGCTGTAAATGGTTCAGTCAGGGCTGTTCTACTGTCTCCTGCAACCACAGGGTATGTAAAAATGTTAAAGAAGGCGCCGCTTGCAAAAAACACTTTATCAATTTGCAAGGGCTGGTTATTAATTTCAGCAACTACTTTATCGCGGTACAAAAGTTTTACGTACGCTTCAATTTCAGGAATGGCATCTTTAAAAGAATTACCCACTGCATAAGCGCCCGAGGCCCATTGTGTGCTCAACTTTCCATTGTCGTACCTGTCTTGCATTACACGATAAACCCTGTCTTTTTTTTCATGGAAGTTTTCGTAGCCCAGTTCAAAAGAAACATATTGCAAAATGAGCAGGCAGGCTGCAATACCGATGGCCAGCCCAAGGATATTAATCCCTGAGTATATTTTGTGGCGCTTAATATTCCGCCAGGCGATTTTGAAATAGTTCTTTATCATGGCTGAT
>Ga0105249_10003422_pt1 | contig 13738 bp, 13 predicted proteins | sample KBSS44metaG_FD_81522 | JGI IMG/M metagenome (GOLD analysis project Ga0105249, IMG submission 81522) | Switchgrass rhizosphere microbial communities from Kellogg Biological Station, Michigan, USA - KBS S4-4 metaG | ecosystem: Host-associated > Plants > Roots > Rhizosphere > Soil | place... | reverse complement strand
GGCCGAGACCGCCCAGGAGCGGCCGGCCAGCCGCCGCTCCCAGCTACGGCCGCCGTCGGCCGACGCCCACAGGCCGGCCGTGGTCGCGGCCAGCAGCCGCCCGGGATCGCCGGGATCGACCAGCAGGTCGTGGAAGCCGGCCCCGAGCAGCTCCCTGGTGACCAGGGCCCGCCAGGTGGCGCCGCCGTCCTCCGAGCGCAGCAGCCCGACCCCGAGAGCGGCCAGCGCCTCACCCTGGCCGGTGCCGGCGTAGGCCACCCGGGGGTCGCTCGGGGCGAAGGCGACCGCTCCGACGGCGGCCGTGGGCTGGTCGTCGGTCCGGGGCGCCCAGGTCCGGCCGCCGTCGGAGCTCTCCCAGACCCCGCCCCCGCCGGCCAGCAGATGCCGGGGGTCGCCCGGGTCGACCGCGACCGTCACGACCCGCCCGGCCACCCGGGGCCGGCTGCCCGGTCCGGACCCGGCCGTCCGCCCGTGAGGGATCGCGAATGGGCCCAGCGGCCGCCACGCCGGTCCGGGGAGCCGGCCCGCGAGCTCGCCGGCGGAGACGGCGGAGAGCGCGGCGAGGCGGGCGGCGGCGTAGGCGGGCCCGTCCTCGAGCTGGAGGTCGCGGTGCAGCCGGAACTGGTCGAGCCGGGCGCGGTCCCCCGCCCCCGCTCGCCCCAGATGGTCCGGGGAGCCCCAGGGGGCGGCCCCGGCGAATCGGTTGGGACCAACCGGCAGGTGCATGGTGGCCACCTCCGGCCGCCGGCCCGTTGCCGCCCGGCGGAGAGGCGGAAGTCTATCCTGAACTGCGTCGACGGGACGAAGGGAGCGGGCGGATGGCGGGACCGGTGACGGTCGTGTGGGACGAGGCGCTGGCCGCCTACGACTTCGGGCCCGAGCATCCACTGCGGCCGGCGAGGGTGCAGCTGACCATGGCCCTGGCCCGGTCCTGCGGGCTGCTGGAGCAGGTCAGGGTGGCCGGGCCGGCGGCGGTGTCGGGGACCGACCTGACCAGGGTGCACGAGCTCGACTACCTGGCCGCGGTCAAGGCCGCCGAGCGCGGGCAGCCGGACCCTCGGTACGGGTTCGGGCCCGGCGACAACCCGCCGTTCCCAGGGATGCACGAGGCGGCCACGCGGGTCTGCGGGGCCACCGTCGCCGCGGCCGAGGCGATCCGCTCCGGGGCCGCCCTGCACGCGTTCTCCCCGGCCGGCGGCCTCCACCACGCCATGCCCGACCAGGCCAGCGGCTTCTGTGTCTACAACGACCCGGCGGTGGCGATCGCCTGGCTGCTCGACCAGGGGGTGGAGCGGATCGCCTACCTGGACGTCGACGTCCACCACGGCGACGGGGTCGAGGCCATCTTCGCCGGCGAGCCCCGGGTCCTGACCGTGTCGCTGCACGAGTCGGGCCGCTACCTGTTCCCCGGCACCGGCTTCGCCCACGAGGTCGGCGAGGGACCGGCCCGGGGCACCATCGCCAACCTGCCCCTGCCCCCGTCGACCACCGACGACCTGTACCTGGCCGCCTTCGACGCACTCGTCCCAGCGCTCGTCCGCGCCTTCCAGCCCGAGCTGCTGGTCACCCAGCTGGGCTGCGACACCCACTACAGCGACCCGCTGGCCCACCTCGGCCTGACCGTCAGCGCCTACCGGCAGCTGGCCGGCCGCTTCCACGACCTGGCCCACACGGTCACCGGCGGCCGCTGGCTGGCCACCGGCGGCGGCGGCTACCAGTGGGCGGCGGTGGTCCCGCGAGCCTGGTGCACCTACCTGGCCGAGATGGTCGGCGCCGAGCTGCCCGCCCAGCTCCCCGAGGCCTACCTGGACGAGGCCGCCGAACGGTTCGGGGCCCTGATCGGCCCGGACATGGCCGACGAGGTGGTCGCCCTGCGCAGCGAGCACCGCACCCGCGTCGAGGCCGAGCTCGGCCGCACCATCGAGGTGGCCAGGAGCAACCTGTTCCCCCTGCACGGCCTGACCGCCTGAGGACGGGGACCGGGGCTCAACTCGCCGAAGGCGGTAGCCCCGGCCGAATCGGTCCCGGTCCCGCGTTCGCTACCATGGGAGGCCGACCCACGACCGACCGGAGCGCCAGCATGCCCGACCTGCCCTCCCGCGACGAGCTCGGCCGCCACCTGGTGACGGCCCGGATCGCGGGGTCGGTCCGGACCCCGGTCTGGGACGTGCTCCGCAAGGCCGGCCTGGTCGCGGCCGGCGACCCCGACCACTGCTTCGGGCTGTCGGGCATGCACCGCTACACCCAGGCAGAGGTCCTGGCCGAGGTCACCCGTCAGTACGGCTGGACCCACACGCCGGGCGAGCCCGCCGACGGCCCCACCTGGATCGAGCCGGAGCCGCTGCTGGACGAGATCGACCGGGCCGCCGCCCGCCTGGCCAGAGCGGCCTCGGCCGGCGAGCACATCCTGTTCGCGACCGGCCACCCGACCGGCATGCTCGGCCTGTACCAGCAGATCGCCGTGGCCGTGCGGGAGGCCGGGGCCAAGTTGTCGCGGCCCGGCGACGGGCTGGCCTTCCAGTTCCACGAGCACCGGCGGCGGATCATCTACAGCGGCTGGGTGGCGGTGCTGGCCTCGGGGGCCAACCTGTACCACACCCACGAGGCCCACCCGATGGAGCTGGTGCTGGAGCAGGCCACCGAGGTCGACCTGGTCGTCGGCGACCACGGCTGGGCCGGGGCGGCCGCCGAGCGCGGCATCGACGTGGTCGCGGTGGCCGACATCAACGACCCGGCCCTGCCCATGGCCAAGGCCGAGGGGCGGGCCGACATCGTCATGGGCATGGACGACAACGTCCGCCCGACCCCCTCGGCGTACGACCCCCTGGCCGACTACCTGCTGGCCAGGATCCTGCCGTGACCGACCGCTACGCGCGCCTGATCGAGCAGGTGCTCGACGACCCGGGCACGGTGCTGCTGCTGGGGTCGATGGACTCGGGCAAGACCACCTTCGCCCGGGCGCTGCTGGCCAGGGCCGTCGACCGTGGCATCCCCGCCGCCTACCTGGACACCGACGTCGGCCGGACGACGGTCGGGCCGCCGACCACCATCGGCCTCAAGCACGTGCTCGAGGCCAAGCACCTGGAGGACGACGAGCTCGCCCTGGCCGACGGGCTCTACTTCGTCGGCTGGGTCTCGGCCCAGTTCCACCTGCTGCCCCTGATCGCGGGCACGGCCAAGCTGATGGACGTGGCCCGCCGGGCCGGGGCCGAGCTGGTCGTGGTCGACACCTCGAGCCTGATCAGCGGCGTCTACGGCCAGATCCTCAAGTACCACAAGATGGAGGTCAGCCGGCCCGAGTACGTGATCGGGTTCGAGCGCGGCGAGGAGCTGGACCCGCTGCTCGGCATCGCCCGCCGCTTCACCCCGGCCCGGGTCGAGGCCTACCCGGCCCATCCCGAGGCCCGCCCGACCACCGCCGACGAGCGCTCCGAGACCCGGCGGGCCCGCTTCGCCTCGTACTTCTCCGGCAACCTCCACCGCTGGCGGGTCAAGCCGACCGTGTTCCTGCCCTCGCTGCCCCCCGACGCCGACCTGGCCGGCCTGGCCGGCCTGCTGGTCGGCATGGAGGACGGCAAGGGCTCCTGTGTCGGCATCGGCTACCTCGAGCTGGCCGAGGACGGCCACCTGCGCATGATCTCGTCGGTGTCCGAGGGCGCCAGGGCACTCCGCCTCGGCTCGACCCGCATCACCCCCGACTGGACCTCGACCACCCGGGTCGACCTCCGCCACCTGTTCGGCACCGAGTAGCCGTCCGTGAACCCCGCCGCCCATTCGGCAACGGGTAGCCGGCCCCTCGATCCTGTCGCCCTGGCGGCCCGTGGCGAGTCGGTCTGGCACCGCCTGGGCCTGGCCGCCCTCGGCGTCGACTGGGTCGAGGACGGCGAGGTGGCCAGGCGCACCCAGCCCACCACCCCGGTGTTCCTCGCCGCCCTGTCCCTGCGGGGCGGGGTCGCGGCGGCCGTGCTCGCCCGAGCCGTCGAGGGCCTGGATACCGAGCTGGCCGTCCGCGACGCCGGCGGGACCGAGAACCTCGGCCCCTACGGCTTCGTCCTCCAGGGCCGCGAACCGTGGATGGTGCGCCCACCCGGCCCCTTGAAGGCAGGCCCGTTCGAGCCCGACCCGCCCCCGCCCGGACTGGAGGTGACCCCCTGTCGCTCCCCGGCCGAGGTCGAGCTGTTCGAGCGCACCAGCGTCGAGGGGTTCACCGGCAGCGCTTCCAGCTGGTCCCCGGGCACCATCCACCCCCCGGAGGCCAGCCTGCGGGTCCCCGGCCTGACCTTCCTGCTGGCCCGCCTGCACGGCCGGCCGGTCGGCACCGCCATCGCCGCCACCGACGGCGCCGTCCTCAACGTCGGCGGCGTCGCCGTCTTGGAGGCCGCCCGCCGCCAGGGCATCGGCACCCACCTCACCCTCGCCTGCCTGGCCATCGCCCCCATGCTCCCCGCAGTCCTGTCGAGCAGCGACCAGGGCCACTCCCTCTACCAGACCCTCGGCTTCACCGACGCCGGCCCCACCGCCCTCTGGTGGCGGCCCGGCCCCCGGGCGTCATGAGCGCCACGCAGGTCAGGCTTCGTGCTCGGGTTGGCGGACCGCAGCGAAACCAAGCGTTGTCCGACATTCCTGTGGACAGCTTGTCGGGGGTGCACAATGCCTGGCATGGCTGGGTACGACTGGATCACGTTCACCAGTGACTACGGGCTGGAGGACCACTTCGTGGGGGTGTGCCACGGGGTGATTGCCCGGGTGGCCCCTGGGGCGCGGGTGCTGGACGTGAGCCATGCCGTGGGGGCGCAGGACGTGCGGCAGGGCGCCCGGGTGCTGGCCGAGGCGGTGCCGTACCTGCCCCGGGCGGTGCATCTGGCGGTGGTCGACCCCGAGGTGGGGACCGGGCGGGGGATGGTGGCGGTCGAGGCCGCGGGGCAGGTGCTGGTCGGGCCGGACAACGGGCTGCTGGTGTGGGCGGCCGAGGCACTGGGCGGGGTCGGGCGGGTGGTCGCGCTCGAGAACCCGGCCTACCGGTTGACGACGGTGTCGCGGACCTTCCATGGGCGGGACGTGTTCGCCCCAGCGGCCGCCCATGTGGCCGCGGGGGTTGACCCCGGAGAGCTGGGGCCGGAGGTGGACCCGGCCCGGCTGGTGCGGCTGGAGCGGCCGGCGGCCCGGGTCGACGGGGAACGGGTCCTGGCCAGCGTGGTCGCCGTCGACCACTTCGGCAACCTCGCCCTCGATCTGCGCCCTGAGGACCTGGAGGGGACCGGGGTGGCCGCCGGCGACGCGGTGGAGGTGCGGGCCGGGGGCCGGGCCCACCGGGTGGTGGTGGCCGAGACGTTCGCCTCGGTGGCGGCCGGTGAGCTGGTCCTGCACGAGGACTCGTTCGGGTCGCTGGCGCTGGCCGTCAACCAGGGCCGGGCCGCCGGGCGGGTCGGGGCCGTGGTCGGTGACCCGGTGGAGATCGCCTTGAAACCGGGCAGGGCCTGATGGGCCGCCGTGTGCTGGTCACCGGGGCGGCCCGCTCGACCGGGCGGCGGCTGGTCGCCGCCCTGGCCGAGGAGCCGGAGGTCGAGCAGGTGGTGGCCGTCGACGAGCTGGAGCCGAAGGAGCCGTTCCCGGCCAAGGTCGAGCACCTGGCCGTCGACCTGCGCAGCCCAGCACTGGTCAGGACGGTCCAGTCGGCCGGGATCGACACCTGCGTGCACCTGGGAGTCACGGCCGAGCCGCGGGCCGCCGGCGGCCGGGCCAGCATGAAGGAGCGCAACGTGCTCGGCACCATGCAGCTCATGGCCGCCGCCTACCATTCGCCCGACCTGCGCCGGCTGGTGCTCAAGTCGACAACGGCGGTGTACGGGGCCGCGGCCGGCGACCCGGCGGTGTGGACCGAGAGCATGTCGCACGAGACCCCCCGGCACGGCTTCGGCAAGGACGCCATCGAGGTCGAGGACTATGTCCGCTCCTTCGACCGGCGCCGGCCCGACGTCGCCGTGACCGTGCTGCGGCTCGCCAACCAGGTCGGGCCAATGGTCGACAACCCGCTGACCCGTTACTTCGAGCTGCCGGTGTGCCCGACGGTGCTCGGCTTCGACCCGCGGCTCCAGTTCCTGCACGAGGAGGACACCGCCGAGGTCCTGCTGCGGGCCACGCTTGGCCCGGTGGAGCGGGGCACCTTCAACATCGCCGGGGACGGGGTGATGCTGCTCAGCCAGGCCATCCGCATCGCCGGCAAGCCGCCCCTGCCAATCCCCGAGCCGCTGGTCGGGCGGGTCGCCGAGCTGGTCGGGAGGACGGTCGACTTCTCCCCTGAACAGGTCCGGTTCCTCCAGTACGGTCGGGTGGCCGACACCTCGGCGGCGGCCGAGCAGCTGGGGTTCATCCCCAAGTGGACCTCCCTGCGCGCCTTCGAGGACTTCGCCGCCACCCGGTTGCGCAAGCTGGTCACCGAGGAGCAGGTGCTCCGGCTCGAGCACGAGGCGCTGGACCTGCTGCGCCGCGCCGTCAGCTGGGTCGGCCGATGACCCCGGCCCAGAAGCGCTGCAGGGCGCGAACCAGGAAGGGCGAGCGCTGCCGCAACCCGGCGGGTCCGGACGGGCTCTGCGCCCTGCACCGCCGCCAGCTCCAGGCCGAGGGGGAGCCTAGCCCGACGGCGGAGGGCGGCGCTTCCGCTGTCCCCACCCCCGAACCCGACCCGGACCTGCTCGCGCCGTTCCTCAAGTGGGCCGAGGAGGCGCTGGAGTTCCTTGGGCGCCGGCTGCTCGGCGAGTACGAGGTCGACGAGTTCGGCCACGACCCCGACCTGGTCGAGCACGTCCTGGCCCCGCTGCTGCGCCCCCTGTACCGGCACTGGTGGCGGGTCGAGACCCGCGGCCTCGAGCACGTCCCGGCCAGCGGGCCCGCCCTGGTCGTGGGCAACCACGCCGGCACCCTGCCCTTCGACGCCCTGATGGTCGCCCTGGCCCTGCTGGACGAGCACCCGGCGCACCGGTCCCTGCGCATGCTCGCCGCCGACCTGGCCTTCGGCCTGCCGGTGGTCGCCCCCCTGGCCCGCAAGTCGGGCAACACCCTGGCCTGCGCCGAGGACGCCACCCGGCTGCTGGAGTCCGGTGCGCTGGTCGGCGTCTGGCCCGAGGGCTACAAGGGCCTTGGCAAGCCCTACCGGGAGCGCTACCAGCTTCAGCGCTTCGGCCGGGGCGGGTTCGTCGAGGTGGCCGTACGCACCGGCTCGCCGATCGTGCCCGTGGCCGTGGTGGGCAGCGAGGAGATCTACCCGATGGTGGCCAACCTGCGCCGCCTGGCCCGCCTCCTCGGGTTCCCCTACTTCCCCGTGACCCCGACGTTCCCGGCCCTCGGCCCACTAGGGGCGATCCCTCTGCCATCGAAATGGCTGATCGAGTTCTGTCCTCCCATCGAGACGGCCCATCTCGGGCCGGACGCGGTGCTGGACCCGATGGTGCTGTTCGACCTGACCGACCAGGTCCGCGACACCATCCAGCAGACGGTCCACAGGAACCTGCTCCTGCGCCGCGGCGTCTTCGGCTGATCAGCGGTAGCTCGCCGACCCCTCCGCTGACCGCTAGGTCGGCGGCACCGGGGCGGTGGTCGTGGTCGTCGGCGGTGCGGTGGTCGGTGGGGCGGTTGTGCTCGGCACCGTGGTCGTGGTCGGCCGCGGCGCGGCGGTGGTCGGCGGGGCGGTGGTCGCCGGCCGGGTCGTTGGCGGGGCGGTGACCGCCGAGGTCCGAGGGACTGTCGGGGGGACCACGCCGGCATCGGAGCCCACGGTCGAGCTGGTGGTGGTCGACTCCCGCACCGTGGTGAGCGGGGCCCCGATACTGCTCCCGGCCCCGGCGGCCGCCCCACTCGTGGTCGAGACCGGACAGGGTCGGCCGTCACATCCCGGCGACGCCCCCTGCCCGCCGAACGCCTGAACCGCCAGGACGACGACAATCCCAGCCGTGGCCACCCCGGTCGCCACCCACGGCCGCCTGGCCAGCCACCCCCCGACGCCGGTCCCGCCCTTCGCCGCGCCAGCTCCGGCCGCCCGCGATCCCGCCGAGGCCGGGTTGCGCGAGTCCGGGTCCCCTGGTGCGAGACCCCCGGAGGCCGGAGCAACCGAAAGCTCAGGGTCCGAGAGCTGGGCCCAGAACTCCGCCTCGGAGAGCTCAGCACCCGAGAGCAGAGGCCCCGAGAGCGGGGCAGCTGAGCGCTGGGCAGCTGAGCGCCGGGCATCCGGGAGTTCGGTGTTCGGGAGTTCGGTGTTCGGGAGCTGGGTGTTCGGGAGCTCCGCCTCCGAGAGCTCGGCCTTGGCGGGCCTGGCCTTCGAGCGCTCGGCTTCCGGGGACTCGGGCTTCGGAAGCTCGGCCCCAAGGGACTCACCCTCCGAGGCCAGGGCGGCCGAATCTGCGACCCCCGGCTGCTGGGGCCCCCGGAGGGGGAATGTAGCGGACCCAGGCAGGCGGTGTTCGCGGCTGTCCACAGCCGGCCGGGCCAGCAGCTCGCCCTCGGCGGCCAACGCCGAGCCCGCGGCGAACTCGGCGCCGACGACCAGTTCCGCACGGAGGTGCTCGACGAACTCGGCGGGAGGGGGGGACACGCACTCGGGGATGGAGCGGCGTAGCGACCCGGCGACCGCCTGGGCGTCAGCCAGGGCTGGGTCGCTGCCGGTCAGGTCGACCTCCCAGCGACCCAGCCGGCGCTCGAACTCCTCGGCCGAGGGGGCGGGGCGGGTCTCGGGCGGTGCGGGGCCGGTGCGGGTTCCGCCGGTCAGCTCGTGGATGGCCAGGCAGGCCGTGAGCTGGAGCTCCAGCACCGCGCGCCGGCTGTACCCGGAGAGGTGGGCGGTGTGGTCGAGCGAGTGGCCGAGCAGCAGGCGAAGCACGACCACCTCCCGCTCCGGCTCCTTCAGCCGCGCCACCGCCGCCACGACGTCCCTGGGGGCTTCCGGAGGCGCACCGGCCGCCGGCCCGGGGGTGTGGACAGAGGCCGGCGCCGCCTCCTGCCTTCGACTACTCTCCCCCTCCGGGGGGGCAGACGCCGGCAGGGCGGGGTGAGGCACGCCCGACGACCCCGACCCACCCGGCTCCGATCCCGCGGGGCTGCCGGACCCACCCGGCCCCGATCCTGCGGGGCTGGCCGACCCACCCTCCTCGGAGTGCCCTTGGCGCTGGGCGAGGGCGTCGCGGGTCATGGCGGTCAGCCAGGCGGCGGCTTCGCCTTCGGGGCTGGTGGTGGCTGGGAGCCAGCCGATGGCGGCGTGGAAGACCTGGGCGGTCAGCTCGGCCGTCTCGGTGGGGTTACCGGTCCAGGCGAGGAGGTAGCGGTAGACGCCCTCGACCTGGGTGTCGTAGACGAGGGCGAAGGCCTCCCGGTCGCCGGCGGCGGCGCGTTCGAGCAGGGGGCGCTGGCCCGCGAGCTCGGCGGGCACGTCGCCGTGCCGGCAGGGACAGGCGGGCGTCTGGGCGTCCGGGGGACGCTGGGGTCTGAGGGCCAAGGGGGGTGGGGGGCTTTCAGCGGCCGAGCAGGAGCTGCACCGCGGCCGCGAGCACGATCACGACGAGCAGGGCGGCCACGACGACGGCGGTCCCAGTTCGCATGCGGCTCGGGATTCTACCCGTTCCGGGAGGTGGCGCGAGCGGGGGCTCTCGTCGCCCCCTTGGCCAGGTGGGTCCTGGCGATGCCGAGGTTCTCGCGCAGGACCTCGAGCAGGGCCTTGCGGTCGTCGGCCCAGGTGCGCACGTCGAGCTCGAGGGTGACGGCGCCGCCGAAGCCGCCGGACCCGACCTCCTGGAGGAAGTCGCCGATTGGCAGGACGCCCCGCTCCAGCAGCCCGTGGGTGTCGCGGCCGCGACCGTCGTTGTTGGAGACGTGCAGGTGCACGACCCGGTCGGACAGCTCGTCCCAGGCGGCCAGCAGGTCGCCCCCGGCCACGGCCAGGTGGCTGGTGTCCAGGACCAGCGACGGCCAGCGGCCCAGCTCGGAGGGGGCGGTCCCGCTGAAGAAGCGGAGGCTGCGGCCGTTCACGTTGATCGGGAACATGTTCTCGACCGCGATCGTGACTCCGGTCTCCTCGCGGATCCGGGGGATGGCCTCGTCCAGCCAGGTCGCGTACTGGGTCTGCCAGCGGTACGGCGGGTGGATCACGACGGTGGACACCTTGGCCGTCTCGGCGAAGCGGACGCAGCGTTCCAGCTTGCCCTTGGGGTCGGTCCCGAACACCAGCCAGGTCGCGACCAGGAAGGGCCCGTGCACGGCCGGCACGGGCACGCCGTAGCGGGCGGCCAGCGCTCCGAGACGGAGGGGGTCCTGGCTCACCTTGTCCTGCATGATCATCAGCTCGGCGCCGTCGAAGCCGGCCTCGCCGATCAGCTCGAAGGTCTCCTCGAGCGAGAACATGAAGAACGGGCCGGTGGCGGCGAGCACCGGGGGCAGCTGGGGGACCGGAGGGACTGAGGCCAAGAGGGCTCCTCGTGAGCGACAAGCCGGGCGTAGTGCTGGAGCGCGCGGCGGATGCTACCAAGCTACAAGAAGTGCGGTTGCCCGGGCGGGACTAGACTCCGGTCATGCACTGGCTGCTCCCGGGTGTCGCCGCGGCCGCCTCGGCTGCGTTCGCCGTCGCGGTCCTGCGCCAGTACGCGGCCCGGCGCCGCCCCTACCAGCTCGCCTGGGGCATCGCCCTGTCCATGTTCACGGTGGCCTCGCTGGCCCTCACCGCCGGGGTGGTGGCCGGGTGGACGCCGGTCTCGTTCAAGCTCTACTACCTGTTCGGGGCCGTCCTGAACGTGCCCTGGCTGGCCCTCGGCACCGTGGAGCTGCTCGCCGGCCTGGCCGTGCGCCGGGCCTATCTGGCCGCCCTGGCCGTCTTCACCCTGGTCAGCGTGATCCTGGTCGCCCTGGCCCGGGTGACCGCGGCCGACCTGGCCGGGCGGCTGCTGCCCGAGGGCAAGGAGTTCCTGCCGGTGGCCGTGCGCGTGCTGGCCGTCGTCGGCAACAGCGTCGGGACCCTGGTGGTGGTCGGCGGGGCGGTGGCCAGCGGCCTGGCCATGCGCTCGCGGCGTGACCTGCGTCCCCGGTTCGAGGGCACCCTGCTGATCGCCCTCGGCGTGCTGCTGGCCGCCAGCGGCGGCGTGCTCGCGTTCCTGGCCTCCAGCGACAAGCTGGCCCTCGGCCTGGCCGTCGGGGCGAGCGTGATGTACCTGGGCTTCCGCCGCGCCTCGACCCCGGCCCGTCCGCCGGTCGCCTCCGGCCCATGACCAGGGTCACCCTCTACACCAGGACCGGCTGCCACCTGTGTGAGGAGGCCGAGCGGGTCCTGCGCGAGGAGCAGCCCGCCGCCGGGTTCCGCCTCGAGCTGGTCGACATCGACCGCGACCCGGAGCTGGCCCGCCGCTACGGGGTGCGGGTCCCGGTGGTGGCGGTGGACGGCGAGGAGCTGTTCGAGTACGAGGTGCCGCTTGACCTGCTGCGGGCCCGGCTGGGCCGGGTTGGCGCCGATTGAGAACACGATCACGAGAGCCTAGACTCGGGTGGAATCAGTAACGGGGGTGGGAGTCCGTGCGAGACCGTATTCCGGAAGCGACCGTCGCCCGCCTGCCTGTCTACCTCCGCTGCCTGGTCGACATGTCGGAGCGGGGGACCCACCGGGTCTCCTCCGACCAGCTGGCCGACGCGGCCGGGGTGAACTCGGCCAAGGTCCGCAAGGACCTGTCCTACCTCGGCTCCTACGGCACCAGGGGGGTCGGCTACGACGTCGAGTACCTGATCTACCAGGTCCGCCGCGAGCTGGGGCTGGAGCAGGACTGGGCGGTGGCGATCGTCGGGGTCGGCAATCTGGGGCACGCCCTGGCAAACTACCGGGGCTTCGCCGAGCGGGGCTTCCGCATCGCCGCCCTGCTGGACGCCGACGGCGGCAAGGTCGGCGAGGAGCTCGGCGAGCTGACCGTCGACCACATCGACGACCTGGACCGCGTGGTGAAGGAGGAGCAGGTGGCGATCGGCATCATCGCCACCCCGGCGACCGCGGCCCAGGAGGTCTGCGACCGGCTGGTCGCGGCCGGCGTCACCTCGATCCTGAACTTCGCCCCGGCCCACCTCCAGGTGCCGGCCGGGGTCTCGCTCCGCAAGGTCGACCTCTCCACCGAGCTGCAGATCCTCTCCTTCCACGAGCAGCGCCGGGCCGCCGTCGACCTTGTCCGCCAGGTCGCGGCCGGGAACCAGGAGGCCGACGCCCGGCCAGAGCGACCCGGCCAGGGGCCAGAGGCCCGGGGCTGAGCGGCGTGCCGGTCTTCGTCGTCGGGGCGAACTTCCGCAGCGCACCTCTCGAGCTGCTGGAGCGCCTGGCGATCGACGCCGAGCGGCGCCCCAAGGCCCTGGCCGGCCTGCTCGACCAGGAGCACGTGCATGAGGCGGTGGTCGTCTCGACCTGCAACCGGGTCGAGGTCTACACCGCCATCAGCCGCTTCCACGGCGCCGCCGGCGACGTCCGGCGGTTCCTGGCCGACCTGGCCGGGCTGGCCCTTGGCGAGCTCGCCGACCACCTCTACGACTACTACGAGGAGCGGGCCGTCCAGCACCTGTTCACGGTCGCGTCCGGGGTCGACTCGATGGTGGTCGGTGAGGCGCAGATCCTCCGCCAGGTCCGGGAGGCGTTCGGTGCCGCCCAGGCCGAACGGTCGGTCGGGCCGGTGCTGTCGGCCCTGTTCACCAGGGCGATCAAGGTCGGCCGGCGAGCCAGGAACGAGACCGGCATCGGCGACGGGATGGCCTCCACCGTGACGGTCGGGCTGCGGGTGGCCGCCGGGCAGCTCGACGGCCTGGCCGGGCGCCGGGCCCTGCTGGTCGGGGCGGGCAGCCTGGCCCGGCTGGCCGGCCGGGCGCTGCGCGAGGCCGGGGCGGGCGAGCTCGTGGTGGCCAACCGCACCCAGGCCACCGGCGCCGCGCTGGCCGGGGAGCTGGGCGGCCGGTCGGTGCCCCTCGACCAGGTCGCCGGCGAGCTGGCCAAGGCCGACCTGGCGGTCGCGGCCACCGCCGGGACCACCCCCACTGTGACCGCGGCCACGGTCGCCGCCGCCCTGGCCCGACGCGAGCCGGGCCCGCCGGGGTCGCCCTCGGGCCCGCTGGTCCTGCTCGACCTGGGCGTGCCCCGCGACGTCGAGCCCGAGGCCCGGGGCCTGCCTGGGGTCGTCCTCGCCGACCTGGACGGGCTCCGGGCCGTGCTCGAGACCGACGAGGGCCCGCGGCGGGAGGTCGAGCGGGTCCGGGCCCTGATCGCCCAGGAGACGGCCGCCTACCTGGGCGGCCAGCGCGAGGCCCGGCTGGTCCCGACCATCCGGTCCCTGCGGGCCAGGGCCGAGGAGGTCCGCCAGCAGGAGCTGGCCAAGGCCACGGCCCGGCTTGCCGGCCTTGACGAACGCCAGCGGGCGGCGGTCGAGGCCGTGACCAGGGGCCTGGTCAACAAGCTGCTGCACGACCCGATGGTCCGGGGCAAGACCCTGGCCGCCCGTCCCGACGGGGACCTGTACGTCGCCGCCCTGCGCGAGCTCTACGGCCTCGACCCCAGCCCGGACGACGATGACCGCCGCTGAGCGCCCGGGACCGGGCTGGGAGCGGGCCCTGCGGCTGGCCACGCGGGGCAGCGCCCTCGCCCTCGCCCAGAGCCGGCTGGTGGTCGACGGGCTGCGGGCGGCCTGGCCGGAGCTGCCCGTCGAGCTGGTCACCGTGGTCACCGAGGGCGACCGGCGCCGCGACGTGC
>Ga0105249_10003421_pt1 | contig 13739 bp, 14 predicted proteins | sample KBSS44metaG_FD_81522 | JGI IMG/M metagenome (GOLD analysis project Ga0105249, IMG submission 81522) | Switchgrass rhizosphere microbial communities from Kellogg Biological Station, Michigan, USA - KBS S4-4 metaG | ecosystem: Host-associated > Plants > Roots > Rhizosphere > Soil | place... | reverse complement strand
GATCTACGCCTACGGTCTGCGCAATCCCAATGGACTTGCGTGGGTGCCCGATACTGGAAAACTGTGGGCCGTGGTGAACGAGCGCGATGAGCTCGGCAGCGATCTCGTCCCTGATTACATGACAGCGCTGGTGGAGGACGGTTTTTACGGCTTTCCATACAGCTACTACGGTGCGCATGTGGATGGCCGCGTAAAGGAGCAGCGGCCCGAGCTCGTCGCGAAAGCCCTTGTGCCTGATTACGCCCTGGGGCCGCACACGGCCTCGCTGGGCCTGGTGTTTGATGAAGGCCTGAAGGGCCGCGCGTCAGGTCCGTTTTCCGCGGGCATGTTTGTCGGTCAACACGGCTCGTGGAACCGCAAGCCTCCCAGCGGCTATCAAGTTCTCTTCGTGCCCTTCCAGGATGGTCAACCTTCGGGTGCTCCGATGGAGGTTCTTACTGGTTTCCTGGACGAGAAGGGCAATGCGCGTGGGCGGCCGGTGGGGGTCGCGCTCGACAAGCGCGGGGCGCTTCTGGTAGCGGACGATGTGGGGAATACGGTTTGGCGCGTTGCGCCTTTAGATAGACCCTAGGGCGTCGCGGTATATCATAACGCGGATGCAGAGCCCTGAGACCGTAGCCTCCGCTCAGAACCAAAGCAATCACGACAACTGGCTGTGGCTCACGGCGCTTGGGATCGTCTACGGCGACCTCGGGACCAGCCCGCTTTACACGCTGCAGACAGTCACGCAGGCAGTTGGCGGTACGTTTACCCCCGAACGCGCCCTGGGCGTGCTCTCGCTCATCTTCTGGACGCTGATCATTACCGTTTCGGTGAAATATTGCGCCCTCGTCATGCGGGCGGACAATCATGGCGCCGGCGGGATCATCGCGTTGATGTCGCTGGTCGGGGCAAACAGTCTGCGGCGGGGCGCGAGAACTCTCACCGTAATGGGATTGCTGGGCGCATCTCTAATATACGGGGACGGCGTAATTACACCCGCCATCTCGGTTCTGAGCGCGGTAGAGGGGGTCAATGCTGTAACCGATACTCTCAAGCCCTTTGTCATGCCTGTCGCGGTGCTCATCCTGATCGCCCTGTTTGCGGCGCAACGCTTTGGCACCGAGAAGATCGGCCAGGCATTCGGACCGATCATGCTCCTGTGGTTCAGTGTGGTCGGTCTGCTTGGACTGACGGGCATAGTAAATAATCCACATGTGCTCGTGGCTGCCAACCCGGTGTATGCCATTGAGTTTCTCGCGCACAGCCATGGCGTCGGCGTCCTTGTGTTGGGAGGCGTGTTCCTGTGCGTCACCGGCGCGGAAGCGCTGTATGCCGACATGGGCCATCTGGGCCGCGGCCCGATCCGGCGTTCGTGGTACTGCATCGTGTTGCCAGCGTTGCTGCTGAGTTATGCCGGGCAGACGGCCTTGTTGATCGAAAGGAAAACGGTCAGCGGCAACCCCTTTTTTCAGCTGGCGCCTGCGTGGGCGGTCTATCCGCTCGTCCTGCTGGCCACGATGGCGACCGTGATTGCGAGCCAGGCCATTATTACCGGCTCTTTCTCCATGACCCGGCAGGCCATGCAGCGGGGATGGCTGCCGGGCGTCAACATCCGACAGACATCTGACGAGAAATACGGTCAGATCTATGTTCCGGCCGTCAACTGGATGATGATGATGGCTACCGTCGCGATTGCCGTGGCCTTCGGGAGCTCGGACAGACTGGCAGGGGCGTATGGCACAGCCGTGGCAACCACCATGTTGTTGACCACATGTCTGTTGTATGCGGCGATGCGCAGAGTCTGGCAGTGGGCTGCGGCGTTGGCGGTGGGAGTCGCCGGTGTATTTCTAGTGCTGGATGCCGCGTTCTTCTATGCCAATCTGCAGAAGATCGCTGAAGGCGGCTGGTTACCGCTGACCCTGGGAGCGGTCATCTTCTTCATCATGACCACGTGGCGCTCGGGTGTGGAATGTGTGCGTGACGCCCTCGATCAACCCGATGCGACAGCCGAGCGGTTCTTGGATGATCTGGCGGCGGGCAAGATACCTCGCGTACCCGGAACGGCCATTTTTCTCACGAAATTCTCTTCGCAGAAGATTGCTCCGCTGGTGACTCATCACGTCCGGCACATGGGCTCGCTTCACGAACGGACAATCATGCTGACGGTCGAATTCGACGAACTACCCCGAGTTGGTGAAGACCGGCGTTGCGACGCGGAGCACATAGCCGATGGGATCTGGCATGCGACAGTGCGCTTCGGTTTCCTCGAGATTCCGGACTTGCGCCGCGCTCTGGCCAACCTCAAGCATCTTGACCCGTTGATTGACACCGACGAAGGAGTGTATTTCGCCGCGCGTGATCTCATAGTGCGCAAGCCTGGACATGGAGCGCTTTCACACTGGCGCCTGCCGCTGTTCGCCTTTCTGTATCGCAATGCCGTGAAGGTAGTGGATCGATTCAATCTGCCGTCACGCAACGTCGTCGAAATCGCGCGAAAAATCGAAGTGTAGCTCCACAGCCACTCGACGGTATCCGTTTGCAGACATGCTGGTACAGGATGTTCTGGCCTGTACTGCAATAAACGATAGAGTAGTACGGTCATAGAGTACGGCGGTGCAACCGCCGTAACTGGAGGCCGAATGGATCTGTCGGGGACGCGCATGGCGCTGATGGCCATCACCATGGCTACTACCTTGAGTCTCGCTGCAGCCTGGGTGTTCGCTGCGAATCACGTAGCTGCGGATGATGAGAGCTCCGCCTTTCTGGCGGAAAACGCCGCGGCGATGTCGAAAATGATGGCAGCGATGGCCGTCAAGCCCGCGGGTGATGTTGATAAGGACTTCGTGGCGACCATGGTGCCGCATCACGAGGGCGCGATTGAGATGGCACAGGCCGAGCTGCGTCACGGCCGTAACGAGCAATTGCGGCGCATCGCGCAGGAAATCATCATCGATCAAACCCAGGAAATTGCCGCGATGCAGCTGGCAATAGGAAAGGAGCCACGTAAATGACAAAATCGTTGGGAACGATTTTGGACGGCGAATGCCGGCCCGAAGGGCGAGGCACAGGGATGGTGCCGCGCAAAGCCTCGACGTTCGTGCTGCTGAGCGCAATTGCCGCCGGAGTCGCCACTGCGTGGGCGGGCCAGGCTCCCGAGCCGCTGTCGGCCCCCGATATCCCGATCAGCCATCGCGACCGTGTTTATGCGGCCGAGCAGTTTTCCAACACCGTCTCGGTGACCGATCCCGCTGACAACACACTGCTTGGTGTCATCCGCCTGGGTGATATGTCACCCGGCAATTTCAGTCCGCTGTATCGAGGGCAGCTGCTCGTCCACGGAATGGGGTTCTCGCCCGACCATCGCACGCTCGCCGTGGTGTCGATCGGGTCCAACTCGGTTGCCTTCATCGACACTGCGACGAACGCCGTCAAACACATTACTTACGTGGGCCGATCTCCTCACGAAGCGTTCTTCACACCCAACGGCGAGGAAGTGTGGGTGACTGTCCGGGGCGAGAACTACATTTCCGTCCTGGATCCCCACACCTATGCCGAGAAGACTCGCATCGTGGTGCCGGGTGGTCCGGGCATGCAGATTTTTTCCCCGAATGGCAAATATGCCTACATCTGTTCGTCTTTCAATCCTGAGACCGTCGTGCTGACGGTCGCTGATCACCAGGTCGCCGGACGCGTTCCCCAGGCGAGCCCTTTCTGTCCCAACATTGCGGCCGCACCGGACGGCCGGCAGGTGTGGCTGACTTTGAAGGATGTCGGCAAGGTGATGGTGTTCGATGCGCAGCCGCCCTTTGCCGTACTCAAAACCATCGACACCGGCCCGATCACCAACCATGTGAATTTCGCCCGCAACAGCCGGGGTCTGTTCGCGTATGTCACCGTTGGGGGCTTGAATGTGGTGAAGGTGTTCCGGGTCCCGGATGCAACACCAGTCGCGACCATCCCGGTGGGTAAGCTGCCGCATGGTATCTGGCCGTCCGGCGACGGAAAGCGCGTCTATGTCGGCCTCGAGAATGCCGATAGTCTCACGGCAATCGATACGCTGACCAACAAAGTGGTCGCCGAGGTGCCGATCGGACAGGCGCCGCAGGCTGTCAACTATGTCCCGAATGCGGTACCACAAGGCAGTGGCGCGGAAGGCTTGGCGCCGTTGGGTGTCGCGGGTGAGGCGGCGCATCTGGCGCTGGCCCCACCACCCCAGGACGGCGGCGCGCCGGCAGTAAGCTCTGCATCGGCCCCGAGCAGCGTCGCCCTGTTTGATCAGGGTTTGTTGCAGGTTCTACAGGTATCGGCGACCGGCCTGCGGCCACGGCAGGCGTATCTGCTCGCCCTTGCGGACCAGCCCGATGGCAGTGGGACGTTGCAGCCGCTCGCTTCGTTCATGACGAATCCCGCGGGGTCGGCCATTGTCAACGCGATTGGGCCGATCCGGCAGATTGTGGAGGTGAAGGCCTCCACGATGCGGCGCTATCTGGTTATTGCGTCCGGGTCTGCTGCGCATCCGGGGGAGATAGTTCAGGTGCAGGTGCGTTAGGGGCGGTGTAAAGTGCTTGCCGATCAATCGGCTCAGGAGCTCGCATGAATCGCTTCGTCGTGGCTATGCTCGGTGTGCTGGCAGTGGGGTTGATACCCCAGGCGCGGGCTGCTCAAACCTGGACCGAAGGTATTAATTTCAAGGTAATCGCGCCGGCACAACACACGACCGTACCGGCTGGCAAAGTCGAAGTCATGGAGGTGTTTTCATACGGCTGCATCGCCTGCAACGGCTTTCAGCCCACAATCGAAATGCTACGAAGTAATCTGCCGCGCAACGCGCAGATGGTGTACTTGCCCGCCTCGTTTAACACGGGTGAGGATTGGCCAATGTTCCAGCGTGCGTATTTCACCGCGCAGGCGCTGGGAGTCGCGGACCGCACGCATCAGGCGATATTCGATGCCGTATGGAAGACCGGGGAGCTGGCTGTGACCGATCCTTCCACAAAACGGCTTAGGAATCCGCAGCCATCGATCGAGGATGCCGCGAAATGTTACGCGCGCCTGGCTGGCGTAAAGCCCGATGTCTTCCTCGCCACGGCGAAATCATTCAGCGTCGACGTAAAAATGCGGGCCGCGGATGCACAAGTGCGTGCGATGCAGGTTCCCGGCACTCCGTGCATCGTCGTCAATGGGAAGTACCGCGTGGTCACGGAGTCGCTCCGCAGCACGGACGAGCTCATCAGCGTCGTGAAATTTCTGGTGGCCAAGGAGAGCACACACTGAGAGTCTTCGGAATGTCCACGAGTCTTCACAGCGTTGGCACTGGCAAGGTCATAAACTCGCGGTAAATATGGTCACGGTGGGCAAGCAGCAGCGCCACGCCCTCTGAGTCTATTGATGTAGGTGTCCAACTATACAGTTCGCGCCAGCGTGCAGGCATCGGGCAATCCGATTCAGGTAAGGGTTGTATGAGCGCAGCAAATGCCGCCCACGCCAGATCCAAGGCGGTTAGATGGTCACCGATAAACATCCAGCGGCCGGCCGCCTGTTGCTTGCGGAGCCGCTCGGCCAGGAGCGCGACGATGGCATCGCATCGTGAGGCGGCGTCACTTCGGAACGACATCCCATACTTGTTCTCGAGATACGCGGCGACTTGCACGTCGCGGCCGGAGGGGTGATCGTTGCGCAATCGCTCGATCATCTGTAATCGACGGCACCACCCGAAACCTCCCTCTGCGCACAGCTCAGCTGATAGACCGATAACAAGAGCGCGCGTGGCTGCTTCCTGCGGTATCAATTCTGGTTGCGATGCCAGTCGTTCGGCGGCGTAGAGTTGCTCCAGCCAGTACGAACGCGGCCGCTCCCCATCAATGAGCACTACGGGCACACTCTCTTGAGCAGACAGGGGCTGCAGAGATCTATAGGTGCCCTGGGCGTCACGGGCGTCCACTCGCAGGTAGGGGATTTTCTTCACGTCGAATACGGCGCGGCAGAATTCCGACCAGGGTGATGGGATGCCAAATCGAGCCAGGACCAACCGCACACCCTTGGCTGCGATCGCTAGTTCCAGTGAAATCCAATCGGTCATGCCCTTTGACCTCCTGCGGCGACGATTGCACTGTAGTCTACCCGAGACGAATGGCCTGCCTACCTTTGCGACGCTGTTAGTCGCTAGCTCTTCCACCAAACGATGAACTCTTTGAATCCGATGTAGCCGTCGCCCTCGGTATCGGCTACCTCTAAATCGAGCAGGCACTCCTCGCTAGACACATCGCCGTCGAGCTCTTTGAGCAGAGAATGAAATTCTGCCCGATCAATGAAGCCGTCACCGTTGAGGTCGTGAGAGTCGAAAATCCTGCGCAGCTCGGCCATTTCCGCGTCGGTTAGTTCCGCCATGAGCACTCCTGCACGCCGCGTCCAGCTTTTGTCATCGGCTTTTTCCCTTACACTCGGTTTGCGCAAAGTACGGAACGGCGGCCATGCGGAATGTGACCGAGGTCATATTTTGGGCGGCCGTGTGTACCGGGCCAATGACAATTCGTTCCCAACGCAGGTAGTAGGCTGTGATGCCTGAAATGAACATCGAGATCAGAAATGAGACCGCAGCTGATGTACCCGCAATCGAAGCGGTGACGGCCGCCGCATTTCTGAATGCTCCGCATGCGGACCATACCGAGCAATTCATCGTCAGCGCGTTGCGTAATGCCGGGAAACTGGCGATCTCGCTCGTTGCGGATGCCGAGGGGGCCGTGATCGGTCACGTTGCCGTGTCTCCGGTATCCATCTCGGACGGTACGCCTGGTTGGTTCGGGGTCGGTCCGATCTCAGTCGTGCCGGAGCACCAGGGACGAGGCGTGGGATCCCGCCTCATGGGCGAGGCTCTCCGGATCCTGCGTGAGCGAGGGGTAGGTGGCTGCGTAGTGGTGGGCGATCCTCGTTACTACAGCCGTTTTGGCTTTCAGGCCGATAAGAACCTTATCTTTCCGGATGTTCCGCCTGAATACTTTCAAGCCATCGCATTCGGCTCAGTGCGCCCGCGGGGCGTTGTTGCGTACCACGAGGCGTTCAATGCGTAACGTTGGATAACATAACAGCAGGGATCAGCAGCAGCGTGATCCCCGCTGTTACACCGTGTCGTTCTGGGCGCTCGGCAAGCTGGCTGACCCCAGGGTCGCCCAGGCAGCCCGGGGCACCTGGCGTCCTGTCTAGCGCTTGGCCGCCTTCTTTTCGCGCTTCAGGGCGCGCTTTTCGTCCGGCGTCCTGGTCGCTTTTTTCTTGCCCTCTTTCTTCTGGTCCATACCCTTGCCCATAGTCCGCTCCTCGTGCGTTCACAACCAGACAGAACGATACCGCAAGTCCTTGCAGTTGGGCGAATTCCGTAGGGTTCGTCAGACTTTCCTCGGAACCCCCGCGCCGCCCGGGGAGCACTCCAACGCGCCGCGATCCCACTTGCCTGACTCGGCCGCTGCTTCGTAGGTACTGCGCAGGAAAGCGAGCAATGCAGCATCAGGATTCGCAGCGGTCCGAACTATATCGTACGGGAGCAGGTATTCCCCGAGCGTTTCGTTGAAGGCCGCTCCTGCCGGTTGCACGGGGAAGCTCTTGAATTGAGCCGGAGTTGGATAGGCGTACGAGTAGAAGGCCGCGTAGTCGATTCCGTTGCCTCCTGGCCAGAAGCCGGCGCTGCTGACTTCGTGCGAGTAGGCCTCCTGCATGACCGCGGGATCCAAACCCGGGGCCTTGCCTGTGAAGGTGGGCGCCCGGCGTCCCGAGAAGCGCGTAACCGCAAGGTCGAAACTGCCCCAGAAGAAGTGCACCGGGCTGGCTTTGCCGACGAAGCCTGTACGGAACTCCTTGAACACGCGGTCAACCTGAACGAGCACTTTCCAAAAGCGCTGCGCGTAGTCGCGATCGTAAGCGAAGTGGGCCCGGTCCTCGGTGAAGGGCCTGGCTCCGGGTATTTCGCAGGGATAGTCCTTTATGCGCACCGGGATACCCAGTTCTTCGAGCGCGCTCGTGACCGTGGCGTGAAACTCGGCAACCGTGCGCGGCTGCAATGGAATGCTCCGGCTCGCGCCGTCACTCACATCGATGATGAGGGCATGCCGGACAAAATCGAACTCAATCTCGAAGGTGCGTGAGCCGTGGGGAATGGGCGAGGTTGTCAGCCCGCGCGACGTGACATACAGGGTTACATGCCAGCTGTGGTTGAGCCAGGGTGTCTGGGTGAGGCGGATCTTGCCAACGATCTGAGTCCACAGTTGCAGCGTTGCGCAGGTCTCTTGCCACGCAACGTACGGAAGCTCGGGCCAGACTGTGCTTGTTTGTTCCACTGGCAGCTCTCCAGGAAGTACGCCGGTCGGGCAAAGCGCATGCTACGCTAAAAAGAACAACGCGAGTCAGCCATGAGCTCAACCGTCATTGCCGCGAAATCGGGTACTTTCCGGATTGGGTCCGTCGAGGTCAACCGCCTCGGGTTTGGCAGCATGCGCCTGACCGGGCGTGGAATCTGGGGGCCGCCGGCGGACTACGCGGAAGCCATACGGACACTCAAGCGGCTTGCGCAGCTGCAAGTCAACTTCGTCGATACGGCTGATTCATACGGGCCGAATATCGCCGAGCAACTACTGCGCGAGGCGTTGCATCCCTACAAAGGAATTTTTATAGCCACGAAGGCGGGACTGGCGCGCACGGGCCCGGACCAATGGACGGCGCTCGGCCGGCCGGAGTACCTGATCCAACAGGCGTACGCCAGTTGCCAGCGATTGGGTGTCGAACAGCTGGATTTGTGGCAGTTGCATCGGATTGATCCCAAGGTGCCGCGTGATGAGCAGTTTGGGGCCATCAAACGGCTGCTGGACAGCGGTGTGATCCGTCATGCCGGATTGAGCGAGGTATCGGTTGCCGAAATCGAAGCGGCTTCCCGCGTGTTCAAGGTATCGACGGTTCAGAACCGCTACAACCTGGTGGACCGCAGCAACGAGGCGGTGTTGGATTACTGCACGCGGCACAAGATCGGTTTCATTCCGTGGTTTCCGTTGGCGGCCGGCCGCCTGGCAGCCGCTGATTCGCTGCTCGACAGCCTGGCAAAGCGCTACGGCGCGACGCCCGGCCAGCTCGCGCTGGCGTGGATACTCAAGCGCAGTCCAGTGATGTTGCCCATTCCGGGGACGTCGAAGGCCGCCCACCTCGAGGAGAATGTGGCGGCGGTTGGCATCGAGCTTTCGGATGAGGACTTTACGGCGCTGGACCGGGCAGGGCGCGGCAGCTAGCGGCGTCGCTGGCAGACCTGCGTCCGCAAATCAGCGATAATCGGCGACCCCCCGGTAGTGGTTTGGCGCTGATAAATGAAGCTGTACTCGTGGAACGTCAATGGCATTCGGGCCGTCCTGAAAAAAGGCCTCTTTCACCCGTTTCTGGAAGCACACAAGCCAGACGTTCTGTGTCTGCAGGAAACCAAGGCCGAGCGCGGGCAGATCGAGATCGATCTGCCCGGATACCACGAGTATTGGAATTCCGCGGTCAAGAAGGGCTATTCGGGCACCGCAATCTTCTCCAAGGAGAAGCCGCTCTGCGTCATCAACGGCTTCCCGAACGAGTTCGCCAAGCGCTACACCTTCGCTGACGAACTGAAGCGGGATAGCGCGGAAGAAGGCCGTGTGGTCACCGCGGAGTTCAAGGACTTCTTCGTGGTCACCGTGTACACGCCGAACGCCAAGGACGATCTGAGCCGTCTGGGATTACGCCATGGACACTGGGACCCGGCTTTCCTCGCATATGTACAGCAGCTCGAGAAGCGCAAGCCGGTGGTTTTCTGCGGCGATCTCAACGTGGCCCACACCGAGCTGGATCTTGCGAATCCCAAGGCGAATCGGGGAAAGAAGGGCTTCACCGAAGAGGAGCGCAAAGGGTTTCAGAACTTCGTGGACGCAGGCTTCGTAGACACGTTTCGGCTGTTCAAGCAGGGCAATGGCCATTACTCCTGGTGGAGCAACTTCGCCAATTCCCGCGCGCGCAACGTGGGATGGAGGATCGATTACTTTCTCGTATCGGCGCCCCTGAAGTCGAAAGTGCGCATTGCGGACATTCACCCTGAGATCCTGGGCAGCGATCACTGCCCGGTGAGCGTCGCCATCGGCTAGTCGTGGCCCCGCCTACTCGGCTAGTCGTGGCCCGGCCTACCCTGTAGTTTCATGCATGCAGATCGCGCCGCTGCCCGCCCAGGGCGGCCGCAATACACGCAATGAACGCGCCAACCAACATTGAAAGGGCGGTATAGATCGAAGCCTGCGCCGCCGCCTTGCGAGCAGCATCAGCTGCCTGGCGTGCTTTGATTCCCGCTGCTTTCGCTTGCCCGATGGCAGTGTCCACCCGTTTCTGAGCTTCCTCCATTGAGATTCCCGTGCGAGCGGAGACCAACTCAGCAAGGTACGTTCGGTCTGCACTGGGGACGTCCCCTGCGGCGACTCCGTTCGCAAGGATGCGTGCCGCTTCGGCCCGTGCGTCAGCAGTAGCCGCACTGGAGTCCGCCCGCGGGGAACGGAACAGCATGTCTACATTATAGGGCGCAATGACCGACCCTCCCGGGGAAGTGCTCGTGTTGGCACTCTGCGCGGCCGCGGCAGCGGCTCCCTGTGATGCGCCGGAGGCAACAGTCGCCGCGGCGTCGACGCCGCTACTGACTGCGGAGGCGGCAGCAGAAGTGAGAACCAAAACCACGAGGACCGTTGCGACGGCCCACGTTATGAAGCCATGGGCCGTATCACGGAAGAACACTTCGTGGGTATGTGTAGTAGCCCACTTCGTGCGCAGGCGTCCAGCCACATAACCACCCAAGCCGGATGCGAGCCACTGGACCACGATCAACCAGATTGCTGTCATCACGGTAAACGTCGTTGCCGACACCCCGCTGTTTGGCCAGGGCGACACGGAAGCCAGGCCAAAGCCTGACCCGAGTGCCACCAGCACCAGGGAAGAGGCAGCGGCGACGAATGCGCCGGCAAAGATCGCCGGCCATGACACCGCGGATACTGCAGATTCATGTGGGGCGTCGGCGCTCGAAAGAGCTCCCGAGCGCTGCTGAGCCAACGTGTCCATGATAAATCCCCCTTCAGCGTGGCTGCCAACTGGCAGGTGTCGTCAAGATTGACCGATAACAAACGTAACGGTTTGCCTGGTAAGCAGTTCCTCGCAAGCCACGGTTGCTCGCGAGGTGCGCCGCAGCTCAGGCGCAAGACTTGCGGCCTTGTAGCAAACTGAGCCTTGAGGATGGTCTGGCGAGCATAGACGTGAAAACATTCCACTGTACCCACTGTCAGCATCTGATTTTCTTCGAAAACATCCGCTGTCTGAATTGCGGGCACGCGCTTGCCTACCTGCCCGACCGGAACCTCATGGCGGCCTTCCAGCAGAGCCCGGATGGCCTGTGGCGGTACCAGGGGCCCGGCGAACAGGAGCTGGTATATCGGTTGTGCGCCAACTATGACCGGGAGAACGTGTGCAATTGGGCTGTGCAGCAAGACGACCCGGAGACTCTGTGCCGCGCCTGCCGGTTGACCCATGTCATCCCCGATCTGTCCCAGCCGGGCAACGCCACGGCCTGGTACCGGCTGGAAGTAGCCAAGCGGCGTCTCGTGTACACGCTGCTGGGCCTCGGGCTACCCGTAGTGGGCAAGAAGGAGCCGAACGACCCGGGCGTGGAGTTCCATTTTCTGGAGGATTCGGCCAGCGGTGACGGCAGGCGGGTTTTGACAGGTCATGACAACGGGCTCATCACGATCAATGTTGCCGAGGCCGACGATGTTCACCGGGAACAGCAGCGGCAAATGCAAAACGAGCAATACCGCACGCTGCTGGGCCACTTCCGTCACGAGATCGGGCATTACTACTGGGACCGCCTGGTCAAGGACAGTCCACGCCTGGAGCCCTTCCGCGAGCTGTTTGGCGATGAGCGGGCCGACTACCAGCAGGCCCTGCAGCGCCACTATCAGAGCGGGCCGCCGCCCAAATGGGAAGTCGAATTCATCAGTGCCTATGCTACGTGTCATCCGTGGGAGGACTGGGCCGAATCGTGGGCGCACTTCATGCACATGACCGATGCGCTGGAGACGGCTGCCGCCGTGGGCCTGTCGTTGAAGCCTAAGCGCCCCGATGAGCCCTCGATGACGACTCCACCCAATCCACTCTCGCCACGCGCGCGCGATTTCGATCGGATGGTCGAAGACTGGGCCCCGTTGACGTACGTGTTGAACAACCTCAATCGCGGGCTCGGTCTGGCCGACAGCTATCCGTTTGTGTTGTCTCCCCGGGTAATCGACAAGCTGCGATTCATACACGAAACCATCTACGCCAACCGGAAGCGGGCGCAATAGATGTCCGCCCCATCGCCAGTGCCGGCCGGGTCCGCAGTCACCGCATCGAAGTCACGGTTCTGGAAGGCTTTGGGCCCTGGCCTCGTGACCGGGGCCGCTGACGATGATCCGAGCGGCATAGCGACTTATTCCCAGGCCGGTGCGCTGTTTGGATTCCAACTTGCCTGGACGCTGCTGCTGACCTATCCGCTCATGGTCGTCATACAGGCCATCAGCGCACGGCTCGGGCGGACCACCGGCAAAGGCATTGCCGGTAATCTGCGTGAGCACTACCCGGGCTGGGTGGTGCTGACGATGGTGTCGCTGCTGTTCGCTGCCAATACGCTGAACATCGGGGCCGACCTGGGAGCCATGGCTGCGTCGGGCCAACTCGTACTCCCAATCATACCCGGTTGGATCTATGTCGTTGTGTTTGCGCTGATTTGTACTCTCGGACAGGTTTTATGCGACCACGCGCGGTACGTAACTATTCTGAAGTGGCTGACCCTCTCGCTGTTGGCGTACTTCGCGGCGCTGTGTGTCGTGCACGTTCAGTGGTTGGGGCTGCTCAAGGGGTTGTTCTGGCCACATGTAGCGTTCACACGCGAATTCTGGCTCACGGTGGTGGCCATATTGGGCACGACCATCAGCCCGTACCTGTTCTTCTGGCAGGCCGCTCAGGAGGTCGAGGACGCCAAGTCCCCGCCCCGCGACAAACCGTTGCGGGAGGACCCCGCCGCGGGGCCAGGAGCACTGGCGCGAATCGAGCTGGATACGTCGATCGGCATGGGTCTGTCCAATCTAGTGGCCCTTGCGATATTGGTGACGTCGGCGGCCACCCTGCACCAGGCGGGAATCTCCGAGGTTGGCTCCGCCGCCCAGGCAGCGGAGGCGCTGCGGCCTCTGGCCGGCAATCTTGCGGCCGCGCTGTTCTCGGTAGGAATCATCGGCACCGGCCTATTGTCCATACCCGTGCTGGCAGGCTCGGCGGCCTACGCGCTGGGTGAAGCGCGGGGCTGGCCAGTGGGGCTGGCCCGAAAGCCTAAGGAGGCGAAGGCGTTCTACGGCGCTATCGCGGTGGCGACGTTGCTCGGGGCCGCGGCCAACGTCTTCGAGCTGAACCCGGTGAAGGCATTGGTATGGGCGGCGGTATTGAACGGAATCGTGGCCGTTCCGGTCATGGCACTGCTCATGCTCGTGAGCACGAGCAGAGCCATCATGGGTACCTTTCGGGTGTCGGGCCGCTGGACAGTGATCGGCTGGGTTGCCACAGCGATGATGGGAGCGGCATCAACGGTGTTCGTGTTGGCGATGGTTCAACCTTCGCATTAAGATCATCGGAACCCTCTTGGCTGGGTCTGGTCCATTCCTCAGGGTCTGGTTAGGAGCAGCAGCATGGGAAGATTCGCGTTTGTG
>Ga0105249_10003419_pt1 | contig 13740 bp, 12 predicted proteins | sample KBSS44metaG_FD_81522 | JGI IMG/M metagenome (GOLD analysis project Ga0105249, IMG submission 81522) | Switchgrass rhizosphere microbial communities from Kellogg Biological Station, Michigan, USA - KBS S4-4 metaG | ecosystem: Host-associated > Plants > Roots > Rhizosphere > Soil | place... | reverse complement strand
GGGTAAAGCGCGGTCATGACGAGAACGGAAAAGGCAACGACAAAAAGAAATGGCCGGGCGGGCCCGGCCATTTCAGTCATGTCCCTGCTAGTAGACGATCCGAGAGTTGACCGCGATTTTAGTAGCCGACGGCGACGCCGACGCCGGGACCGGCGAAGGCCACGCCTGGGCCGGGGCCGTAATAGCCGTAATCCACCGGGGGGCCATAGTCGTAGGTGGCGACGGGCGGCGCGTACTCGACCGGCGGCACGTAAGCGATCGACGGACCGTAATAGGCCGGCCCGTCAAAGTACGGATCGTAGGCATAGGCGGGCGCCACAAAAACGCGGCGGCGGACCTCCTGATAGTAGCTCGAGGGCGCTGTGCCTGAGCCGTCGTTCCGATAAACCGCGTTCTTTACCGGGTCGGCTGAAACTGGCGCGGAGGCAAGCGTAGCGCCGCCGATCAACGCGAGCGCCATCGCGCCGCCTAATGTGGTCTTGAGAGCCGTGGCCTTCATGAGAAGCCTCCTTCTTTTCGGGTTGTCGCTCGAAGGGCCAACGGGATGAGATAGATATCGGTTCCCGTTGCGACATCCCGGCTTGGTTCTGCGCGCGGACCAAACAGGAAACCTTCGCGCTTCGTCGCTCGCGCAATTTTGTTGCAGGTTTGAAATTGCAGGCTGATGGACGACGCGTGCGAGAGGATGTCTCCATTCCGCTCGCTTTATTCCCGCTGCGGAAACTGACGTTCGCTTTGCAGCATCGCAGCGAAAGCCCTCTCCCCGCGGGGAGAAGGGTCGAGACGAGGCCCGATCGCGTCACTTGCCGTCAACGAGAAGAGACGCTGCACGGTTCCCTCGGTTTTCCGAGAGAGTTAACCGCGCCGATGTCTCGCAGTTGCCGAATGCGTAGTCGAGCCGCTTGATTGTGACAGTTCGCGGGCGGAGACTCTATGCGATCAGGATTAACCCGATGTCTCCCCAAACTCCCGCTCTGAGGAACACCGCCATCGCGCTGGCGCTGTCAATTCTCTGCTGCGCGCAAGCGCCCATGCCTGAGCCCGTTACTGATCAGGAAACCGAGCTTGGTGACCAGATGTATAAGGAGTTGAAAGCCAAGGGGGAGATCGTCGCATCCTCCCCGCTTTACGACACATTGAAACCGATAGCAGACTCGATTTCCCGGGCGGCTCAGTCGCGCTATTTCCCTTCAAGTTCTTCATCGTTCACGAGCCTCAGCCTAACGCGTTCGCCACGCCAGGGGGCAACGTCTATGTCGTGGATTCCTTGTTCTATTTCGTGAAGAACACCGAGCAGCTTGCCGGCACGCTGTGCCACGAAGTCTCCCATACAATTCATCGCGACGGCGTCGCCCTCATGGAGAAGCGTAACAGGATCAAACGCCACGAGATCGAGGCAGCCATACTGCTCGGACCGACACGCGCCCACATCATCGCCATCGCTCTGCTCGGACACCTCCATTCGCTCGGATATTCGCGCGAGGCCGAGTCGAACGCCGACGTCACGGGCTCGGATATCTGCGCCGAAGCTGGTTACAATCCGTGGGGCTTGGTGTGGCTGTTCAAGGAGTTTCAGAACGCGGAGGCGGTACACATTCCCTCCCTGCTTTCCGACCATCCTGCCAACGGAGATAGAATGGCAACTGTCGAAAAACACATGCGCAATAACCCCTCCGTGTTCGGCAAATTAAATTCTGACCCACAGACGGCCACCCCTTTGGCTGTTCCGAAGGACGCCGCCGAGCAATTTTTGCCGCCCGATACTCACTGAGTAGGGCGTTCCCCGCTCGGCACCGCAGTTTCTTGCGGAAATTGAGGCGCTGTCGTGTTTCCCGGCGCTGCGCTTGAGTCGCAGGAACCCTCAGCAATTCCTACGGTTGTTTGGTGTGGCGCTGCGGGAGGGCCGTGATCATCTGGAGATGAAGATGGCGCCGCGCGGCACAATCAAGCCCTATCGGGGTCCAGTCGGAGGCTGGGGCTCGGCGCGTTCGGTGGATCAAATCCTCTTCCGCGAGCGCCGGCCGTTTATCGGCCCGCTAACGCTGCTGCACCAAAACAAGCCGGCCGGCTTTCAATGTGTCAGCTGCTCATATGCAAAGCCCGGCGATCCGCATCCTCTCGAGTTTTGCGAGAACGGCGCGAAGGCGACCGCGTGGGAAATCACCTCGCGCCGCTGCGGGCCTGATTTCTTTACCAGGCACACGCTGAGTGAGCTCGAAAGCTGGTCTGATCACGATCTCGAAGAGGCCGGACGACTGACCGAGCCGATGCGCTACGACGCCGCGAGCGACAAGTACCGGCCGGTCGCGTGGAATGAAGCCCTGGCGGAGATCGGAAGCGCTTTGCGAGGCTTAGATCCGAAAGAGGGGGTGTTCTACACCTCGGGCCGAGCCTCGCTCGAAGCCTCCTACATGTACCAGCTGTTCGCGCGCATGTACGGGTCTAACAATCTGCCCGACAGCTCGAATATGTGCCACGAGAGCACGTCGGTCGCTCTGCCGGAGACCATCGGCGTTCCGATCGGCACGGTGAAGATCGAGGATTTCGAGCACACCGACTGCATGTTCTTCTTCGGCCAGAATGTCGGCGTCAACAGCCCGCGCATGCTGCATCAGCTCGATGAGGTGCGGCAGCGCGGCGTGCCGATCATCACCTTCAATCCATTGCATGAGCGCGGGCTCGAGCGCTTCACCAATCCGCAGAACCCGCTGCAAATGCTGACGCTGTCCGAGACGAAGATCAGCACGCAGTATCACCAGCTCGATCCCGGCGGCGATCTTGCGGCGATTGTCGGCCTATGCAAGGCGCTCATTGCGGCCGACGACAAGGCGAAAGCGCTACATCAGAGCGAGCGGGTGCTCGACGTCGATTTCATCGCCGAGCACACTGACGGCTGTGGCGCATTCGAAGCCGCCGTGCGCGGGTTCGAGTGGCCTGAGATCGAACGCTGCTCGGGGCTTAAGCGCGAAGAAATCGAGTCGGCTGCCGACGTCTATGCGAACTCAAGGGCCGTGATCGCCTGCTACGGCATGGGCCTCACCCAGCACCGGTCGGGCGTGCTCGCCATTCAGATGCTGAGCAACTTCCTACTCATGCGCGGCAATATCGGGAAAGCCGGCGCCGGCATTTTTCCTGTGCGCGGCCACTCGAATGTGCAGGGGCAGCGGACCGTCGGCATCACCGAGAAGCCCGAGCTTGCCCCGCTCGACAGGCTTGCGGCGCAATATTCCTTTGAGCCTCCACGCATGAAGGGTCTCGACACGGTGGAGGCCTGTCGCGGCATTCTCGGCGGGACGGTGAAGGCTTTCGTCGGCCTTGGCGGAAATTTTGTCCACGCCGTGCCGGAGACGGTCGCCATGGAGGCGGGGTGGCGAAAGCTGCCGCTTACGGTGCAGATCATCACCAAGCTTAATCGGAGCGCTGTCATTCACGGCCGCGCCGCGTTCCTGCTTCCTTGCCTCGGTCGCATCGAGATCGACCGGCAGGCTGGCGCCAAGCAGTTCGTCACAGTCGAGGACACCACCGGACGCTTTCATGCCTCACACGGGCAGGTCGAGCCCGCTGGCCCGCATATCTGGTCGGAGCCAAAAATCGTCGCCGGACTGGCCAAGGCAACCTTGCGCGACGGCTCTCATGTGAACTGGGACGCCTGGAGCGATGACTATGCTCTCGTTCGTGACGCGATCGCTGCGACCTACCCGGAGATATTTGCCGATTTCAACACGCGGATCATAGCCACGCGCAAGGGATTCGACCGGCCAATCGCCGCGCGGCAACGCAAGTGGAACACGAAGAGCGGAAGGGCCAATTTCATCCCGCCGCCCTGTCTTTCCGAAGATCCCGACCTGCCCCGGCGCCGCGACGGCATATTGACCTTGATTACGGTGCGCAGCAACGACCAGTTCAACACCACCGTCTATGGTTACGAGGACCGACTGCGCGGCATCTATGGAACGCGCGAGGTCGTGTTGATGCACGAGGCAGACATGCGATCCCTCGGCATCGCCGACGGCGAGATCGTTGACATCATCGGTGACGCTGGCGATGGGGTCGAGCGGCAGGTCTTAGGCTTCCGCGCAACGCGTTATGACGTCCCGCATGGGAGTTGCGCCGGCTATTATCCCGAATGCGATCCATTGCTTCCGCTCTGGCACCACGCCACCCGCAGCCACGTGCCCGCCGCAAAATCGATCCCAGTGCGGATCCGCTAGCACAAAGCTGCCGCTTAGGAGCTACCACGCCCCGCGGCACTCTGCCGCCTCCCAGCTTGTCCGCTTAGTTGCTCTTGCAAACTATTCGCAACTAGACTATATCGAGCATGAAGGGGCTTCCCCGAAAGAGGGAATTCCGATGCTGGGCAGTTCGAGTTTCGCTCTTCTAAGCACACGTCTGCGTGGCGTCCCTGACCCGCGCTACCAGCTCCTTTTCCCGATCCAATCCGGGGCGCGTTTTCCGCATGAGGGAGAGGTGGAATGCTGAGCCCATTCAGAGCCGCGAACGAAGCGGGCGCGGCGGAACTCGAGGCAGCGCACCGCGAAGCCCGCGCGCAAGGCTGGCGGCGCGCCTCGCGCGAGCCGTCGCTCGCGGATGTGTTCGGCACGATCAGGACGCGCCCCACCGGCCCGCTGTGGAAGAAGCTCGTCGCCTTCTTGGGTCCCGGCTACCTCGTCGCCGTTGGCTATATGGACCCGGGCAACTGGGCGACCTCGCTCGCGGGCGGATCGAAGTTCGGCTACGCGCTGCTCTCGATCGCGCTTCTCTCCAACATCATGGCGATCATCCTCCAGGCGCTGTGCGCGAGACTCGGCATTGCCACGCGCCGCGACCTCGCGCAAGCCTGCCGCGACGCCTTTCCGCGCTGGGTGTCGTACCCGCTATGGGGCCTCGCCGAGCTCGCCATCTGCGCGACCGACCTGGCCGAGGTGATCGGCACGGCGATCGGCCTCAATCTTCTGTTCGGCATTCCGCTCGAGCTCGGCGTGATCCTGACCGCGCTTGACGTGTTCCTGATCCTCGCCATGCAGCGACTCGGCTTCCGTTATATCGAGGCATTCATCGTGGCGATGCTCGGCGTGATCGCCGCATGCTTCGCGGTGCAGATCGCCATGGCCGATCCCGATTGGGGCCAGGTGATCCGCGGCTTCGCGCCGACCGTCGAGATCGTGAAGAACCCCGACATGCTCTATCTCGCGCTCGGCATTCTCGGCGCGACCGTGATGCCGCATAACCTCTATCTGCATTCCGGCATCGTGCAAACGCGCGCCTTCGGCAAGTCGCTGCCGGAGAAGCGTGAGGCGATCACGCTCGCCACCATGGATTCGACCATCGCGCTGATGTTCGCGCTGCTGATCAACGCGTCGATCCTCATCCTGGCGGCCGCGACCTTCCACAGAACCGGCCAGACCAACGTGGCAGAGTTAGACCAGGTGCATTCATTCTTGGCACCGCTGCTCGGATCGGCCTTTGCCCCGACTCTGTTCGCCATCGCGCTGCTTTGCTGCGGACTGAATTCGACGGTGACGGCGACGCTGTCTGGTCAGATCGTGATGGAAGGCTTCCTCGATATTCGCCTACCGCCCTGGATGCGGCGTCTGTTCACCCGCGCCATCGCCATCATCCCGGCGGCGATCGTCACCATCTGGTATGGCTCCGAAGGCACGGCGAAGCTGCTCATTCTCTCGCAGGTGATCCTCTCGCTTCAGCTCCCCTTCGCCATCGTTCCGCTGGTGATGTTCACCGCTGACAAGCGCAAGATGGGGGCCCTTCTTGCGCCGCGTTGGGTGACGGTGCTCGCCGCGGCGATTGCCGCCACGGTGATTACGCTCAACGTCAAGCTATTGTGGGATTTCGCCACTTCGCTGTGAGGTGAGTGTTCCTACAAACCTTGTCATCGCCCGGCTTGACCGGGCGATCCAGTAACCCCTGACGAAATTGACTTGATAGGACCCTGGCTACTGGATGCCCGCTTTCGCGGGCATGACAGGTCGATTTGTCGCTCGGCCATCATGCCGCCGGAATTGAGGACAAACAGCGTCAGGCAATGCGCGTCTCACTCGTGCTCCTGCCAAGCCTTGCCGCTCTGACCGCCGCCTCGTGCGCGAATCCGTCGGCGACGATCAAGCAGATTGCCTATGGCGATCCGACCAAGCCCTATCTCGGCATGACCAAGCAGGAACTCATCTCCTGCGCCGGCAAGCCCTATTCGACCTATCCGAGCGGCAGCAGCGAAACGCTCACCTATCACTATACCGGCGCAGGACCCGTGCCCAGCGAGGCCGCCAAGCCCGACAAGAAGAAGGACGACCAGGAGAAGAAGGGTGGATTGATGGGCGGGCTCAAGAAGAAGGACGACAAAAACTGGACCTGCACGGCGAGCTTCGTATTTCAGGACGACCGCGTGGTGAAGATCACCTTCGCCCATAAGGATGTGACCAGTCCCTATGCCTATCAGGGGGGAAAGAGCGAGGAGGAGCGGGCGAAGAATGAAGCCAAGGGGCCTCAGGAAGTCCCCACCTGCAACTTCTCGCTGCCGCGCTGCCCTAAGGGCTAAATCTTTCGACACAGCCCCTACGCGGGGGCGTGGCATACCGCCTCGATATTGTGGCCGTCGAAATCGAGCACGAAGGCACCGTAGTAGTTCTCGTGATAATGCGGACGCAGGCCCGGCTTGCCGTTGTCCTTGCCGCCGGCGGTGATGGCCGCCCGGTAGAAGGCGTCGACCGCGGCGCGAGAGGGCGCCGCAAAGGCCACATGGACGTGCCCGACACCCAAGCCTCCGGCCCCGCCGATCCAGAAGAACGGCTTGAAATTCGCACCAAAGCCGACTGCGGCGCCATGACCTGTCTGTTCGGCCGAGACCTCCATGACGATCGAAATGCCGAGTGGCTCGAGCGCCTTGAGGTAGAACTCCGTCGAGCGTGCGATGTCGCTCACTGGAATGCCGACATGGTCGATCATTCGGCGCGTTCGACCATCTTGCGCTTGAGCGAGGAGATGGCGGCAGCGGGGTTGAGCCCCTTGGGACAGGCCTTGGTGCAGTTCAGGATCGTGTGGCAGCGATAGAGCCGGAACGGGTCTTCCAGCTCGTCGAGCCGCTCGCCGGTCCGCTCGTCGCGGCTGTCCTCGATCCAGCGGTCGGCCTGCAAAAGAATGGCCGGGCCGAGATAGCGCTCGCTGTTCCACCAATAAGACGGGCAGGCGGTCGAGCAGCAGGCGCACAGGATGCACTCATAAAGCCCATCGAGCTTGTCGCGGTCTTCTTTAGTTTGACGCCATTCCTTCTGCGGGGTGGGGCTGTCGGTCTTGAGCCAAGGCTCGATGGCGCGGAGCTGGGCGTAGAACCGCGTCATGTCGGGCACGAGGTCCTTGATCACCGGCATATGCGGCAGTGGATAGATGGCGATCGCAGCGCTCGGCGCATCGTCGGCATGCATGGTGCAGGCAAGCGTATTGGTGCCGGCAATGTTCATCGAGCATGAGCCGCATACGCCCTCGCGGCAGGAGCGGCGGAAGGTGAGCGTAGGATCGATGTTGTTTTTGATCCAGATCAGCGCGTCGAGCACCATCGGGCCGCAGTCTTTCATGTCGACCCAATAGGTATCGACGCGCGGGTTGTCGCCGGTCTCCGGATCGAAACGGTAGATGCGGTACTCGCGCCAGCGCCCTACTTCGGCACCCGCCCGCGGCGGGTTCCACGCCTTGCCCTTCTTCACCTTGGAGTTTTTGGGAAGCGTGAACTGGACCATGGCGCGCGCCTATTTCCGACCTGGACTCTCGCATACAGGAGTTCCGGCTGCAAAGCCAAGCGCGAATTGTTGCGGAAGCATTACACTAGACGAGCAAGATGTGGTCGATGCGGGCGCGAGCCTCAGTCACGGCTTCAGTCCAGCTCGGCTTGAGCAGCGAATGGCGGCCGAGAATTGGCAGCTCGGGGCGCAACGGGCGAACGCGCACCCGCCAAATCCGGCCTCTTCGTTCTCCCTCGATGGCGTATCCTCGATACAGTGCTCTAACCACTTTGCATTCGTCTCGTTATCGCCTCTCCATTAGGGCTAACGCGACAGATGCAAAAAGGATCGATTTATGCCTTGAGCGATTTCTTGGCGTTTTTCCTGCCGGGTTTTCGGGGGGATTTTGGCGAGAACGCGTCGAGCAATGCGCGCACCTTCCGGGCGAGATCTTGCTGCGTGTACGGTTTGTTCAGGAGATGGACATCGGGATCGAGCCGTCCCTGGTGGACGATGGCGTTGCGTGTGTAGCCTGTGGTGTAGAGCACAGGCAGGCCGGGGCGCTTGTCGCGTGCGTGAATGGCGAGCACGCGTCCGTTGATGGGTCCCGGCGGCACCACGTCGGTAAACAAAAGATCGATGCGTCGTGGGTCGGCAAGCAGGCGCAGAGCCTCCTCCACCTCGGCCGCTTCCAGGACTTTGAAGCCGAGATTTTCCAGCACCTCTTTCGCGTATTCGCGCACGCCGTCATTGTCCTCGACCACGAGAATGGTCTCGCCGGTCTTCGCTGAGGGCGCCGGGGCTGGATGGGTTAGCTTGCCAATTGGAGCCACGCCGACTTTTTCGCTATGCTCGGCTCGTGGCAGATAGACCTTGACCGTCGTACCATGGCCCTCCTCGCTATAGATGCGGATGTGGCCGCCCGACTGCTTGACGAAGCCGTGCACCATCGCGAGCCCAAGGCCGGAGCCTTCGCCGCGCGGTTTGGTGGTGAAGAAGGGCTCGAAGACTTTATCGAGAATGTCAGGGGGGATGCCGCTGCCGGTATCCGTGACACACAGCAGCGCGTACTGGCCGGGCTCGACATCGCCGAACTGCGCCGTATAGGCGTCATCGAGATAGGCATTGGCGGTTTCGATGGTCAAATGGCCGCCGCGCGGCATCGCGCCCTTTGCATTCAGGGCAAGGTTTAGCAGTACGCCCTCGACCTGATGGGGGTCGGCGAAGGTCGGCCAAAGGCCCGCTGCGAGAACGGTCTCGATGTTAACATCCTCTCCAAGGGAGCGGCGGAGGATTTCGAGCATGTCGGTGACGAGCCGGTTGAGATCGACCCGCATAGGCTCGAGCGCCTGGCGGCGGGAAAAGGCGAGCAGGCGCTGCGTGAGCTGCGCCGCGCTGTCGGCGCCCTTTATGGCCGATTGCACCGGCTTTGTGAGCTTGGCGGCAAAGTCGAGCGCCGCTTGCGGCGCCTTCTCGATCTGCCGCCTGATCGTGTCCAGATTGCCGATGATGATGGTGAGCAGGTTGTTGAAGTCGTGCGCGATGCCGCCCGACAATTGTCCCACTGCTTCCATCTTTTGAGTTTGCCGCAGAGTCTCTTCCGCCTCGTGGCGAAGCTTCGATTCGGCCTCGAGCTCCGCGGTTCGCGTGATCAGGCCTCTCAAGGCTTCGCGGGTCGAGCCTGCCAGAATTGCAGAGAGGACCAGCGCAGCCAGCAGCGCGAAGCCGATCAGCCCGCCAAGCACGTATCTGAGGAGTGCGGCTCGCGACTGTCGCTGCGCGAGGAGATCGCGCTCGGTGGCGAAGATCGCCTCGACTTGTTTTCTGATACCACTCAGGAGCTCCCGGTCCTCGCGCGAATTGATGGCGGCAAGCGCCGCGTCGCGCTGTCCCTCTTTGGCGGAGACTACTCCCTTGCTAAGTTGCTCGGCCTTGGCCCGCAAAAGATCGTCGAGCTTCTTGACGCGCGCCTGCTGGAAGCTGTTGTCGGCCGTGAGCGAGCGGAGCTTATCAAGCTCGGATCGAGCCGCCTCGAGAGAACTATCCAATGGTTTCAGATCGTCAGGGTCCGAGCTCAAAAGAAAGCTGCGTAGAGCGCTTTCGGCGTCCCTGGTGGAGATAAGCAAAGTCTGAGCGGTCTGTTGCACCTCGAGCGTGTGCAGGACCCACATGTCGGCAATCCGCGACCATACGAGGCCGATTGCCATCGCCACAGCCGCTGCGAGCACGAGAGTGAAGCCAATAATGTTGATCAGGCGGGCCTTCCGCTGCAATTGCTCGGCTTTGACGAGGCGTGCGGGCACGTCGAAGGTCCCATTCAAAAATAAAGAAGATCAAGCCCTGGCGGAGCAGGCGTGGGCTGGATAGAGTCGCGTTGAAGCAGGAGACACGCAAGCAATTTTTGGGAAGTGAGCTGTCGTGCCGCGTATCCTAGTCGTTGACGACGAGCCGCTCATTTCAATGATGGTCGAGGCTTGGTTGAACGAGCTCGGCTATGAGGTGGTTGGGCCGGCCGGCTCGGTGCAGGATGGGCTCAGGCTCATCGCAAGCCGCGAGCTGGACGCGGCGATCCTCGATATCAATCTCGGCGGCCAAGATTGCTACGTGGTGGCCAATACGCTCCAGCAGCGCGGGGTGCCGTTTGTCTTCGCCACCGGCGGCAGCGAGACGGGTGCCGCCGCGAGTTTCAAAGACCCGATCTTTCTGCGCAAGCCCTTCGATTTCGAGAGTGTGAAAAAGGTGCTCGGCAAGCTGCTCAATCAGCGTGCTGCCTAGGCAAAATACGCTGCTAACTGCGTGTAGCTCCGGCTAATACACCCGCTCTTTCGGCTCGATGTAAGCCACCTCGTTCGAGAGTGTGAAATTGTGCACCGGGCGGTAGTCGAGCCGCACCTCGTGCGTGCCGTAGTCGGCATATGAGAGCGTGTGCTTCATCCATTTGGCGTCGTCGCGCTTCGGGAAGTCCTCGCGCGCATGCGCGCCTCTAGACTCTTCGCGCGCGAGCGCGCCCTGCACGGTCACGGCCGACTGCGAGATGAGATTGTCGAACTCGAGCGTCTCGATCAGATCGGTGTTCCAGATTAGCGAGCGGTCGCTGACCTTGATGTCGGCGGCATCGTCCCACACGGCGCGGATCGCTGTGACACCCTCCTTCAGCACCTCCTTGATGCGGAACACGGCGCAGTCGCGCTGCATGGTCTTCTGCATGCGGAGCCGAAGTTGAGCGGTTGGCGTTGAGCCTTCGGCATATCGGAAGCGGTCGAGCCGCTCGATTGCATTTTCGCCCGCGCCCTTGGGCAGCTCGGGAATGGCGCTGTCCTTCTGGATCAATTCGGCGCAGCGATGCGCCGCGGCGCGGCCGAACACGACGAGATCGATCAGCGAATTTGAGCCGAGCCTGTTCGCCCCGTGCACCGAGACGCAAGCCGCCTCGCCGAGCGCCATCAGCCCGGGCACGGTCGCATCGGCGTCACCGTCATGCGGTGAAATGGCCTCACCATGCATGTTGGTGGGGATGCCACCCATGTTGTAGTGGCAGGTCGGGATGACGGGGATCGGCTCTTTGCTCACGTCGACGCCGGCGAAGATGCGAGCGAGCTCCGCGATGCCGGGCAGCCGCTCGTGCAAGAGTTGCGGCGGCAGATGGTCGAGGTGGAGATGCATGTAATCCTTATCGGTGCCGTGCCCGCGACCTTCCCTGATCTCGATGGTGATGGCGCGCGAGACCACGTCGCGCGAGGCGAGGTCTTTTGCGCTCGGCGCGTAGCGCTCCATGAATTTCTCGCCTTCGGCGTTGCGCAGGAAGCCGCCCTCGCCACGAGCGCCTTCGGTAATGAGCACCCCCGCGCCATAAACCCCAGTCGGATGGAATTGCACGAACTCCATATCCTGGAGCGGCAGGCCGGCGCGGAGCACCATGGCGTTGCCGTCACCAGTGCAGATATGCGCGGATGTGCAGGAGAAATAGGCGCGGCCATAGCCGCCGGTGGCCAGGATCACCTGGTGGGCGCGGAAACGGTGCAGCGTGCCATCCTGCATCGACAGAGCCACCACGCCGCGGCAGCGGCCCTCGTCGTCCATGATGAGGTCGATGGCGAAATACTCGATGAAGAACTCGGCCGAGTGGCGGAGCGCCTGGCCGTACATGGTGTGCAGCATGGCATGGCCGGTGCGGTCCGCCGCGGCGCAGGTGCGCTTGGCCTGGCCCTTGCCAAAATTGGTGGTCATACCGCCGAAGGCGCGCTGGAGGATCTTGCCGTCGTCGGTGCGCGAGAACGGCACGCCCCAATGCTCGAGCTCGTAGACTGCTTGCGGAGCATTGCGGCAGAGATATTCGATGGCGTCCTGGTCGCCGAGCCAGTCGGAACCCTTAACCGTGTCATACATGTGCCAACGCCAGTCGTCGGGGCCCATATTGCCGAGCGCGGCTGCGATGCCGCCTTGCGCCGACACGGTATGCGAGCGGGTGGGAAAGACCTTGGTAATGCAGGCTGTCCTCAGGCCGACCTCGCTGCAGCCGACCACGGCGCGCAAGCCCGAGCCGCCTGCGCCGACTACCACCACGTCATAGGCGTGGTCGGTGATGGGATAGGCGCGGCCATTGATCTTCGGCACGTTGTGCGGCGTTGCGTCTTGGGGGGTGGCGTCTTGCGGCATGAACTCTCAGCTTCCGAAACTGATCTTCAAGATGGCGACGATGGAGGCGAGGCCGACGCCTGTGGCGAAGAAGGTCGCGAGCAATATGACGATGACTTTGGCGCCGCCGTGCACGTAATCCTCGATGATCTCTTTCAGCCCGATACGCATATGGATCGCGGCCGAGATGATGAGGGCAAGGAAGGCGAGCGCGACCAGCGGGTGGGCGATGAAGGCGCGCATCATCCCGTAGTCAGCGCCAATATGGGTAACGATGGCGAGGATGAGGAAAATCACCAGCGGGATATTGGCGACGGCGGTCACCCGCTGACGCCAGAAGGTCTCGGTGCCACTGCGGGCAGAGCCGAGCCCGCGCACGCGCTTGAGAGCTGTCGCCATGGCTAGAACGCTCCCTTCAGCCAATAGCCCACCAGCCAAACGAGAATTGTCAGCACGGTCGAGCCGATGATGGTCGCGAGAGCGAAGATCTCGACGCTTGTCTTGTCGAGGCCATGGCCAGTGTCCCAGATGAGATGTCGGATGCCGCCGAGCATGTGGTGAATCAGTCCCCAGGAGAACAGGAAGAGCACGGTGCGCCCGACGATGCTTCCGAAGAAGCTCGACACGACGGCGTATTTCTCAGGCCCCGCGGCAATGGCCACCAGCCACCAGGCGAGCAGGAGGAAGCCGACCGCGTTGCCGAAGCCCGTGATGCGATGGGCGATCGACATCAGCATGGTGAGCATCGGCCGGTAAATCGACAGATGCGGGGAGAGCGGCCGATTCGCCGCGAGCTTGGCATCGCCCATGGTTTTTCGTGCTGTGTTTGCCCAGATAAACCTTGTCATAACGCAAGTGGCCGGGCCGGGGCAATCGAGCCGAGCCTAGGGGGTGATGACGCCGCAGGCGATGCGGTTGCCAGAGTTGCCGGCAGGATCGGTCTTGTAGTCGTCTGCGCCAGCGTGAATGACCAGCGCGGAGCCATCGGCGTCGAGCAACGGCGCCTCCCCGCTCAAGGTCACATTCGGCTCTAAGACCTCGACTTGCAGCTTGCCATCGGCGGGGACATGCAGGTTCGGCAGGTCGCCGGCGTGAGGGCCCTCGGGGGTCATGAAGCCGTGCTTGGTCTGGTCAGGGTTGAAGTGCGGGCCGGCCGATTTGAAGTCGGGGGGCTCGCATTTGCCTGTCGTATGGACGTGGAAGCCATGCTCGCTAGGAGGGACGGCCGTAAGATCGAGGCTGATGAGCACTCCGCTCGGCGTGACAGTCAAAGTGGCCGCGCCGACCTCCTTGCCGCTCGCGTCCTTAAGCACGGCAGAGGCAGTGTCCACCGCCAGGGCAGGCGCGGCGAGCGAGAGCGTTCCAGTGATTGAGGCTG
>Ga0105249_10003414_pt1 | contig 13748 bp, 9 predicted proteins | sample KBSS44metaG_FD_81522 | JGI IMG/M metagenome (GOLD analysis project Ga0105249, IMG submission 81522) | Switchgrass rhizosphere microbial communities from Kellogg Biological Station, Michigan, USA - KBS S4-4 metaG | ecosystem: Host-associated > Plants > Roots > Rhizosphere > Soil | place... | reverse complement strand
TGAGCCTGCCCCGGACAATGAGCCACGCAATGTGCGAAATATGGGATCGCCATCTGTACCGCTTGATAGCTGGGTGTACCCGGCGTTTGATCGCCTGATTGCCCAAGGATACGTTCAAAGCGCGATGGTAGGTCTGCGGCCCTGGACGCGAATGGAGTGCGCCCGGCTTCTTGAAGAAGCACGCGAGCGCATGCCGGTCGAAGGTTCGCATCCGGCGGAGGCTGTTCGCGTCTACCACGCTTTAGAAAGAGAGTTCGCATTCGAGGAACAACGCGAGCAAGGTTCCCGAAACCTGGGTGCTCAGCTGGAATCCGTGTACTCGCGATTCACAGCGATTTCAGGACCACCGCTTACCGATGGCTACAATTTCGGGAGAACTTTGGTAAATGATTTCGGGCGTCCGTTCGAAGAGGGCGTGAACACAATCTCAGGTCTATCGGGTTATGGCGTCGCTGGCCCACTTGCATTTTACGTTCGGGGTGAGTACCAACACTCGCCTTCGGCTACGGGACAATCCGAGGCAGTGCGCAATGCGATCGGCAGTCAACTTGGCGTTCCGCCGCTGCCTTACACACCGATCGCTGAGGTCAATCGCTTCCGGCTGGTAGAAGGGTATGTGTCGTTCACGATCAAAGATCTGCAATTCAGCTTCGGAAAGCAAGCGCTGTGGTGGGGCGCGACGCAATCGGGACCGTTAATGTGGAGTACCAATGCTGAAGCAATACCGATGTTGCGCATCAGCAATACAAGCCCAATCACACTGCCTACCGTCTTTCGGTATCTGGGCCCCATGCGCGTGGAATCTTTCTTCGGCCAGTTGGATGGACAACAGTTCATTCTGACTAGCCAGGGAATTGTCGGTCCAAATCTGAAAACCCAACCATTTGTTTACGGACACAAACTCAGTTTCAAACCCACAACCAATCTGGAGTTTGGTTTTTCGCGAACGGTCGTCTTTGCAGGAGAAGGTCATCCGTTGACTTTCGGCAGCTTTGCCCGAAGTTTCATCAGTGTCGGGGACAGCAGCGCCAATGTGGTCGATACGAAAAATGACGTCGGAGATCGCCGCAGCGGATTCAACGTCAGCTATCGCGTGCCTGGGCTTCGCAAATTCCTCACCATCTACACCGATTCGTTCTGCGATGACGATGTGTCACCGCTGGCTGCGCCACAGAGATGCGCATGGAACCCAGGCATCTACGTCTCGCAAGTCCCTCGTCTTCCGAAATTCGATTTCAGAGCGGAAGGCGTCACTACCGACGCGTCTGGTTTCGGATCCAGTGAGGGCATCAACTACTCCAACATCATTTACAAGAACGGCTACACCAACAACGGCAATATCTTGGGCAACGCGATAGGCCGCGAGGCACGTGGCGTTCAGTTCTGGAGCACCTATTGGCTCTCACCTCAAAGCAAAATCCAGGCTTCATACAGGCACCAGGGCGTAAACCGGAATTTCATGCAAGGCGGTCATCTTGACGATGTCTCGGTAAGTGCCAATTTTCGTTTGCATTCGGGCGTCGAGTTTCTGGCCAGGACGCAGTTTGAACGCTGGAATTTCCCTCTGCTGGCCCCGACGACAAAATCGAATGTCGCGGTCTCGATTGGAATCACCTACTGGCCGAGCGGAAATGGACTCCGAAATGATGCAGGAAACTGTGAGGCAAGGAAATGGATAGCCGCCGACAAACGGTGACCCGCGAGACATCGCGGGTGATCGACATGCCAGATCCTATATCTGCGCGCGCCAGCGATGACCGGCTGCTGAGGCTTTTGCGGGTCACATGGAGTGAAAGGCGCACCATCGCGCGTTTCGCTGCGGTCACGGCTCTTGTTGTCGCAATCGCAACACTGTTTATGTCCAACACGTACCGCTCCACGATTCGCATGATGCCGCCCGACAAGCAGAATGCGTCGAGCATGGCGGCGTTAGCGAGCATGGTATTTGGAGGCAAGTCCGGCACAGGTTCGGGCACAAGCGATGTCGGCATGATGGCGGGCGGTTTATTGGGCATGCAAAGCTCGGGGGCACTCTTCGTAGCAGTGTTGAAGAGTAGAACGGCGCAGGAAACAGTCGTGCGAGATTTTCGGCTTGAAGAAGCCTATGGCCACCCTCTACTTCGATTGCGCACTTCGATGGAAAACGCTCGCAGGCAATTGGAAGACAATACTGAGATCGAAGAGGACCGGAAGAGCGGAATTATTTCCCTTGCCGTGATCGACAAAGATCCACGACGCGCGGCGGCAGTTGCTGGTGGATACGTCGATGAACTCAATCGACTGCTTGCCACCTTAAGCACCTCCGCGGCCGGTCGCGAGCGCGTTTTTCTCGAGGGTGAACTGGCCAAGGTCAAGAAAGACCTCGATAGCGCCGACCTTGAGCTCAGTCAATTTGCCAGCAAAAACGCTACTCTCGACCCACGCGATCAAGGCAAAGCGATGGTGGAAGCCGCGGCCTCACTAGAAGGCCAACTCATCGCGGCGCAATCTCAGTTGAGCGGCTTACAAGCCATTTACACAAATCAGAATGTAAGAGTGCGAAGTTTAAACGCTCGCATCGCAGAATTAAAAAAGCAACTGGCCAATCAGACCGGCGGCGGTGTCGATGCAAACAATGCTTCCGACCAGGGAACGAACTCCGAACTGGGGTTTCCAAGCATTCGAAAACTGCCACTGCTCGGTTACACCTATGCAGATTTGTATCGCAGGGCGAAAATTACTGAGACGGTTTATGGCGTCCTGACGCAACAATACGAATCCGCGAAGATTCAAGAAGCAAAAGAAATTCCTACGGTGAGGGTGCTTGACCCGGCCGATCTGCCTGATCGAAAGTATGGTCCGCACAGGGTTCTGCTGACTTTAATTGGCGCGCTGTTGGGCTGTCTGCTTGGTGCTGCCTGGGTAATAGCGCGCGATCGGTGGCACCAACGAGATGAGCATGACCCCTACAGGTTGCTGGTAACGGAGATGGCCGAGACTTGCCAGCGCACCCGCGTTTGGAAGGTTGCAGACGCTAGGTTGCGCAAAGTATTGGACCGCTCGCGCGCACGAATGACACGTGCTTTTCGCAGCAAGTCGGGGCTTCCTGGTCCGCTCAAAGATGGATCGGGCACCAGCGGCTTTGACGACTCAGGAACGTTCTAAGGTTCTTTCGCCGCCGTGACCTCCAAGCCTCACACGCTACTCATCTTAACCATGTTCCTGATTGGGCTCTACTCGCCCAGTTCGATTGGCGGCGTGTATTCGCAGACGCTCTGGGGTTTTTATGGCGTTCTGTTTGTTGTGTTGCTAAGCCGGCTGTTAATCGACCGAGACGGCCTGAGCACCCCGTGGTTGTGTGTCAACTCAATCCTGATGATCGCGAGTCTCCTCGCGGGAACCATCCTGTCTCCATTTTCCGATTACCGATGGGGTGGATTGGTAGGCTTTCTCTTACTGGCTGTGCTCTACCTGGTAACGCTGCGGGACGTGAGCGCTGGACAGATCCTGCAGACCTTCTTCGTAATTGCGAACGTACTCAATGTGTTCATCAGCGCCGCCATCATTCTGGGTAGTGACACTGTGGACAGGTTTCTTATTCAGCACTATTCGAGCTTTTACCCCGACCTTGTAGAAATGATGACGACTTTCAGGAAGCCAATCTTGTCGTTTGCTACCCACTCGGCAGCTGCCTTCTTTTTCTACTTGTTTTTCCTGCTTAATTTCGAGACCTACAAGCTCAGAAAAAAAACAATATTCATGGGGTTCTCGCTGTCCTACATCATTCTCGGTTTTGCACTCCTTTCATTTTCGGGAATGGCCTTGATGTCGTTTGCGACTTTCCAGATTGGGCACTACATCGCACAGCGGCGGCGCAAAGCTTTTCTCATAGTCATAAGCATTGTTCTGGTGGTGTCTGGAGCCGTTCTCTACCGATACTTTGCGGACATCGAAAATTTGGCAACGGCGATTGATGCGGTAAACACCGCTGTGACGTCCCCCACAAACGGTTTTCTCGGGAGGTTTTCGCAGCTCGGCACTCTGTTCGACACCATAAATTACTTGCGCAATCATCCGTTCTCACCGGTCGGGGTGAGTTATCGCGCTGATTTGTTTTTCGGAGATTCGGGACCGGTGGAATATTACCTGCGCGGCTCGATATTTCTCGTGCTCACCGTTTATATCGGCTTATTTGCTTTCTTGAGGCGAAACCTGATCCGGAGATCCGACGCGTATTTACTTTTCGTTGTCATTACCGGTTTCGAACTTGGCTTCGGCTCGTTGACCTATATACGGACGCTATACCTGCTGCCGGTCTTCGTGGTTTATTTAAACGATCTGCGCCGCGGTGCCGGGGAGTCCGGTGAGCCGCTTATGCCTGCATTCGGGCCGAGGGCAGTGTTGCCATGAGTTCGGCACGGCAAAAGGAGAGCCAGCCCGAGAAATTGAATGTCACCCGGCTTGCAGTGGCTGCCTCAACGCGGGCAGCGGCGCGATTACCTGGTGAGGACGCATATCGCGGTAAGAGCGAACAGTACTTTTCCGGCGCACGAATCGACTATCTTTCGGAACTCCCGCGCGATCGCACCGCAAGAGTTCTGGAAATCGGGTGCGGCTTTGGTGAAACTGGGGCACTGGCACTATCGAGCGGGAAGTGTGCTTCCTATAGCGCGGTCGAAATATGCGAAGACGCCGCTGCCAAGGCCAAGCTCAAGATCACAGAGGTGGTTGCAGGAAACATCGAGAGCGTGAACTTGCCGTGGGGCGAGAAATGTTTTGACGTGTTGATACTGAGTGAACTCCTCGAGCACCTGGTGGACCCGTGGTCGGTGCTCAGGAAGATTCGCCCGCTCATGAAACCGGGCGCGCGCGTGTTTGCCAGTTCGCCCAACGTTTCTCATTTCAGTGTGCTGCGGATGCTCTTGAAGGGAGACTGGACACCCGAAGATTCTGGTCTCATGGATCGCACGCACCTCCGATGGTTTACGCCGCGATCCTACCGGGAGTTGTTCGAGAGTACCGGATACCGCGTCGATTCGGTGCAGGAACTGGCGCCCTTCGGTAAAAAGGCGGAGTTCATCAACAAAGTCACCTTTGGAAGATTGCGGCACCTGCTGACGTACCAGATCGACCTGAGGGCGCACTGCCTTTGAGAACTGCCCGGCATATGACTGACGCGATAACGTCCGAGCCTGATTCCAGAAGTGGAACGATCGGCTTGTTGCGCAATACGGGCTGGAACCTCACTGGTCAGATTGTCCCTCTTTTCGTGGCAGTCTTCACCATTCCAGGTTTTATGCGGCACATGGGAACCGACCGTTTCGGTGTCCTGACGATTGCGTGGTCAGTGCTCGCCTATTTCAGCCTCTTTGATTTTGGCCTGGGGCGCGCAGTCACTGTGTTAGCTGCGGAGAAGATCGGGGCGAATCGGCAGTCTGAGGTTGCACCCCTTGCGTGGACAGCTCTCGCCGTCATGGCGGTGCTCGGAATTTTCGCAGGCGTGTTGGCGGTTGCTGCTTCTCCCCTGTTGATCCACTACGTTTTTCACGTACCGTCCGAACTTCAGTCAGAAAGTATCGTCGCCTGCACGCTGCTCGGTCTGTCTCTTCCATTTGTGATCGTGACTACGGGTCTGAGCGGTATTTTGGCAGGGGTGGAACGCTTTGATGTGCTGAACCAGCTTCGGATGCCGCAGGGAACGCTCAGTTTCATTGCACCTTGGGCGGTGGCGCTGTGGTATCCGAACCTGTCAGCCGTAGTCGCTGCAATGGTCCTGGTGAGGGTCGCTTTCTGTTTGATTCACCTCTTCTATTGCGTGCGGGTGATCCCAGACCTGTCGAGTCACATCGGTGTTCAAAAGCGTTATGTCCGGCCCCTGTTGAATTTTGGCGGATGGGCGACAGTGTCTAACGTTGTGGGTCCCGTCATGATTTATTTCGACAGGTTTCTGATCGGCGCATGGCTGAGCGTGGGCGCCGTCGGATATTATGCGACACCTCATGAAGCATTGAACCGCTTACTGGTAGTACCGATCGCAGTTTCCGCAGTCCTGTTTCCCGCAATTGCCGGATCGTGGGAGAAAGATGTCTCCCTTGCGACGAAGCTTCTTGCAAGAGCGATGGATTTGACGACCGTGCTTCTTTTCCCAGTGGCGGCGTTCGCGATCATGTTCGCCAACGAGATGCTTACGCTCTGGTTAGGTGCGTCATTTGCTCAAAACAGTTTTCGCGTTCTTCAACTACTGATGATCGGCGTTTTCGTCAACGGATTTGCTCAAGTGGGCTTTGCTGTAGTGCAGGGTGCGGGACGAGCGGACTTGACCGCGAAGTTTCACTTGCTCGAATTGCCGGTATACATAGCTTTGCTTTGGTATCTCCTCTCCCGATTCGGCGTTGTGGGTGCGGCACTGGCTTGGTCACTGCGTACCTTGCTTGATATGACATTGCTGTTCGGCGCAACCGCATACCTTAATCACGAGCGTCGACAAACGGTTTGGAAGAAGTTTAGTGAAGCCGTACTTCTCGGTGCCATGCTCGTTGGTTGCATGTTCATCCCCGCCAATGAGTACTGGCGGTTGGCAGCGCTGGCGTGCGTGGCCTCGTTGTATCTCGGATATGGTTGGAGAGTGATCCTGAGAGGAGTTCGACCAGCCGACCTTGCCCCTTACATGAGGATGCTGTGGGCAGGTCAGTGATGGAACATCGGTCGAACGGTTTGCTTTTGCTAGCGGTACTGGTTCTTTACAAGGAGCGGGCCAATGACTCCGCGAGCTTTCATTCGTTGCGTCGCGCGCTGTTCGAAAATTCAGAGTCCGCGTCGTTTCTTAGAGTGTTGGTTTACGACAATAGCCCAGAGCCTCAAGTGCTTCCTACCCTAAGTATTAACGTGGAGTACGTTCACAATCCGAAAAATGGCGGTCCACTAGCTGCCTACAACGAGGCACTTGAACGAGCGCTGAAAAGCAATATCCCTTGGGTACTATTACTTGATCAGGACACCGACTTTGACGCCACTTTTCTAGAGGAACTGGGGCGGGCAGCTGCCTCATATGTTGGGCAAGAAAAAGTTGCTGCCATTGTTCCTCAGTTGCGTTGCCAAACAACGCCGATATCGCCCGCCCGCAGACGGTTCGGGCGCAGTCCTGTGGTAATCGAAAACTTTTCCGGTGTCGCGCCCTTTCCGATCACCGCCTTGAATTCCGGTTCGACCATGCGCGTCACGTTCCTTCGGGAGATCGCCGGAGTGAGTTCCCATTTCTGGCTTGATTGTCTCGACTTTTTGATGTTTGAAGAGCTCAATCGGCGGGGCTATAAGGTCGCAGTTTGCAATGCCACTCTCCGGCATGGTCTTAGCGCGATTGATCCGGATCGGCTCATGCCAACGGTGCGGTACGAGAATGCAAAGTCCGCCGAATCGCTATTTGTGGATTTCTACCGCAGTCCTCTGGAACGGCTGCTGTACGACGTCAGCTTGCTGCGACAGTATGTCCGGCAAAAAATGACGTTCAAAAATCGTCAGATACCGACGATTACCCTGCGGATTTTGAAACGGCGATTGATGTCGTCTCGCAAGAGCAGGATTGTGCATTCGAATAGTTAAACGTTCGTTGTCGACTACCACTTCTCCTGAAGGTCCTTCACTCCCGTGTGTGGCATCGCAGGTTTCTTAGATTTCAGACAACGTAGCCCGCGCGATGAAATGCGTTTCATCGCTCAGTCGATGGCGGACAGCCTTGCGCACCGCGGCCCGGATGCTTCGGGAACGTGGACTGACGCGCACGCCGGAATCGCACTTGGCCATCGCAGGCTCGCCATCCTCGACTTGTCTCAACGAGGCAGTCAGCCGATGACCTCCGATGGCGACCGCTACGTAGTGACGCTGAACGGTGAAATCTATAACTTCCGTGAATTGCGGGAAGAACTGGCGCACAAGCACAACTTTCGCGGAACATCGGATACCGAAGTGATGCTTGCGGCATTTGAAGAATGGGGCGTTGAGAACACCCTCCCAAAGTTGAATGGCATGTTCGCGTTTGCGGTTTGGGACCGGGTCTCAAGAACGCTGACTTTGGCTCGCGATCGCATCGGCGAAAAACCTCTTTACTATGCAACGTTCGGCGAAACGTTCTTGTTTGCATCTGAGCTGAAAGGCCTGAAGCGCCACCCTGAATTTGTTGGTTCTATCGACCGAGACGCGCTGGCTGTTTATTTGCGCCACAACTATATTCCTGCGCCGCAATGCATCTATCGCGGTGTTTACAAACTTCGCCCCGGACATTTTCTGCGCATATCGGCGCAGGGCGCTGCGACCCCGCAACCGTATTGGGAGTTAAGGTCGGTGATTCAGACAGGTATGGCCGAACCGTTCCCTGGCTCTCCACAAGATGCAATCGAAACTCTCGATTACTTGTTGCGTGCGGCGGTACGCAGGCAAATGGTGTCCGACGTTCCGCTTGGTGCGTTTCTTTCAGGCGGAATTGATTCCTCAACCGTCGTTGCCTTGATGCAAGCCCAAAGTTCCCGGCCAGTACGTACGTTCACAATCGGCTTTCGTGAGCAGCAATACGACGAAGCACCGCACGCGCGAGCGGTGGCACAAACTTTGGGAACTGATCACACTGAGTTATATGTCACGCCAGGGGATGCGATGGCGGTGATTCCCACTCTCCCCGCACTGTACGATGAGCCGTTTGCTGATTCATCCCAGATCCCAACCTGTCTCGTTGCAAAGTTAGCGCGGCGCTCCGTGACGGTGAGTTTGTCCGGAGACGGCGGCGATGAATTGTTTGGCGGTTATAACTCTTACGCCGTCGTCAGCAAGCTGTGGAAGTTCGAACAACTGTTGCCACTCGAGAGCCGCAGACTTCTCAAGCAACTCATACACTCGACATCGGTTAGACGGTGGGATTGGCTCGGGCGTTTATGGTACGGGCTCACCAGGAATGGAAATGCTGGTTGGGGCGACAAACTCCACAAACTGGGCGAAGTGCTTGATGCGCGAAGTGGGGAAGATTTATTTCGACGTTTCGTCTCGCATCGGACTGCACCGGGCGATTGGGTTTCTGGACGGAAGGAGCATGGAACCGGCTACGGTGAAGACAGTGGCGCATCCACGCTTCCGGATCTCATTCATAGGATGATGTACCTCGACTCTCTTACTTACCTACCTGATGACATTCTGGTAAAGCTCGACCGCGCAGCCATGAGTGTGGCGCTGGAAACGCGAGTCCCCTTGCTCGATCGGCATGTTGTCGAGTTCGCCTGGCGAATTCCTTTGTCGATGAAAGTGCGCGAAGGTAAAGGCAAATGGCTCCTCCGGGAAGTGCTTGCGAAATACCTGCCGAAGGAATTGGTGGATCGTCCTAAAGCTGGTTTCAGCATCCCCATGGCAACTTGGTTGCGTGGGCCGCTTCGTGCGTGGGCCGAATCGTTACTCAGCGAGCGGCGACTACGCGATGACGGATATCTTGACCCAGTTCGAGTTAGGCGCATGTGGGTCGAACACTTGTCCGGGTCTCGGGATTGGCGTTTCGGGGTGTGGGATGTGCTCATGTTTCAATCATGGCTCGATGCACAGTTCCAATCTTCGAGACCTGCCGCACGGAACGCATCGCCTGTTGCTCTGGGCGCCGACTAGCCGTTCCATCCTCTATGCCGTCAACACTGATCGATTCTGGGCCGATTCCCGCAAAGCCGCAAGGCGCTAGGAAGCCTCTGCGCGTTGCCGCATTTACAGGCGGAGAGGCTGTACCGAGTCGCATCAGAGTTCGCCAATATATCGCGCCCTTAAAATACGAAGACGTGGAGGTTACTGAGTTTGCATCGAGCGCGGGAATGTATCCACCGGAGTCGAAATGGGCGCGTCCCGCTTGGGGGGTCTGGAACGTTGTGGAACACATTCCCGACGTTTTACGCTCGCGCAGTTTCGACGTCACATTGTTGCAGAGGGAAATGCTGAGCACGCTCGTTACGCTTGAGTGTTTTACTGGACGCCCCCGCGTATTCGACGTAGACGATGCGATCTGGGTCCACCGTCGTGGAAGTTGTGCGGCCCGGCTGGCGCAGCTCTCGGACCACGTCGTGTGCGGAAATAACTTTTTGGCAGAGAAGTTTTCATTATGGAATCCCAGCGTAAGCGTGCTGCCCACCGCTGTTGACACAAGCCGATTTCGCCCAGTCTTGAATAGGGTTTTGGACCCAAGGCAAATTATCGGATGGCTAGGACTGAGTTCGGGATATCAATTCCTGTATTCCGTTGAAGAAGCCCTGTCACACACGTTAGCCCGCCATCCGCGGCTGACCTTGCGGGTCGTGTCTGATCGTCCGCCTCGTTTTCGGACAATTGCGTCAGATCGCGTGGAGTTTATCCGCTACGACGCCGCCAGGGAAGTGGAACATATTCAGGAAATGACAATCGGAATCATGCCGATCGAAGATTCCGAGTGGTCGCGCGGAAAGTGTAGTTACAAAATGCTCCTCTACATGGCATGCGGCATTCCGGTTGTGGTCAGTCCCTTTGGCATGAATGCGGAGATTCTGGCGCAGGGCACTGTCGGCCTCGGTGCCCGGACTGGCGCGAACTGGGTGGAGTGTTTCGAAACGCTGCTTGAGAATTCTGCTTTGCGCGAACTGATGGGGAAGGAAGGACGCCGAGTCGTCCTCGATCACTATTCGGTCGATATTCTTGCGCCCCGTCTTGCCCAGACCTTAACCTCCGTCGCAGCCTAACGCATCATGCAGGCCACACTGTTAAAAAGTGACGAACGCGTCAGGCCTGACCTGATTCGGCGCCGAAAGATCCGCGTCGCATACATCATTAATTCGCTCCGCGATGGAGGTGCGGAACGTCAGTTGCTGGAACTGCTGATGGGCCACGATCGCGAACGCTTTGAGCTGTCGATCGTGCTGATGGACGGCCAGAACGCGGAGCGTGTCCACCACTTGGTTAACGATGTTTTCATCATGGGTGTACCGCACAGCAACAATTCGAAGTGGCTGCCGCGCATTATCAGTTTCGCGAACGCGATCAGGCGCACGAGTGGGTTCTTGCGAAGGTGGAAGCCCGACATCGCGCACGCGATGTTGCCGGCCCCATGCATTCTCGGAGGTATCGCCGCATCGCTTGCGAACGTACCAGTCTTTGTGCGTAGTCCTCGCTCTATGCTTAGCCTTTTCCGCGCACGCACTAGGGTAGGCGCGTGGATCGATCAATTGCTACTCTCGCGTGCCGACTTCACAATCGCCAACAGCAGGGCAGTCTCAGAAGAGCTGATTTCTCTCGCTGGAGTCGCTCCCGATAAATGCGCCACGATTCACAACGGCGTGGATCTCGATCGTTTCCATCCCGCTCTGTCACGCTCCTGGCGCGCGTCAGCTGGATGGACTGACGAGCACGTGGTGTTTGGAATAGTTGGGAATTTCAGCCCCTGCAAAAGACACAGCGATTTCGTAGAAGCGGCTGCCATCATTTCTGACAGAAATTCGAATGCTCGTTTTGTGATGCTCGGTGCGGACTATGGTCTCCGCAATCAGATTCTTAGCCAAATAGAAGCGAGAGGTCTTGCCTCAAAAGTTTATGTCGCAGAAAGCACTCCAAGTCCCGAGCAGGTTTTTGCTGCCCTCGATATCTACGTTTGCACCTCGAGCAGCGAAGGCTTTTCCAACGTGTTGCTGGAAGCAATGGCATGCGGCAAGGCCGTCATTGCAACCGACGTCGGTGGTAACCCCGAGGCCGTCACCGATGGAGACACCGGATTTATCGTTCCGGTTGGCTCCGCTCACGAGATTGCCGAAGCTGCGGAAGTCCTCCTCAGCGACCCTGTCCAGCGGCGCGAGATGGGCTTGCGGGGCCGCCGTCGAGTTGAGGAAAACTTCTCGCTACAAACCATGACACGGGCGACTGAACGACTGTACTTGTCGCTCCTACACACAGCATGAAAATAGCTCACGTTATTGCGCGCCTGAACGTAGGCGGTCCTGCTGTAGCTGTGATTGCAGCGGTCGATGAACTGTCTCGTCGAGGCCACGACGTTCTGCTCCTTTGCGGCGAGGTCCCGCCCAGCGAGGCGAGCATGGAGTACCTCGCCCGGGAGCAAAATGTTTCTTTGACACGCATCTCTCGCATGAGCCGTCGCATTTCCCTTTGGAAGGATCTTGCATCCTTCGTCCGGCTGTGCCGGATCTTCCGCCGCGAGAGGCCTCAGATCGTTCATACACACACGGCCAAGGCGGGGACATTAGGACGGTTGGCCGCGATGTGTATGCGAGTGCCGATACGCATTCACGTGTTTCATGGCCACGTTTTTCGAGGCTACTTTTCACCGCCTACGACCAAAGTCGTCATTGCGATCGAGCGATGGCTGGCACGACATACCGACTGCATCATCGCTTTGAGTGAGGCACAGCGGCACGAGCTGGTAGAAATATTCCACATCGCTCCTGCCGAAAAGGTCTCAATCGTTCCGCTCGGATTTGCTTTGGAGCGGTATCTCGATGCTGGCATATCGAAGTCGCATACTCCGGGCGGGCACGAATCTCCGCTTATCGGCTGGGTCGGCCGTCTGACGGCGATCAAAGACCCGGAAGTATTTATCCAAAGCGCAGCAGCGACGAGGTCGCGATGGCCTGATTCTCGGTACGTGCTGGTCGGGGACGGCGAGCTGCGCGAAGCGTGCGAGGACTCAATTCGTACGCTCGCGCTTGATGGGCATGTTTCCATTCTTGGGTGGCAACGGCAACTCGAAAGTATCTATTCGTCACTCGACATGTTGGTGCTGACTTCGATCAACGAAGGAACTCCGCTGGTCATGCTCGAAGTGATGGCCAGCGGTCGTCCGGTGATCGCAGTGGACGTTGGCGGAGTGCGAGACCTGATGGTAGGTTCCGCCGTACCGTACGGAGGGTTGCAGGTCTTTGGAAACGAAGTTCTGGCGGCTCGTGATGCAAATTCTATCGCGAACGCGATCTCTTATTTGCTTGAACATCCGGAATTGCGAGAACGCATGGGTTACGCCGGAAGGGAATTTGTCCGCGACCGTTTTTCTAGAAAGCGGATGGTGTGCGATCTAGAAGCTTTATATCTGCAGAGCTTGGAAGCAAAGCTCAGAGACCGCAAGCCCGCCGGCGCGGCAGAAGCAGCGAAGGCAGTAATCCATTCCTGAGCCCCAAGCGTCCCGGGAAGTCGTTCGCTGTTCATCCATTTACGTACGAGCTAATCGACAAAACGCAATTAGCAGGAGGCTTCATGCGCGCACTTATTACCGGCGGTGCTGGTTTCATTGGATCTCATCTGGCCCAGATTCTGCTCGATGACAATTATGAGGTCATGGTTCTGGATGACCTCTCAACCGGGTCGATGTCGAACATCCGCCACCTAAAACCGGACCCACGTTTCCAGTATGTGATCGACACAGTGATGAACCGTCCGCTGCTGAGCGAACTGGTGGATCAATCGGACATCGTCTTCCATTTGGCCGCTGCTGTCGGCGTGCGCCTGATCATGGAATCTCCTGTTCGCACGATCCACACAAACATTCGGGCGACCGAACTGGTTCTCGAAGCTGCCGCGAAGAAAAAGAAAAAGGTGCTCATCACTTCCACGTCCGAAGTTTACGGCAAGTCTGCCAAGCTGCCCTTCAGTGAGGACGACGACCTCGTCATAGGATCGCCCATCTGCGGTCGCTGGAGTTACGCCTGTTCGAAGGCCATCGACGAATTTCTCGCTGTCGCTTACCGGCGTGAGCGCGATGTTCCGGGCATAATCGTCCGCCT
>Ga0105249_10003405_pt1 | contig 13772 bp, 9 predicted proteins | sample KBSS44metaG_FD_81522 | JGI IMG/M metagenome (GOLD analysis project Ga0105249, IMG submission 81522) | Switchgrass rhizosphere microbial communities from Kellogg Biological Station, Michigan, USA - KBS S4-4 metaG | ecosystem: Host-associated > Plants > Roots > Rhizosphere > Soil | place... | reverse complement strand
ATTTCGGCCTTGAAAGGATTGAAGCAGTAGACCAGCAATGGAGCGTCTGACGGCAGATCAATCGCAGTGGCATCTGCATTGAGGACGGACCATCTGGCCGGTCTGCGGCCGGAAAAACGCGCCAGATTTTGTTCTGCGATCTGACAAATCAAGGGCGCGAACTCGATTCCGATGATCGTATCGAACCCCTGCAGCGCCGCCAGCATCATGACGCGGCCTTTCCCGCAGCCCACATCGACGAACGTGAAGTCTTTCCACCCGGCTGGGAAGAACGTCGATAGAAATGCGTACGAACTCGGGGATGTGGAGACGGAAGCGTAACCGGCGTCCCTGTTGGGTCCCACCACGTCGACATGTACCAAATCGATCTGGCCCGAGGTGTCGACGCCATACCTGCGGTCCCATCGCTTGCCCAGAAACGATGCCGCTTGATAGCGGAGTTGGCGTTTTAGAAATCCCGCCGTTCCACTGAAGCCGGCCTCACGTATTTTGACGATGAGTCCGCCGACTCCGTTCTGTTGCAGGAACTCGATTGATCGTCTTTTTCTCGATCCCCAACGGTCCACTGCCTGTAATTGAGTGCCCGGGTCCATTTCGGTCATGGTGCTTAGTTCCTGCAGGGTAACAATCATGGACACGCAACAATGGAAGGTCAAGGAAGAGAGCCTGTGACGGCTGATGCTCAGACAGGGAATCCTCCAGTGTCGAGTAAGCGGTCGGCAGCGTAGACAATCGTGGTGTAACCACATGCTTGACCGCGGCTCGTCAATACGTCTAATTGTTGCAAGGAACAGGTACGCAAGGATTGGAAACCGCATCCTCTCAGGCGCGCAGCCTTGTCGTGATCGTCCGGCGCGAGCCAGCCGCGGCAACCTTCGACGCGCGGGGAAGCGTTTCGCCGATGAATGCAATTTACGAATTACTTTCGCGCAACTAGCGTTGCAGGCGTTGCCAACGGTATGATGGATACGTCGCCTCCAGTTATCTTCCTGTCAGGTGCCGGTGGGGGCGCGCCCGACCTTGAGGTGTTCCGGGACGGTGTTGACGACACGACACGCTTCGAGGTCATCAGCTATCCCGGATGGCGGCGGTATGTTGCCGATGGCTTCTCTGCCGAAGTTCTGATCGCGGATCTTGCGGCCCAGATTGTGACAAAGATACCCCGCGGACCAATTCGTATCGTCGGGCTGTCGATTGGTGGACATTTCGGTTACGCCATAGGTCTTCACCTCCAGGCGATGGGACGCGAAATCGCGGGCCTCTGTGCGATCGACTCGTTCATGATCGCGTCCTCGGCGCCGTCGGCCGGGTGGAAGGGCCGTGCACTGGAGCAGGGCTTCGAACTGCTCCGCGAGCGCCGCATCGGGGAATTTGTGCGCTTCCTGCGATCGAAGTTCTGGCGCGCCTTGGTGAGGCTTGCCGGCGGTCGGTTGCCCGGTTTGATGCAGAAATTCTCATCGTCCGGCCGCTTGCCGTCAGTTTCCGCTTTTGATCCGGTCTTCGAAGAAGAGCTGAGCATGCGTCTGCTGGTGCGGGAGACCGCTCCGTGGATCGGATCGCTGGATCGCGATCCGGTGGCGTTGAGGGCGCCGACAATTCTGCTCCGGACCGGGCTGACCGCCGGCGACGACGAGGCCTGGAAGCGCCGATGTCCTGATATCGCGATCTTCGAGATACCGGGACAGCACCACACGCTGTTCGAGTCGGATAATGTAGGTTCGCTGCGCAAGGCCTTCATCGCCGGGACGCGCGGTTGGCGCTAGTTCCCAGCGATGGACTAGGTTCTCCATCTCGCTTCGCTGATTTGGACCTCGGCTGAAGAGAGCGATGGGCCAGTTCGCCTAGCTGGTCCGCGCTTTTCACGAGCGCTCATTTGTTCAGGTCTTCTGAAGCAGGAAGCCGAGCTCATGCAGGCGAAACATCCTCTCAATCGAGCGCGATGCACCGTTGATGGTCAATCTTGCTCCCCGGCGCTTGAGCTCTTTGCGCAACATCAGCAAAAGCCCGAGAAAGCGAGCATCGATCAGTCGCGTGTTCGTCAAATCGACGATGATGTCTTGCTCGCCGGCTAACGCCTCCTGGAAGCATGATGTCGCCTTTGAGACGTGCTGTCCTGCAGCCGCGCCGGATAAACTGATTGCGATCAATCGACCGTCGTAGTGCTTCTTGATCATCAAGTCCTGGGGCTTCGAGCTGAACTGTTGCCACCGGGTTATGATTGCCAGGGGCAGAACGCGGGTCAGCATCAAGCGCAACAGGACAAGCCCGTCGTCCCGGTAGCGTTTCCAGAGGTAGTGCTCCTCCTTGATGCGCCACAGCCATTCGAAGCCCCACGCGCGAACCATCGGAGGCGCCCGTTTGACGAGTCCGGCTTGAAAATTGACTGCCGCGCCCAAATGGGCGCGAATGGGTACCGTGAGACGATGATGGTTTCGCTGCAACCAGAGCTGTCCCTTTTTCGCCCCCAAAGAAAGCACCAGGAAATCTGCGCCGCTGGAATTTATCGTTTCCATGACGTGATCCTGGCTCATTTCGCTGACCTCACAGAACCCTGGATCCATCGTGCCGACGCAATTCAAGCCGCTTGGTTCGGTGTTGAGTTTCGCAGCAGCGGCTGCGGCCACACCTTTCGCGCCGCCGAACAGAAAGATGGCGAGACGACGAATGCCGGAGCCCCCGGCTCGAAGCCGATCGAGGAGGTCGGAGCCTGCCACTCTCTCCTTGATAGGCAGTCCGAGAAGCCTTGCGATCCAGACGATCGGCGCGCCGTCCGGGGGGCAGAGATCGCTATCCAGCAGCGATTCTCTAAACTCCGGGTCCGACAGGCTGCTCACCAGGAAGTTGAGATTTGGGGTCGAGATCAGAAAGGTCGCCCGGTTGTCCGCTGCCGCTTCTAATCTCTGCACCACCGTCGCGAGGTTGACGGCATCGATCGGCAAACCCAGAACGCAATAAACCGAGCGCGCAAGAGTGGCGTTGGTCGCCGCATCAATACGGGGCGGGCCGTAAGCCGGAACCTGTGCAGTCGCGTCGGCACCCTCGAACAATACTTGGGAACGCGGCTGCGCGGATTTGTTTCGGTTGAACGCCATTTCCAAATTGGTCACCACAAATCGAAAGAAGCAACTACGGTTTACAAATAGTTTCCGGCGCTAGTTAGTTGCTTATAGTCGACATCAGGCGGTGTTTCCAATGCCGCTCCGATAAATTATATCGTTGATTTATACCCCCCAAGGTTATTTTGCTGGTTTATTTGGTTGGTTGTGGATGCTGGTTTTCGAACCTTGGCGAGCCACGTGATGGCCCAATTTGCTAGCCTTTCTAGTAGCTTATCCGATCCGCTCGGCGTGATCGAAGCCGGAAGGGGATCTCTCGTTATCTGTCTGATGCTGCGGCCGACGTTAACTACATTCCTTTACGGTAAATTCAATTGACCGCGACCGGGGTAAGCTCCCCATCTGCCATCTGATGAAGCGGCGGCCCCGAGCACGTCTGGCTGCATCAAGATTCAATTCGGGTGTGATTGCTTTTGCACAACACGCGACTTGCGATTTAAGCCGCTTCGCCGGTTGCTTCCAGGATGAGCTACGCGCATCGACGAATTACACAAAATCGTCGCGCGGCAGGCTTAGGTTTTCGCTGGACCGGCCAGATAGGGCATCAGTTTTTCGACCAGTCCATGCACGTACGGCTTGTCCTTGATCGTACCGTGATCGCCTTGAATAAAATGAACGTCGACACCCGCGGTCGCGCATACATGCCAACCGGTCGTTTGATCGCTCACGGCCCTTTCGAGAAAATCATGCGGGCGAACAAGTATGAATCGCCTTGGATAGGGCTTCGGAGCATACGCTTGATTGGCGGCTATCGATTCGATGATTTGAACGCCGCGCGGCACGGGGCGGTCCGCAATTCGAAAGACAAATCGGCTGGCCCGCCAACCGATCGACTTTCCCTTCCTGACAACGAACTCGACCACTTGCGCGGCGGCGTCGCCGATCCTGCCTTGTTGCAGAAATCGGCGATACTTATCCAGGCGGTCGACGATGCGCATGATTCGATATCTGGCTAATGCCGGCCGTGTCTGCATTTGAAGGAATTTCGGATGCCAGATGTCGAACAGTGCGAGAAATGGAACCTCATCGCCCTGGCTTTGGAGCAATCGAGCCATCTCATAGGCCACGAGGCCAAAGGTCGAATAACCACAAAACTGATAGGGCCCACGTGCCTGTAGCTTGCGGAGATCTTGAATAAACAGTTCGGCAAGTTGCTCCACGGACGGAAAACTGGTCTCGTTGTCCATATTCGGCCAGAAGATTTCGTACACCGGCTGGTCATCTGGCAAAGCGTCCGCCAGCTCGCGGGCGCCGGGCGGGCCCGGGAAAAGGCAAATCAGGGGAGGCCGGGTGCCAGAGCTGCGGATCGGACGAAGGTGCTTCAATTCATTCGGATGGCAATGTGTCGCGTCAGAGCTTCTCCGACCCGCTGGGCCTCCTTGTCCTTCCGATGTTGCATTTTCGGGCATATGGTAGGGTTTCTCGTGCGCATACGGGGTTATCATCGGGTGCCAGAACTCTTGTAAATTCGACCGACGTTCGTATTGAAATCATACCGAGGCAAATTTCGGAATTAAAAACTTCCTGAAAGCCGAGGATGACTTTTGTTATGCTTTCCACGCGAGGTCTTGAAGTAGTTAATATTTACCATTCGCGCTTCGTTTCGTCAGTGATGGATCGTGTAAACGCGTCGTATCCGCTGGATGGGAGCGTGGTCATTTCTGGCAAATTTGTCGAGGCGCTCGCCACGTATCGCAACTTTTCGAACTTGCCGGAATAGCATGCGCATTACTTTGACTTACGTCATCCTCGAGATTGTCAGGCGCTACGGCGCTATTCCGCTCTTCATTGTGCTCGTCATTGCTTCTGTGCTGGCCCTCCGGTTCCTCTCGAAAGTGCCAGGCCGATCTCACCATGACACGCTCTTGGGTTTCGGGGTTTTCCTGTGCTCGGTCGCTCTCGCGTTCGCTCTCGCGCCGGCCGCTTGGAACAGTGGAGTTCACCTGTTCCAGGTCGTCCGGGGGGCGCTATCGATACCGCCATCGGTGTCCGGTCCGCTCCGCGTGGCCGAGGCCAGAATTGCGCTGGCGCCGCCCTCCAACACAAAACCCGAGGGTGAATCGATCCTCGTCCATTTCTTCTACCCTACCGCAGCAGATCCTGATCGATCGGCGTCCGATGATGCTCAGAATTTCTGTCGGCAGATTGATCGCCTCTCATTCGCGCCGACGGAGCAGCCCTATCCCTTGGTCTTGCTGGCGCCGGGACTATTCGGAATTCCGTCTTCGATGGCGCTACTGGCGCGAAATTTGGCCAGCCACGGTTATGTGGTCGCCGGTATTGACGATCCAGCACGTGATCCGCCGAGCAAAGACGCGTCGGCGGCCGATGAGGAGATACGGCTGCGACCCTTCGACTTTTCGTCGGCGGAAGGCCTTGAGGCTACGATGCGCCGCAGCGGCCTACGCGTGAAGCGCGTTGCTTCAAGGGGGCTCACCGTCCTGGATCGCCTCGAAGAATGTATGGCGCAGAGCGCCACGCTGCGGGCCCGCGTTGAGTTGACGCGTGTCGGTTTCGTCGGATTTTCGTTCGGCGGCTCGGCGGCAGTGGAATCTTCGTTTATGGATTCGCGAATTGCGGCGGTCGTCAATCTGGACGGCTCGCTATTCGGTCGCGCTGCGGAAGGTCCGGTGAAGATTCCCTACCTGATGATGCACAGCGATTTTAGCCGGCAGCTGCTGTACGATCCGAATTCGCGCTACCTTTACGATTTCCTGCTCGATCAGAACGATTTGCGTCTCGTGGAGGTTCAAGCGAAATTTCCGGAGAGCCATTTGTTCGTCGTTCGAAATAGCTTTCATGCTACGTTTGGTGATCCCGTTCCAGAGTTGCAAAATTTTCTCAAATGGCTGCTTCTTGATCCCTCTCGTTCCCGCGCGATTATAGACGCCTATTTGACCGGCTTCTTAGATACCTATTTGAAGGGTGACCGTCGCGGTCTGCTTAGCGCCAACGACCCGCGCTATCCGGAAGTGCGAGCTCTCAATTCCCGCGATTAATGGCGATGCGCGCCAATTGTTGAACATCGAATCCCGGCGCCTACTCGCCTGCAGATTGCGCGTGAAATTGTCTAACACCGGTGGCTTCCACTCCCTCCGATGCTGCGGAGCAGCAGCAAGTCCTTTCCGGCGAACTTCGCCGGCTTGCCCTTTATGACAGATTTGTGTCAGGATGCCGCGTTCACCGTTGTGGTGATCGTTTAGTCCTGTGTCCGAAGGTGCTCCACGTTCGGCGAGTGCAAGGCAAGCCCCCGGCCTGGACCGAACTTTTTTTCAATTAAGAGGCAGACCTCGTTGGAGGCCTGCCGCCGACGAAGTTATTGCGAATTTTAGCGGCCCGGTACGCCAGATTTGGGTTTCCGAATTGATGGTCCGAGGTTTTGCATGTTCAACCTGGTATCACGAAACTACGTCAGTTTTTTGAAGGTTATTGGGATTGCCCTGCTGTTCGCTCCGATGTGGGGCTTGATGTGGCACAACGTGAATTTCAACGAGATGTGGAATTTCACTTGGGCATCGCAACGCATCAAAGCGGAGCTGGCAGACGGTCAACCTGTCAAAGCTGCTCTTTACGTAGCTGTTTACGCTTTTGCCTTGATCGGCATCTTCGTCGTGCCCTTCGTCAGAGGAAGTATTCTCCGCGTTGCAATTGTTGCTATCTTGATGACCGGCTGGTTCATCGACCACTTTTTCCTGGAGATGAACGGCGTCTTTTCAAACAGAGATTTGATTTCCCTGCTCTGGGATGAGTGGCATCTTTCGGGAGACGCTATTAGTGCTTACCAAGCATTGTTGCTGCGCAATTTCTTGCTTGCTGCTTCGATCGCTGTCGTGTTCTGCATGCCACCGCAAAAGCCCATTTCGCTTTCACGCTCCTGGGCTGTGGTGCCTGCAGTTGCGCTTCTTTGCGTCGCAGCTCTAGTTAACTTTGCGAGAACAGGAGCTTTGCTGTTTCCGGTTCCGTACTCACTTGTATCGACTGGAACGCTGCTGACGCTTGGCATCGGCGGCAATCGTCCATTTGGCTATTTTACCGCACGAAACATCGATCGTAATCGTGTGATTGCGGCTCCTGTTCAAAAGAGCCATCAATTCAAGAAGATCGTTATGATCATGGACGAAAGTGTTCGAGGCGATCAGCTCTCGATCAACGGCGCCGGAGCGGAAACCACTCCGTTTTTGAAGAATGAAGCCGGGCTGATCAATTTCGGGATTGCGATTTCGGGTGGAAATTGTTCGGCCGTTTCCAGGGCCATTTTTCGATATGGGTTACGTCCTCGTCACATGCCTGACAAGTGGGATGAGGGCTCCAAGGCTCCCTTGATCTGGCAGTTTGCGAGCAATGCGGGGTATCACACCTACCATATCGATGGAGTTGCCGGTCCGCTTCAATTGCACAACGGGTTTACGAGCAAAGAACAGAGTTTGATCGATACCGAAATCCCGGTGCTGGATGTTCCTGATTATACGAGGGACAACAAGATTGCTGAAAGAGTATTGTCGTTACTGGACGAAGATCAGGCGATGTTTCTGCTTATCGACAAGCACGGCTTGCACTTTCCGTACGAGAAACGCCATCCGCCCCTGCAAGGTGACAGCCGAAGGAACACACTTGAGCACTACGGCGAAGGAATTACATGGTCCGTTGACGAATTCTTCCGGCGATTGATGGCAAAGTTCGATTCACCAGACACATTGATGATCTATACATCGGATCACGGACAAAGCTTGCGGGAGGGCCAGCAGACGCACTGCACGGTGGCGAAGCACGTCAACCCCGACGAAGCCGCGGTCCCATTGTTTGCGGCGACGGGCGATCAACGTTTTGAACAACGCATGCGGCAGGCGGCGAGGTCCGGCTTCAACAGAATGAGCCATTTTGAAATTTTTCCCACGCTTCTGGTAGCAATGGGCTACGATGAAGTCTGGGTGAAGAAGGCATATGGCCCAAGCCTATTGGATGGTCCGTCCGAAGGACCTCGTTCGTTTATGGTAGGGAATCCCTATCTGAATCCGGAATTGATCATCGCCGATCCTCACTGAGCGGAGGGTCTTGGCACGAGAGACGGCGTCTCCTGTCGACCCTATTACGTCCGCCACACGTCCGGGGTCATGGCAGCCCTTGACATGTGCGTCTATGCGCGCACCTCGGCATCGCAACTATTTACCCAGTGTAACCGCCTTCACCGCTGAAAGGGTCTTGCGGCACGGGATCCACACACCCATCGCGTCGGCCTTGAAGGCATCCAGCCGGGGGCGCGCCCCCGGAGGCGTTGGCTCCGCCCCGGCCTTGCTCATGTAATAATTAAAGCCGCGCGTTCTGCTGACTTTGCGCGCTCCCGCCGTTTCGAAGAAAAACGAGTACGACACCGAAATGTCGCCACGCGTCTCGACCCAGTGAGGGGCGTTCTGCGGTTGGTGAAGACCCTTGCCCGCGGACAGTTGAAATACATGTTCCTGCTTGGGATCGCGTTTTGCCAATTCCACCTGCGCGATGTCGATCAACCCTCGGAAATAAAACTGCTCCAATTCGGGTTCGGTCAATGCCGTCGGGGAGTAGAGATGATAAGTCTTGTCACCCATGATCTGGCAGAAAAATACGGCCGATGGGTCAAAGTGAAATGGAGTCAACGTTGCCGCTGAGGTAATGAATACTGCCGATTCCAGCCGCAAAATCTGGTCATTCTTGAGCTCTCCGGATTGATCGATGATCTGCTCGGTCAGTCCATCCAGCAGTTTGCGGAATTTGGGGTCGTGATTTTCAGGGCGCTTCAATAGGATTCGAATGGAGTTTTTCTTCAGGCTGCCGAAGGCCTCGGACAACTCCAAATTGACCGGCTTGGTCGCGCGAAATTTTTCGTCCGGCGCGGATGCGCTCGAAGCGATGAAATAGTCCTGCTCGTGGCCGTGATATTTTTCGGCCAACCTGCCGAGCGATCCGAGATCGAAGATATCCAGCGTGCTGAGGTTGTGATTGAAGCCAAATGGCTCACGATTGAACGACCGATCCGTCACTTGGGAGGCTAATTCAAGCTGACCGATATTCGAATTGCCGTTGATCGCCATATTTGCGTGCCTGATTTTTGAGAGAAACGTGAGCGGTGCCGATTGCACCGCCGAATTATGAAAATTTGTGTTGCGCGTATTTGGCTGTTTCCGAAACGACGTTCTTGCCGGCCAAATGGCGCAGCGCCCGGGCGGCACCGCGGACGGGCGCCGCGCCGTGATAGACCAGTTGATCAAGCAGATTGTATTTGCCGACATCCGGCAGATGGATGCCGCGCTCGGCGAGGTGTCCGCGGGCATAGTGCAACATGCTGTCCCGGCGGGTGCTGTCCGTGTAATAGGTGAAGCTCATCGTGACGGACGGTTCTTCGCCAACTTCGACCAGGTGTGGAGCGGTGGACGGCATATAGGCGCCATCACCCGGGCCAAACTCGAAGCGATGTGCGCGCTTGCGGAATTCTTCCTTCCACAGGATCGTGTCCCGATCGTGCCGGGCATGAAAACGGTCGCGCGCGCGCTGGCTGACAACCACATTGTCATCCGGCTCCCACACATAGACCGTCTTTCGCCCATGAATCTGCAGGATGAAATTATGTTCCTTGTCGCAGTGGAACGGCGTGATCGTTTTGGGTGAACTGATGAAAATCCAGCCACCGCGATAAGTCATGTTCGGATCTTTGGCTTCAACGAGCGGACGGATCCCATCCAGCACTTCGTCGACCAGTTTGCAGTAGGTAGGATCCGTCTGGACGTTGAGGAGCGACAACCATGCTTTCGCTTCTCGGATACGTTCGAGGGTTTCCGCGGCTGAAGCACTGTTCGGATGCATTTCCGGCGCATGGTTGAATGGCGTGTCGGCGGTCGCCGTGCTGGTGTGAGAGCGGATTCGGCCTCGCTGCTCCAGACGTTTGCTCAACGCGATGAGTTGATCCAGTTGAAGCAAATAATGGCCCGAAATTTTATGACGAACCGGCGTGACCTTCCACGGCTGGAAGTTTTCCCAATCCAATTCAATCTGCGGGGCTGGAGACCATAGCATTGCGCAACGTCCTTCGATGGAGAGGCGTAAAGCAGCAAGCCTCAATATTCAGGCTCGGCTAACCTCGTGTGATAATAATGCTCCCGGCAAACCTCTGCCGCAAGATGATTTAAAAGCGCATATTAGAAATGGTGAACATGGGTATCCGCCTGAGGCGCCGTCCACTTGAAATTGGGATCAGCGTTATTGTTAACGGCAGTCTGTCCTTGGTCATCGCGAAAAGGATAGTAATTAATAGCCTTTAGCGGGAAATATGCAACCGTTGCCTATCCGGGTTGACCAGGGTTTCCGGCTTTGGAGCCTTCTCCCGGCAGCTTGGGCAACCTCTTTTGGGCGGTCGTATGAGTGGAGATATCGTTGAATCCGAACGTCCTGGCCGGGGCGTCTCCCATTCAATCCGAAGAATGCGCGTGGCACAGATCCGGGCTCTTGCTCGCGTGCTTATATCAATCGGGCGGTCGCGATGGGGCAGGGTACTCGTTCGTCGTGCGCGCGACGGCGTCCTGACCGGCCGGGCACTACGGTGGCTACTTGCCTTTCACGGCACCTTTTCCAGCATCGAGGATGCACGATCATGCGCGGCGCGTTACGTGCCGGCATCGCATGAACATCCGAAGCAGATCACCTTGCACGCTCAATTTGCGGAGGTAACCAGGGAGAGCGACTATCCGGTGCTCTTCTTCTTGTCTCCCGTCGTATCCGAATTGCGGACCGTGTTCGACCTCGGCGGCAGCATCGGAAATCTCTTCTTTCAACTCGACCGCTATTTGAATTTTTCCAATGAACTCGTTTGGACGGTCCACGATATTCCCGTGAAAAGGGCGGCGATGAACGAGTTCGCCAGAGAAAAAGGCGAAAAACGCCTTGCTTTTACGGATGAATTTTCCGCCGCATCCGGCGTTGACCTGTTCATTGTCGTTGGAGCGATCCACTTTTTTGAACCAAAGCTTGCTGAGTTGCTGGACCAACTCGAGAGTTTGCCGAAGCACGTCATCGTCAATCGGAGCCCCTTTTCTAGCGGCGATGACATCGTCATGGTTCATGATGGCGGGCTTTGGGTGAACCCCTGCAAGCTGCACAGCGTCGAAAAGCTTTGTTCGGGAATGCGCGATCTGGGCTATGAGCTCGTCGCAAGCTGGCCCGTCAACGAGCGAATTGTTCGCATCCCGCTGATCCCCGAATACAACGAGACTTATCGCGGATTTTACTTCCGTCTATCGAGCGTGCCCGGTGATAACGCGATTTGATGCAGATCAAATCGCGCGGTGCTCCGGAGGGAGGTTGCATAGCATAATGTGGACTTATTCGGTCGCCAATGTCGGGTCGAAAAAAGAGCGCTGTCGCCACTTAGTTTATCCGGAAGGTTTCTGAAATTAAATGCATGGTTAAATACAGGGCAATTAATTGGTCGATTTTCTCTGGGTGGTGCGGCCGTTGTTGAACCTATTGCTCGAGTTAGTCGACCAAACGACATGCCTGCTTTCGCCACCAGAAGGGCGTGAACGGAAAGCCGTTTGGCCCGACAAATAAGAGGGGGCTAATTTTTAGCGCTGCGAATTTAATCTTGGGGCTTCCGTTAAGGTAACTATGCTATTGGAAGCGCTTGGAGCTTCAATTAACCAGTGTTCGAGATGAGGGGGCTCCGCTTACTAATACGGCTGACAAAGCGGCGAGTAATTTATAAGATCAATTTTTATTCTGAGGTCGGTCTGCCCGTGGACCGGTCGGCGCGGCGATGCCGGTCCGACGCCTTCCACGAAAACTCTGGCCCGCCATTCGAAAAGGAGCTTGCCGGTGTTTTCGGGTTTGCTCGGATCGCAGAAGTCCCCGCCGCCTGCGCTTACTCCGCAGGTGCTGATGTGGAATGCGACCCGTACTGACTACCCTCGAGACCGAACCGTTGCACAGCTTTTCGAGGAGGTTGTGTCAGCCTCTCCCAACTCCATCGCCCTGGTATTTGGAAATACGCAGCTCACCTACGCTGAACTTAACGCCCGCGCCAACCGGTTGGCGCACCGCCTGCGTGAGGTTGGTGTCGGACCGGAGGTGCTCGTCGGCTGCTGCATGGAGCGCTCGATCGAGCTGATCGTCGCGCTGGTAGCTATCTTAAAAGCGGGCGGGGCTTATGTCCCGCTCGACCCCGCGTATCCGAAAGAGCGCTTCGATTTTCTCGTACAGGACACCCGGACCAAGGTGATGCTGACGCAGCCGTTGCTTGCATCAACGGTGCTGGCGGATTACCGGGAAACCTGTTTGCTCGTAGATGCATCATGGTCGTCCGGCGCCGATCCGGGAAACCTGACGCTTGCGGAAAGTCCGGAGGACCTAGCCTACGTCATGTACACCTCGGGCTCGACCGGTCAGCCGAAAGGCGTGATGGTGGAGAATCGCTCTGTCGTTCGACTGGTCCGCAATACGAATTTTTGCCGCTTCGGCGCCGATGAGGTGTTCCTCCAATTCGCTCCGATTTCGTTCGATGCCTCAACGCTAGAAATCTGGGGGCCGCTGCTCAACGGCGGGCGGTTGGTCATCATGCCGCCGCCACCGACTTCGTTGGAAGATCTTGGACGGGTCATTCGAGAGCAGAACGTCACGACACTCTGGCTTACGGCGGGCCTGTTCAATCTCGTGGTTGAGGAGAGATTGAAGGATCTCCAGTCCGTTCGCCAGCTTCTGGCCGGTGGCGATGTGCTTTCGCCGCGCCATGTAAGACGTGCTCTCGAAAATCTTCCGAATTGTCGGCTGATCAATGGCTATGGCCCGACCGAAAATACCACGTTCACCTGCTGCCATACGATGTACCCTGGAGAGCCGGTGCCGGAATCGATTCCGATCGGCCGTCCCATTTCGAACACCGAGGTCTTTATCCTCGACGAGCAGGGCCGGCCGGTCCCTCCCGGGACGGCTGGTGAACTCTACGCGGCGGGCGACGGCCTTGCTCGGGGTTACTTGAACAATCCGGAAGCAACAAACGAGAAATTCCTGCGCAATCCGTTCGCTGCGGAAAGCGGCGCTCGCATGTATCGAACTGGCGATTTGGCGATCTGGCGGTCCGATGGCGTGATCGAATTCCTGGGGCGGGCGGATGATCAGGTAAAAATTCATGGGCATCGTATCGAGCCCGGCGAAATTGAAACTGCATTGGCGGCGCATGAGCATGTCAAGCAGATCTGCGTCGTATCGCACCGTAGCGCTACTGAATCCAGGCGCCTGGTTGCATACTACGTCCCTTCGTATTCCGGATTGAAGGAAACCGAACTGCGGAAGTTTTTGGTGGGGAAGCTGCCGGAGTTCATGATTCCCGCGCTGTTTGTTGCTGTGGACTCGCTGCCGCTGACGCCGAACGGAAAGATCGATCGATCGGCTTTGGTCGCGTCAGGCTCTCAGGTTCGGGCCCATGCTGCAAATGGACCCGCGGCTACACAATTGGAACAGACGATTATCGACGTTTGGCGCAAGACGCTCGACATCGATCAGTTCGGGCTGACCGAAAACTTCTTCGACCTGGGCGGGAATTCTCTCCTGCTTGTCAGTGTGCATGCCAGCCTCGAGAAAATCTTGCAGATTTCGCTTCCGATCACGACCCTGTTTGAATTCACGACGGTGCAGTCT
>Ga0105249_10003398_pt1 | contig 13786 bp, 7 predicted proteins | sample KBSS44metaG_FD_81522 | JGI IMG/M metagenome (GOLD analysis project Ga0105249, IMG submission 81522) | Switchgrass rhizosphere microbial communities from Kellogg Biological Station, Michigan, USA - KBS S4-4 metaG | ecosystem: Host-associated > Plants > Roots > Rhizosphere > Soil | place... | reverse complement strand
TAGCCGTTCGAGGGGCATCCCGGGAAGCCTTCGGCCTTGCCGCAAAAGTCGAGACGGAACACGCCGTACGCATTGGCGCTCGAAGGCGCTTCAGTCGCCGAAACGTGCACGAAGATGGTCTGCTTGTGGCCCTCGTCCTCGATGTCGAGCCAGACTTTCGCGATCATGGGGTCGCTGTTCGAGGTGCGGGTCGAGTCGACCGTCGCGGTGACATACTCCGCGGCGGCTTGCGCACCATCGCTCGTCGAGCCTGCGTTGGCAGTGCTCGAGCGTTTCTCGGAGTCGCACTTGTTCTTGTCGACGAGCGCGATGTACGCGCCCTTGTTCACGAGCGCGTCGGCACTCAGCGCGTGCATGATGCACGCGATCATGTTCACTTGGCCGATGCTGCTCGAGGTGGCGTCCTGCACCTGGCTCGTCTGATTGTCAGTGCGATACTCGCTGGAGCTGCCGGGCGCGGCATGTGCTGCTGAAGCAAGCGCGGCGGCGACGGCAAGCGCCACGGCGCCTGCGCGGAAATTGAAAGTAGTCATGGGAACTCCCCGAAGAGTTGAGCTTGCGCGCAGTTAGTTCGCGTTGGTCGCGGTAACCACCGAGACGGAGCTCGGCGTAGCGACACCCTGGATGGTTTCGGGCCCCGCTGGCGGCGGCGGCGTGTTCCCCGAGGGCGGAGTGACAGCTGAGGTACCCCCGCCACCGCACGCGGTGACGAGACATAACGACGCGGCGCAAGCCGCTGCAAGACGAGCAAAGCGACGTGACATGAGACGACTCCCTGGACAGGCGACGCTCGCCCCACAGGCGAGTGTTTCAGGCCGTCGCATGTTCTACGTCAGCACTCCTGTACGAAAGATGAGACAGAGCACAGTTTCAGTGCGGCATTTTCAGCGTGCAGCGCATGGGCTCAAGAGTGTGATGCGCGCCCCGCGGCACTGCGCCGCTGCGTGAATCTGTACCGATTTCGGTTACGAGCTGCCCGGCGCCGATGCAGCACTCACGAAGCGCGTCACGCGCGCCGGAGGTAAAGACTCGTGCCTTCTGGTGCGATGATGTTGGCTGCGCCGCGGTCGCTAGTGGCCAATTGCGATTCGCAGCGCTCGTTCGGCATGCTGATCACGACCGTGCGCCATTGCAGACAGCACTGCCAACTCCGGATTGGCACGAGCTTGTGCCTCATCGTCGATCTCAGGCACGCGTGATGGGCCGAGCACATCTGGAGCGAAGTAGTGGACGCCTCCTAGCTCGATCCTGCGTGCTGCCCATCGAGCGACAGAGTCATCCATGATCTCGCTGATCAGTTGGGCCGCGAGCGCGGGCTGATTGCGGAAGAGAAGCAGGTGGGATTCGTGAAGCTGCGACGGCATGCCCGCGACGCTAGTGAGGCCACGGTCTGCGCCCAATCCGGATGCCTGTCGGAATTGCGCAGAAATGCTGGGGTACACTTGAGGCGACCGACCCGACGAACACCAGCTATCCCAGACCGTGAGTTCCCGCGACACCTATCTGCAACGAAAGGCCCGCTTCGAAGCTTTGCGGGCGCATTACGCGGTGATGGATGCGCGGCTCGGGTCGCTCAGGTTGCTGGCGGGGGCGGCGATCCTGGTCACGATCTTTCTGACGGTAACGGGGCCGAGGATTTCGGGGTTTTGGGTAGCGCTGCCGGTTGGGGCACTGGCGGCCCTGGTCGCGTATCACGTCTCGATACGACGGAAGCGAACGTATGCCGAGCGGGCGATTGCGTTCTATGACATGCGGATTGCCAGAATCGATGACCTGTGGATCGGCACGGGAGCGACAGGCGAGCGGTTCGACGAGCCACATCATGTGTATGCGGCAGACCTTGATCTCTTCGGGCGGGGGAGTTTGTTCGAGCTGCTTTCGGCAGCTCGAACGAGAATGGGTGAAGAGAGGCTCGCGCGCTGGCTGCTCACGCCCGCTGCTGTGACACCGCCCGCCGGCACGCCGGCAGCCAGCACCAACAACCCACAGCACCTGGCCGACGCGATCCGCACGAGACAGGCATCGGTAGCGGACCTTCGCGATCGCCTCGACCTGCGAGAGGACTTCGCACTGGAAGGCGAATCCCCACGCGTCGGCGTCCAGCCCGACGCGCTTCTCAAGTGGGCCGCGACACCCAACGCACTCCAGGGCTGGCACATCGCCGTCCTTGCGATCGTCCTGCCAATGCTCGCCATCGCAGGCATCGTCGTCGCAGCGGTCTGGGGCCCGGTCTCGCCCCTGCTCATCGTGCTCGCGCTAGAAGGCCTGGTGCTTCACCTCCTTCGGGAGCCCATCCGCAACGTCATCCAGGGCACGGAAAGCGCCTTCGAAGACCTGCGCCTCTTCGCCGGCCTGCTGACGCGCATCGAGCGCGAGACGTTCAACGCGCCCGCCCTGCGCGACCTGTCGCAAAGGCTGTCTTCCCACACCCTTCCCGCTTCAACAATGATCCGCAAGCTCAGCACAATCGTGGGCTTCATCGAAGCGCGGCGAAACATCGTGCTCGGGCTGCTCCAGCTGCCTCTGCTCTATCCGCTCGTCACCGCTCTGGCTGCTGAACGCTGGCGCCAGGCCCATGGCGCGGCAGTGGCACCTTGGGTCGACGTGCTCGGTGAGATCGAGGCGCTGCAGTCGCTCGCTGCCTACACGTACGAACACCCATCAGACCCCTTCCCCGAGATCGTCGACGGCCCAGCCTGTTTCGAAGCGACCGGATTGGGCCACCCGCTGATCCCCGCCGCGACATGCATCCGTAACGACGTCTCCCTTTGCGGCGACACACGCGTGTTCCTCGTGAGCGGCTCGAACATGTCCGGCAAAAGCACGCTTCTGCGCACGGTCGGCATGAACACCATCCTCGCAATGACGGGCGCGCCGGTTCGCGCTAAGTCGCTACGCCTGACGCCGCTTCAAGTCGGCGCGAGCATTCGCATCAACGACTCGCTGCACGAAGGCAGCTCGCGCTTCTACGCCGAGATCACGCGACTGAAGCAGGTCGTCCTGCTGATGGATCAACCGCTCCCCCTGCTCTTCCTGTTGGACGAGCTGCTCCAGGGCACGAATTCGAAGGACCGTCGCACCGGCGCCGAAGGCATCGTGCGCGCATTCATGGAACGAGGCGCGATCGGTTTGATCAGCACCCACGACCTCGCGCTGACTGACTTCGTCTTGCCGAACGCCGGTGCGCTTCGCAATGTCCACTTCGAAGACGCCATCGTCGACGGCAAGATGTCGTTCGATTTCCGCCTGCGCGACGGCGTGGTCACGCGAAGCAACGGCGTAGAGCTGATGCGCTCGATCGGCCTGAAAGTGTAGCGGCGTTACGAAGCGCGAAGCGCAGTAGCGACCGGGAGCCGCGCGGCCCGGACCGCCGGCAGCACGCCACCCAGCAGGCCCATCACCAGCGCCCACGCCAACCCGATGCCAACGAGCGGCGGAGCCACGTGCAATTCAACAGCAACCGCGCTGCCACCTGGGCTGCCCAAGGAAAACGTACCGCCACTCAGCACCGCCCACGAAATCAGCGCGCCGATCAGTCCGCCGAGCATCGCGAGCAGCATCGATTCGACGAGCACCGATACCACCACGCTCGATCCCGGAAAGCCAATCGCCCGCAACGTCGCAATCTCGAGACTCCGCGCACTCACGGACGAATACATGGTATTCAGTGCACCGAACAGCGCCCCCGCTGCCATGATGGCGCCGATCAGGTAGCTCAGAATGATGACCGCCCCGCTGAGCTCCGACCCCTTCGAGTAATACTCGCTCTCGCGCATCACCTTCACCGAAAGCGTCGGGTCGCTCGTCAACGCAGCTTTGAACCGATCGAACACCGCAGGTGACTCGAGCAGCACGGTCACGCTGCTGAAAACGTTGCGGTGATAGGCGGACATTAAAGTTTTCGCGTCCGTGAGCAACATCGACTCCCACATATCGCCCGTCTCGTAAGTACCCACGACGGTCCACTCACCGCCCGGCAGCGTCACGCGGCTGCCAACATCCAGACCCGTGAATTGCTCGCGCAACACGCGCCCGACAATCAGCTCACGCAATCCAGGCGCAAACATCCGCCCGCCAACGACTCTGATCTCGCCGCGAACCGTCGCTGCCGACCCGGACATCCCTCGCACCATCACGCCCGATGGCACATCATCGAGCTTGCGCGGCAGGTTCACTGTGGCGAGCAGTTCCGCACTAGCCGCGGGTTTTCCGTCGCGGGTCCGCGCGACTCCTGGCGCATCGGCAATCGCCTGCGCTTCAGCCGTGAAGATCGCACTCTCATGCTCCTTCTCCGCGCTATTGCGTAACACGATGGCGCGGTCGGACCTGCCCGCCGCGCGCATGCTCTCCGAAACACTCGCCCCTAACGTCAGCATCGACACGAGCACGCCGACCACGCCCGCGATGCCGATGACGATCACGCTCGCCCTGCCCGGCCGCTCCGGCAAGGTGCTCAGCCCCATTGCCGTGACCAACGCCATCTGCCTGAACGCGCTCATGGTCAGCGCCCCGCCAGCGCGTCCACGACATTGAGTCGCTGTGCGCGCCAGACCGGAGGCAGCGCAATCAGACATGCAAGCCCGAACGCGATGGCCGCGCCGACCGCAACAACGCTCGGCGCCATCGGCAGCGTTCCGATCCTGAACGCCGCACCGATCAGCGGAAACAAGACCACCGCGGCCAGCGCAATCCCCACGAGCGCTGAGCCCACACAGAGCAGAACGGCTTCCGAAAGAATCAACGCGGCAATGATCGCGTCGCTGAAGCCGTAAGTCTTCAGCACGGCAATCTCGGGAATACGATCGACTACCGATTGCATCATCGTGTTACCCGTCACGAACAACAGCGTGAACAGCACCGCGCTCAGCACGATGTCGATGATCAGCTTGATGTTGGTGATCTGATCGAGCTCGGCGCGCACCATGTCCCCCAGACTGCGCGTGAGCGTTTCATTGGGCGAATTGGCGAACAGCCGGTCGATCTGCGTGGCGACGCTCGTCGCGCGCGAAGGGTCCGCGATCACGGACACCATGCCCGTCACCCTGCCGTTGCCGAACGCGCGCGCCTCATCGAAGTAGTCGTAGTTGATCCAGATCTGATCGGCGCCAGAGACCGCAGCGGCCGCGTCATACGTGCCAACGATATCGAACACCCAGATGCTGGAGCGATCCTTGCGTGCCACGCCGGTGGTGAGCGGCACGCGATCGCCAATCTTCCAGCCGTACTTCTTCATCACTGCACTGCCGACGACTGTACCGGTGCGCAGACGGCGCATCTGCTCCAGAGCTGCCTTCGACACCACCGACCAGGGGCTCGGATGCCGCATGCGACGCTCGACGTCGATGACCACAACGCCAACGCCGTTCTCCGGCTCCTGCCAGTAGCTATTGAACTCGTGAGTAATGTCGACCGCGGCGATCCCCTCTATCCGCTCGATGACCGGCACGATTCCGATCGGCAATCCCGCGCTCAGATTCACACGGCTCGTTGTCCACAGTACCGCCGTGTCGCCCATGGCCTGCCCGATCCACCGGTCGAAGCTGACCATCGTGCCGTTCAGGGCGCCGTAGAGCAGGAAAGCCGTGATCACCGACAGCGCGGTCAGCACCGTACGCGCCGGCTTGCGCCACAGCCCGGCCCAGACGAGCACCAGGTACTTCACGCCTCTCCCGCCGCAGGTTTTGGTTCTGCCTGGCAAGAACACGACTCGGCTGCGCCGGTTGCAGCTACCGACCGCGAATGCGGTACATTCGCGCGCTCGTCACGGCCCCGAGGTTTCGAAGCATGCGTCTCGTTCGTGGATTGCTGATCGTTCTGCTGACCTTGCCGGCACTGGCGCTCGCGGCCGCTCCTGCAAGCCCCACGCTGGTGGTGATGATTGCGGTGGATCAGTACTCCGCTGACCTCTTCGGCGAGTACCGCTCGATGTACAAGGACGGCCTCGCAACGCTGGCGCGCGGCGTCGTTTTCCCACGTGGGTACCAAAGCCATGCAAGTACGGAGACTTGCCCCGGCCACTCCACCATCCTGACCGGTGCACGTCCGGGCCACACAGGCATCATTGCTAACGACTGGCAGGAACCTGATCACCCGCGCCAGGAAGGCGGCAAACAGACCTACGGGTGGTATTGCGTTGACGCACTCGATGCGCAGGGGAACAGGATCGTTTCGCCCCAGCGATTGCTCGTTCCCACGCTGGGTGATCGTCTGAAGGCTGCGGATCCGAACTCGAGAACTGTTGCGGTTGGTGGGAAAGACCGCGCGGCCGTGATGCTCGGCGGTGCCAACTCGTATCTGACTTTGTGGTGGGCGGGTGCGAAGGGCTTCGTCACGTATCCGGATGCCGCCGTCACCACTGACATGCGTAAGACTATCGACAACGTCAACCAAAGCGCCAAGGTCGCGTACGAATCAACGCAACGACCGAAGTTGCCAGCTCAGTGCAAGTCGCGATCGCAAGCCGTAAAGATCACCAACGACTTGACGGTAGGCGAGCCGGTCGAGATCAAAGGTCAGTCCGGCCGCTGGCGCGCCACTCCCGCATTCGATCAGCAGGTGCTGAAGATGGCGACGGCCGCCATCGACACGCTGCACCTCGGCAAGGGCAAGTCAATCGACGTGCTCGCTGTGAGTTTCTCCGCCACCGACTACGTAGGTCACTACTTCGGCACCGAAGGCCCTGAGATGTGCGCGCAGCAGATTGCGCTCGACGCAACGATAAAGGCATTCCTCAAGCATCTGGATGGAACACACGTGTCGTACGTCGTCGCGCTGACAGCGGACCACGGCGGATTGGACATTGCCGAGCGGAACAGGCTCCGCGGCATCCCGAATGCCCAGCGGCTCGCGGAAAGGCTGGCGCCGCAGAATGTCGGTGCCGCCGTGGCGAAGGACCTGCAGATCCCTGGCCCCGTGCTGTTGGGTAATGAGTTCGCGAACGACGTGTACCTTGCTCCGTCGATCGACAGCACGCTGCGCCCTGCGGTGCTCGAAGCGGTTCGTCGCAAGTATCAGGCTGACGAGCAAGTGGCGAAGGTTTTCATGAAGAACGAGCTGCTCGCCGCAGAGCCGCCGAGCGGGCCGCCCGATCAGTGGTCCCTGCTCGAACGCGCGAAGGCGAGCTTCAACCCAGAGCGTTCCGGCGACCTGTTTGTGCTACTGAAGCCGTACGTCGATCTGTACGGCATTCCGAAAAATGTGGACAAGGACTACATCGCCACACACGGCTCAGCGTGGGACTACGATCGACGCGTGCCGATTTTGTTCTGGTGGCCTGGGATCAAGGGGTTCGAACAGCCCGGTGCCGTGGAGACTGTGGACATTGCGCCGACGCTCGCGGATCTCCTGGGTTTGAAAGTCATGCCGCCGCTGATGGATGGGCGCGTGCTGCAGGTGGGGCAGCACCCGTCGCCCGGCGATTGATGCGAGCTTCTCGAGAGAAGGGATGAGGAAGTCCTCAATCGCCGGGCGGTTTTGGATCTTCAGTACGCGACCACAGCGGATTCCCTGACGAGGTGCGCGCTACTACCGGGCCTGTGACTTGCCCACGACGCACGAAGCGGCGGATGCGCCACTTCGCGTAGAGCACAGCGGAGCTCCCGCCGATCAGCACGAAGCTTGAAACAACCAGCACCGGTGCCATGAACACACTCCGTGTGTAGGACGCCTCGATTCTAGCGAATCAGCCGGCGCCGCTACTCTTATATATAGGCGGAAAGTGCCCCATGACCCTCCCCAAGCTCTGGCTTGGTTTGCGGCGCGTCAGGTAAAGCCGCGACAATACGCGCCATGCTCAAAACCCTGCGCACCTTCTTCGATCAGCACTTGGCTGCGAAACCGAACGAAACACCTGCGGATCTCGCGCGGCGCGCGCAATTGGCAGCTGCAGTATTGCTGGTGGAAGTGGCGCGCAGCGACCAGAAATTTTCAGACGACGAACGCCAGGCGGTGCTCGCGTCAGTGCAGCGGAAATTCAATCTCGGTGCTGCGGAGGCTCAGCAGCTCGTGGCGCTTGCGGAGGCGCAATCGCAGTCCGCGCACGATATCTACCAGTTCACGTCGCAGATCGCTGCGAGCTTCGGGCTCGAGCAGAAGTTGAAACTCATGGAGGAGCTCTGGCGCGCCGCCTACTCGGACGGCGCGCTACACGAGTACGAAGAGCACTTGATCCGCCGCATCGCGGATCTCCTGCATCTCTCCCATTCGCAGTTCATCGGCGCCAAGCTGCGCGCGCTCGGCGAAAAGTAATCCTACTGGCACACCAACGGGAAGGGCGTGGGTACCGGCGGCGGCGTACAGACGTTCTGCCCGCCATCGATCACCGCTCCGGCGACTACCGGCCCGGCACCGAAGTCCGGCCCCTGAAACACATGTCCGAGCTCATTGCGCCTGAAAATGTTGCCGCTCAGATCGAACTGCGCGCCGGTCGGCACAGTCTCGCCCGGCAAGGACACGCCGCCGGCATAGGCGAGGTTTTCGAACAGCGGGATGTAGGCTGAACTCGTGACAGCAGCGCCAGTGTACGTAGTGGCGCGCTGAGCGCGCAGCACGTTGCCACCAAACACGTTGTCCTTGAAGTAGACGGCAGTATCCGCCGCGATCGGCGGGAAGCTGCCCGTGAAATCCGCCGGGCGCAACCCAAAGTCCCGGCGCACCCGGATCAGACTGCTCGAGTTATCCGCGAAGATCTGCTCGAAGCGCGTGTTCAGGACGCTGGACCACTTCCAGCCGCCCACGGCCTGCTCACCGATGTTGTTGAACAGATCGACCTGGATGAACGAATCCGTCAGGCGCCCTTCCCACTGCAGCCCGCTCTTGTAGTAGTTCTCGGCGAAATTTTCTTTCACCGTCGCAACGGTCACGTCCTTCAAGCGGATGGCGTCGGCCGGCAGTGAGGCCGGAGTAACCGGCGTGTTGCCATCCCACTTGCCGTCGAAATAGTTGCGCAGGATCTGGACGCTGTCGCCCTGAACGACGCTGACGTGAAACTCCGGCGTGGACGGCGAAGCCAGATTGGTGGTGAAGGTGTTGTCCGACACGATCACGTCGTCGCTCGCATTCAGTACCAGAGAAACGCTCGAGAGCTTGTTGTACTGGAACAGCGTGTTTGGCGAACGCGTCAGCGTGACTGCGGCCGGCGAGAGAACGGTCGCTAGCAATGCGTTGACGCTCGTGTCCAGGAATTTGCCGCCGCTCGAGTTCGTGATGTCGAGCGCGGTTGTCGAGAAGGTGCACCGCTCGATGGTGAAGTTCTGAGCGTTCTTGATTTCGATCGCCTTCACGGAGCCGTCTGCAGAGTCCTTGAGAGTGTGGTTATTGCAGTGAAGATAGACGTCGTTCGCCTGGATGGAGACGCAGGCGGTTCCGGGCCCCGATGCGGTCATATTGATCGACAGGACATAGTTACCGGGCAGCGTGATCGCCTGACACGCGTTGATCGCCATGCTGCCGGCGGGAACAGGTGGGATGGCGCGTGCAATCGGCGTCACCAGCTTGATATTGAGTATCGCGGGCGCGCTCGTATTCACACCGTCATTCACAGTGAGTGAGGCGGTGTAGATGCCTGGCAGGTCGGCGTGAAACACCGCCACTTGCGATGTCGAGCCCGCGAGGCCGGCCTTGCTGGTGGGTGGCGTTGAAACCAGTGTCCACTTGAACTTGAGTGGCAGCCCGTCGAACGAACTGCTGGGGCTGCCATCGAGGGTAACGAAGGTGCCCACATCGGGCAGCAGATCGAGTTGGAAATCGTTGCCCGCAGCGGCGGTCACGGGCGACACCACGCTCAGTTGCAAGCCGAACGTCGTGTTTCCCGTGACGTGTATGGCCTTCACTGTGTACGTCTGTTGCGCACTTATCGCTGTCGGCGTTCCTGAGATGACACCAGTCGATCCGTCGATGCTGAGGCCCGCGGGCAACCCGGGGGTAATCGTGTAGGTGCTGAGCGTCCCGGTGGCCGTCGGGCTCAGCGGCGTCATCGCGCGATTCGTGACGACGGATACCGGACTCGCATAAGACAGCGATGCTGAGCTCACTGCCAGGGCGAGCACGAATGTCGTATTGCCGGTCCCATTGCTCGCCGTGATGGTGTAGTTCTGCTGCGCGCTGGTTGCTGTGGGCGTGCCTGAAATGATTCCCGACGAACCATCGATGCTGAGCCCCGCCGGCAACGCGGGCGTGATTGCATACGTACTGACTGTGCCTGTTACCGTCGGCGAGACTTGCTTCGACTCGTCTACGACGAAAGTCTGCGGGCTTGGGTACGACAGTGCGCTAGGTGCCGCGGGGTTCACCTTGATGCTTACGACAAACGTCGTGTTGCCCGCCGCGTTGGTCGCCGTCACCGTGTAGTTGGCCTGATCCTTTGCAGCGGTCGGCGTGCCATTGATGACGCCTGTCGTCGTATTCAGTGAGAGGCCTGCTGGAAGAGCGGGCGAAACTGCGTAACTGGCAACCGTGCCGGTGACCGTTGGGGACAGCGCCGTGAGTGCCTGCCCCTCCGTTGCGGTGACGGGAGAGGTATATGACAAACCGCTCGGCGGAGTCGTGGGAGGAGGCGGAGTCGATGACCCACCACCACCACCGCCACCGCATGCCGAAACTGCAAGCAGCATGATGAGCGCGGTCAAGCGCGAGAAGTACTCGAGACGTAACATGTTAACTTCCCTATTCGAATATTCGTTCTTGGAAGTGCCTACGATACTAACAGCACGTTGGCACGCTCAGTCAATTCCGGCTGAGCGGAGCAAGAACTGCTCCACACGCAAACCTACCATCCCTCGCGACATCAACAAAAGCAGGGGATGGCGATGCGGATTAACAGAAGATCCGGATTGCACGCGGCGCTTGCCGCGCTCGGATCGACAGCGGCAACGAATATCTCCGTTGCGCAGGACGCTTCCGCTGCTCCAGGTCTCGAGGAAATCACGGTCACGGCGCAAAGGCGCGAAGAAAAACTCTCTGACGTTCCACTCAGTATCAGCGCGTTCAGCCAGGAAAAGCTGGATTCGCAAGGCGTGCGCAACATCGATGACATTGCGCGTCTGACACCGGGCCTCACGTTCACGCGCACGGACGCACGCAACGGGCAAGCGTCGAACATCGCGATTCGCGGCATCTCATCGACGGCTGGCGCGGCGACGACAGGCATCTACATCGACGACACGCCGATCCAGGTGCGCACGATCGGCTACAGTTCCTTCAATTCATTCCCTGCGGTGTTCGATGTGGAACGCGTGGAAGTGCTGCGTGGTCCGCAGGGAACGCTGTTCGGTGCCGGATCGGAGGGCGGCACGGTCCGGTTCATCACGCCGCAACCGAGCTTCAACAAGACGAGCGCGTACCTGCGCTCTGAGCTAGCGAATACAGAGGACGGCGATCTCAGCGGCGAGCTGGGTGCCGCAGTGGGCGGACCGATTTCAGACACGCTCGCCTATCGCGTGAGCGGCTGGTTCCGCCGCGATGGCGGCTCGATCGATCGCGTGAACTGGGACCGCGCGACTCGGACTGCAACGGGTGTCACGGACGAGAACGCGAACTGGCAGAACTCGGTCGTCGGCAAGGCGGCACTGGTCTTCAGGCCGAGCGACAGTTTCACGATCACGCCGTCGCTCTACTATCAGAAGCTGAAGTTGAACGACACGTCCTCGTACTGGGTCGGGCTTTCGGACACGAGCGATGGCCGACTCTATAGCGGCAACTCGGTGCAGGCCACGAGTGAAGATCGCTTCTACCTGCCGGCGCTCAAGCTGGAATGGAATCTCGGCAGCGCCAGCCTCGTCTCGAACACCTCTTACTTCAACCGCCACAACATCGCGGTAAACGACTACTCCTCATTCGAAGCCGGCATCTGGGCGCGCAATGCCTTCTTTCCTGCCGGCATGCAGGCGCCCACGTTGCAGGAGAACTGGCAGAACAACTTGACGCAGGAGTTGCGTCTGCAGTCGACAGACCCGGACTCGCGACTCAACTGGGTAGTCGGCGCGTTCTTCTCTCACGCACGCCAGACAGCGGGCCAGCATGTGCAGGACACGTTCCTCCCTGCCCTGTTCCTCGCGGCCAACGGCGTGCCATTCGAGCTCGTATTCGGACAAGGCCTGGCAGAAGGGCTCTACACGTTCGTCGCCGCGCCGATCCTGTCGCGAGACGAGCAGAAAGCCGTTTACCTGCAAGGTGATTTCAAGGCGACGGACAGATTGACCCTGACGGCCGGTGTGCGCGCATCGAAGACGAAGGTCGAGGCCTCCGCCGACTACGAAGGACCCGTAGTCGGCGCGCCTGTTCACGACTCCGGCTCGCAGGACGAGAGTCCGGTGACACCGAAAGTCGGCGCGTCGTTCAAGATCAACGCGGACAACATGGTGTACGCGACCCTCGCCAAGGGCTTTCGCATCGGTGGCTACAACCCGCGAGTCGGATCTCCTTGCGGGCCTCAGCTCGCGGGCCTGGGTCTGTTCGACGAGACCGGTCGGCCCGCCGCACCGAAGCTCTTCGATTCGGACAGCGTGTGGAGCTACGAGATCGGCTCGAAGAACGCGTTCGCCGAGCGGCGTGTGCAGGTGAGCTCGAGCATCTACTACATCGACTGGCGCAACATTCAGCAGAACGTGGGGCTCGCGTCGTGTGGATTCCAGTTCGTCGCGAACCTCGGCTCGGCGACGAGCAAGGGACTCGATATCCAGACGGAGCTACGACCCACCGACAACCTGAACATCGGATTGGCGATCGGCTATACCGATGCGAAGTACGACGAGTCCGTGCGCGGCGGGCCTCTCGCCACTGCGAATCTCATTTCCGACGGCGACCACATCCCGGGATCACCGTGGACGGGCGCGCTGAACGCGCACTACACGTTTGTGGCGTTTGGTGGCCGGGAGTCCTATCTGCATGCCGACTATCAGTATCAGGGCAAGCAGACTGACCTGACCGCCGCCAACAATCCGCGTAACGGCACGTTCGTTCCGGCGAGCGTATTCGTCCCGCCGCAGACTGACCTGCTGTCACTTCGGGCGGGCACTCAATGGGCGACGGGTCTCGACGTCTCGCTGTTCGTCAACAACGTCTTCAACTCTCGCAAGGTGTTGTCGCAGAATGCGGCCCCTGGCCCTGTGTTGTTTCTCCAGCAGTCGACGCTCCGTGCACGGACGTACGGTCTGACCGCGATGTATCACTACTGAGGCTGGCATGAATCATAAGAAATTGAAGTTGGGTCTTCTCTTCGCAGCGTGCGCTACAACGGTCCAGGCGGCGCAACCCGAGGCGGATCTCATCCTGCGCAACGGCCAGTTCTACACGCAGAACGGCTGGGCGAAGGCGGTCGCCATCTCGCGCGGTGTAATCGTCGCAGTGGGAGATGATGCAGCGGTCGACGCACACAAGGCCGCCCGCACTCAAGTGGTGGATCTGCAGGGCGCGGCCGTACTGCCGGGCTTACATGACATGCACGTGCATCCAATGGGCGCCGGGCTCACGAAGCTCAGTTGCCTGTTTCCGCAGGGGTCGCCAGCCAAAGTCATCATGGAGACCGTGCAGAAATGCGCGGCGAGCAAACAGAAAGGCGAATGGATCACGGGCGGTCAGTGGGACACGGCGTCGTTCGGCGGCAAGACGCCGCCGGATCGCAAATTCCTGGATAGGGCCGCACCCGACAATCCAGTAGTGCTCACCGACATCAGCGGACACAGCGCGTGGGCGAACTCGAAAGCCCTGCAGCTCGCGGGCATCACGGCGAAGACGCCGAACCCGGCTGGCGGCATCATCGAGCGGGATGCGAAGGGCGAGCCGACCGGCC
>Ga0105249_10003396_pt1 | contig 13790 bp, 15 predicted proteins | sample KBSS44metaG_FD_81522 | JGI IMG/M metagenome (GOLD analysis project Ga0105249, IMG submission 81522) | Switchgrass rhizosphere microbial communities from Kellogg Biological Station, Michigan, USA - KBS S4-4 metaG | ecosystem: Host-associated > Plants > Roots > Rhizosphere > Soil | place... | reverse complement strand
CCTTGATGGACCAGATTGCTAAAGTCCACGAAACCACCACGGTTTCCAGCAAAACCAATCGCCAGTCCGTCGATTCGCTGAAGACGCAGATGGACGAGGCCCGCCGTCAAGCCAGCATACTGGCGGGACAAGCCAAGATCGACGCAAGCAAGCATGCCGATGAGCTGGCCGCCAAACTGGAGAAGGCCCAGCAGGAGCAGGCGGCCAAGGTAGCCGAGGCCGTTACGAGTGTTTCGGGTGAGGTTTCCAAGGTTCGGGACGACGCCAACACCACCAAGACTCGCGTGGGCGAAGTCTCCACGGATTTGGCCAACGTCAAGACTGACGCGGCAGCCACCAAGGCTGAACTCGAGAAGACCATTTCCGATCTCAAGAGCACCAAGGGCGATCTCGGCGTGCAGAGCGGGCTGATCGCGACCAACGGCAAAGAACTGGCGGCGCTGCGAGCTCTAGGCGAACGCAACTACACGGAATTCCGGCTGACCAAGGAAAAGACGCCGCGTAAAGTTGGCGAAGTCCAGATGCGCCTGAAGGCGGCCGAGATGAAGAAGAACCGCTACACTATCGAACTGATCGCCGATGACAAGCTGGTTGAGAAGAAGGATAAAACTATCAATGAGCCGGTGCAGTTCATGCTGAGCCGCGCGACCCAGCCCTTTGAGATCGTGGTGAACGAAGTGAAGAAGGACATGATCGCCGGCTACATCTCGTCGCCCAAGGTTCAACAGACGCGCAACTAGTTTCTCCTTGTAAACGATTAGGGCGGGCCCTCACGGGTCCGCCCTTTTTATTTGCCGGATTGTCCTTGCTACGCCTGTCTTACTTCTGCGCGACTGTGCCAGCTCCGCCCCAGGTGTCCCGGTTGCGAGTGGTCTTCCAGTAGCCGTCGCCCCACCAGCTGTTATCGGCAACTTTCGGGCTGGAACGCTCGATGATCCCAAGCACGCCGTCTATCGACGTCTTCGGCATCTCGATCGTCATGGTCTGGTCCCGGCCGCTTCCGTCCGTGAAGGACAATTTCATCTGCTGGTTTTCCGTCTTCATCAGCCGCTTGTGCAGCGCCCAGACCTTATACAAGGGCTCCGGTTCGGGCGTGTGAGCGGTAATCGATCCCAGTTCCGCTTTCGAAATCTGCGCGTACGGAATCTGAACAGTGTGTAGCGGAGTCTTCAGCTCCAAAGACTGCGGGTTATTCAGGTACAAAGTCGCGCCCGTATTGGGCGAAAGCCCGGCGACGTTTCCGTCGATATATGTAACGGTCGCGGAATCGGCGGCTGCCAGGAGCCCGCCGGTGAGAATCGTAAGTGTGGAGAGAGTCAAAAAGCGCATGGTGGTCCTTTCCAGAGAAATGATCGACAGGCTTGTGGATGAGCTTTAGACCTATCCGCGCCCTAGTACTATGCGAGAATCGGCTCGTGGGTAAGTCCCTTCTCACCTGTTTGCTGGCGCTCAGCCCGATATTCGGCGCCGCACCCATTGAGCATTACCTGAACGCTCCCTTCGCTTCAGAGCTGGTGGCCGCACCTGGCGGAGGTAAAGTCGCCTGGATCCTGGATGAAGCTGGAGCGAGAAACCTGTGGGTAGCCGCCGCGCCCGATTACAAGGGTCGCCGCCTCACCTCCTATAAGGATGACGACGGCCAGGACTTGGGCGACGTCGCCTGGAGCGCCGACGGACGCTTCTTGCTGTACACGCGGGGCGGCGATCTTGAAACCAACGGCGACATTCCCAATCCCAGGAATCTTCCCGAGACGCCGGAGCAGGCGGTCTACGCGGTTCCCTTCGATGGCGGCCCCCCCAGGAAATTGAGCGACGGCCGCGGACCCGCCGTGTCGCGTGACGGCCACGTTGCGTTTGTAAAAAGCGGGCAGCTCTGGATGACGACGCTCGACGGTGCGAAGCCTGTCGAAGCCGTTCACGCCAAGGCAAGCACCTACGAACTCGAATGGTCTCCCGATGGCTCCGCACTCGCATTCACCAGCCATCGCGGCGATCACAGCTTCATCGGCGTGTATCGCGTTTCAACGAAAACGGTACTGTATGTCGACCCCAGCGTCGACCACGACAACTCCCCTGTGTGGAGTCCGGATAGCCGCCGCATTGCATTTGTGCGGCGCGCGTACTCCTCGGCGATCTCCGTTGGTGCGGTGCGCGACGCGGCGACTCCCTGGTCGATTCGCATTGCGGATGCGACGACAGGAGCGGGCCGTGCAGTATGGCATGCCGAAAAAGGACCCGGGAGCGCATTTCGCGGAATGGAGGCGGACAGCCAGATCCTGTGGGCCGACGGCAATCGCCTGGTGTTTCCCTGGGAGCGCGACGGCTGGCTCCATCTGTATTCGGTGCCAGCGGACGGCGGACGCGCCCAGTTACTGACGCCGGGCGAGTTTGAAATCGAGCACGTCTCACTGTCGCGCGATCGGCGCGAGTTGCTGTTCTCCTCCAACCAGGACGATATCGATCGCCGCCACGTGTGGCGCGTGGCTGCAGCGGGCGGCAAGGTGTCGCCGCTTGTGACTCCAGGTGAAGGTATCGAGTGGGAGCCGGCGGACGTAGCCGCCGATAGCGGCGATAGAACCGTCGCGTTCCTGCGATCGAGCGCGACCGAAATCAGCCGCGCGGCGGTCAAGATCGGCAACGCTCCCGTCCGCGATCTTGCGCCCGATTCCATCCCGTCGGATTTCCCCAAGGATCTGGTCAAGCCCCAGCAGGTGATCTTCCATGCTTCGGACGGCCTCCCGATTCACGGTCAACTCTTCCTACCCCCCGCGGGAGGCGCAGCCAAACACGCGGCGGTGATCTTCTTTCATGGAGGCTCGCGCAGGCAGATGCTGCTGGGCTATCACTACCGGCGTTATTACTCGAACGCCTATGCCATGAACCAGTATCTGGCCGCCCGCGGATTTATCGTGCTCAGCGTGAATTATCGCAGCGGCGTCGGTTACGGACTGAATTTTCGGGAAGCTCTGAATTTCGGCAACTCCGGAGGCAGCGACTTTAACGACGTTATGGGCGCGGGACTCTACATGGCCTCGCGGGCGGACGTCGATCCCAAGCGCATTGGCGCGTGGGGCGGGTCTTACGGAGGTTATCTGACCGCCATGGCGCTGGCACGAGCCAGCAACCTGTTCGCGGCGGGCGTGGACATGCACGGCGTCGAGGATTGGAGCATTCGCGGGGACCGCCAGCTCACCGCTCTGAATGCCGACCAGCTCCGCGAAATTGAGCGCACTGCGTTGCAATCGTCGCCTCTAGCCGATGTGAAAAACTGGCGATCGCCCGTGCTGCTGATTCATGGCGATGACGATCGCAACGTCACCTTCAGTCAGACCGAGCGGTTGGTGGAAGCCTTGCGGGGCCAAGGAGTGGACTTCGAAGAGCTGATCTTCCCCGGAGAGGTACACGAATTCCTGCTCGAAGAGAGCTGGATCAAGGCTTACCACGCAGCGGGCGATTTTCTAGCGCGGAAACTCAAACCACAATGAGTAGGACAGGCGATCTTGCTCGCCTGTCTATATGAACGGTCTACCGGCGCGGCGGACGTGCGCCGCCACCTTCACGCGGAGCCATGGGACGCGCTTCGTTTACCACCAGCGTTCGGCCCATCAGTTCTTTTCCGTGGCACGTATCGACGGCGCGCTGCGCGGCGGCGTCATCATTAATCTCCACGAACCCAAAGCCTCGCGCCTGACCTGTAAAGCGATCGCGCATCACCGTCACTGAGTCCACATTCACGCCTGCATCTGCGAAGAGATTCTGAACATCCGTCTCATTCGCACCATACGGCAGATTCCCTACGAAAAGCTTCTTCACCGGAACACTCCTAACTGTCATTGGAGACAACAGTATCCAAGTAACGCGCAATATTATGTCAAAAACCCCTATCCGAGTCAAAAAGCATACAAGGCCCCCGGGGCCGCTGTTAGAATCGAACCGTGGCATACTCTCAAGACCTAATCGCCCCCATGCGGGCAGACCTGACTCAATACGGCGTCGAGGAAGCCCGGACGCCGGCCGATGTAGACCGCGTTCTTGCGCCTGGAAACGGCACCGTGCTGATGGTAGTGAATTCCGTCTGCGGCTGCGCTGCCGGTCGCGCCCGTCCCGCTGTCGGAATGGCCCTCCAGCATCCGGTCCGCCCGGCCAAAACCGCCACTGTCTTCGCGGGTGGCGATGAGGCCGCGGTAGCTCACCTGCGGGATGTTCTGGCCCAATACCCACCCTCATCCCCGTTTATGGCTTTGTTCAAGGATGGCAAGCCCGTCTACGTGCTGCATCGCAGCGATATCGAACGCCGGGATCCGCAGCAGATCGCCGGGCTGCTCACGGACGCGTTCGATCAGTTCTGCGTATAATCAACCCTAGCCCACGGGTTTATAAAAAGATGAGAGCACTTACCATCGGTTTCTTGTTCGCGACCGCCTTGTTGTCGGCGCAAACACGTCCCTTCGTCCCTGTCACCAAGGACATGCTGCTGAATCCCAGTCCCAACGACTGGCTGATGTACAACCGTACCTATGATTCGCAGCGCTATTCGCCTCTCAAGCAAATCGACAAAAGCAATGTCGATCAACTGCGCATGGTGTGGACGCGCAGCCAGGGCGCGGGAGCGCAAGAGGGCATCCCTCTGGTGCATAACGGCGTGATGTATCTGATGGCTCCGGGCGCGGCGATCCAGGCGCTGGATGCGACCAACGGCAACCTCATCTGGGAATACCAGCGCAAGCTTCCCGCCAATCAAGCGAGCCAGGCGCGCGCCAAGACCATCGGCATGTGGGAAGACATGATCTACACCACTACGCCGGATAGTTTCCTGGTGGCGCTGGACGCTAAGACTGGCGAGATGCGCTGGGAAACGAAGACCGATACGCGCGGCAATATTTCGGGCGCCATCGTGGCTGGCGATAAGATCATCTCTGGCGGATCGTGCACCGGCAATCACGTCAATTGCTACATCTCGGCGCACGACGCTAAGACCGGAAAACTTCTATGGAAGTTCGCTACGGCCGCTAACACCGGCGAACCGGGCGGCGATACCTGGGGCAACACTCCCGACGACAAGCGCTTTGCCTCCACTTGGGGCGGTCCCGGGACCTATGATCCCTCCACAAATTCCGTGATTTACGGTGTCGCGAATCCTACGCCGAACACGCGCATGGAGCGTCATGGCGATCCGTTCTCGGTTCCCACTTCGGGGCCGGTCGATCTCTTTAGCGATTCCACGGTATCCATCAATGCCGATACCGGGAAACTGAATTGGTATTATCAGCACCTTGCCGGCGACGATTGGGATGAGGATTGGACCGATGACCGCCTCCTGGCTTCGACCACGCTCAATCCCACGGCAGCTACGGCAAAATGGTTCAACACCAAGATCAAAGCGGGCGAGAAACGCGACGTTGTGATCGCCACCGGCGAATCCGGCGGCGTCTTCGCCATGGATCGTCACACGGGCGAGTTCCTGTGGGCTAACCCGTGGCCATTCGATATTCCGGGTTTCCTGATCGACAAAGTGGATCCCGACGGCAAAGTGCACTTGAATGAAAGCCTGATCTTCACCGGTCCAAGTCAGCACAAGACGATCTGCTTTTTCAACACGCGCAGCTACTGGTCGCAGGCCTATAGCCCCGTGACCAACTCGCTGTACGCGCCGTGGGTGGACACGTGTTTGGACATGCAGACGGGTCCGATGTTCCCGACCGTTCGCCCGGTGCGCAACGGCAAGGCTCGCGAAGGATCGAATCCCAAGGAATTCTCCGGCATCTCCAAGATCAATCTCGCCACGGGAAAGATCGATCACATATACAAGGGTGCTGCTCCCATCAACGGGGCCGTTCTCGCGACCGCGGGCGACCTGATCTTCTTCGGCGACCTGGATCGCCGTGTGCGCGCCCTGGACGCGACCAGCGGCAAGGTCCTCTGGGAGCAAACCATCGGCGGCCCGGTCGCCAACAGTACGATTACCTACTCGGTGAACGGGCAGCAGTACATCGCGGTTGCGACCGGGGACGGCCTGCTGACGCAAAGCGTCATCGCCTATGCTCCGGGCTTGAATCCTCCCAAGGGCGCGAACGCGATCTATGTGTTTGCGTTGCCGCAAAAGAAGTAGGCGTCGGTGCACTCTTCCTCTTCCCCGGCATCATGACAGCAACAGCAGTGATGCTATGATAGCAATGTGAGGACGACAGTCACTCTCGATCCCGACGTCGAGAGATTGATCAAGGACGCGATGAGGGAGCGCGGGATCTCCTTCAAGGAAGCCTTGAATGAAGCCGCGCGGGCTGGGCTTCGCGACAAACAGCCCAAACGCAACCAGAAGTTCGCTCAAAAGACGTTTCGCATGGGAGAAGGACAAGAATTTCGCTGGGACAAAGCGCTGGCTGTTGCCGACGCAATCGAGGACGAGGAACTCAACCGAAAGCTCGCGCTGCGTAAATGATCCTTGTCGACGCGAACCTCTTGATCTACGCCGTCAACCAGGACGCCCCGCTAAACCGCAAAGCGAAGCCCTGGCTGGAATCGATCTTGTCCGGAAAGGAAACCGTCGGTCTTCCGTGGAATGTTCTTCTCGCTTTCCTCCGCCTTACGACCCGGTCGGGGTTGTTCCTGCGCCCGCTGCCTGTAGATACGGCTTTTGATCTTGTGACTTCCTGGCTGGATCAGACTGCGGTGACGATCGTGCATCCAGGTCCACGCCATCTGGCCGTTCTTCGCGAGTTGCTCCACCCTCTGGGCACGAGCGGAAACCTTACATCCGACGCTCACCTTGCTGCCTTAGCGATCGAGCACGGAGCGGAGCTTTGTTCCTCCGATACCGACTTTGCCAGGTTCCCTGCGCTGAAGTGGCGCAATCCTTTGGCCTGATGCAAGTGCTGCCACCGTCTTTCCGGATCTAAATAGCGTCTGAATGGTTCGGAAGGAATTATCCGATGATCACGGCTGCGGCAATGGTGACTGGCATCGCGACCATAGCAGTGTTGGCGCTGCTGTGTCTTGCAGTCTACGACCCAGCCCGTATGGCGGGGATGTCCTTCAACCAGCGTGCTCGATTCTGCCTGCGGCAACTTGGGTCTAGCTGGCCGTGGCGATGAAAGCCTTGACCCGGTATGATACAATCTAACTTCATGAATCGGCGTTTTGCCAGCTCGTATCGATTTTGGTTCCGGTATTTTACCGGCTGAAACGGACGAGTGGGCCCATTCGGAATTACAAAACGAACCCACTCGAAAGAGTGGGTTTTTTAGTTTGGGAGGGTTTCTACAATGATTATCTCCATGCGACTGCATGCGACCAAGGAAGAGGTGGCCCAGGTGCGCGCGCGAATCGAAGAATTCGGCTACAAGGTCCACTCCATTGAAGGAGAAGAGCGCGTGGTGATCGGCGCGGTCGGAATGGGCGACGTTACCGCCTGCATCGAATCGCTCGAAGCGATGCCGCAGGTGGAGAAGGCGGTCCGCATCTCGGCTCCCTACAAGTTCGTCAGCAAGGAATTTCGTCCGGAAAGGACGGAAATCACAGTCGGCGGAGCCACGATCGGCGGCGACGAATTCGTCGTCATGGCCGGGCCCTGCTCCGTTGAGAGCGAGAAACAGATTCTGGAATCGGCCGAGATCGTCGCCAAAGGCGGAGCCAAGCTTCTGCGAGGCGGAGCATTCAAGCCCCGGACGTCGCCCTACGATTTCCAGGGCCTGGAAGAAGAAGGCTTGAAGCTGCTGGCCAAGGCTCGCACGCTGACCGGGCTCGGCATCGTCACCGAAGTGATGAGCGATCGCGACGTCAGTCTGGTGGCCGAATACGCCGATGTTCTGCAGATCGGTGCGCGCAATATGCAGAACTTCGCCCTGCTCAAGACGTTGGGCAAGTGCGGCCGTCCGATCCTGCTGAAGCGCGGCCTGAGCGCTACGGTTAAAGAGCTGCTGATGTCGGCCGAATACATCGTCGCCCACGGCAATCCCGATGTGATGCTGTGCGAACGTGGCATCCGCACCTTTGAGACCGTCACCCGCAACACCTGCGATATCGGAGCCATCGCGGCGCTAAGCGAGATGACGCATCTGCCGGTGATCCTCGATCCCAGCCACGCGGCTGGCAAGCGTAGTCTGGTTCCCGCGCTGGCGCGAGCTGGAGTTGCCGTGGGGGCCGACGGCCTGATCGTCGAAATGCATCCGCAACCGGAGAAGGCCGTGAGCGACGGAGCACAATCCCTCGATCCCAAACAGTTCGCCAAGATGATGGCCGATCTGAAACCCTACATCGCGCTGTGGAAGCAAGCCCGCATGGCGGAAACCGTGGCAACGGTTTAAAGATGGGGACAGCCAGCCGATTTCGGCGCGCCAATGCGGATGGGAGAACGCTGAGGTTTCGAAATCGGAGGCAGTCCCCGATTTTATGAAAAAAGGCGCAGCGATCGCCGCCGTCCTGGGCATTGCCCTGGGCATCTGGGGCTACTGGTTTTACTCGCGTCCTTACGATGCAGTGAGGCTCGTTCAGTGCCTGCCGCAAGACCGGTCTGTGCACGTCTATATGAACGTTGGCCTCCTGCGTTCCGCGGGCATCCTGGACCTGTTGGCTGGCACGCAAGGCACCGAAGAAGCCGATTACAAGAAGTTCGTCGAGCAAACCGGCTTCGATTACCGCACCGATCTGGACGCGGTGGCAGCTGGGTCTCGAGAAGACGAGGAGTACGTCGCGGTGCAGGGTCGCTTCAAGTGGGACCGGCTGGCCGCCTACGCACAATCGCACCAAGGAAAGTGTCAGGACGGTACCTGCAGCATGCCGGCAAGCCAGCCGGGCAAGACCATTTCGTTCGCGCTCTTGCGGCGCGACGTGCTGGCCCTGGCTGTAGCCCGCGACCCGCAGGCATCGCGCGTGATCTTTCCTGGGTTCTGGAAAGAGCCACCCAAGATTCCGACCACCGCGATCTGGGTCTCTGCCCCGCCCTACTTCTTTGAGGAAGCCAAGATGGTGCCCGTGGGATTGGGTCCATTTCGGACACAGCTCTCGCAAGCGAGCAACACGGTATTCACGTTAGGACCAACTGCAGATCAGAAGGCCTTCGAGCTGCGGATGACTGTCGACTGCTCCACTCCGGACGACGCCACCAAGATGGCCGCGCAGTTTGTGAGTGTTACTGATTTACTCAAGAAGATGCTTGACCGTGACCATCTCAAACCGACTTCGGGCGATCTCAGCGGAGTTCTGATCGCCGGACACTTCGAAGCACAGAAGGACCAAGTCACCGGCACGTGGCCCATCGATCGGAAGTTTATTGAGTCGCTGGTGTCAGGAAAAGTCCAGTGATCAGGGTTTAGCAGGAACTTGAAGCCGAAACGTCCCATTGGGCGGATCCGGATCAAACCCCAGTCCGGGAACTAGGGGACGCTGAATACGAGAGTTATTGACTGCTGGCGTCTTGGAAAATCCGATGATCAGTTCTGTTGCATCTGCCGGGATCTGAATCCGAATCGTCGTGTTAGCGGCCAGTGCAGCGCTGGGATAAATCACATCGTCCCTGTCGGTAAGCACCGCCGTGACGGACACAAATCCCATCTCGACAGTAGCAATTTGTAGAATGCCGTCGGCGCTAACTGCATAGCTGAATTCGACTGGGCCGACAGTTTGGGTTACTGTCACCGTCTCATTCCGACTACGAAGGGCCTTAGGAGCGGGCGGGCCCGCAGCGAATTCACGTACCACTCCGGCCGCCGCTTGCGGTCTGACTGGTTGGATCTGGTCAGCAAGCCTGTTCTCCGCTTCCGCTTTCTGCAGTTCGGAGGCCGCTGGTGCGGGAGAGGGTACGACCTTTAACCGTTCGACCGGAGGCGGCGGGGGAGCAGGCGGGGGCGCTGCTACACGCGGTGCTGCAGACTGGGCTGCCGGAGGCACCGCAGGCGCCGCAGCGGGCTGTGGTGATTTCATCACCTGCGCGATCTCTTGAGGAGGAGGCGGCGTTCGCTGGGAAATCACCACGCCCATCACGATCGCCAACGATGCCGCGGTCGCAGCCGTGACCCAGAACCAACCCAGATGCCTGGGAGGCTCCAGTGCGGCGATGAGCCGTTGCCGGGCGCCGGGCTCGTCCAGAACCTCTTTCAAGACCTGCTCACCGGCGAGCTCATCGAATAACTCCTGATCTTCCAGCGCAGCCTGGAACAGGGCTGTCCGTTCGGCCTCGGTGAGCGAGTCCGTGGCGTACCCTCCGAGCAATTTCCGGGTTTCGTCCTTGCTCATTTGGAGTCCCACTCGCTACCCAGGCGCTGGCGGAGTTCCTTGCGGCAGCGCAAGTCCCAGGTATATAAGGTATTAATCGAACCAACCTTCAACTGTTTCTGGATATCTATAAAGCTAAGTCCTTGTAACTTCAGACGAAATATCTCTCTGCAACGGTCTCCAAGGCCCTTGAGCGCCACCTCCAGGAGCTCCAGCCGCTCCCGTCGAACGGCCTGTTCCAGCGCGTCCGGCCCCTGGCCAGCCAGCGGAAGATCGTCAACCGATACTTGAGTATTCTCGCCCCGGCGAATGGTTTTCCGGCGAGCCGCCAGCATCTTGAACCGGGCGATTTCGATCGACAGGGGCAGCAAATCCTCGATGCGATCGAGGGCCGGATACTTCTCGTGAAGCAGCAGAAGCACCTCCTGGGCGATGTCGTCGGCACCTTCCCCAACTCTAGATGCCGCGAAGCGGACGATCCTTTCGCGCAGCAGCTCCAGGATCTGGTTCCGTGTCACGTTTATTTGCACGAAGATCTGCGTTTATTATATTGCCACGCACCCCATACTCCTGCCACAATAACCCCCATGCAGGCTAGGGTGCTCGCGTTCGTGCTGGCGGGAGGCAAAGGGACGCGGCTCGCGCCGCTGACCAAGGAGCGGGCCAAGCCGGCCACGCCTTTTGGAGGCCGCTATCGAATTGTGGACTTCGTCCTCAGTAACTTGGTTAACTCGGGCATCTATTCCATCTACGTTCTGATCCAGTTCAAGAGTCAGAGCCTGCTGCAGCATCTGAGCGAAGGATGGGAAGTGGGCGGGCTGTTGCAGCAGCATTTCATTATTCCGGTGCCGGCGCAGATGCGTTCGCCGGGCGAGGATTGGTATCGCGGTACGGCCGATGCCCTGCATCAGAACATCAACTTGATCGAGCAGGCCGATCCCCACTACGTCGCGATCTTCGGCGCCGACCATATCTACCGCATGAATATCCGCGAGATGCTGGAGTTCCACATGCATAAGCGGTCGCAGGCAACTATCGCCGCGATCCCGGTGCCCAAGGATCAGGCTTCGGAATTCGGCGTGATCGAGGCGGCTCCCGACGGAACTGTCATGGGCTTCCACGAAAAACGCGCCGACGCGCCGACCATGCCGGGAGATCCGGATCGAGTGTATGCGTCCATGGGGAACTACATTTTCTCCACCAACTTGCTGTTGCGCGAGTTGTATGCGGATGCGGAAAACGAAAACAGCTCGCACGATTTCGGCCGCGATATTCTGCCTTCGCTGGTTGGGCGCGCGCCCATGTATGCGTATGACTTTCAGACCAACCGCATTCCCGGAGATCCTCCGAATCAGGAACCGTATTGGCGCGATGTAGGAACTATCGACGCCTTCTATGACGCCAACATGGATCTAAAGGCGATCAGTCCCGCCCTGAACCTGTATAACCGGCAGTGGCCGCTGCGTACCGCCAGCTACTCCGATCCGCCAGCGAAATTCATTTTCGATGAACACGGGCGTCGCGGCCAGGCAATCGATTCCGTGGTCGCGGGCGGGACGATTCTGTCAGGAGGCATGGTGCGCGGATCGGTGATGGGCCGCAACGTGAAGGTGCACTCAGGCGCGGTAGTGGAAGATTCCGTGGTGTTCGATAACTGCGATATCGGGCGGAGGGCCCGGGTGCGCCGGGCCATCCTGGACAAGAACGTCAGAGTGCCGGCAGATGCCACCATCGGCTTCGACCGCGAACTCGATAAGAGCCTGTATTACGTCACCGACAGCGGCATCGTCGTGGTGGAAGGCCACCGGTCCACTGTAGACGTCGCGACGATGCTGGTTTAGCCAGCAACTATCTGCGGTTCGGATAGTATCCCAGCTCGAATTGGTCGATCTGGGCGCTGCGAACCACTCCTGTATCGAAATTGACCGAGCAGGAAAAGTGGTAGATATTCTGGCGACCGAATCGCCGCGGGACGGCTACATCTCCGTTGATCCAATCGCGTCGTCCGGGATTGTTATCAATCGTAATGTTTCTAATGTCGACGTTCTGGGTCCGGAAGCGGGTAACAGCTTGATCTCGAATGGATCGCCGGCAAATGTCGAAGGCCTGGTCATCCGGCATGCGCCGATCGCGACGAAATCCGCCGTCATCTGGCGGCCGGCCGTCAGACGGCCTGAATCCGGGATCGTTGCGATCTCCACGATCGAACTGCCGATTATCGCCCGGGCCGGGACCACGTCCGCCCTGGAAACCGCCTGAGAAGCCCGGGTCGTTACCCCAAAACAGATCGAACGTGTACCCTTCGGCTCCGCCTTGGCTGTCTTCGATTTGAACTACGGCGGTGCCGCCATTATTTCGCGGATCGCGCGCCAGAGTCTGCCGGCCGCGGCCATCCACTCCGGCAAACCGGAAGTTCACGGGATTGGCGGGCATGGGTCCGGTACATTCGAACCGGCGCCACTGAGGGGCCTGCCCGGCCAGATCTCGCAAAGTAGCTGTATCTCCCCGAATCTCGACCTGAGCCGAGCCATCCACCATCACTTCCGCCGTGCATTTGCCGTTACTCGCATTGCCGCCACCTATGCTCGTGGCCCTGCGAGCCTGCGCATGTGCGAGCGAGGCCGTAAGTGCCAGCGTTCCAATCAACAACGTGCGTACACCCATGTTCGTACTCCTCTGCGTAAAGGTGAGCACGTACTGTGCCATTCGGAATAGATTGGTCGTCGAGCAAGGGATGCGTACGCAAGACTTGTGCAACGGGAACGGAACTGCGTACAATTGAATGAAGCTGCAGTTCTCCCCCGCCGCAGCCGCCAACCCTAGAAGGGCGCGTAGCTCAACTGGCAGAGCAACTGACTCTTAATCAGTAGGTTGAAGGTTCGATTCCTTCCGCGCTCACCACAAAACAAAGCACTTATAGGTTATCGTGGTCACCATGCGGGGTACTTTGCGGGGTACTTTTTGACCCCGTATTGCAATTCCAGGGACTTTCGGCGCGGGGAATACTATCGGGGACCACAAGGGCCAGATCGGAGCGACTGCGCTGGCGGGGAATCGAAACCATGGCGAGAGTACCCCGTGCTCAGAAAAAAGTACCCTGCGCCGAGAGAATTTCACTTCGCGGTCTTATGTCCGCCCAGCCGGGCAAGGAAACTGGCAAGCAGCAAACCCAGTCCGACTAGTTGTAGATCCTTGCGAACGTTGGCGGGGGGGAACGCGACCCACGCGTAGCCCCAGGTCAAAAGCGCCGCACTCACGGCCACGCCCGAAAGAATGTTGCGAAAGGTTCGCGGCTTCTGGCCGTCACGCAGCGGGCTTAGTAGAGATTCCATGGTCCGGGTCCTCTTCCGTTAATATTGTCATCTCAAGAAATAATCGATGTCAGTGCGGCGGGACTCCCGTCTCTGGACTCTAGTGGCTCGCCATAACAGCGATCAAGCCCAGGATCAACCCCGCAATCGAGAGCCATAGGAAATACAGCCCGATGCGTCTGAGACTACGAAGCGAACTGGCCATGGACTGGAGACACTCACTGTCTGCCTTTTGTCGGTAAGCGGCATTGTCCCGCTCCGATGCAACTG
>Ga0105249_10003394_pt1 | contig 13793 bp, 18 predicted proteins | sample KBSS44metaG_FD_81522 | JGI IMG/M metagenome (GOLD analysis project Ga0105249, IMG submission 81522) | Switchgrass rhizosphere microbial communities from Kellogg Biological Station, Michigan, USA - KBS S4-4 metaG | ecosystem: Host-associated > Plants > Roots > Rhizosphere > Soil | place... | reverse complement strand
TTCTTCTGATCATGGCCTCTCGTCTCCAGAACCGCCAGACCATCAGCCGTGCAAAACAAGCGGCTGACACGCACTACGACTTACCCGTCGATATATTCGAAGCGACGTTCGATCGACGCTTGACGGGAAGTTGCGGCTACTGGGCCAGCGCCGCCACTCTTGACGATGCACAGGAGGCCAAGCTCGAACTCATCTGTCGCAAGATTGGCCTAAAAGAACAAGACACTGTACTGGATATCGGTTGTGGCTGGGGTTCCTTCATCGGCTATGCTGCGGAACGCCATCGCGCAAAATGCTTTGGCGTAACCGTTTCACCGGTGCAAGTCGAATATGCCATGAGGCGCTATGCAGGACTGGCGGTAAATCCGCTGTTGCAGGACTACCGCAATTACGTGGGCCCGAAAGCCGACCATCTTGTCTCGATGGGCATGTTCGAACATGTGGGTTCGAAAAATTATCGAACCTATTTCGAGCGAGCGCGTCGCTATTTGAAGGACGATGGATTGTTTCTGCTACAGACAATATGGGAAAACGAGCGCTATCCCACAATCGACGCCTGGCAAAACAAATATATCTTTCCAAATGGAGATCTGCCTTCCGTAGGCCAGATTACCGCAGCCGTTGAGGGCCTGTTCGTTGTGGAAGACGTCCACAATTTTGGTGTCTTCTATGATAAGACCCTTATGGCTTGGAATGATAAGTTCCAAACCAACAGACCGGAAATGACGCGCAGGCATGGTGAGCGGTTCTGCAGGATGTGGGAATATTATTTGCTCCAAAGCGCCGGAGCTTTCCGGTGTCGCCACATAAGCGTTGGCCAATTTGTCTTGTCTCCACACGGCGTGCGTGCCGGGTACCAGTCCGTCCGTTGACGAATTTGTTAACAGTGCTGATGCGACCAGCACTGTTTGGAAGCGGATGACCAACAGTCGAATTTGCCGGGTGCGTACTGCGCCCCCAGTATCGGAACGGCACGATCGGCGTGAACCAATTGCGGCTGAGATGGCGGACTAAGATAGAGTTCGCCGGTAAGGCAGGCGAATACGCCTCGGCTTTCTCAGGTAGATCAAAGAGATAATCGCCACGATTGCGCCACCTGCCATTTCCAGCGGTCCGAACGTCATGGCGTGCGTGAACAATGGCAAAGTTCCAAGCGCGAGCCCTCCGGCCAGCGCGCAATACCAAATAACTCTGTAATTTCCAGTTCCCGTCATGGGCATCCCTTACATTTACGGGCGCCCCCCAGAAAGCCCAGCCTAACCAGATGAGCTCGGCATGCAACCAGAAACACAATGCAAGTCTGCATTGTTTCAACGGCCATCTCCCGCGTTTAAGAATTGAGCTATACAGTTGGCATGTCAGCCGTGCTAGAAGTCGCCAATGTCTGATATCGCATGGTACGTGGAGGCCTCGCTCATCGGTGAGGAGCATGTCTATTGCGCTGGCTCGCTTGCGCAATGTGTCCGTCGGTGGAATCGCCTGTCTCAAGATGAACGAGGCATGGCATTCATAAAGCTGCATAAGGCGACGGATGGTCACATACGGATTGAGCGCACCGAAATTGAGCGCTTGGCGCTTCAACCGGATCTTGCGAAAGTCTGAACGACATTCATCCTGGCTTTCGCCTCCGGCTTGACTTGTCCGGCCGTGTGCCGCGCAGCTTCCTCGATACGGGCTCGACCTTTTTTCCTGGCATGGACGGCACAGCCTCGATCGCTCCGTAGACCGATCTATGGAACTTTTCCGCCCTCCAGGCATTACCACTGCGCCGTATCCCCCACTCAGATTTCGGTGCGACCGCCCTCAGCCATCGGCTGCGGGCCCCTATTCCTTTTGCGGAGAATGTCATGAAATCCAGAATTGCCCTGATGGCGGCTGCCTTGTTGGCAACACCGCTGGCCGCCCAAGCCCAGAATTACGGTCCGCAACGCGATCCGGACGGCTATTACAGCCAGTCGGACCAGCGCGGCTATTACGATCACAATGGCCGCTATCGCCAGATGAGGGCACGAGATGACCGGCGCGACCGCCGGGACTGGGGTGCCGGCACCCGTTACGACGAGTCCGCCAACTACTATCGCCAGGGCGAATACGAGCAAAACTGTCGTCGCGGGAATGTCGCTGCCGGCACGATCTTCGGCGCCGCCGCCGGCGGCCTAGTGGGTTCGGCCGTCAGCCGCGGTAATGGGGGCGCCATCGTTGGAGGCGCTGTGCTGGGGGGATTGATCGGCAACACCGTATCCAAGGACATTGACTGCGACGACCAGCCCTATGCGTTCCGCACCTATTCCGACGGCCTCAATGGCGATGTCGGCCACCGCTATGACTGGAATCACGGCCAGTCCCGGGGCTATTTCCAGCCCGTGCGCGAATATCGCCGATCAGGCATCCAATGCCGCGACTTCACTGTGACCACCTATCGCGGCGGCCGTGAACTCACCCACGACGGTACCGCCTGCCGGGCCTCCGATGGCCAGTGGCGCTTTGACTGACCGATTTTGCAGACAGGCTCCGGTTGATCCAGACCGGAGTCGCCTGCAGCCGTGAGAACAATGGAATGTGGTATTTGCGCGTAAACCGTCCCGGACCAGCCGCGCTGGCGGCGCTTATCCTTGCCTGCTGGCCGGCATCGCAGGCCGGTGCATCACCTGATGCGCAGGGATGGAACGGCCCGGGCTGGTATGTCACCGGCTCCGCGCCGCCGGCGCTCCAACCTGTCGCCGCACCAAACTACATTCTGTTCGACGGCCCGCACGCATTGCCGGGCGACTGTCTCCAGGTCTATGACCGCCTGTATTCCCCGATCGGCATCTGTCGCTTGCTGCAGGCAAAACCCGCAGCCCTGGGCGGATAGTGCGTCGTATCTTGTGGATGCAGATGTTTGGCGCGACTATGGCGCCAGGCGGAAAAAAGGCCGATGGGAAAACCAGCCTGCCAGAAGATCGGTTGCGCGCATCGCGAACCAGATTGCCCCTACAATCAGAATCTCCAGCTCAATCCCCAGAACGCCAAAACTCCTCCACAAATGCCTGGCTCCCAGGTTGCCTACCACGAAGAATGTGAGCGACCAGAGAAAAAGGAGGAGGAGCGAAAACAGGAGAGCCGTCAGCAGCGCAATCTTGTCGGCCCAGATAAATTTGGCTGACCGAAGGTAGTGATGAATGTTCTCGATGATCACCCACGCCTCCTGCACGACAGTACAACGTGAAGAACAATCAATAGTTGCTCATTGCGCCATTATGTTTGAAATCCGCAGTCACTTCTTCGCGTCTCATCGGCGCGCGTTTCAAGTTATTTCGCGAGCAAGGATTGTAATTGCGGCATCTCTCCCCATTTAAAGACAGGCGGCGCCTGACAGTCTCCCGAGGAAGACTGACGGATGACCCAGAGCAACGCCCTCCCCCCTATCCGCACGTTTCAAAGCGATCTCCTCGCGCTCGTCCCATTCCTGCGGGCCTTCGCGCGTACCTTGTGCCATGGCCGCGAGTTCGCCGATGATCTCGCGCAGGACGCACTGGCCAAGGCTTGGGCGGCGCAGGGCCAGTTCGAGCAGGGCACCAACCTGAAGGCTTGGCTTTTCACCATTCTACGGAATGAATTTTATTCACGCGGCCGCCGCAGCTGGCGGCAGGTGCATTGGGATACCGATAAGGCCGATCTTATCCCCACGATAGCTGACGCACAGGCATGGTCGAGCGAACTCAACGATACCGCACGCGGCCTGCGTGACCTGCCAGACCAGCAGCGCGAGGCCCTTATCCTGATCGGTGCCGGAGGCTTTTCCTATGAAGAGGCCGCCAAGATCTGCGACGTCCCCCTCGGCACGATGAAAAGCCGTGTAGCGCGGGGGCGGACCGCACTGATGAACGCATTGGAAGGCGATGCGCCTCGCGAACGCCACGTCCTGAACGGGACCGCAAGTGAAGATATTCTGGCGCAGTTGAGTGCCCTGACAGCTGCTGGCGCGCACTGCGCTGCGTTTGTGTGATTTGGGTAAATGCCGCGCCAGGCGCAACCGGTGGGCGCAAATGCCGTCCCCCTGCCGCTATTCTCCAGGAGCACTGTCATGCAATCGCGCACCGGCCATCCCCACATGACTTTCGGCAAACCCCCATGCTGTGCCGGTCATGAGTGACTTGTCGGCTTTCCGGCGCAGCCGGATTTATGCTCAAGGCTGGAACGCGGCGCGCGGACCGCGCACTGGCGGTACGGAGCACGAGGACGTGGCTAATCCCTATACCTGCGAGCCGGAAAGAAGCCGCTGGGACGAAGGCTATGCCAACGCCTTGCGGAGCAACCGCCACGTCCGGTTCACGCCGACCCGGACCGTAGCCGATCCCCCTGCAGAGTGACCGTGAAGCCATACCGGACGCGCTTTTCACCCGGTCATTGCTTGCATCAGCGCGGAAATTCTCAGCGTCGCGAAGTTGGAAAAGGTGTCGGAGACGGCGTAAGGCAGAACAATCCGGCCGTTGTGGCGCAGGGCTCCGCAGGTATAGACCACATTTGGCACATAGCCCTCCCGCTCGGATGGTTCGGGCCGAACCAACGGCTCGCGTGATCGCGCCAGAACCTTGGATGGGTCGTTCTTGTCCAGGAGTACGGCCCCGATGGAATATTTGCGGACGGGGCCTACACCATGGGTCAGCAGCAGCCAACCCTCGTCGAGTTCAATCGGCGAACCACAATTGCCGATCTGCACAAATTCCCAGGGAAATTCGGGCCCCAGTATCGCCGTCCCACCATTCCAGGAATACAAATCATCGGAATAGACGAGATAGAGATTTTCGTTGTCCTGCCGCGCGATCATCGCAAACCTGCCGTTGATCTTCCGCGGAAACAGCGCCATACCCTTGTTTTGCGCGGCGGTCCCGCTGAGGGGCATCAGCCGGAAGTTGACGAAGTCCGTGGTTTCCAGAAACTCCGACCGTATCGCGTCTCCGCTATAGGCGGTGTAAGTGGCGTAGAAAATCCGCTCGCCGCCATTCTTGAATTCGACGAAGCGAGCGTCCTCGATGCCGTGCCAATGCGCTTGCGTGATGGGAAAAATCACCCGTTCGCTGATGTCATCGGAAGGCGCGAAGGTCAGCGAGACTTCATTGCCAGCGCTGCCGAGACTGCGAATTCCGACGGAAGGGGTTGTGGCGATGCGCGACGTGGGATCAATGGTCACATCCCCGCTCGCCGCGATGAAGCCGGTGCGAAAAGTCAGCGAGGAAACATGCCCCTCCCCGACCGCGCGAAGGCTGAGGATGAACCGAAGCCCACCTTCCGGCGCACCGGACTGATCCGGATGTGCAACGATGCTGGGATTGAACAGCGCCGCGGCTTCAAAAGAATATTCGTGAAGAAAATAGGCGCCGATCAGCTGCCGCTGTAGCAGGCTGAATGCGGCATGGTTCGCAAAAGCGTCCTCCATTTCTTCGGCGCGGGCCTGGAATTGCGCCAGCAGGTTGCGGTGCCGTCCCTGGAAGTTTTCCAGCACATCCGCCAGCTGCATGGCCGCGTCCTCGGCGCTCAGCGCCAGAACACGGTCAACGATATGGTTGGCCCTGGTCTTGTCGGTGGGGTTCAGGTCGCGCGGTTCCCTGACTGGCTTGAAGGGCCGCACGATAACCCGGGCCGGATCGGGACGAAGATAGAGAGCCTGACGGTTCAGGAACTGGATTTGCGACAAATGACCCCCTGGTCCCGATTGGCGAGACTTGGCGTGGTGCCCTGCGAGACTTTCGCGCGACTGTCACCAAGCCGGTGCGCCAGGCGAATTTCCGCGAGACTCAAAAGATAAGATACGACCGACTCGCCACCTCTGTTTTCATTCACCCGGTCGGGATGCAAGCCGTCATGGCAGCTTCCCGTTTCCAGGTCGATAAGAGGTAGAGACAAGTCATTGTGGCCCAGGAACCAGGAAAATGCGTGTAGCGCCTCGGCCTTCCACTTTGGGTCACCGTCCGCCTGCCACGCCGCCAGGCAAGCCGAGATCGTCGCGGTGGCTTCCAATGGCTGCTGATCGAACATACGCGGCGCGGTGCGCTGGTCGCCAAAGCCTTGCGTGCCGACGGGGCGAAAGACGCCCGTCTTCGCTGTTTGCTGGCTCACAAGCCAGCGCAGGGTTCGCAAGCCCGACTTTGTATAAGCGGGTGTGCCCGTCGCAATTCCCGTCAGGAGCAAGGCTTGCGACAGCCTGGCATTGTCATAAGCGAGCCCTTCTTCGAACCAGATCCAGTTTTCGGTTTCCACCGATGCGAGGACGGCGATCAGCCTGTCTGCCAGGGAAAGCCGCAGCCCCGAGGCAAATTCATTGTCCGGAACGACGCCGCAATAGGCGTGTAGGCCCAGTAAGGAAAACGCCCAGGCGCGTGGAGAGCGAAACTCTTGGGCGCTTGGTAGCGCTTCACGGAACAGGCTGGCAGCCCAGAGGCGCCGGGACGGGTTTATATCGCTGCGCGCGCATTCGCCCAGGGCCCACAAAGTGCGCCCATGGCTGTCTTCCGAGCCGCTTTCTTCCAGCCACGCACGGCCAAAGCTCATGAAGTTTCGGAAGCGCCGCGTCGCCGGGTTCCAGGCGTGCTGAAGGAAGGCAGCCAGCCGCGCCGTCAATATTTCGGAAAGAGGCTCCTCTCCGGCCGTGTTGAGAGCGCAGGCCAGCAGAAGCGCACGGGCGTTGTCATCTATGCAGTAGCCGTGCGACCGGTCCGGTATCGAATGAATGGCGTGCTGAAATAGGCCCGTATCGTCACACATGGCCAGGAGATGGCCGGTCTGCATCTCCGGCGGCGCGGCATTAATTCTCACCGGTGCTCTTTTATCCAGATTTGCGATCACATTCAGGCGATGGGTACGGCGGGCCCGCACAAAAACGCCATGATATCGCTCTCCAGTGCGCTTCCATGTCATGGACCGGCTGTCGGAATAGGCACGGACACGCATGGCCTGGCGCCGGGGATCATTCGTGAGCAATTTCGATACTTCCGCGCCGATCGCGGCGGCGTCGTGAAAGGGAACCAGGATGCCCCGTCCATCCGCCAGCAATTCGCGCGCGTGCCAGTATGGCGTCGAGACAACCGCTTTTCCCAGCCCGAAGCTGTAAGCAAGCGTCCCCGACGTCATTTGCGCTTCATTGAGATAGGGCGTCACATACACGTCGCTCATGGATATGAAATCCAGCAACGTCGCCTGGTCCACGAACTGATCGAGAAAAACGACACTGCCCTGGACGCCCAACGCGCGGGCGCGCGCCACCAGGCTCTCGCGATAGGCCTCGCCTTCCTGACGTACGAGATTGGGATGGGTCGCTCCCAGAACGACGTAGACGGCATCAGGCCGGCTCTTCAGGATCAACGGCATCGCGTCGATCACCACTTCAATCCCCTTGTTGGGAGACAGAAGCCCGAAGGTCAGGATCACCGGCTTGGCGGTGAAACCCAGCTTGACCTTTGCCAGATCCGGTTCGACGAAAGGAAAATCAGGAATTCCGTGTGGGATGACTTCGATCTTCTCGACCGGAACACCATAGACGGCGTGCAACAACTCGCGCGCCTTCTCCGCCATCACCACCACGATAGACGACATTTCCGTGATCTTGCGCAGGACATTGTACTGGGCGGATGTAGGATGGGACAGAACGGTGTGACAGGTCGTCACCACGGGCATGTCCAGCCGGGCAATCAGTGCCAGGACGTGCGCGCCAGCATCGCCGCCGAAAATGCCGAATTCGTGCTGCAGGGAAACGACGTCGTACTTCTGAGCGTTCAGAAAATCCGCGGCCTGTGTGTAATCTTCGAGAACGTCGTCACGAATGTGAAACCTCACCTCGGGGGGATAGTCATAGGCCCGCCGATCGTCGTTCATCGCCACGATGCAGGCGTCAATCTGCGTGCCGAACGACTGGACAGCCTTATGCAGATCGGTGGTGAAGGTCGCAATTCCACAACGCCGTGGCAGGGAGTTGCCGATGAATGCAACGCGCTTGAGCTGGGTCATGGGAGCCTGCAAACGGTTAGAAAGCGGCGAGCGGCATTCCGCCACCGCATCCGAACCTTTTCAGGCCGCTTTCAGATTGACGGCCTTGGCGCCTTTGACATCCGATTGGGTGTCGAAGGAGATGCGCTGGCCTTCCGCCAGCACAGTCATGCCGGCGGCTTCGACAGCGGAGACATGCACAAAAACATCCTTGCCGCCGCCTTCCGGCGCCACAAAGCCAAAGCCCTTACCCGAATTGAAGAATTTCACTGTTCCGATTGTCATGATCGCTCCGATGCCTGGCGCCCAGGCACAAGCCTGAACGGCGCGGAAGAACACATCTGTCTGAAGGGTGGTTGCCCCGGCCAGGCGCCGGGTGCGGATGGTGAGTACAACTTCGCGCTCAACGAATGGAACGCCGTCGCAGCGTAGACATAAGCGCTTGCAACACCGAATACAAGCAAGGAAGGAGGGAACAAAGGCGCAGTTTGCTGCTTTCTGCCCAGCTAACCAACAATGAGTTAAGACGCGACCGAAGCGAAGTGCTATCTTGATGCATGGGACCATTGGAAACCATGCGAGAACCAATCGAATATCGCGGCTATTCCCTTCAGGCCAGCTATACTTCGCCACAATGGCAAGTGCTGATCGGGCTGGTGCTGAAAGACAGGCCGGCGCTTCCTCCCGGACGGCAGATCATCAAAGGGTGGAACGAGGAGGAGACATTGAAGCGCGCAAAAACGCGCGTCGATCTTCTGATTGAAAGCCCCAACCTCCATTAGAGGTCGCAATGAGCTACCGCGGATACGATCTGGAACAGAAAACATTGATGGTGGGATGGCAGATCACCATCACCAAGGACGGTAAGTTCGTCCGCAACGGAAACGTTACAAACAGCCTGACCAGCGCCGTGGACGAAGCCGAGAAATTCGTCGATCAGGTTATTGCCGCAGTAGATATCGCTGCGCCGGCCGTGGGGGTTTGATGTTTTCAATAGGCCAGATATTCGAAGGCCTGGTCGGCGGACGAATCCGGTCGGCCAAGGTCATCGCTATCGTGGATAGCGGACGTATCGGATGGCTCGAGTTCCTGGACATCAAGAGCCCGCCATTTGAACTGGATATGGCGAAAAACCCGGTCTGGAAATTGGTTCAGCGCGAGCGGTAACCGTTACGACCGCCTGGAAAAGAAAAAGTCCGTGCTTTCGCACGGAGTTTTTCACCGTCGTTGCCTATTTGCGCTTTCCGGCGGCTTTGCCGGCATTGGACGCGGCGCCGAATGGCGAGGCGACAGCGACAGGCTTCACCTTGCTCTTATCGGCTTTGGGCTTTTTCTTCTCGCGATTGCCTCTGGACATCTGTCTCTCCTTTTTCACCGACTCACAGCCGGCGAGTGGACCATACGCCTTTCACGGCGTGTCCGTGCGTGCTTGACGGACTTAGGAGTATCCTCGGCATGCCAGTCCTGAGCCATCGCCGGCGCTCATGCGGCGTAAGACCGACTGTCAGATTTTACCCAGGACAACCAGGATCAGGACGACAACAAGGATCAGACCGAGTCCGCCCCCGCCATAGTATCCCGTTCCATAAAAGCGCCCTCCGCCGATCCCGCTGAAGCCACCCAAAAGGGCAATAACCAAGACGATAAGCAGGATGGTTCCAAGCGACATGTCGTATCTCCTATAGGGAAAGAGTTGTTTTAGATGCGCTCGTCGGCCATATGGCGAAGATCGGCGCGATCCAGATTGGTCATCACGATGCCGTCCGCGCGGTTGTAGCGAACGTCGCCCACGTCAATCCAGACGATCTTGTCGCTGTCCAGCTTGACCAACAGGGCTGACACCTTGCCGCTGGTGGTATGGGCAGTATCGATCACGGTGCCCACATTGGCGCCAGTAATCAGCTGAACGCGCTCGCCGAGCAGGCCCGCATCGCGGTCCACGATCACCCATTTCACATAGCGGCTCGGCCATACGCCACGACGATAGGCAGCGCGTTCGGCGGCATACCGGTTTTGAAGGCCGTTATACGCCGCGGTGCGATCCTGATAGTCCTTCTGCTGCGCCTGGCTCTGCTGCAGCTGACCCTGATATTGCTGCTGCTGCGCCTGATATTGGGCATTGTCGACGGCGGCCTTGGCATCACCGGCGGCGGCCTTTGCGTCAGCCGCCGCGTTTTCCGCTCCGACCTGCTTGTTGATTTCCACGGTCTGGGCCTGTTCTGCCGGCGTGGAACGGGTGGTGGGCATGCCGTTGGCGTCAACCCGTTCGCCCGGCACCGGACCGCCGCCCTGCGCAAATGACACGGTACCCATGAGCAGGGTCATTGCTGCGACCGAAAGCGCCGATTTCGTGATGATCATTTTGGAAATCTCCGATTTTAGAAGCCGTACCGCGTCACGTCCGGCGGCACTGTTGCGGTGCTGTGGCGAAGGGGACGGCCCGAAAGCCGCCCCGCCCCGCCGATGTACCGTCGTGACTAGAAGCCGATCCACACGCCGCTTCTGTAATAGCCGCGGCCTTCATGGGGTTCGCGATAATGGCGCTGGTCGTTCCAGGTCTGATGGAAATACCAGTCGTCGTTGTGACGGCTGTAGCCGCGGCCCGGATAGCGATAACTGGACTCTGTATGCCAGCAATCGCCCGAGTCGTTGCAGACCATGCGGGCAGAGGCAGGCGCAGTGGTGGCGACCAGGGCGCCGGTGCCCACAAGCAAAGTGATGGCGGCGGCTGAAACAGCCGTTTTCAGAAATAACATTTTGGGATTACTCCTATGGAGGATCGTCAGATGTCCTCCTATTGGAGGAGTGTCGGATGTCCTGCAGTGTGAACGCTGTCAGTCGCGTTTTGTTCCCTATCGATGTGCTCGAGGCGCTAAGCGGCGGTGAGAGAAACGAATGTTGCGTGCGTGACGGAGACGCGCATGCCGGTTGGGCTGTTGACGATCTCAACCTGCGCATCCAGCTGGTGCGCAAGGGCTTGTACCAGGCTGGTGCCCAGTCCGCCCTTCGCAGGCGGTCCGCTATTCTCGGGGCGTCCCACGCCATTGTCGGCAACTGTGAGCTTCCAGTCCGTGCCATTGACTTCGTAGCTGACCATGACGGTTGCCACGCTCTTTGGGTCGGGAAACGCATATTTCAAGGCGTTGATGACCAGCTCGGTCACGATAAGGCCCAGGCTGATGGCATCGGCTGACAGCGCCCAGCCCTTGTCGGCGGTCACCGTGAGCGTGGCAGGTCGGCTCTCGCCGATCATGGATTCCGCCAGCGAGTCGCAAAGCTTGGAAAGATAGGGGGCGATCTCCACCGAATCCACGCGCGCAGAGGCGTGCAGATGCTGCTGAACGGCGGCGACCGACATGACGCGGCGGTGCGCGTCCTGCAGATGCTGGCGGGTTTCCTCGGAGGTGACGGCGCGCGCCTTGAGCATGAGAATGCTGGCGATGATCTGAAGGCTATTGACGATACGGTGCTGCATCTCCGCCAGCAGCACTTCTTTTTGCTCAAGAAGCTCCTCCGTCCGAAGCTGGAGAGCCTTTTTTTCCTCTTCAATGGCCCGGCGTTCGGTGATGTCCTCAAAGCCCAGGAGAATGAGGGCGCGACCATCATCCGTGCCCAGCACCTTGCGGGCATGCAGGAGGAAAATGCGCGATCCGATTCGCGGAAACTTCTGGGCGACCAGAAACCCTTCCACCACTGTCTGGTCCACCAGCGAGCGCTCCAGCAGGTCGTGCAGCGCCGGAATATCCCAGCCGCCGTCGTCCAGCGCGAAGAGCGACTTGTTGGGTGTGTCCTTGGGACTGATCTGGAAGGTTTTGTGAAAGGACGAACTGGCGACCAGGATCGTCAATCTGTTGTCGAGAACCAGCAGCGGCTCACGTACCGTCTCCACGACGATCTGTGCGAGCGAGCGGGCATCTTCGATTTTATCGAAGAGCATGTTCATGACTGTTTTTCCTTGACGGACAAGCCATGCGGATCGCAGCGAAGCGCCCGGCATGCCGATAATCGCAATGTAACCCGATAGACGACTGCTACCACCGACGGGCGGGAGTGCGGACAATGCCTTTGGTTATTGCCCCGAAAGTCTCTCAAGCGCCAGCGCCCAAACAGTGGCCGGCGACGGCGAAGATTAGCACAAGAACGGGAATTAAACCAAACCGGCGAAAATAGGCGGCACTTGTGCCTTTACAAGGTTGGCGGGGCCGACAGTTTGACCTGCATGCAAAGCGTCTCGAGTGTCGCGGCACAGTCATGCACCGCTTGGATCATGGTTTTCACCAGGTACGGCTTGGCGACAAATCGGAATGCACCGGCATTGCGGGCTTGCTGGGCAGAGGCATTGCCGGACACCACGATGGAACAAATTTCGGGATGATCGATGTGAACTTGGGCGACCAGCGCCAATCCGTCCATGAGTCCGGGCATGCGCACGTCCGTCATGAGGATATTGGTTTCGGAATGTCGCGACAATACGTCCAGGGCTTCAGCGCTGTTCTTTGCCTCAAGCACCAGAAATCCTTCATCCTGGAGGGCCCCGATTGCAGACATGCGGATGAAGAGTTCATCCTCCACCACCAATACAGTTCGCTGGCCTGCCGGATGCCCCATGCCACACATAAGCAACGGAACCTCTGGCGGTTCCATTTTTTGGCGGCGATTCAATAATTTAAATGATCCGGCGAGCTTATACGGCTGGTTTTGAGCGCATTCATGGAACATCTGTGCAAGGCCATAGTTCCCATGACTATGGCCGGAGTGGCCGCGCTGGGCCTTTCTCTTACAGATCCGAAATGCCACCCAAGTCGGATAGAAACCGCCGCATCTTCACCGCTTTCGTGGAAGGGCGAACATTGAGCTTGGCGAAAAGCATGCGCTGGCCTGCCAGCGCGTTCGCGCGGTTCTGACCGCTGACATCGACGCAGACACAGTGTCGATCCTTGCTACCGTCCGCTTCGAGCGACTTGAGCCAAAAGTCTTCCTCCTATAGCCGCGCGCCTAGTCAACAAACGCACAAGTCTGCAGAGTAGTGGAAACCCAAGCGGCGCAGCGCGCAGCAGAAATTACACAGTCCGTCGCGGGCGCGCGCCACGTTCCGGCGAGGAACAAAATGCACCCACGAACGTTGTTTTGCATGGCGGTGCATTCCGTCATCAGCGGTATTTTCCGTCATCAAAGGAATTATTTATGCGAAGCAAACTGGCTGTGGCCTTCATTGTGTTCGTCGTTCTCGGCGGCGCATCCACCATCCTGACTGCATGCAACACTGTCGAAGGTGCCGGCAAGGACGTGTCCAAGGCCGGCCACGAAGTTTCTGAGGAAGCCAACGAACACAAATAGCATCCAGTGGCATGCAGGAATTTGGCCGCAAATGAAAATGATCTCTGTGGCCATGGACGATGCAAACCGCGACTTACAGCAGCGTGGGCGCAGAGCACCGTTCATGGCCATTGGCATTCTGTGCATCGCGCTGAGCGGGTTGGCCGGCTGTGCGACGCTGCCCGATATCGCCACGCCCCAGGCAACCGGAAAGACCTCCCCCCAGATCGTGGGGCAGCGTGGCCCGCTCACGACAGAACAGAGCAAGGTGATATTGGAGCGGTTGGGCACGGAAGCCGGCGATGATGCGCTGCTCAAGCGCCATACCGCATACGAAGAAGCGATATCGGAAACACCGTTGATTTCGGGCAACCGGACCCAACTGTTACGGGACGGACCTCAGACGTTCAAGGCCATGTTCAGCGCGATACGGGGCGCAACCAATCACATCAATCTGGAATATTACATCTTCGAAGATGTGGAGAGCGAGGGCGCGCATCTGGGCGACCTGCTGA
>Ga0105249_10003389_pt1 | contig 13802 bp, 12 predicted proteins | sample KBSS44metaG_FD_81522 | JGI IMG/M metagenome (GOLD analysis project Ga0105249, IMG submission 81522) | Switchgrass rhizosphere microbial communities from Kellogg Biological Station, Michigan, USA - KBS S4-4 metaG | ecosystem: Host-associated > Plants > Roots > Rhizosphere > Soil | place... | reverse complement strand
CGAGACGCTGGGTGGTGTGTTCACCCGCATGATCGATCGCAACACGACGATCCCGACCAAGAAGTCGCAGACCTATTCGACGGCCGATGACAACCAGAACGCCGTTACGATCCGCGTCTTCCAGGGCGAGCGCGAAATGGCGGCGGACAACAAGCTGCTCGGCCAGTTCGACCTGATCGGCATTCCGCCGGCGCCGCGCGGCGTGCCGCAGATCGAGGTGACGTTCGACATCGACGCCAACGGCCTCGTCAACGTCTCCGCCAAGGACAAGGGCACTGGCAAGGAACAGCAGATCAAGATCCAGGCTTCGGGCGGTCTGTCCGAAGGTGATATCGATCAGATGGTCAAGGACGCCGAGAAGTTCGCCGAGGAAGACAAGAAGCGCCGTGCGGCGGCTGAGGCGAAGAACAACGCCGAAAGCCTGATCCACACCACTGAGCGCCAGCTCCAGGAGCATGGCGACAAGGTGGATGCGAGCCTCAAGTCAGAGATCGAAAGCGCGATCGCCGACGCGAAGACGGCGGTCGAGGGCAATGATCCCGACGCGATGAATGAAAAGGCGCAGACCCTGGCGCAGGTCGCGATGAAGCTTGGCCAGGCGATCTACGAGAAGGAGCAAGCAGCAGCGGCGTCCCCGGGTGCCGAACAGCCGCAGGCGGGCGCTGACGATGTCGTCGACGCCGAATTCTCCGAAGTGGACGACAACAAGGCGTAAATGATGCCTTCTACCCCGTCACCCCGGCGAAGGCTGGGGTCCATGTCTCTCGCGACGCAATCTGACAGGGAGATGGATGCCGGCCTGCGCTGGCATGACGGGGATGGAATTAGCAGCCGGGGGCGGCATGAGTACTGATACCGATTTCTACGAACTGCTCGGAGTCGAGCGGACGGCCGACGACAAGACGATCAAGTCGTCCTATCGTCGGATCGCGATGCAGTGCCATCCGGACAAGAATCCCGGCTGCAAGGATAGCGAAGCCCGCTTCAAGGCGATCAGCGAGGCCTATGACTGTCTGAAAGACCCGCAAAAGCGCGCCGCCTATGACCGGTTCGGCAAGGCTGCGTTCCAGAATGGCGGCTTCGGCCAGAACGGTGGCGGAGGGCAAGGGTTCGAAGGCTTTTCCGACATCTTCGAGAATATCTTCGGCGAATTCATGGGCGGCGGTCGCGGCCAGCAAGGACGCTCGCGTGTCCAGCGCGGTGCCGATCTGCGCTACGATCTCGAAATTTCCCTGGAAGAAGCCTTTGCCGGCAAGGAAGCGACGGTCGCCTTCGACGTGGCGGCCCAGTGCGACGTTTGCGACGGAACAGGCGCCAAGACCGGCACCAGCGCAAAGACTTGCAACACCTGCGCCGGCCACGGAAAGGTGCGCGCGCAGCAGGGTTTCTTCGTCGTCGAGCGGACCTGTCCCACCTGCGCGGGGCGTGGCGAGATCATCAGCAATCCCTGCAATGTGTGCCATGGCCAGGGGCGGGTTGACCGCGAGCGATCGCTGAATGTACGCGTGCCCCCCGGCGTCGATGACGGTACGCGCATCCGTGTGACCAATGAAGGCGAGGCGGGCGCGCTGGGCGGCCCGCCGGGAGACCTTTACATCTTCGTGCATGTGAAGCGGCATTCGCTGTTTCAGCGCGAAGGCACCACGCTCTTTGCGCGTGCGACGATCAGTTTCACCACCGCAGCACTGGGCGGCGCCATCCAGGTGCCGGGCATCGATGGCAGCCCGCTGGACCTCAAGATTCAGGCGGGCCTGCAATCCGGCACGCAATTAAGGCATCGCGGCGCGGGTATGCCGGTGCTTAACGGACGCGGTTTCGGTGATCTCGTTGTTCAGATTGATATCGAAACGCCGTCAAAGCTGAGCGCGCGCCAGCGCGAGTTGTTGGAAGAACTGCAATCTATCGAAGGCAGTACCGGCGCAAATGGCGGAGAGGGCTTCTTCGCCAAGCTCAAGGATATCTGGAGCAGCTAAAGGCTGTCAGCAAACTCGCGCCCCCGCCCCGGCCACTTGGGCGCGGGGCGGAGCGCCGCTTTCGTCAGAAGGTCAGGATGACCCCGACAACCAGCAGCTGGGCGGCGATCGCAACCACGAAATTGGTCGCCTGTTCGAACGCTTGCATTGCTTTTACTCCATCTGGGCAAAGCCCACACAACAACTCGTTGTGCAATGCACCATATGGGGATGAGCGCAGCTAATCGCAATTCAGAAACAGTTAGACGCAGTTGCATAAACCGCAACCGTGATTTCACTGATAGGAAAAACGCTATTCCGGCAGGAAATCGGGGACGGAGAGATAGCGCTCGCCGGTATCGTAATTAAAGCCCAGGACTCGGCTGCCCTGCGGCAACTGAGGTAGTTTTTGTGCAATTGCAGCAAGCGTCGCACCGGAAGAAATTCCCACCAGCGTACCTTCTTCGCGCGCAGCGCGGCGGGCAAATTCCTTGGCATCGGCCGGATCGACCTGAATTACGCCATCCAGCAGCTGGGTATGCAGATTGGCGGGTACGAAGCCGGCGCCAATGCCCTGGATGGGATGCGGCCCGGGTGCCCCGCCCGAGATGACCGGCGACAGGGTCGGTTCGACCGCGAAGATCTTCAGCGCGGGCCAGCGTCCTTTCAGGACTTCCGCTACGCCCGTGATGTGGCCGCCTGTGCCGACACCAGTGATCAGCGCGTCTATCGGCGTTTCCTTGAAATCAGCGAAGATCTCCTCGGCGGTGGTTCTGACATGAGCGTCGATATTGGCCGCGTTCTCGAACTGCTGAGGCATCCAGCTATTGTCGGTCTGCGAAATCAGGTCGAGCGCGCGTTCGATGGCGCCCTTCATACCCTTCTCGCGCGGGGTGAGGTCGAACGATGCGCCATAGGCAAGCATCAGGCGCCGGCGTTCCAGCGACATCGATTCCGGCATGACCAGGATAAGCTTGTACCCCTTGACCGCCGCGACCATGGCGAGGCCGATGCCGGTATTGCCGCTGGTCGGCTCGATAATCGTGCCGCCCGGCTTCAGTTTTCCCGACGTCTCGGCGTCCTCGATCATGGCAAGGGCAATGCGATCCTTGATCGATCCGCCGGGATTGGAGCGCTCGGACTTGATCCACACTTCGGCGTCCGGCCCGAATAGTCGCTGTACCCGGATATGTGGGGTGTTGCCGATTGTGGCGAGAACGTTGGAAGCCTTCATGTCTTCGTCTCCTGTATCAAGATCTCAAGATTGGCCGGCGGATCGAAGGTAGCAGCGTTCCGCAATTCCGGGAACCAGCGGCTCCACAGCAGCGTCACGCCAATCGCTCCTACTCCGCCCAATATGACAGCTGCAACCGGGCCGATCGCGGCGGCCAATATCCCGGATTCCGCCTCGCCAAGTTCGTTGGAGCCGGATATGAACAGGGTGGAGACCGCGCCGACCCGGCCGCGCATCGCATCCGGTGTATAGATCTGGATGAGCGACTGGCGGACAAAGACCGAGACCATGTCTCCGATGCCCAGCAAAAACAGGCAGAGCAGCGACAAGGGCATCCAGCGCGACATGCCAAAAATGATCGTGGCGACCCCGAACACGCCGACGCCCGCCAGCATTTTCGGGCCGACATGTTTCTTGAGCGGCCGGAAACTGAGGTAGAGCGCCGTGAGCGCCGCTCCTGCTGCCGGCGCTGCGCGCAAATGGCCCAGGCCTTCCGGCCCGACACGCAGGATGTCCCGCGCATAGATCGGCAACATAGCGGTTGCCCCGCCCAGCAGGACTGCGAACAGATCGAGCGAGATCGCGCCGAGAACGAGCCGGTTGCGGCGCACATAGCGCAGGCCCTCGATCACCTGTTCCCAGGGCTTCACGCCGGTCTTCTGGATGTTGCGCGTGATCGGGCCGATCAGCAGCATGGCCGTGAGCGAAACCGCGAACAGCCCGGTTGCCACCTCGTAAGGAAGCGGATGCCCGGCGGCGTACAGGTAACCGCCCATCGCCGGTCCTGCGATGGCGCCGCTCTGCCACGCAATCGAGTTCGTTGCGATCATCCGGGGCAGCAGGGCGGGCGGCACAAGATTGGGCGCAAGTGCCTGCAGGGCCGGGCCGGCAAAGGCGCGCGCCACGCCAAGCAGCGCGGCAATCATGAAGAGCGCGGGCAGGGTCGTCATCTGGTAATGGGCGAGCAACGCGAGTGTGCCGGCGCAAATCAGCTCAAGCGATATGGCGCTGCGGGCGATCCAGCGGCGATCGACATGATCCGCGACCCAGCCGACGACCAGCGTGAGCAACAGCAGCGGGAGGAACTGGGCGATGCCGACAAGGCCGAGCTGGAACGCGGCCTCCTTGGTCGTCATGGTGCGGCGGGCGATGTCGTAGACCTGCCACCCGATGACCACGACCATGGCGTTCTGAGCGAGGGTGGAGGCAAGCCTTGCCGTCAGATAATATCGGAAATTGGCGATTGCGAAGAGGCTGGCGTTCTCAGACATCGCCCGCCGCTATGAACCGCTCCGCCGCGATGTCGCAAGCCCGGCTTTTTCTTTCCTGCCTAAAGATTGAGTATTGGCGCTGGCCGTACCCGGCCAGGCCCTACACCAATCAAGCGACTGGCACAGCGGGCCCTGCCACCGCCCTCTTCTGCCGTGACGAGTAGCGGATGAGGGCGGCACAGCTGTCAGGATCAGGCCGCAGCCAGCTCCGGCTTGTTGTAGTTCTTCTCAAAGCTCTGCAGATAGGCGTCGTAGCCCGGAGGGGTCGGGCGCTTGGCGGGATCATACCATGGCATCATGATCTTGAACGCCATCGGCAGGAAGCCCTTGCCCATTATCTTACGAGCATATTTGTCGCGCGCGAGCGATTGCTCGACCTCTTCCGGCGTCATCTTCGCGCGATCCTGCTCCAGCAGCCACTTCGAAACGCGATTGGAAAAGCCGCCAATGTGGATGATGGCGTAGAAATAGCCATATAAGCGGTAGAAATAACGCGATACCGGATCGAGCCCGGCCAGCTCATGATAGACGTCCGAACAAACCGTACGGTGCTCGAATTCCTCGGCCAGATGCCAGCGCCACATGTTGGTCGGCTCCGGATCGGCGTCGTCAAGGAACTCGTTATAGGCCGTGAAATACAGCTCGCACGCCGTCGCGCTCAGCGATTCGAAGCCTTCACAATAAGCGAGATGGAAGCGCAGCGACTTGGTCGCAAGAAAGCGCTCGTAATCGGCGGCATATTCCGCTTCGAAGGTCTTCAGGCCCTCATAGCCGATCGCATGCATGCGCTTGTTGAAGCCGATATGCTGCTTCAGATGCTGCATTTCCTGCTTGTTGAAGATATCGAGATCCTTGAGCAGCGCGGTCTTCGAGGGATCGATCTTGGCGCGCGCCTGGTTCATCACCTTGAGGAGATATGGCTCGACATAAGCGGGGATCAGCGAGGCCGCGTTGCAACGTTGCGCGAATTCGGGATTCTTCGTCCAATGCGCGCGGATTTCAGAAAAGTCGAACTTCGGAAAACGTACCTTCATCTTCAATCCCATCCATCAAAGGCGTGGCTTCGCGGGTTTGGCGCACACTGATCCCACTTTATCGATTATGCACAACTTAGCATCAAAGCGCATGGCTTTCAAACCGCAGCGACAAAACGCCCCGCGTGTCAGCTTGACGGTCCGTTGCGTCGGTTTTGTGCGCGAAGGCGGCTGCAGGGGTCGTGCGGCACAGCGGATTGCCGCGCCGCTTTTGCTGCCTGCGCAAAGCCCGAAGGCTTCTGCCGGATGCGGACCGCGACGAATTCAGCCGGGTGGCGCGGCGGGATGCCGATTGGGCTGACCAGATCACCGTTTTCGATGTTGTCCTGCGTCATCCTCGGGCGGGCAAAGGTAACGAAGGTAACGCTATTTCGCGGTGTTATTCGGGCGAGGGGCTGGGCGGGGCGGGCGACGGGCGGGGAGCGGCATATTTTGGGGAGACGGCGCGGAGAGCGGCGATCAGCAACCGATCGTTATACTTCCGCCGCTCGCCGACCTGGTGGCCGCGGTAGAAGACGGGCACCGCGACGCCATCGAGCGCGCGCTCGATGCCGAGATCAAGGGCCTGCTCCCGTCCGCGTGTCACTGCTATGTCCCAGGCCTGCACGAAGTCGCCCTCGGGATCGGCGCGCTTGCGCAGGCCATAGGCGGACTTGGCGCTCATGCCGACGGACCGCGCCGCCGCGCTTACGATGCCGAGCGTGGCAAGGGCATCGATGAACGCGCGCTGGCGCTCGGGTGTCCAGCCGTCGTGGCGGGCGGAGGTGGAGGGGACGGGGGTGAAGGCGAGGGCGTCGGGCTCGTCTTCGGCTTGATGGGAAGCGGGAGATTCGGTCATTGGTGAGGGTATGACCAAAGCGGAGCGTGTAGGAAATGGATTTTTCGGAGGAGTCCATTTAGCCCCCCGGCGACCTGTCATGAGGCCCTCACCCCACCCTCTCCCGCATGCGGGAGAGGGCTATGAGGCCTCCAAACTCACAAAACTATCCAGCACCTGTTTCCGCCCCGCCTGTTCGAAATCGATCGCGAGCTTGTTGCCTTCGATTTCCGCGATCGTGCCGTAGCCGAATTTCTGGTGGAAGACGCGCTGGCCCAGGGACAGGTCCGCGCGGGGCCTGGCGGCGAAGCTGGCGGCGCTGGTGCGGGCTTCGACGATGCGGGGGGAGCGGGCGGCGGACTGGTAGGCGGGGATGCCGCCGAGCGACGCGGCGCGCTGCCAGCCGGGGCCGCGCCCCGTGCCGCGCGTCACGTCCGCGAAGGGATCGGCATGTTCGCTCCATTGCGCGCGCCACAGCGTCTCTCCCCCGCTCATCGTGCTTTCGCTTTCGATGTCGGCGGCGGGCAGTTCGCGGATGAAGCGGGAGGGGATGGACGAGGTCCACTGGCCATAGATGCGGCGGTTGGCGGCGTGAAAGATCCAGCAACGGCGCCGCGCACGCGTGATCGCGACATAGGCGAGGCGGCGTTCCTCCTCCAGGCTGGCATTGCCGCCTTCATCGAGCGCGCGTTGCGAGGGGAAGACGCCATCTTCCCAGCCGGCGAGGAAGACATTGCCGAACTCGAGTCCCTTGGCGGCGTGGATCGTCATGATCGTCACCTTCGCCTCGTCGGCATTCGCGTCATTGTCCATGACGAGGCTGACATGTTCGAGGAAGGCGCCCAGCGTCTCATATTCCTCCATCGCGCGGGCGAGCTCGGTCAGGTTTTCGAGGCGGCCGGCGGATTCGGCGCTGCGCTCGTTCTGCAGCATCGCGGTGTAGCCGCTCTCGTCGAGGACGATGCGGGCGAGCTCGGCATGGGGGAGGCCTGCCGCCTGTTCGCGCCAGCGGGTGATGTCCTTGACCAGCGTGCCCAGCGCGCGGCGGGCCTGGGGCGAGAGGGTGGCGGTGTCGATTTTGCTGTCGCTCGCCTTCTTGTCATCCCGGCGGACGCCGGGACCCATGAACGCAAGCGTTTGCGCATCTGGATCCAGGCTTTCGCCGGGATGACGGGTGGGATCGGGATGACGATCAGGGGTGCGCATGAAGGGAACGACGTCGCTTAGCCACGCCGCCGCTGTCGTCAGCGGTACGCCTTCGGTGCGCGCGAGCTGGTGGATCTTGGCGATCGCCTTGTCGCCCAGGCCGCGCTTGGGGGTGTTGACGATGCGTTCGAAGGCGAGGTCATCGGCCGGCTGGGCGATGACGCGGAGGTAGGCGAGGGCGTCGCGGATCTCGGCGCGCTCGTAGAAGCGGAAGCCGCCGACGATGCGATAGGGCAGGCCGATCGCGATGAAGCGATCCTCGAACTCGCGGGTCTGGAACTGGGCGCGGACGAGGATGGCGCAATCGTCGATCCGCTCGCCCGTCCGCTGCAGGCTCTCGATCTCTTCGCCGATGCGGCGCGCCTCCTCCGGCCCATCCCACACGCCGACGACGCGAATCTTCTCGCCCGCATCCCGGTCGGTCCACAGCGTTTTGCCGATGCGGCCGCCATTGTTGGCGATGACGCCCGAGGCACCGGCAAGGATATGGGGGGTGGAGCGGTAATTCTGCTCCAGCTTGATGACGACAGCGCCGGGAAAATCCTTCTCGAAGCGCAGGATATTGGCGACTTCCGCGCCGCGCCATGAATAGATCGACTGGTCGTCGTCGCCCACGCAGCAGATGTTCTTGCGCTCCTGCGCGAGCAGGCGGAGCCAGAGATACTGGCCGGCATTGGTGTCCTGATATTCGTCGACCAGGATATAGCGGAAGCGGTTCTGATAATCGGCCAGCACGTCGCGATGCATCTTGAGGATGACGAGCATGTGGAGCAGCAGATCGCCGAAATCGCAGGCGTTCACCGCGCGCAGGCGGGCCTGATAGGCGGCGTACAGCTCCTGTCCCCGCCCGTTGGCGAAGACCTCGCTCTCGCCTGCGTCAATATCCCGTGGGGTCCAGCCGCGGTTCTTCCAGCGATCGATCAGCCCAGCGAGCTGACGGGCGGGCCAGCGCTTCTCGTCGAGATCGGCGGCGGCAATGAGCTGCTTGAGCAGGCGGAGCTGGTCGTCGGTGTCGAGGATGGTGAAATTGGATTGCAGGCCGACGAGTTCCGCGTGGCGCCGGAGCATCCTGGCGGCGACCGAGTGGAAGGTGCCGAGCCATGGCATCCCCTCGACCATGCCGCCCAGCTGGCGGCCGACGCGCTCCTTCATTTCGCGCGCGGCCTTGTTGGTGAAGGTGACGGCAAGGATCTCCGACGGCCAGGCGCGGCGGGTGGAGACGAGATGCGCGAGGCGGGCGGTGAGCGCGGCGGTCTTGCCGGTTCCCGCGCCCGCGAGGACGAGCACCGGTCCTTCCGTCGTCAGCACGGCTTCGCGCTGCGGCGGGTTGAGGCCGTGCATATAGGCGGGCTCGGCGCCAGGGTGAATTGGGGCGGGGGCAGGGGCTTGAGTCACCCGTGAACAGGTAGGGAACACAGCGCGCGGGGGCAAGGCCCGCAATATTCGACCGGGCAGTGCCCCTGGGTGCCCGGTCGCAGGAAATCCAGTCGGTAGATTTACGGGTACCCAGCCGATCCGATGTTCGGCAAAGGGAGCCATGAACTTGTCCGGGAGGTGTTTGTGACTCGAATATTATCGGCGGAGACCATCGCAATCGTGAAATCGACCGCACCGGCGCTGCAGGCGCACGGTCTGGCAATCACGACCCGCATGTACGAGCGCCTGTTTGTCGATAAGGGCATCAAGGCGATGTTCGATCAGGCCGCGCAGAAAAGCGGCGAACAGCCCAAGCGGCTGGCCGCCGCCATTCTTGGCTATGCCCAGAATATCGACAAGCTCGGTGCGCTGGACGGCGCGGTCGCGCGGATGGTGGCGCGGCATGTCGAGACCGGGGTCAGGGCGGAGCATTATCCCCATGTCGCCAATGCGCTGCTGCCCGCGATCCGCGACGTGCTTGGCGAAGCGGCGACCGACGAAGTGCTCGCGGCCTGGGGCGAAGCCTATTGGTTCCTGGCCGACATCCTGATCGCCAAGGAATTAGAGGAATATGCCAAAAACGGCACCCAGATCGTGGCCGAGTAAGGCCCCCCCCCGGCGGACCGACGAGACCGGCAATTACATCATGGTGTCATTGCTTGCGGAGCAGGGTGATCTTCGCCTTGCCGTGGACCCGTTCGGCCTCGATTGTCAGGCCATCGACCTCGACCGGCTCCGGCTTGCCGGTTTCCAGGCTGACCCAGGCCCCCGGCGGAAGCGTCAGCTTCGCCAGCGCGCGCTGGCCGAGGCCGCTCGCATAGGGCGGGTCGAGCAGCACCAGATCGAACGGACCGCCCGAAAAATGCTCGGCGGCGGCGGCGCGGACGGTCGCCTCGGCGCCAACGGCCGCGATGTTCGCCTTGAGCGCGTCGAGCGCGGCGCGGTCGCTCTCGACGAAGGTGCAGTGCGCGGCGCCGCGCGACAGCGCTTCGAGGCCGAGTGCGCCGGTCCCTGCGAAGAGATCGGCGACGCGCAGATCCTCGAAGCTGCCGATGCGGCTGGCGAGCATCGAGAACAAAGCCTCGCGGGTGCGGCCGCTGGTCGGGCGGGTGGCTTGGCCGGGCGGCGCCTTGAGGGGGCGGCCACGCCATTTGCCGGCGATTATGCGCATTAGATCCTCCCCGGCACGGGGAGAGGGACCATGCATCGCATGGCGGAGGGGGCTGGAGGCTTGGCGCATCGTTTGTGGCGCCCCCCCTCCACCACTCGCTTCGCGAGCGGTCCCCCTTCCCACGCTTCGCGTAGGGAGGAATTCACCGAAGCGTCTTTCTAAACGCTACGATATCGTGCTGGCGGACCTCGTCGACCGCGCCGGCCGGCAGGTCGCCGAGCACGAATGGACCGTAGGCTGTGCGGATCAGGCGGGAGACCTGGAGGCCGAGATGCTCGAGCACGCGGCGGACCTCGCGGTTCTTGCCCTCGGCGATCTTCATTTCGATCCAGACGTTCGCGCCGGTGCGGCGTTCGATATTGGCGTCGATCGATCCATAGCGCACGCCCTCGATCTCGATCCCGTCGATCAGATCTTCCAGCTGCGCTTGCGTGACATTGCCGTAGGCGCGGGCGCGATAGACACGGGCGAGGCCGGTCGATGGCAATTCCAGCTGCCGTTTGAACTCGCCATCGGTGGTGAGCAGCAGCAGCCCTTCGGTGTTGAGATCGAGGCGGCCGACCGGCATCACGCGGGGCATGCCTTCCGGCATCCTGTCGTAGATGGTGGCGCGGCCCTTGGGATCGCGCTCGGTGGTCAGCACGCCGGCAGCCTTGTGGTAGCAATAGAGCTTTGTCGGCTCGGCCGCCTTCACCGGCTGCCCGTCCACGGTGATGCCCTGCAGCGACGCGACGATCGTGGCGGGCGTATCCAGCGCGATGCCGTCCCGTGCGACGCGACCTTCGGCGATCATCCGCTCGATTTCGCGACGCGATGCGACGCCTGCCCGGGCGAGCAGCTTGGCGATGCGCTGCGGTTCCTTGTCCGATTTGGACGGGCGATATTTTTCCGGTTCGCGCCGCGGTGCATCGTTTTTGGGGGCAGCGGGCACCTTCGGAGCGAAACGGATCGGGCGGGGGGGAGCGGCGCGCGCGGGCCTTTCAGCGCGGGCCGGGCGTTCGGCTTTGGCGGCATTGGTGGTGGGCTTCGGGCCTTTATACCACCGACGCGGCTCAGCTGCCTTTGCTTCGCTTTTTTCGGCGCGGGGCGGGCGCTGGCGTTCGGCCTTGCGGGCATCGGCGCGCGATGAGAAAATCTCGTCCGCGCCAGCCCGCTTGTTGGCGCGGGCCGGCCGTTGTCCGGCGGATCGAGGTACGGCAGGGCGCGGCGCGTCATCGTCCGGGCGTGGCGATCGTCCTGCTCTTGCACGGGCGATGCGCGCCTCGCTGCCCTTGCGGGGTTTGGCCCGCTCCGGCACCGCCGCCTTGGCCCATCCGGCGCGCGATTTCGGCTTGCGGGGGCCGGTGGGTGATTTTCCGGGGCCTTTGGGAGGCGATGCCATAGTTGCTACCGTCTTTCGATCTAATCGCGTCTCTTGGTGCCAATATCGGATTGGCGCAAGGGTAGCGATCGGATCAATACCGTGCCCCTTTGCCGCCAAAATTAACGACTCCCTGTCATCGTTACCCCGACCTTGAGTGTTTAGATGTATGGACCGGGGTGACGGTTACTCACCCCTCCCGATCGATATCCAGGCCCCTCAAGCCATGCTCGGGGGTATGCGCAGGCGCGTGGGCGGGTTCGATCTCGGCGGGCTCCAGCCGTTCCAGGGCGCCTTCCCATTTCGCGATTGCGATGCTGGCGACGGCATTGCCGACGACGTTGGTGGCCGAACGGCCCATATCGAGGAAGTGATCGACCGCGAGGATCAGCACCAGCCCCGCCTCGGGAATATGAAAGAAGCTGAGTGTCGCGGAGATGACGACGAGGCTGGCACGCGGCACGCCGGCCATCCCTTTTGATGTGACCATCAGCAGCAGGAGCATGGTGATTTCCTGCCCCAGCGACAGTTCGATGCCATAGGCCTGCGCGATGAACACCGTCGCGAAAGTGCAGTACATCATCGATCCGTCGAGATTGAACGAATAGCCCAGCGGCAGCACGAAGCTGGCGATGCGGCGCGGCACGCCGAAGCGATCCAGCGCCTCCAGCGTGCGCGGGAAGGCGGCTTCGGACGACGCGGTGGAAAAGGCGAGTAGGATCGGCTCGCGGATATAACGCGCAAGCAGCCTCGCGCGTGGCCCGACGATCAGCCACGCCACCGCGAACATCAGCAACCAGAGCGAACCCATCGCCGCATAGAAACCGCCGAGGAACTTGCCGAAGGTGTAGAGGATATCGATCCCCTGTTCGGCGACGGCGGTCGTGACGGCGGCGAATACCGCGAAGGGCGCGGCGCGCATCACATAATCGGTGATCTGCAGCATCACCTGCGCCAGCGCCTCGACCCCGCGAATGATCGGGCCGGCCTTCTCGCCGATCGCCGTGATCGCGACGCCGAAAAAGACGGAGAAGACGACGATCTGGAGGATCTCGTTGGTCGCCATCGCCTCGACCACCGATTTGGGGACGAGATGGGTGACGAACTGCTTGAGCGTGAAATCGGCCTGCGCCACCGCCTCCGGCGCGGCCTTGGCCTTTTCCAGTGCGTCCGCGGCAAAAGCACCGACGCCGGGCTGGAGCAGGTTGACGAAGACGAGGCCGAGCGTGAGCGAGATCAGGCTTGCGGCGAGGAACCAGCCGATTGAGCGGACGCCGATGCGGCCCAGCGCCGCGCTGTCCCCCATGTGCGCAATGCCCGCCACCAGCGTGGAAAAAACCAGCGGTGCGATGATCATCTTGATCAGGCGCAGGAACAGATCGGTGATGATCGAGAGATAACCGGAGATCGTGGTGATTTCGGCCGGATCGCTGATTGTGCTGTTCAGCGCGAAGCCTGCGCCGATGCCGCCGGCCATGGCGATCAGGATGAACAGGGTAAGCCGCTTCGCCACACAAAACTCCTCGCCGGGGGCCGGCGTTGTCCACGCGAATGGGACAGGGGTCAAGCATTGGCCAAATCCGGCGTGTCCCGGAACAAATCGCACGACCAGCGCTTTCGGCTAGCAGCAGGAGTAGCGAGAGGATGTTGTTCGAAAAGCGCGGTCGGACGACCAACCGGATATTGATCGTGGAGGATGAGCCGCTTGTTGCTTTCAGCAATGAACACGTCCTGCTTGACCACGACTATGAGATCGTAGCAACCGTGGACAACGTCCAGGAAGCGATGGTGATCATCGAGAATCAAAGCCTTGATCTGGTAGTTACCGATGTGCGGCTTTCGAACGGCGGCAGCGGGATCGACGTGGCGCGGGCTGCGCACCTTAAAGCGGTGCCAGTGCTTTTCGCAGCCGGCAATTGCCCGCTGGAAGCACATAAGCTGGCGATCGCCTGTCTGGCGAAGCCCTATAGTGACCGCGATCTCGTCGATGCGATCGATGCGATCGATGCGCGGCGTTCGGGCAGGCAGCCGAGGCGCATGCCCGCGGGGCTGACCTACTACGCCCTCTAGGGTGGTGGGGGCTGAGGGAGCTCGATGCCCCGGATTGCGACACGGTTGAAGGGAGTCCCCTGCCCCGCAGACGCGGGCACTCACCCCTACGCCCCTCCCTGCAAGCAGGGAGGGGATTACGAAGCGGCATTTGAATCCACCACGCTAGCTAGGGTCAGGACCTATTAATCGCATGGACGTGACAGAGGCTCAAAGGCGCCGTGGCAAGGCGGGAGCGCAGGCAGATAGCGGCGCTATCTGCCAAACGACCAACGCCGCCACGGCGCCTTTG
>Ga0105249_10003387_pt1 | contig 13808 bp, 8 predicted proteins | sample KBSS44metaG_FD_81522 | JGI IMG/M metagenome (GOLD analysis project Ga0105249, IMG submission 81522) | Switchgrass rhizosphere microbial communities from Kellogg Biological Station, Michigan, USA - KBS S4-4 metaG | ecosystem: Host-associated > Plants > Roots > Rhizosphere > Soil | place... | reverse complement strand
TCCGAAAGTGGTCACGATTTGGGAAGGGATGCGGAACTATTTTCACGATGAAGCGCATCTGCCGGTTGAGGTCGTATTGTTTCAGAGTTACGAGAATCAGGTGCTCGCGCTGCTGGCCCGGGCCGAAGACGTTGTGCCGCGAATCGATATCGCGTGGAACACAAATCTCGCTTACCTGCAGGCGGACGAGTGGAGCGGCCACGTCTGTCGCCCGATCGCCATGCGCGACACCGATCTTGGTTGGATGACGAAGATCGTTGCGGTTGCGGGCGGTCCAATTTCCACGGTTGCGGACCTGAAAGATCGAACCCTCGCGATTGGTAGCCGAGACAGCGGCCACGCAGCGATTCTTCCCGTTTACTTTTTAGAGCAGGAAGGGATGCGCGAGGGAAGTGATTACCGGACGATGCGCTTCGACAGCGATGTTGGTAAACATGGTGATACCGGGACCAGCGAGGTGGAAGTAGTACGTGCAGTTCTCGACGGGCGCGCAGACGCTGGCGCTATCGGCAGTCCGTTTTGGAATACTGTGCGGAGTGAACACCTCGTGCCTGAAGGTGGCCTGCGCGAGATATGGTCGTCTCCGGCCTACAACCATTGCATGTTTACAGCGAGGCCTGATCTGGATCTTGAAACGGAGCGCCAGTTTGCCGAAGCGCTCTCTGCCATGAGTTATGACAACCCGAAACATCGCGCGATACTCGACGCCGAGGGTTTGCAACGTTGGCTACCACCTCACCTCGATGGTTACGCCGCGTTGCGCGAAGCCGCGGACCAGCAGGGATTTTTTCATAAGAGATAGTTAGACCTCAGGCGCAGTTGAAGATTCGCGCCAATTTGTTTGCGTGTTCGCGTTCGCGGTCGAAGGCCGTGCGGACGGCGGCGAAGGATTCGGAGAGAGGGAAGATGTCGCGCGTGACGAGCAGATCATTATCTTCCGCACCGACTGGATGCCAGTACACACCTTCAGCCGTGATCGTGACTTCCGGCACGAGATCCGTTCGAGTTAAAGCGATGCCTTCGCTGGCTGCGCCGCGCAACGCGATGCGGCGAATGACTCGATCTTCTTCCGCAATCTTTTGCTCATCGAGATATTGACGGAACTCTTCGGCCTCGGCGTCAGTCGAAACAGTCGCCGCCAGTCGCACTCGAAACCCGAGCGCACGCGCGAGTTGAATACCTGCTTGTGTTCGCGCCCATGTTCCGATTCCGCGATGGAGATCGTGCCTGTCACGTGTCGGGCTGTCGAGGCTGATTTGGAGAACTATCCGATCGCGTGGCAACGCTCGCAAGGTGTTCGCGCGTTGCCACAATGTTCCATTGGTCAGCACAGTCGTCGGAGCGGCTTCAGCGCAAGCAACCAAAATCGCGCCGATATCTTCGAGTAGAAACGGCTCGCCTCCGGTCACGAAGATCTCCTTAACGCCAAGCTGCCTCGCTTCGCGAGTGATTCGCTGCACGCGTTCGAGCCCCAACTCTCGTCGTGGTGCGCTGGGCGATGCGCGCACACAGCAATAGTCGCAACGCAGGTTACAGTCGAAATTCGTGTAGAGCCAAAGCCGTGCGCCCACCGGCCGATCGTCTTCGGCAGCAATCGCTCCACAACGAAAGACCCACCGCGCCCGGCCTTTTTCGATCGTAGACTCCACCAGTGTATTTCCGGTGAAGCGGCACCACGTTTCCAACTCTGGTCCAATGCTCGCTTCGTCAGCAACCACGCCGACGAGATCTCCAGGCTGGCTACGTTGTAGTGCGGCGATCAACTCCGGCAGGAGGCCAGACGCGAAAGTCTTTCGCTTGATATCCAGATCGATATCAACCCTCATTGCGCGTTAATCCAGGTATCCGATCCAGTTACTTTAACCGCCACGTCGGTGATAAAAATCCGCACGGTGTTTCCATCTGCCGTACCGTTGTGGTCGGTCGATATAAGTAGCGGTCCGGCTTTCTTGTAACCCTCCCACGTTGTAATAACCGTGCTCGGCTTTTTGGGCCCGCCGCGATGGTAGACGAACTGCTCCACCCGCCCGTCGTTGCCGACGTAGAGATCCCACGTGTCGCCGGGCGTGTAACCGCCGTCTGATGGATACTTCACCGAGACCAGGTGGGCCGAGCCGTTGCCCTGTGGCAATGGTTTCATACCTTGATCAGTGGTGGAGGCGCTTTTGTCCCAGTAAGCATGGAATGGGAACACCAGCCAGTAGTTATCGTTGACGAACGCAGGATCGATTTCGTTCTTCACATTGTCAGGTTGGCTGTTGAGTTGAGAACGAAGATAGGTCGCCTTTACGGGTTTACCGTCCTTATCTTTTCCTTCATAGGTTACCTGATCCTTCTTTGGCTCCCAGCCCCACTTGCGAGAAATATTCACTCCGGGGAACTGTGCGTTCCACGTATAGCGAATCGCTTCTACTTGCCCGAACTGATCAAGCCCATAAGTTCTGGCAATCTGTGCGATGTTGAGGGGCGGGGTCTTGGTCGTCTGTTCGGCAGCCGGCGGTTGTTGTTTCTGCGAACAGGAGGCGGCCGCAAGAATAAGCGCTAAAAAAATCAGTAAACGGATCGTGTCTGAATGGCCCAACTTTGTCATAGAGTTCTCCCTATCTCAGCAAGTTAATAAAAGTCGTGTTGGGGTTGAGGCAAGTTTACGACAAACATGGCCTACCGTCACGTTTTACACGCATTTAAGCTCGCGAAGCGAGCGATAGCATAAAGCCTGGGGCGCCAGCCCCAGGACCACGAACCCCAAAGTTGGCAGCGAAGCGGGCGGCAGCGTTTAGCATCAGGCGCTGTCGCCCGCTTCGCGGGCCCAATCTTAATTTTCATTTTCGGATCCTGGGGCTGGCGCCGCAGGCTTTATGCTGTCGCTCGCTTCGCGAGCTTTGCGTACGTTGGGAGTTCTAATTTGGCTTAACGTGATCTCGGGTTACTATGCTCCTCATGACCGAACCACCGGTAAACCTGGCCGAGCTTAATGATGCCGTCGCGCAACTCATCAGCCGGCCCGAAGTACACAGTCTCATTGACGATCTCAAGCAGGAGCTGCCACACACGTCTGAGCCCTTTGTCTGGTCCACCATTGATTTGCACTCTTTCACGACCCAGCTTCCAGACACTATTAGATCGGGCTGGATCTTTGTGCTGAAGAAAGACGTGTCCTCGGGTTGTCACTACCATCCGAACAGCATTCAAAACATGGTGATGATTGAGGGCGAAGGCACATCGAAAGTCGGCGAGAATTCACGTCAGATGAAACGCTTTGCGGATCCGGGTTCATCCCTGGAAGAAATCTGGTACGTCATTCCGGAAGGTACGCCGCATGAGTTCTTTCCTGCCGAAACGGACATGGTCGTCGTATCGTTCCACACGAGCACGTCTGACGAGCTGGAGGAAGTAAGCTGCGACTCGGGAGCAACCCGCACATATGCCTGAAGCTAAGAAAAAAATACGCTGGTCCTCCGCGTGGGCGGAGGCGCGCGAACTGATTTGGGCGCATCGACGTCGACTGATGCTGGGCGCCGTCCTCATGATCGTCAATCAGGCGATGGGCCTCGTGTTGCCGGCTTCGACGAAGTATTTGATCGACGTAGTGATTGCTCAAAACCGAACAGACTTACTCTGGAAGATTGCGCTGGCGGCGGGCGGCGCGACGATCGTTCAGGCCTTAACCTCTTTCAGTCTGTCGCAAGTTTTGGGTGTCGCAGCCCAACGTGCGATTACCGAGATGCGCAAGAACGTCCAGGAGCAGGTTTCGCGATTGCCGATCAACTACTTCGATTCCACCCAGACGGGCAAGTTGATCTCGCGAATCATGAACGACGCCGAGGGCATTCGTAACCTCGTCGGTACGGGACTGGTCCAACTCGTGGGCAGCGTCATCACGGCCGCAGTCGCACTGGCTATTCTGTTATGGCTTAACTGGCGTTTGACTTCGATCACGATTCTCGTGCTCGGAGCATTTGGCGGCGCACTTACCTTTGCCTTCAAACGTTTGCGTCCGCTATTCCGCGAACGTGGCGAGATTACCGCAGCGCTTACGGGCCGCCTGGCTGAGTCGTTGGGAGGCATACGTATAGTCAAAGCTTACACGGCGGAGAAGCGCGAGGCGCTGACCTTCGCGCGAGGCGCTCACAAACTGTTTCGCAACGTCGCGAAATCGATGACCGGCGTCTCAGCTACTTCAGCGTTTTCGTCGCTGGTTATTGGGGCCATCGGCTTCGTAATCATTGTGGTTGGCGGCCATTCAGTTGCGAACAAGCAAATGACCGTGGGCGACCTCTTCATGTATGTGATGTTTACCGGAATGATGGCCATTCCGCTGATTCAGTTTGCTTCGATCGGCACTCAGATCACCGAAGCCTTCGCCGGCCTCGACCGCATTCGCGAAGTTATGAGTATGCGAACGGAAGATCAGGAAGATTCTGTGCGCGAACCGTTGCCGGACGTTCAGGGAAAGATTGAGTTTGATAGCGTTTCCTTCGAATACAATCCTGGAGCCCCGGTGCTGAAGAATGTTTCCTTCAACGCCGCCGCAGGATCCACCACGGCGCTGGTTGGTTCCAGTGGTTCCGGTAAGAGCACACTCATCAGTCTCGCGATGAATTTCAATCAACCGCTTTCAGGTAAGATCAGAGTTGACGGCAAAGACCTGCAGAGTTTGCGGCTGCGGGATTTTCGTTCTTACCTCGGTGTGGTGATGCAGGATAATTTTCTATTCGACGGTACGATTGCGGAGAACATTTCCTTTTCCAATCCGCACGCGACGATGGATGAAATTAAGGAAGTGAGCCGCATTGCTCATTGTGAAGAGTTCATCGAGAAGTTTGAGCAGAAGTACGACACGATTGTTGGCGAGCGCGGAGTGAAGCTATCGGGTGGTCAGCGTCAACGCATAGCAATCGCGCGCGCGATCCTTGCGGATCCGAAGCTGCTGATTCTTGATGAAGCCACCTCGAGTCTCGACAGTGAAAGTGAAGCGCTGATTCAGGACGGGCTACGTTCGTTGAGGCGCGGGCGAACAACCTTCGTAATCGCGCACCGCCTTTCAACCATTCGCAGCGCCGACCAGATTCTTGTTTTGGAAGGCGGCGAGATCATTGAGCGCGGCACGCACGAAGATCTTTTGACTGCCGGCGGCCGCTACCGTCAACTCTACGACAAGCAATACAAACTCGAGGGCGATCAATTCATCAACCCGGGCGAAGACTTCACCCCCGACCCGCAGCGCGCCCGTCCGGCATCACGACTTTCAAACTTGTAGCCACAAAAAGGCACAAAAATCATAAATGAATCCGTTCTTTTTTGTGACTTATGTGCCTTTTTATGGCTAATTCTTTTTGCCACCACTCCCGCCGCGGCGGTGTTTAGGAATAGAACCACTTTCATTGTTTGAACCAGGACAAGACTAAGTACGTAATGCCACCCGGAGGACCGCGACGATGCAAACGTTCCTACAGGATCTGAAATATGCGCTGCGCATGCTGAAAAAGAATCCGGCTTTTACCACCGTGGCGATTCTGACGCTCGCCGTCGGCATCGGCGCTAACTCGGCCATCTTCAGCGTAGTCAACTCTGTTCTGTTACGCCCGCTGCCCTTCCGGCAACCAGATCAACTTGTGCGCGTCTACAGCGAGTTTCCCACCATGAAGCTCCAGAAGTTCTGGCTCTCACCGCCCGAACTGCTCGACATCCAGCGCGAAGCTAAATCCTGGGAAGCGATTGGAGCGTGGGCGCCGGGTGGTCAGAATGTCGGGACTGAGAGTGAGCCGCTCCGCGTCACCTCTGCCGCAATTACGCGCAGCCTGATTGATGTCCTGGGAGTGCAACCCGAACGTGGTCGCAACTTCACTGAAGAAGAAGATCGCAATGGTGGACCAAAAGTCGCCATCATCTCGCATGGTCTCTGGCAAAAGGGTTTCGGCGGAGCCAGTGACATCATCGGTAAGCAGATTCAGGTCAACGCGGCAAGCACCACTGTTGTTGGAGTAATGCCCGCAAACTTTGCATTTCCTCCGGGCAGCAACGATCAGGTTGAGCTCCTCGTGCCTTTCCAATTCGATCCCGCGAACCCCGGTAGCCGAGGTTCACACTTTCTTTCAGTGATTGGCAGGTTGAAACCCGGTGTAACTACCGAGCAGGCGTTTAGCGAAATGACGAGCTTAATGGCGGGCTGGAGAAGTGAGGGCCGCTCGCAGCATTTACTCAACCCTCAAGGTCACCCGGTGGTCATGCTTGGTCTTAAGGAAGACGTGGTTGGCTCGGCTCGCAAAGCCGTGTGGCTGCTCATGGCTGCGGTTGGTTTTGTGCTACTCATCGCGTGTGTGAACGTCGCGAACCTTCTGCTGGCTCGCGCGGAATCGCGCCATCGTGAGTTTGCTGTCCGCCTCGCGCTCGGCGCTGGTATAAAACGAATGGTCCGGCAATTCGTCGCCGAGGGTTTCGTACTCGTTTCGATCGCCACAATTCTCGGAGTCGCGCTGGCATTCGGTGGGTTGAAGATCCTCTTAATGTTTGCGCCTGACAGCGTTCCTCGCACGGAAGAAATCGGCGTTGGTCTTCCCGTACTCGCGTTTACTGTGGCGGTTGCAATCGTCGCTGTCTTTCTGTTTGGTCTGGCGCCACTCGCCCAAGTCAGTGAACGTAACCTCGCTAACTGGATTCGCGGGGCCGGGCAACGCGCAATTCGTGGAGGCGGTCAGACGCTTCGCAAGGGACTCGTAATCGCAGAGATTGCCCTCGCAGTGATCCTCGTCATCGGCTCGGGCTTGATGATTCGCGCTTTCTGGAAGTTGCAACAAGTCAACACCGGTTTTGACCCGGCAGGTGTTACCAGCTTCAGCTTGAATCTCCCCAATGTTAAATACAAAGCCCCCGAACGGCAGCAATTTGTAGACGCGCTCGAGCAGAAACTCAGCTCTATTCCCGGTGTGGCCAACGTCTCCGTTGCGAGCGGGATACCTCCCTTACGCCGCATCAATGCTAACGACACCGAGATAGAAGGCTACCAGCAAACACCCGACAGCCCGGCGCAGAATGTCGACTACTGGAATATCGTCGGCAACAACTACTTCAAGACGATGAAGATCCGTTTGCTGGAGGGACGCACGTTTGAACCGCAGGACGACAACCCGAACGCCATGAAAGTCGTGGTGGTCAACCAGGCGCTCGCGAAAAGGTTTTGGACCGGCAGTCCGATTGGACGGCGTGTAAATCCTGGGTTTGCCGATCCCAAAGTGTGGCTGACGATCGTCGGCGTGGTCGAAGACACCAAGAACGCCGGGATGGATAAGCCTGCCGGTCCCGAGCTGTATTTTCAGGTACGACAAGTGAATCAGTTTCTCGGGGCGAACGTGAATTTTGTCGTTCGCGCCGCGAATGATTCCGCGCCCCTGGAAGGCTCGATACGGAATGCCGTGCATGAGCTGGATTCGACTTTGCCGGTTTACAACCTGTGGTCCATGGATGAAGTGGTGTCGAAGTCGGTGGTCCAACCGCGCTTTCTTGCGCTACTGCTCGCGACGTTCTCCGGGATCGCTCTGTTTCTCGCGGCGATTGGTATTTACGGTGTGATGGCTTACTCGGTGGCGCAGCGCACGCAGGAGATAGGAGTGCGAATGGCGCTCGGCGCGCGACCGCTTCACGTATTACGACTCATCTTCCAACAGAGCCTCGGCATGTTGCTCATCGGCACAGTTATCGGACTGGCAGGCGCATTTGCCCTCACGCGGTTGATGCGCACGCTGCTGTTCGAAATAACAGCGACTGATCCGCTGACTTATGTAAGTGTGATTGGCCTACTGACTGTCGTGGCATTGTTGGCGTGCTACATCCCAGCGCGTCGCGCCGCGAAGGTGGATCCATTAATTGCGCTGCGATACGAATAGGCCGCAGCTTTGCTCGTGATGACAGCGTCGCCCCTTATACCTTCCTCAACACCACGCGGTGACAAACTGGCCGCATATTCATTGGACGGGAGAATTCGCGTCTGGGATCTCGAGAGCGCCCGCTCGCGGACCATCGGTGAATGTTCCGGCGAACACCCTCTCATTCCTGACTGACAACACCCTGCGCCTCTGGACCACATAGCATTAGACAGGATTTACAAGATTTTCAGGATTAACATGTCAATCCTGAAAATCTTGTAAATCCTGTCTAACCTTTCGAAGGAATCAAGCGAGATGGGTTGATCGCCAAGGTACCGCGGCCATCTTGGACCAGACGACTGCAAGCTCCTCGAAATCGGCAAGAAGCTTAAGCATAGAGCATAGAGTTGTACTTGCTGAATCAGAGGCAATCAGGATGACCGCAGCTACAGTTCTTCTCATTCCCACCCGCTGCATTCCTACAATGCAGGCTGCAATATTCATCATCGGAGGGTCGCGGACATTTACACGGTCTATGAGCACATGTTTCGGTGGACTCTGTGTTATTCATTTCCCTCTCCTTTATTGAACTCAACGGATTTTAAGTCTTATTTAGACTGTTTTGCGAGGTCCATCCGCGACTCGGCGGGATACCCTCGTTCCAGCCAACCTTGCAGTCCTCCTGCGAGCGGTCGCACGTCCGTGATTCCCTGTCGCTTGAGTGCAAGCGCCACACGGGCGCTCGTCGCTTCGTTTGGTCAAGAGCAGTAAAGAATCAAAGTCTTTCCACGCGGTAGCTCGTTTCCTCGTTCCTCAAGTGTCTCTGCGGGCAGTCGCATCGCGCCAGGGAGCATCCGCGGCTCGGCCTCGTCGTCCAGCGCGTGCCGAAGATCGACGATGACGACGTCTGCACCCGTGTCCAACTCTGCCTTCAACTGTTCGGGAGTGATGCGCGCGACGCGCAACGAACGCAGGAATCTGCGACGTTGCACGTACTTCCACGCGACGTAACCCGCGAGGCCCACGGCGACAAGTACGAATAGCAACCCACCGAAACGGGACGCGTACGCGATAACATCCTCCAGTTGATCGCTGAACAAGTAGCCGAGCAATTCGAACGCACCGATCCAGATCAGGATTCCCAGCCCGTCAAAGAAGACGAAGCGTGAACGCGACAGGCCGTAAATTCCCGCCATCGGCGTGGCGAGTGCGCTTACGCCGGGCACGATTTTGCCAACGACCAGAGTCTTCGCGCCGTAACGCGCAAACGACATCTCGGTACGTCGTACACAGTAGTCAGGCTCAAGTGAAATGCGACAGAAGAACTGAAGTACCCGAACACCGCGCCGGCGGCCAATCTCGAACCAGACAAGATCCGCCAGCATCGCGGCGATACAGGCGACGAAGAGAGCCGCAGTGAAACTCAACTGACCCGAATGTGCGAGCGCGCCCGCTGCGATGATGAAAGGTGTGGAAGGAAGTGGTAGTCCGAGTTGCTGTGCCAGCACGGAAGCGAAAAGCACAACGTAACCGTGCTTGACGAGGAACTGAAGCGTGTCAGCCATTACGCCGCATGATAGAAGTTTTAAAGGCAAATCACCATCAAATCGAAAGATAACTGCTCGTGGCGCACTAGATGAACCGGTGAACAACGGTTTCACAATGTCATCACATGTTCGTGGTAACCAACGGGCGTAGCGAGGGCTTTCTAATGGGGTCTGCTACGTATCAACTAAAAAACAATCAAGGAAGGGAAGAGAGAAAAGGATGAGTAAAGTATCAAGGGCATTCGGTGCGGCGATGCTCTGTCTGGGTCTGCTTCTATCAGTCGGCTTTGTCATGGCGAAGCAGGAACAGACGACGCCAGCCAAGGATCAGCCGAAGAAAGAGAAGACAGCTACGGTCAACGGAACAGTATCTGCGGTGACTGATTCAACGTTGACCATCATTGACAGCCAGAAGGCTGAGCACACGGTTGCGGTTACCAGCGAAACAAAAGTGACTAAGGCTGGAAAGGATGTGGCTCTTGCCGATGTGAAAGCGAACGACGTTGTTACCATCGAAGTCAAGAAGGGTGAAGGTAACACATGGACGGCGCTGAAGATTTCAGTAAACTCTGAATGATCATGTGAAAGCGACGAGATGTGAGGATTCGCATCTCGTCGTTTTCTGTCTATGCCTCACCTTTTTCCGAAACTGCTCAACCAAACGATCACTCAGACGGCTAAGCGTCGGGAGGTTCTACTAAGTGCGCCAACCAACATACCCGCTTCGCTGCATAGTCTGGTCCTCTGCGGTACGAGAAAACAAAAAAGCATATAAACCCCAGAGGCGCAGAGGACGCAGAGGTTACGCAGAGCTACCCACATTACGCCGAAGGCGTTCGCTAATTTCAGCGCAGGGTTCGAGCTTGCGAGAACCCTGGGAAAAGTAATTTTTATATCGGACCAACCCTGAAAGGGTTAGGCGGTTGCCGAACCCTTTCAGGGTTAGAACGCCTTTTTATGATGGTTCCCAGGGTTCTCGCAAGCTCGAACCCCGGGGTGAAATTAGCGAACGCCTTCGGCGTATTCATCGAAATTTTCAACTGATGCAGTACTCCAAATATTGATTGGTTTACACGATCCAAGGCTTCTTGTAGACTAACTTGCCAGATCGATTCCTCAACAGCAGGAGAAATTACCGGATGTACTCCCCCCGCAATGCCCAGATCATTGCTTTACTTTTAATCTCAACATTCTTTTACGGACTAACAGTCAGTGCTCAAACAAAAGCCCCGGCTAAACCTGCCGAAGCCGCGAAGCAAAAGCCTGACTATTCACAGGAAGGCGTAGTCGTCGAACAGTTAAGCACCGCCTACCGCTTTGAGCGCGACGGCACCGGACAGCGCGAACAAACTCTGCGCGTGAAGATCCAGAGTGACGCCGGCGTCGAACGCTTCGGACAACTGGTCTTCGACTACAGCTCCGCCAATGAAAAGCTCGACATGGACTACGTGCGCGTGCGCAAAGCCGATGGCGCTGTCGTGAACGCCGCTGTTTCCGATATCCAGGATCTAACCGCGCCCATTGCTCGCGAAGCTCCAGTCTATACCGACCTCAGACAGAAGCATGTCACTGTCCCCGGTCTACGCCCCGGTGACGTGCTCGAATATCACATGGTCTGGAACATCTCCACGCCACTGGCCCAGAACCAATTCTGGCTCGAGCATTACTTTGTGACGAAGCGCCTCATCGTGCTCGACGATCAGTTGACGGTGAACATACCGGCCGCGAGTAAGGTGAAGCTAAAAACTGAACCTGGTTTTGATCCGACTATCAAAGAAGAGAGCGATCGGCGTATCTATCTCTGGAAACACTCAAACCTGAAACCAGACAGCGAAGAAGACGAGAAAGAAAAGGAAGCAACCGAAGAAGACTCGCAAAGCGAAGAGGCTGAAGAATTCCATCCGCATGTGCAGTTAACTACTTTTCAGAGTTGGGAAGAAGTGGGCCAATGGTATGCGAACCTGCAAAAGGATCGCGTGGTTCCTGACGATAAAATCAAAGTTAAAGCAGAGGAAGTAATACGCGGACTACAGAGCGAGCAGGATAAAGTCCGCGCGCTCTATGAATACGTTGCGAAGAATTTCCGCTACGTGAGTCTTTCGCTGGGCCAGGGTCGATACCAGCCACATCCGGCCGCAGACATCATGATCAATCAGTATGGCGACTGCAAAGACAAACACACGTTGCTGGCCGCGATGCTCGCCTCAGCTGGTCTGCGTGCGTATCCAGTGTTGATGAACTCTTCACGGAAGCTTGACGCCGACATGCCTTCACCGGGCCAATTCGATCACGTCATCACCGCCATCCCTTTGGGCAACGAAACGCTTTGGGCCGACACGACTGCGGAAGTGGCGCCGGCAGGATTGTTGGCGCCTCCTTTACGCAACAAGAAAGCCTTGATGATTCCCACGGCTGGTCCAGCGCACCTGGAAACTACGCCCGCTGCGCCTCCGTTTTTGTCGAGCGAGCTCGTCACTATCGAGGGCGCGGTTGACGATCTCGGCAAGATCACTGCGCATACTCACATGGTCCTGCGTGGCGACTCGGAGCTCTACATGCGCATCATGTTTCGCCGCACACCGAGGAGCAACTGGAAGGACCTCGGCCGTGTGTTAAGCATCGTGGGCGGTCTTAGTGGTGAAGTTACCGATATCAAAACAACTGATCTCACTGATCTCTCGAAGCCGTTTGAAATTGAGTTCAACGTTTCGCAAAGTGATTTTCTCGACTGGTCGAGCAAGAAGTTCAAGGTCGAGCTTCCATTTCCGCCGTTGAGAATGCCGGCCCTAGCCGGCCGCAAAGCCAGCAGCACGAAACCGATCGAGCTCGGTATACCAATCGACATCTCCTATCGTTTGAAAATCACGTTGCCGAGCAAGTACCAGGCGCGATTGCCTGTGCCTTTGAAAGTGACGCGCGACTATGGTGAGTATGTCGCCGAATACAAACTCGACGGACAAACGCTCACGGGTGCGAGATCGCTTCATCTGCGACAAGCCGAGCTGCCGGCTGAACGTTTGCAGGACTATCGCGCGTTCGCGGCGGCCACCAAGTCTGACGCGGCGCAGACACTGTCTCTAGAGACAGACGTTGCCGGCGCTCCGGCAATTCCCGGTTCAGTTAAAACCGAAGATCTTTTCCAGGCAGCGGAAGCAGCAGCGAAAAACGGAAACTATGCGACTGCCGAACAACTGCTCAAACGCATCGTTGAAAAGGAGCCGAAACATAAAACCGTCAGACGCCAGTTGGGTTTTGCGCTCGTCCAACAACGCAAGTATCCCGAAGCTATCGAGGTCTTGAAGGAACAGATCAAGATCGATCCGTTTGAAGACTATGCATACGGTCAGCTCGGTCGCGTCTATTGGCGCCAACAAGACTACACGCACGCCGAGGAAGCCTTCCGTAAACAGATTGAAGTAAGTCCGTTGGACCAGTACTCATTCGCCAGTCTTGGAGAGATGTTGGTCGAGGCGCGAAAGTACAAGGAGGCGATTCCGGAGCTAGAGCGAGCCATCTCGCTGAATCAGGAAGCGGAGATGCTTCACGTGAACCTGGGCCGCGCTTATCTGAATCTGGGAGAAACTCAGAAGGCGATCGCGGCTTTTGAAGAAGCACTTAAGCTGGATCGTAGTCCGTTAACTTTGAACAACGTCGCCTACTTCCTTTCCCAGAAAGGCGCGCAGCTTGATAAGGCGCAGCAGTATGCAGAATCGGCAGTAACGTCAATTGCGAACGACTTGCGCAACGTGGAGACAACTAATCTTACGATCGATGATCTCGACGATGTCTCTTCACTAACTGCTTACTGGGACACGCTCGGTTGGGTCTATTTTCAAAAAGGAGATTTGGACACAGCCGAGAAATACATCAAGGCTGCATGGATCATTCAACATAACGGTGACCAGGGCTATCACATGGGAATGATTGCGGAGAAGCGGGGCAAGAAAGACGAGGCGATTCGTCTGTACGCACAAGGCGCCGCGGCGCTTGAGTCTGCGCAGGAAGCTCGCGAGGGTTTGTCGAGACTGGCGCCGGCCGATTCAGTTCAGAAATTTTTGGATGTCGCCAAGACTGAGTTGCGCGATTCCAACGTTGTGAGTTTGGGGCAGCTTATGCCGGCTCTCAAGGCTCCTGCTGAGGCGGAGTTTTATGTTGTGTTCGCGCCTGATTCGACGCGGGCGGCGCAAGTGGTCGACGTTAAATTCATCAAAGGTGTGGAGAGTCTCAAACCGCTCGCGGCGCAACTGAAGACGATCAAATCTCAACTAGTCTTTCCAGACAACTCACCGACGAAGATCGTTCGTCGCGGAGCTTTGCTGTGCCTGCCAAAACCCGGCGGCTGCAGCTTCACAATGGTCGGTCCTGATCTGATAACGTCGATTGATTAAGCAGAACGGGT
>Ga0105249_10003379_pt1 | contig 13820 bp, 7 predicted proteins | sample KBSS44metaG_FD_81522 | JGI IMG/M metagenome (GOLD analysis project Ga0105249, IMG submission 81522) | Switchgrass rhizosphere microbial communities from Kellogg Biological Station, Michigan, USA - KBS S4-4 metaG | ecosystem: Host-associated > Plants > Roots > Rhizosphere > Soil | place... | reverse complement strand
TTGCCGTAATAAGCAGCTGTTCTGTTCCATACGGGATGGCTTTCGCTGTACAGGTCAAGCAGGATCATGTGATCGTCTGGTATGGCATTTAGCAGTGCTTTTATTTGTGTTGGTTTCCAGTAATCCGCCTGGTAATGAAACATCCATCCCTGCATTACCCATATAGCTCCTGGATCTGCCGAAGCCATAGATGCAAATACCTTCCTGCTGATATCAGTAAGATAAGCAGAGTCATTGGAGGGTGGCAGGTTTTCATTGAATGTATCTGCAGAATACAGGTGGTCGGTTCCATATTCTTTTGTCTGTGTTTCTATAAAAATTTTACCAACGGTTTCAAACAGTGTGTCTGCGGGATCCAGAATGTACACATCATCAAAGCCTGCGCCCCAGTTTGTTTTTCTAACCTTTGCATTGGGAAATTTTTCTTTAAACGATGCCGGCACGTGTCCTGTGAAGGCCGGTAATACCGGTGTCATACCAAACGATCTTTCGGCAACAAGTATTTTTTTTTGAAGGTCTTTGTGCGTCTCCATCCAGTGTTGTGGTAAGGGGCCGCCCCAGGCATCTATATTACCCATCCAGAACCAGGAAAAATAAGCAGGCCCGCTGAAAAATTTATCCAGCGCTGCATTGGTAAAACCCATGGTCTTATATACCTGCTGCCAGATGGCTTCTTCACCCGTAATGGCCAATGGCATATTGATACCGTTTAATGCCATCCAGTCAATTTCTTTTTGCCAGCGGTCCCAGTTCCACCAGCTCATAGAATAATTAAACGTGCAATAATTGAGATAATAACGATACTTATACGGTGTTGCCTGATGAATTTTTGCAGGCACCACCGGCAACACAGCCGGCATGTTCATGTTTACCCCGTTCCAGGTAATAATACAATGACAGTAATTTTTTAAATAGTAATTCAGTGCTGCTGCAACACTTAAACCGTTATTGCCCCGGAGTATAATTTTCCCTTTTTTACTTTCCAGTTCAAAAACATCTTTTCCCTGTTGCAGTTTAATTTCCTGTACTTCAAAGGAAGCCGCATGATGTTGTACGATGCGTTGTATAAATGCAGCAACTGCCGCTTTGTTAACCTGTGCAAAAACAGTATTACAAAACAGGATTAAGCTGGTGGCAATTACGGTATTTGTTAGTTTCATAGCTGCAATTTTAAAAAAGAAACCTGTAAGGAAAAATACCCTACAGGTTTCGTATATCAAAACAAACGCCCTGATATTGCTTTCATCAGCAATTAATAATTTGAGTTTTGTTTAATTACACCCTTGCTTTCATCAATAATCTGCTGTGGCAGGGGCATATAATAATCTTTGGGTCGTACAAATGTCCTGGCCGGAATGATTACGGCTCCATTATAGGGTGGCAAAGGCGAGGCAGCTTTTGGCTTGCTTACAATGGTGTCCAGGTTGATGATCTTATCTTTATCCCAGCGAAGCAAATCCTGCCAGCGGATATTTTCTCCCGCCAGTTCTACCCTTCTCTCATGAATTAACTGGCTCATACCTGCATTTGATACAGGCAGTAATCCTGCCCGTGCACGCACGGCATTTATTTCCGCATCTCCTTTGCCAACGCCATTTTTCCTGATTTTTGCTTCGGCCACCAGCAGGTAAACATCAGCTGCGCGAAGCAATGGTTGTTTCAGATCATAGTTTACGCCACCATCGCCATTTTGCATAAATGTGCTGTATTTGCGGATGGCATAACCGGTAGGCGACATACTGGGTAAAAAACGCCCGGTAGATTGTCCTTCCAATCCGGAAAACATCTGGTAAGCATCGGCCGACCCGATGGTATTCATATTTGTCTGGTAGGGTATTGTATCTCCCACAGCAATCAACGTGGCCCGCTTGCGTATGGTGTCGGCAGTTTCATATTCGTTTGCAAAGTTTTGTGTGGGGTTGTGAAAGCCCCAGCCCTGCCATGCACGGGGCGTGAAATAGGTGCTGATAGCAGACGCCGGCACATTTGGTATTTCCTGGTTCTTGTTCCATACTGCGAAGAGAATTTCAGAATTGCTTTCCTGGTTGCCGACAGTAAAATTATCGGTGTAGTGCGGGGCAAGCGCGTAGTTCGCATTGGTAATCACACTGCTTCCGTATTGAATAGCCAGGTCAAATTTATCTTCAAACATATACAGTTTGCAAAGCATTCCCCAGGCAGCACCCTTGCTTACACGTCCCCTGTCGGCATCGCCATAGGTTTCGGGCAGCATGCTGGCGGCTTTCAGCAAATCAGATTCAACCAATGCGCGTACAGAATCTACTGATGATTTGGGAATATTATAATTTCCATTCAACACATTGCTTTCCTGTATCAGGGGCACTTCGCCATAAATCTGGCTGAGTACAAAATAGGCATGTGCGCGCAAAAAATAAGCTTCACCCAATGAGCGCTTCCTGATTGCTTCATCTATCACGGGAACTTTCGGAATATAAATAATGGCATTGTTTGCTCTTCCGATTTGTTCATAGGCAAAGGGCCATGTAATGTATATCAGTTGAAGTGTGGGGTCAATATTAAACCGTTCAACCGCCTTAAAATCAGGATGGTCGCCACCCACAGAAATATCATCGCTCTGGTCATCGTACGCATAGAGGTCGTGCCCCACCCAGTCTTCTGTGAACAGGATATTGTAAATGCCGTTGATACCTGCAATTACATCGTTTTGGTTGCGCCAGTAATTAGCAGTTGTATAAGAGCCTGTTGGACTTTGCTCCAAAGGTTTTTTAATGCAGCTTAGTACAGTAATGGTAATGACTGCTCCAATAAAAAAAAGTATATAATAATTTCTTGTTTTCATGTTTGTTTTTTTTGGCTGGTGTTAGGTTAGCGCTGTTAAAACGGATGCAGATTGTTTAAAAACTTCTCCACCCCAAAGCAAACGCTGATTTTTCCGCAATGACGACAACGGCGTTTTATTCTTAACATAACACTAGAAATTAATGGTTGCGCCGATTGTCAAATTTCTGTTTTGCGGGTATTGTGCAACATCCACACCTCTCTGCAGGTTGCCATTTGTATAACCCAGTTCAGGCGTGTAGCCTTTATATCCTGTAATAAAAAACAAATTATAGGAACTCACATAAATACGGATCTCAGGCAGGTGCAAATTGTAAATAGTTTTTCTGGATAGTGTGTAGCCAAGTGATACACTTTTCAGGGAAACATAAGAGCCATTTTGCACCCACAAATCAGATGAACGGTAGTTGGCGTTCAGGTTGTCGATAGACAAACGCGGCACGCTGTTGCTTGTTCCCTGTCCATGCCACCTGTTCAATTGCTCCGCATACCAGTTGAAAACCTGTGTGCCATCAAGACCTGCAAGGCGGTCTGCATTGTATAATTTAAATCCTGCAGCACCTGAAACATTAAACCTGAAATCGAACCCTTTATATTCAACAGAACCGTGAAACCCGAACACAAATTTTGGATTGGGGTCGCCAAGATAAGTGCGGTCTTTATCATCAATCACGCCATCGCTTTTGCCGGCAGGCCCGCTGATGTCAAGAAAGCGTACATCGCCTGGTTTAATATTGCCCTTGTTGGGATCGCTTGCTATGTTGGGATCATTATCGATTTCAGTTTGCGACTGGTACAAACCTGCTGTTTTGAAACCAAAAAATGATGCAATGGGCTGGCCTTCATAGGTGCGTGAAATATCTGTATTCTCCCGGCCATAGGGAGTGGAAGCCAGGTAGGTCTTATCGCCATACAGCTTTGTTACTTTGTTTCGCATGAATGCGCCATTTGCGCCGATTGAATAATTGATTTTACCAATGCTGTTTTCATAGTTCAAATCAATTTCAATACCATGGTTGTTCAGTTTGCCAATGTTTTGGTCTGGTAAAGTAATATTGCCCGGATCATCGGGAAGGTTTCGCTGGGCGCCAAAAGTTTCAACCAGTTGGTAAGGCACCAGCATGTCAGAAGTGTTCTTGTTATAGTAGGTAAAAATAGCGTTCAGGTGATTCTTGAACAAACCCAGTTCAAGACTGATATTTGTCATTACAGCCCTTTCCCAGGTAATATTTGGATTGGCAAGACTTACTACATAAGCCCCGTTTTGGTTAACAGTACCTGTACCAAGATTGTAAGAATATCCGCCGCCGCCTGTTCCACCGCCCGCGCCGTAACCAATAATGCCCAGGTATTGAAAATCTCCCACATTCTGGTTACCGAGCTGCCCCCAGCCACCGGTAATTTTTAGAATGTTGATCGCTTTTACATTATCCTTAAAAAACTTTTCATCGGAAACGCGCCAACCGGCGGAAAATGCAGGGAAATAACCCCAGCGTTTACCGGGGGCAAATTTGCTGGATCCGTCTGCACGCATGGTTGCAGTTAACAAATATTTGCCACTGAAAGCATAATTGGCCCGCACGAAATAAGATTGCAGACCTGAATTGGCGTAGTTGGCGCCATAGTTTCCTACAGAAGAACTGTTGCCGAGGTTAAGCACACGCTGATCGAAACTGGTATCTGCAAAACCATTTCTTGAGGCACCAAAAAAATTGCCGTCGTATTTCTGTGCAGAATAGCCCGCAGTAACGGTTACATCGTGTTCAGCAAATTTTTTATTGTAGTTGATATAATATTCTTCCAGAAATGATTTGCTTTTGTAAAAAGACTGGTTCAGTGATGCAACAGAGGGGCCGCGGGTCTGGTTAGGCATTGCATTATCAAATTCATAAGAATCGTTGATGCTATGGTCAAATCCATAATTGGCGCGAAGCTTTAAACCTTTGATGATTTCAAGTTCTGCATAGGCGTTTGCAAGAATCCTGTCTGTTTTATAATATTTCTGTATTTCATTGGCAGTAGCAACCGGGTTATTAATATCCCCCAACTGGTTATCTGCCTGCGAAGTACCCCAGCTGCCGTCGGGGTTAACAACAGGAATGGCTGGATTGAAGCGGAGATCGCTCCATACCAAACCCGCCTGTGTAGATTTTGTATCGGGTGAAGCGCTGTTTGTATTTGAATAAGCAATGTTCTCTCCTATGCGTAAACGGCTGCCAATCTTGTGCTCTGAGTTAATGCGGAAGCAATATCTCCTGAAAAATGAATTGGTAATGATTCCCTTTTCATCATAGTAATTGCCTGAGAGATAATAGGCAGAGTTCGCGCTGCCGCCATGCAGGGCTACATCTGCATTTTGTGCGTGACCGGTATTGCCCATTAAAGCTTTCTGCCAGTCCGTACGCTGGGTGGCATAATACGGATCGCTCCATACAGTAGGTATGCCAAGTCCGTCATTGGTATATGCTTCCTGCTTCAGTTTCACCAGGTCAGGTGCAGTAAGCATTTTCAGGTATTTCATAGAGCTGTTGGAGCCGGTATAAAGGTTTACAGTTGCTTTAAGCGGTTCATTGAAACTCCCTTTTTTGGTAGTGAAAAGCACTACGCCGTTTGCAGCACGCGAGCCATAGATAGCAGATGCAGAAGCGTCCTTTAATATTTCAATGGACGCGATATCATTTGAATTGAAATCATTCAGACCACCCAGCGGCACACCGTCTACCACAATCAGCGGATCGGAATTATTAATGGTTCCGGTGCCTCTTATCCGGATGGTGTATGCAGCGCCCGGAGCACCGTCATCACGAACGATATCAACGCCGGAAGCCCTGCCCTGCAATGCCTGCGCGGCATTGCTTACAGGAAGGTTTTTAATATCATCGCCTTTTACGCGGCTAATGGTTCCTGTTATATCCCTTTTTTTCTGGGTGCCGTACCCTACCACCACCACATCGGTAAGACCTGTACTCACAATCTGCAGCGTAATACTTATATCTGCGGGCGGCTCGCTGCCAATTTTGATGGTTTTTTGTACTGTTCCGTAACCAACAAAAGAAATTTCCATTTCATAAGTGCCCTCAGGAATGGTCAATTCAAATTTTCCCTCACTATTGGTGGTAGTTCCTGTACTTATTTTTTTGATGGATACCGCGGCACCTTCTATCGGTTTATTGTTCCCGTCCCTGACGATTCCCCTGACCCGCTGGGGCGGAACGGCAGGAATATCTGCCACTTCAGCAATTCTTTTTTCCTTTTTTTGCTCTTTTTCTTTTACAATAATTGTCTTGTCGCGGATAACATAGGTTAATGGCTGATTGCTGAAACAAATCACCAGCACATTCTCTACCGTTGCATCCTGCACATCAATATCAATTTTCTTTGCCTTTGCCAGCATATGGCTGTTGATAATAAAATTATAGCCACCCTGCTTTTGCAGTACCTCAAACATTTCCTCCAGTGAAGCGTTCTTTTTTGAAATGGTAATTGTTTGCGAGAACCCGGCTGCGGAAACATGCAGGGCGGCGGATAATAAAAAAATAGCAGTTAGTTTCATAACCAGTAACATTTTGGCTGTAATAAACCTGTTTAATGGTTTGGCTTTGCCATGTACAAGCAGTTTCATACTTTTGTCAAGTTTGGTTTAACAATTCAGTGTAATGTTTCAAGTGTTGCCCTGTTTTTGAAAATCAGGCCAGAAAACCGGGAGCACCCCCATGCTCCCGATTTTTTTTGCCTGTTTAGGTCTGTTTATTTTATATAGTCTTTGGTTTTATTGTTATAAAATATGGTGAATGCCCTGCTGTTGGTGAAAACCTGCCTACCGGACAGGCAGGCACCAACAGCGGCTAAACTCGTCTCTCATCTTGCTGTTTCCGCCGTTGCCGGTGTTTTCACCGGCAACTTTTCGTACTATGCGAAATCCAATAAATTATGTTAGACAGTTTCTTCAATGGTTTTATGGCAATACAATAATCTTCCCGTTGTGGCCGTCATTGTGATCTTCTACAACCTGAAAATGCACCGTACCGGTAAGCTCAAGCGTTTGCAATAAGGCAGAGATGTTTTTGGTGCGCGGTACAATGCCTGTAAAGTCCAGTCCATCGTTATCGGTTCTGTATTCCACTTCCACATTATACCATCTTTCTGCCTGCCGCATCAGGTCGCGGATATTTGTTTCCCTGAAATGAAAAAAACCATTTTTCCAGCCAACCGATGTTTCAGTATTGGCACCTGTTACAAGTATCTCCGGTGTTTTATTGTCTGCAATTGCTTCCTGACCGGGCAAAAGAATTTTGGTAATTCCGTGCCTGGTTACCTTCACTTTTCCCTCCAGTAAGGTAGTCTCAATATGTTGCTCATTGGCATAGGCCATAATGTTGAAATGTGTTCCCAACACTTCCACATCCTGGTCATTTGCTTTTACATGAAAGGGTATTCTTTTACCGGTATGTTTTGAAACGGCATGGGCTGCTTCAAAATACGCTTCCCCTTTTAGCTCCACTGTCCTTTCTTTATTGCCGAATATGGCGGGGAAATGCAAGGAAGAAGCCGCGTTCAGCCATACTTTGCTTCCATCCGATAATAGTATTTCATATTTACCGCCGGCCGGTGTGGTAATAGTATTATACAATACTTTACCGTTATTTTCATTGCCTGTTTTGTATGCCAGTAATCCCCTGCCCAGCTTTGTTATTACAGCATTTCCCTGTTGTATTGTAACACCATTCTGCAGGCTGTCAAGATTAATGGCTGTTCCGTTGGCCAGCTTCAACAACGCTTTATCAGTACCGGGTGGAATATCAAGCCAGGGGTGGCTGGGTTGGGCAACAGCAGAAACAGGAGCGTTTCCTTTTTTATCACGGCTGAAATAATGAAAAACAATACCGGCGCCGGCTATAAAAATGATGAATGACGCGGCCATTTTTAAGAATGAATCTGAAAAAAGCTGTTTCTTTTTGCGCCGGGCGGTAGCAGACATTATAGCGGGCCATAGCTGGTCCAGGCGCTTGCCGGGAACAGTTACATTCTTTTCAGGCATATGCCGCTCGTCAAAAATCAGGTCCTTCAGTGCGCCGTCAGATTCCGCGGATTTCAGTAACGCCAGCATTTCTTCCACTTCTTCTGCGGAAGCCTTATTATCAGCATATTGCATCAATAAGTGCCGGATCCTTTCTTTGCTCATAGTAAAAATATAAAATCAGGGATATACACAATCAGGGGTGCCCCGATCTATAGAGTCGGGCCGGGAAAAAAAGGATGACGTAAATAAAAAAAATCAGGAAAATAATTTCAACAGCAAAAATGCAAGCAGCAGGCTGTTCTCTTTAATGTAAAGCCGGATGGATTTTACGGCATTTAACAGGTGGCTTTTTATAGTGTGTGGCGAAACTTTCATGGTTTCAGCAATCTGCTGATTGCTTCTGCCTTCCAGCCGGCTTAGTTTGTAAATCTTTTTTTTATGCTGTGGAAGTTGCTCAACGGCGTTGTAGATTATCTTTTCAGTTTCGTTTGCACGAAGGGTTTCTTCGGTTTCGTCGGAAAAGTCCTTTTTATTGCAGAGGTATGCTTCCAGTATCCGGCTTTTATTGGTTTCCTTTTTTAAATACCTGCCCACCTTATTGTAAATAGCAGTATACACATAAGCCTGCGGATCTTTTACGAGGGGAAGTTTTGAACGGCTTACCCAGATGCTGATGAATACATCCTGCGTAATTTCTTCAGCGGCAAAATCAGATTTTGTCCATTTAAAAGCGATTGAATATACCTGGTTTTTATAGTGATCAAACAATGTCCTGAAGGCGGTTTCGTCCTCCCGGGCAATGGCTTCAAAAAGTGCTGTACAAATACTATTTGATAACAAAACAGACATAGCAGTTTAAACTTAAAAGCCACCGCCCCAATGGTGGTAACCGGGGCCGTTACTTTCTTTTCATTTCCTTACCTGTTCAAATACCCTGAGCGGGCCGTTGTTTACCGCAGCAACAATAAACAAACGGTTTTTACCTTTCAATGAGATGAGGTTACGTGTATCACCCGGTAAATATAAATTTGTTTCTGCATAATCCAATGAACTGAACCCGCATTTGCCATTCCCTTTCAATACCAACCCTGCGCCGGCGTCCAATGGCCCTATCTGCACGCGGAAAGGATAAAAATTCCCGGCAATGATAATATCTTTTTTACCATCGCCGTCAATATCGGCCGGAATAATTCCGTTAACAGCGCTTATCTGTGCAGGCTGAGGCAGGGGTATCACCGTAAATTTTTTAGCGCCGTCATTGCGGAGCACAACAGATTGCAGCATTTTTATTTTAACTGTGTGGGACGCAGCTAACTGTGCTTCACTAAACATGTCCTTTAACCCGGCATCTGCAAAATCCTTATAATGCAGAAACTTTTTTTGCAGCGAAGGTACCTGGTCTGCTATTTCATCTTTTGAGTAAAAAGGATAGCTTTTGCTGCCGTTATAATAGCATAAAATTGGATCAATAGTGCCATTACCATAAAAATCGCCGTAGGTAATACTAAGGGGCGCCGCTGCCGATGCCTTGAATTGTGTGTTAAGGCCCAGGTTACCAATGACGAGATCCGTGTCGCCATCATTATCCATATCCTCTGCAAGTATACGGCACCACCAACCGTTTGTTTCCGACAGCCCATATTCTTTGGTGGCATCCTTTAGTATACCGGCGTGGTTTTCAAAAATAGTAACTGGCATAAATTCTCCCACCACTACCAAATCTTGCCATCCATCTTTGTTCAGGTCCATCCATACTGCGTCGGTAACCATTCCTGGTTTTTTAAGCACTGTATCGGTTTGTTGCATGTCTTTTTCAAAAAGGATATGTCCGGGTGTACTTCTATTTTTTAAAATAAAATTCTCCGGTGCTTCCGGGTAAAAGCCAGGATTTAATTTTCCACCTACAAACAAATCTGTTAAACCATCTCTGTTTATATCGGCAGCACGCACACAACTGCCACTCAGGGTTTCCGCGGGCAGGGCATTATCCAGTTTTTTGTAATTTCCCTTCCCATCATTTTCAAAAAACCGATCCTGGTAATTGGGGTTGTTGATGTTAAAATCGGCACCGCCACTTACCACGTAAAGATCTGCATCTCCGTCATTGTCTGCATCAAAGAACAAAGCGTCTGCAACGGTTACATGCTGTCCCTCATTCCATGGCTGGCTGGCACTCTGCACAAACCGGCCATCCTGGGTTTGAAGATAAAGCACACTGTTCTCTGCTGATGATGCGCCAATAAACAGGTCCTCCAACCCATCTCCGTTTACATCGGCTTTGGCAATAACAGGCCCAATCCTGGACACCTGGTAAGGCAGCAGCGGCGATATTTTAAAATCTACAAAAGCGGCCGGATGGTGCGTATAGTCAATACCGGTATGTTGCGTTATCTCCCTGAATGCAATTTGCTGCTGTTCATTTTTTTCAGGGAGGACGCTGTCACCTGCTTTTTTCTCCTCTATCAGCAGCAGGGTGTCTGCCTTAATATTTTTTAAAACAGCAGTTTTTCCTCCGGACCATATTACTTTAAGCGTACTAATGAGGCTGTCTTTTCCCAGGCCGATATGCATGACCGGGTCAACCGACGATTGGAACCCCCTGCTGGTATATTCTTCCTGTAACTGGTTGGTATGGGCGGTGGTTACAAATACTTTTGCCCCTATACCAAAACTGTTTTTATCGTTTCCTCTCAACCTTATTTTTATAAAATGGGCATGCGTGGTTTCGGTTGTATTATTTTTATAAATACCGGGCGCTGCATCCAGGCGATTAATGATTAGATCCAGGTCGCCGTCATTATCAAGATCGGCATAGGCGCTTCCATTGCTTACCCCATTTGCAGTAAAACCCCATTCTTTTGTAAGGTTGGAGAAGGTAAGATCATGATTGTTCCTGAAAAGGTAATTATTCAATTTGGTAGAGGGCATCTGCTGGATGAGCTTCCACATCTCTTCTTTGTTTCCTTCGGGTGTTATATAATTTGCCGAGTATCCCGAAGTGTATTTTACAAAATCAAGATTGGTAATATCTTTAAATATACCGTTCGAAATAAAAAGGTCTTTCCAACCATCGTTATCAAAATCTGCGAACAAAGGGGCCCAGCTCCAGTCGGTATTTGACACGCCTGCCAGTTGACCTGCTTCACTGAATAAAGGTATACCGCTGCTGTCGTTGCCATTGTTCAATTGCAGCGTATTGCGCATTTGCTGTTTGTGAAAACCTGCATTGGTGCGCATGGTATATTTATCATAGGCATCCGCACCTTTCAGTAATTTCTGGCGATGGTTATCTTCCGGCAACATGTCCAGTACCATCACATCGGGCCGGTTGTCGTTGTTGAAATCCGCAATATCACTGCCCATGGCAAACTCTGAAATATGACCAGTAGCTTTTGTAAGCACTTCACGAAAACTACCATCGTGATTGTTCAGGTACAAAAAATCCCTTTCATCATAGTCATTGGTCACATAGATATCGGCCCATCCATCGTTATTGATATCACTTATGGAAACGCTGAGGCCAAAATTCAAACCACTTCCATCAATATGTGCCTGCTCACTGATATCGGTAAAATGGCCATTGTCATTCCTGTACAGGCGGTTACCAAATTTCGGATGCCTGGTGGCACGCAATTTATCTGAATTATAAAAGGGGTTAAAAAACATATCGGCATGGTTTACCATAAGCATGTCCAGGTCGCCATCATTGTCCATATCAAAAAAAGATACAGTGGTGGTATAGGTACCCGGCGCATCCAGTCCGTATTGTTTTGCTGATTCGGTAAAGGAAGGAAGGCCGTTATGCATGCCGTTATTGATAAACAGTTCATTGGCCCTTTCTGCATCGGTACCCGGGCCGGAATAACAGACATATATGTCCAGCAAACCGTCTCCGTTTATATCGGCCATTACCGCACCGGTTTTCCATTTAGCACGATCTTTAATACCAGATTGTGCCGTAATATCTTCAAATACAAAATTCCCTTTATTGAGATACAATTTATTGGGCACCATATTGCCGGTTAAGAATATATCCGGAAGCCCGTCATTGTTAACATCACCGGTAGCTACGCCGCCCCCATTGTATAAATATTCATAGGTAAGGATATTATAATTTTCATCTTCTTTTATATCGTTACTGAAATGAATATTGCTAAGTGAGGATGGTATTTCTGTAAACAGTGGCGGGGGCCCTGCCTGGTGAAGGCAGGAAGAGAGAAATACAATCGACAGCAATGTAAAAAAGGAGTACCTGCCTGGTTTCATAAGTAATTGTTATAAAGCTATACGGCCCGTTTTACTGTGAAAGGTATTAAATAAAATATTTTTATATCAATAAGTTTCACTTTGCCATTACTTATTGCCCCTTCCCTCAATCAATCCTGCATTTCCTGTCATTTAAAAGACGGACTGGTAAATAAAGCTTGCGGGGGGATGAATAGGCGACCTTTATGCGAGTGGAAATCCCTCTGTTCTGACTTGTTATCAGTAAAGGGCCAGGTATTAATCTCCGGTTTGTAAGCCATGGGTATATTTCATACCGGATATATTGCTCCATTGAACCAGGAACTGAAATTCACGGGGCAATCACGTTCTTTTTCAACATATCAGCGATGATATTTTTTGCATATCGTTCAGCTATTTCCGGCGTTGGATTCCTGCTAAAAGCTGTTGACTGGCCAGACCATAACAGTGTACCTGTTTTTATATTGTATAAATTACTTTCCAATAATACTTTTACATCCGTTGCCAGATAACCGGCGTTTGGCACCCATCCATAGGTGTTATAATACCTGTAAAATCCGAGGTAAACATTTTCCGGGTAATAATATTCCCCGGCAGCGCGTACCCAGCGTTTATCCTCTTCCACACTTATTACCCGCACCGTTAACACTCCGTCAAATCCTTTATTCAATAGTTCACTGCTGATTTTTGCTGAATCAAATGCTTTTGAAAAATCAGGGGAAAAAAAATCAAGCCCGGCCTCCGCATTAAACCCATTTTTTTGCAACCCGGATTTAATTTTATCTTCTCCAAGCTTTCTTTTCTCCAGGCTTTTACCAATAGACAATACCAGTATTTTTTCAAATCTTGCCGTTGGCACATGGACATCATGCCAGGATGCCGTAAGGTTTACGGCAGGCGTACAGGAAACAAGCATTGTTATTAATGCAATTAAAATAAGCAGGGGTTTGCCGGTTAACAATTGTCTTCTTTTTTCCATAAAAATATTTACTTCTTTAGTGTCAACAGCATTTCAATTGTGTGAAACGAATCCGGGAAGTCGGAAAACTGTCAGATTTTATACCCGTATTATTTAAGTTTACTGTAGTTGAACTGCTGGTATTATTATGCACTAACCCACCCGCCATCTACCGGCATTGCGATGCCTGTAACAAAAGAAGCGGCATCTGAGCATAACCATACAACGGCTTCTGCTACTTCTGCAGGATCACCAAACCTCCCTACCGGCTCCATATCTGCAAATTGCTTTTCAACAGTTTTATCTTTTCCCGTTATCCTGTCAACCATCGCCGTTCTTATTACGCCCGGACATACTGCATTAATGCGCACACCCAGCTTTGCGTTTTCCAGCGCAGCAGTTTTGGTAAGCCCCACCACTGCATGCTTGCTGGCAACATAAGCCGGAAGACCGGGAAACCCAATAAGACCTGCAACAGAAGCGCAATTTACAATAGCGCCTTTGCCCTGTTTAAGCATGTGCGGCAGTTCGTGTTTCATACACAACCATATTCCGGTAAGGTTTACAGCAAGTGTTTTTTCCCAGTTAGCCTGCGTACACTCCTGTGTAATGGCTGAAACGCCTTCAATACCGGCATTGTTAAAAGCAAAGTCCAGCCTGCCATACGCTGAAAATGTCTTATCGATCATGTTTGTTATATCTGCCGGATTTGCAACATCGCATTGAATAAATACCGCTTCACCGCCCACTGCCTGCACTTCCTTTATGGTGGCCTGT
>Ga0105249_10003377_pt1 | contig 13822 bp, 10 predicted proteins | sample KBSS44metaG_FD_81522 | JGI IMG/M metagenome (GOLD analysis project Ga0105249, IMG submission 81522) | Switchgrass rhizosphere microbial communities from Kellogg Biological Station, Michigan, USA - KBS S4-4 metaG | ecosystem: Host-associated > Plants > Roots > Rhizosphere > Soil | place... | reverse complement strand
TTTAAGGGCCCGTCCAGTGAGGCGGACAAGGAGGTCCAGGGCTTGGCCGAAGCTGCGCGGGGTGCTGCGGCACCCATTCTCATGGCGGCGGATGTTACTCGTGTCATCGATCGAATGGCACACCAGATCCTCGAAAAGACCCACGGCGGCGCCGACGTTGCGCTGATTGGGATACCGACTCGGGGGGTGCCGCTCGCGGCACGATTGGCTGACAGGATTGGCGTTTTCGAGAACGTCGAGCTTCCGGTCGGCCGACTGGACATCACGCTGTATCGCGACGATCTCCGGCTGCGGGGCATTCGCCCGCTCGCCGAGACCGTGGAGCCGGACGGTGGCGTCACAGACCGGCTGATCATTCTCGTCGACGACGTTCTATTCTCTGGTCGGACCGTCCGCGCGGCGCTGGACGCCCTGCGCGATCTCGGCCGCCCGCGTGCGGTCCAACTCGCTGTGCTTGTGGATCGCGGTCACCGCGAGTTACCAATTCGGGCCGACTACGTCGGCAAGAACTTACCGACATCTCTCCGGCAGACGGTGCGCGTGCTGCTCACCGAGACCGATGGACGGGATGCCGTGTTCATCGACGAACCCCGAGTTCCCGCCGACGAGACGTCGGCCAGGGGAGGTACCGCATGAACCGCCACTTGCTCTCCGCGGCGGACCTGGGTCGCGAAGAGGCTCTGCGGATCCTGGATACCGCGGAGCATCTGGATCGCGCACTGTCCGGGCGTGAGGTCAAGAAGCTTCCGCCGCTGCGCGGTCGCACGGTCGTAAACCTGTTTTACGAGGACTCGACGCGCACTCGCACGTCGTTCGAACTGGCGGCCAAGCGGCTGTCCGCCGACGTCGTCAACTTCGCGGCCAAGGGTTCGAGCGTGTCCAAGGGCGAATCGCTCAAGGACACCGCCCTGACGCTCGAAGCGATGGGCGCAGACGCCGTAGTCATCCGCCACTCCTATTCCGGTGCCGCTCATCGGCTCGCCACCTGGGTCCAGGGCAGCGTGGTCAACGCGGGCGACGGCACTCACGAGCACCCGACCCAGGCCCTGCTGGACGCGTTCACCATCCGGCGCCGGCTCCGGGGGGCCACCGGTGATCTGGACGGCCTGCGGGTGGCCATCGTCGGCGACGTGCTGCACTCTCGGGTCGCGCGGTCAAACGTGCTGCTGCTGACGACACTTGGCGCCCGCGTCACGCTGGTCGCCCCGCCCACCCTCGTGCCGCGAGGCGTAGCGGACTGGCCGGTGGGCTGCGTCTTCGACCTCGATTCCGTTCTCGCCGATACCGACGTCGTGATGATGCTGCGGGTCCAGCGGGAGCGCATGGCCGGTGGATTCTTCCCATCGGCGCGGGAGTACTCGCGCCGGTACGGCCTGGACGCGCGCCGCATGGCCATGCTGGGCGACACCGCGATCGTCATGCATCCCGGGCCCATGAACCGCGGGATGGAGATCGCCGCCGAAGTCGCAGACGACCCCAAACGGTCGACCATCGTCGAACAGGTCACCAACGGGGTCAGTGTGCGGATGGCCGTGCTCTATCTCCTGCTCGGGGGATCGGAGCAGCTCGGTGACTAACCCCTACCTGCTACCTGACGAACGGACAGGCATGAATTCGCTCGTGCTCCGCAACGTGCGGCCATACGGGGAAGCACAGCTCGATGTGCGGGTCGAGAACGGCGTCATCACTGAGCTCGGATCGGTGCGGCCGACCGCGGCGGACGACGTTGTCGACGGCCAAGGTGCGGTGTTGCTGCCCGGTCTGGTCGACCTGCACACGCACCTGCGCGAACCCGGCCGAGAAGACGCCGAGACCGTGCAGACCGGTTCGGCGGCGGCTGCGCTCGGCGGATACACGGCGGTGTTCGCGATGGCGAGCACCGAGCCATGCGCGGACACGGCCGGTGTCGTGGAACAAGTGTGGCGACTCGGCCGCCAGACCGGCTTGGTCGACGTACAGCCGATAGGGGCAGTGACGGCGGGTCGGGCGGGGACGCAGCTGGCTGAGCTCGGTGCGATGGCCGATTCACCGGCCCGGGTGCGCGTCTTCAGCGACGACGGGTTCTGTGTGTCCGACTCCGCGCTCATGCGCCGTGCGCTGGAGTACGTGCGCGCGTTCGACGGGATCATCGCCCAGCATGCCGAGGATCCCCGGCTGACGCTTGGCGCACAGATGAACGAGGGCGTCGTGTCCGGCCGCTTGGGTCTCACTGGGTGGCCTGCGGCGGCCGAGGAAGCGATCGTCGCCCGCGACGTGCTGCTCGCCGGGCATGTCGGATCGCGGCTGCATGTCTGCCACGTGTCCACAGCCGGGTCGGTGGAGTTGCTGCGCTGGGCCAAGGGCAAGGGCTGGGCGGTCAGCGCCGAGGTTACCCCGCACCATCTGTCGTTGACCGACGACCTGGCCGAGAGCTACGACCCGATCTTCAAGGTCAACCCCCCGCTGCGCACCGACGCCGACGTCGCCGCGCTCCGGGCCGGACTGGCCGACGGCACGATCGACTGCGTCGCCACCGACCACGCGCCGCACGCGATCGAGGACAAGGAGACCGAGTGGGGCGCGGCCCTGCCGGGCATGCTCGGACTCCAGACGGCGCTCGCCATAGTCATCGAAACGATGGTGGAGCCGGGTTTGCTCGACTGGCGTGGGGTGGCCGACCGGATGAGCGTCGCCCCGGCCCGGATCGGCGCGCTGGCCGAGCACGGGCGACCCATCGCGATTGGCGAGCCGGCGAACCTGGTCGTCGTCGACCCGACGATCAGGTGGACCGTCTCGCCGGCCGCGCTGGTGTCGAAGTCCCGCAACACGCCCTACGCCGGACGCACCCTCCCCGGCCGAGTGGTCGCCACCGTATTGCGCGGCCGACTGACGTCTCGAGACGGCGCCGTGCTGGACGCGGTACCGGCGTGATCCGGCTGTTGCTCGTGCTGGTCTGTCTCGCTGTTCTCGTCGCGGCACTGTGCGGAATGTGGGTCGGCTGGCGTCATCGGGCGGGGCGGCAGCACGGGCTCGGATCGCTGCCGGACCCGCCCGTGGAGCTGGGCCGCCCCATCATTCCGGGGGAGTCCGGGCTCTACATCGGGACGACATCGGCGCGGAGCTGGCAGGACCGGATCGTCGTGCACGGTCTCGGCCGGCGATCCGCTGCGACCGCCACACTGTTTCGGGCCGGATTGGTGATCGACCGTATCGGCGACTCGGTGATCTATGTACCCGCGGCGTCGATCATCGAAGGGCGGCTGGCCCCGGGCCTGGCCGGGAAGGTCGTCGGGGCAAGAGGCCTACTCGTCGTGCGCTGGCGGCTCGGCGACTGGGTGCTGGACACCGGATTCCGGGCCGACGACGAGCGCCGCTACCCGGACTGGCTGCGGGCGATCGCCGGTCTGGTGCCCGCGTGATCGGTGCCCACTCATGAGGGATGCGATCCTCGTCCTGGAAGACGGCCGGACCTTCCATGGGGACGCGTACGGCGCGCGCGGCGAGGCGTTCGGCGAAGCGGTGTTCGCCACCGGGATGACCGGATACCAGGAGACGCTGACCGATCCGTCCTACCACCGGCAGGTCGTCGTGCAGACCGCGCCGCACATCGGTAATACCGGCGTCAACGACGAAGACCCCGAATCACGCCGCATCTGGGTCGCCGGCTACGTGGTGCGCGATCCCGCGCGCCGGCCCTCGTCGTGGCGCGCCCGCCGCACCTTGGCCGAGGAACTCGACGCGCAGGGGATCGTCGGCATCAGCGGCGTCGACACTCGCGCGATCACCCGCCACATCCGCACCCGGGGGGCGATGCGGTGCGGGGTGTCGTCCTTGACCGCGAACCCCGACGAAGTCCTGGACCGGGTGCTCGCGTGCCCACCCATGCGTGGTGCCGATCTCTCCGCTGAGGTGACGACGCCCCAGCCGTACTCAGTGCCGGCCATCGGCGTGCACCGGTTCACGGTCGCGGCGCTCGACTACGGAATCAAGGCGATGACACCGCATCGCCTGGCCGAGCGGGGCATTACCACGCACGTGCTGCCGTCGACATCGAGCGCGTCGGAGATACGGGCCACCGGCGCCGATGCGGTGTTCCTCGCGAACGGCCCGGGCGACCCGGCCACCGCCGACGTCGCCGTGGCCAGCGTTCGGCAACTGCTCGCCGATGGCCTTCCGGTCTTCGGTATCTGCTTCGGCCATCAAGTCCTCGGCCGGGCGTTCGGTTTCGGCACCTACAAGCTCGGCTACGGGCACCGCGGCATCAACCAGCCGGTGCTCGACCGGGCGACCGGCAAGGTCGAGATCACCGCGCACAATCACGGCTTCGCAGTGGACGCACCGGTCGACCGATGCGCGTCGACGGACTTCGGCGAGGTCGAGGTCAGTCATGTCGCGTTGAACGACGGCGTGGTGGAGGGATTACGCGCCCGGGAGCTGCCCGCATTCAGCGTCCAGTACCACCCCGAGGCCGCGGCCGGTCCCCACGACGCGGGCTACCTGTTCGACCGCTTCGCCGAGTTGCTCCAGTTGCGTAAGCGGGGGAGTGCCTGATGCCGAGACGGGCGGACATCAGCCACATTCTGGTGATCGGATCGGGGCCGATCGTGATCGGTCAGGCCTGCGAGTTCGACTACTCCGGCACCCAGGCCTGCCGAGTGCTGCGGGCCGAGGGATTCCGGGTGAGCCTGATCAACTCCAATCCGGCGACGATCATGACTGATCCCGAGTTCGCCGACGCTACCTACATCGAGCCATTGACGGCCGACTTCGTCGAACGGGTCATCGCCGCCGAACGCCCAGACGCCCTGCTGGCCACGTTAGGCGGCCAGACCGCCCTGAATCTGGCCGTCGAGCTGCACCACGGCGGGGTGCTGGCCCGATATCGGGTCGAGCTGATCGGGGCGGACATCGAGGCGATCCAGCGCGGGGAGGATCGCCAGCGGTTCAAGGAGATCGTGCGCAGCGTCGGTGCGGACGTCCCGGCGTCCCTCGTTTGCCACACGCTCGAGGAGGCGATGCAGTTCGCCGCGACGGTCGGTAACCGGGTCGTCGTGCGGCCGAGCTACACGATGGGCGGACTGGGCTCCGGTCTCGCATCCGACGCCGACGAGGTGCGCACCATCGTGCTGCGCGGCCTGGCGGCGAGCCCGATCCACGAGGTCCTCGTCGAAGAGTCGGTCTTCGGGTGGAAGGAGTTCGAGCTGGAGCTGATGCGCGACCGCAACGACAACGTGGTCGTGGTCTGCTCGATCGAGAACGTCGATCCGATGGGTGTGCACACCGGCGATTCGATCACGGTCGCGCCGGCAATGACCCTCACCGATCGGGAATTCCAGCACATGCGGGATGTCGGCATCGCCGTGCTGCGAGCCGTCGGCGTGGATACCGGCGGCTGCAACATCCAGTTCGCGGTCGATCCGGCCGACGGTCGAATGGTCGTGATCGAGATGAACCCGCGCGTGTCCCGATCGAGCGCGCTCGCGTCGAAGGCGACGGGCTTCCCGATCGCCAAGATCGCGGCGAAGCTGGCGGTCGGTTACACCCTCGACGAGATCCCGAACGACATCACCCGCGAGACGCCGGCTGCGTTCGAGCCCAGCCTCGACTACGTCGTGGTCAAGGTGCCGCGATTCGCGTTCGAGAAGTTCCCGGCCGCTGATCCGGTGCTCACGACGCACATGAAGAGCGTCGGCGAGGTCATGGCCATCGGGCGTAATTTCACCGAAGCGCTCGGCAAGGCGCTGCGGTCGACCGAGACATCGGACGCGGGATTCTGGACCCGGGCCGACCCGGAGCTCGACGAACGGGGCCTGGCCGATGCGGTGCGGGTGCCCACCGATGGCCGGATCTACCGGGTCGAGCAGGCCCTGCGCGCGACGTGGAGTGTCGAGCGGGTGGCGGAGCTCTCGTGCATCGATCCGTGGTTCGTCGACCAGATCGCGCAGCTGGTAGAGCTGCGAGCCGAGCTGGTCGACGCGCCCGCCCTCACCCCGGCCCTGCTGCGCAAAGCGAAACGGCACGGCCTGTCGGACCGGCAGCTCGCCGCGCTGCGCCCCGAGCTGGCCGGCGAGGCGGGGGTGCGGCTGTTGCGTTGGCGGGCCGGAATCCGCCCGGTCTACAAGACGGTCGACACCTGCGCGGCCGAGTTCGACGCGCTCACGCCGTACCACTACTCGTCCTACGACGAGGAGACCGAGGTCGCTCCGCAGCCGCACCGGCCGAAGGTGATCATCCTGGGCAGCGGTCCCAACCGAATCGGCCAGGGCATCGAGTTCGACTATTCCTGCGTTCATGCGGTCCTCGCCCTGCGCGAAGCGGGCTACGAGACCGTCATGGTCAACTGCAACCCAGAGACCGTCTCGACCGACTACGACACTGCGGATCGGTTGTACTTCGAACCGCTCACCCTCGAAGACGTCCTCGAAGTCGTCCACGCCGAGCAAGCGTCCGGCCGGGTTGCCGGAGTCATCTGCACTCTTGGCGGCCAGACCCCGCTCGGGCTGGCTCAGCAGCTGAAGGACTCGGGTGTGCCCGTTCTGGGCACGCAGCCCGAGGCGATCGACCTGGCCGAGCATCGCGGAGCATTCGGGCGGGTCCTCGAAGCAGCCGGCCTGCCGTCGCCGCGCCACGGCACCGCGATGTCATTCGAGGACGCGAAGGCGGTGGCCGATTCGGTCGGCTACCCGGTACTGGTCCGCCCGTCGTATGTCCTCGGCGGGCGCGGCATGGAGATCGTCTACGACGAGGAGATGCTCTCCGCGTACATCTCACGAGCCACCGAGGTGAGCCCGGATCATCCCGTCCTTGTCGACCGGTTCCTGGACGACGCGATCGAGATCGATGTCGATGCGCTGTTCGACGGCACCGATCTGTATCTCGGTGGGGTCATGGAGCACATCGAGGAGGCCGGCATCCATTCCGGCGATTCGGCGTGCGCGCTGCCCCCGATCACGCTGGGCGCCCGGGACATTGCCGCGGTCCGGACCTCGACGCTTGCCATCGCGCGAGGAGTCGGCGTCCGCGGGCTCCTCAACGTGCAATACGCGCTCACCGGGGACGTGCTCTACGTCCTCGAGGCCAATCCACGCGCCAGCCGGACGGTGCCGTTCGTGTCGAAGGCGACGGCGGTACCGCTGGCCAAGGCGGCAGCCCGGATCGCTCTCGGAGAAACGATCAGGGAATTGCGCGCCGAGGGTTTGCTCCCGTATCAGCAGGACGGCGGCGACTTGCCGCTCGACGCCCCGATCGCGGTCAAGGAGGCGGTGCTCCCGTTCCACCGATTCCGCGGCGCCGACGGGACCCATGTCGATTCCTTGCTCGGGCCGGAGATGAAGTCGACCGGCGAGGTGATGGGCTTCGACGCGGTATTCGGCACGGCGTTCGCCAAGAGCCAGGCGGCGGCCTACGGATCGCTGCCTGTGAAAGGCACGGTGTTCGTGTCGGTCGCCAATCGGGACAAACGGGCCGCTATCTTCCCGGTGAAGCGCTTGTCCGACCTCGGCTTCCGGATCCTGGCCACGGCGGGCACCGCGCGCGTCCTGCGACGCAACGGGGTGCATGCCCAGATCGTGGGCAAGTTCTCCGACGGCCCGGGCAACGTTGTCGAGGAGATCTTGGCGGGCGGCGTGGACCTTGTCCTCAACACTCCGTGGGGTTCCGCGGGCAACTCCGGGCCGCGTGTCGATGGCTACGAGATCCGCACCGCGGCGGTCGCCGCTGGCATTCCCTGCCTGACGACCATCCAGGCGGTCGCCGCCGCGGTACAAGGCATCGAGGAGCTCGTGCGCGGCGAGGTGGGCGTTCGCTCGCTGCAGGACTTGCACGCCGATCTGGCGTCCTGGCGTGGATCAGGCGACCTGGGTGCGCGAAGCGAGCGGGGTAGGCCATGAATCAGGTTGGGCCGGTGCAGGAGGTCGGCGAGATTCTCTCGGTCGGGCCGGTGGGCGCGTATGTCGAGTTCCGGGTCTTCGCGCCCGGCGTGGCCGCGGGCTTCGCGCCGGGTCACTTCGTCGCGGTCGCCGTGGGAGGTGACGAGTCGGCCCTGGTGCTGCGCCGAGCGTTCGCGCTCTACGGAGTGACGCCCAGCAACGGCACCGTCCGGTTCGTGGTGGCGGAGAACGGCGCGGGTACTCGCTGGCTGTGCCGCCAGCCGGCCGGCACGCCCTTGGATCTCGTGGGACCGCTGGGCAACCCGTTCCTCCTGCCCCTGACCCCACGGCCGGTCGTACTCGTGGGTGGCGGCTACGGGACGGCGCCGCTGATCCCGCTCGCCGAACGGCTGACCGACCTCGGCTGCCGAGTGGTGATGGTCATCGGCGCCGCCACTGCGGACCGGTTGTTCGGAGAACTGGCCGCGCGCCGGCTCGTCAGCGAGGTGATCGTGACCACCGACGACGGCTCCGCCGGCCTTCCGGGATGGGTGACGGACGTGCTCCCGGCGACCATCGCGCGGATCGGGGCGAGGGCGATCTATGCCTGTGGACCTATGGGAATGCTGCACGCCGTCGGCGACGTGGCTCGGCTGCACGGCCTACCCGCGCAGGTGGCGGTCGAGGAGGCTATGGCGTGCGGGATCGGAGTATGCATGACGTGCGTCCTGCCGGTGCGGGGCGCTGATGGACGCAGTCGGTTCGTGCGGTCGTGCGTCGAGGGGCCGGTCTTCGCGGCTGACCGGATCCGGTGGGCCGACGTCGGGCGGCTGCCGGAGGATCTGGTCGGGGCGGATGCCATGAAGGGACACTGAGCTCATGGTCGATATGCGCACCGCGGTGGCGTCGGTAACGCTGCCGAATCCGGTGCTCACCGCGTCGGGATGCGCCGCCGCCGGACGGGAACTCGACCAGTTCTTCGACGTGTCCGCCCTCGGCGCGGTGGTGACCAAATCGATCATGGTCGGGCCCCGGTCCGGCCGGCCCACGCCGCGAATGGCGGAGACCCCGAGCGGGATGCTGAACTCGATCGGGCTGCAAGGCCCAGGAATCGACGCGTTCGTTGCCCAGGACCTGGCTTGGCTGGCCGAGCGCGGAGCCCGGGTCGTCGTATCGATCGCCGGCGGTCATACCGACGAATACGTGGCACTGACCGAGCGGCTCGCCGCCCACCCAGCGGTCGCGATGATCGAGGTGAACATCTCCTGCCCGAACGTGGAGAGCCGGGGCCAGGTGTTCGCCTGCGACCCGGCCGCATCCGCGCGGGTGATCAGCGCGGTTCGGCGCACCGCCGCGGGCGGGATTCCCATCCTGGCGAAGCTCTCGCCCGACGTCACCGACATCACGGCTATCGCCCGGGCGTGCGCGGACGCCGGCGCCGACGCGCTGTCGCTCATCAACACGTTGCTCGGCATGGTCATTGACACCGACACCATGGCGCCCGCCCTCGGAGGCGTCACCGGCGGTCTGTCGGGGCCGGCCATCCGCCCGGTCGCGCTGCGATGTGTCTGGCAGGTCCACCGGGCCCTCCCGCACCTGCCGATTGTGGGCATGGGCGGCATCCGCAGTGGGCTGGATGCGCTGCAGTTCATCCTGGCGGGGGCATCCGCGGTGTCCGTCGGGACGGCGGTGTTCGGCGATCCAGCCGCCCCGATGCGGGTGCTGGCCGAACTGGAGCGCGCCCTGGCCGACCGCGAGTTCGCCGCCCTGCGAGACGCGATCGGGTACGGCCAGCTGACCCAGGAGGAGCGCGCGGCCCGGACGCCGGTGGCGGTATGAATACGGTCGTGGCCCAACGACGCGGCAGGTCGAGCCGGTGACATTCGGAGGCCGCCTGGACGAGGCGCTTTCCTCGCGTGGCTCGCTGTGCGTCGGGATCGACCCGCACGCTGCCCTGCTGCGGGACTGGGGATTGCCGGACGACGCGTCCGGGCTCGAGCGTTTTGCGCTGACCTGCGTGTCGGCGATCGGCGACGAGGCCGCGGTCGTGAAGCCACAGTCGGCGTTCTTCGAGCGCTTCGGCGCGGCGGGCATTGCCGTCCTCGAGCGCACGGTCCGGTTGGCCCGGGACGCCGGTGCACTCGTCGTGCTCGACGTCAAACGTGGCGACATCGGATCGACGATGGCTGCCTACGCGGACGCGTACCTCTCGCCCGAGGCGCCTCTGGCGGTGGACGCGATCACGTTGAACCCGTACCTGGGGGTAGGGGCGCTGGAGCCGGCCTTCGAGCTCACGGCGCGGTACGACGTCGGGGCGTTCGTTCTCGGCCTCACGTCCAATCCCGAGGGCCCGCGCATGCAGCACGCCACCGTTGCGGACGGCCGGACCGTCGCCCAGCTCGTGGTCGACGAGCTGGGCGACCGTAACGTCGGCGCCGAGCCGTTCGGTTCGCTCGGCATCGTGGTCGGTGCGACGATCGGCACCGGCGCGGTCGATCTGCGCGGTCTGCACGGGCCGGTGCTGATGCCGGGCGTCGGCGCCGGCCAAGGTGGCACGCCCGAAGACGTACGGCGTATCGCGGGCGTGTTGCTCCCGGCGGTTGTGCCCAGCGTGTCGCGTGAGGTCCTTCGCCGCGGCCCCGATCTCAAGTCGCTGCGGGAAGCCACTCGCCGCTTGATCGACGCGTTCGCGTTCCTGCGCGCGTAAGGCCTTAAGCCGCGGGCGAATCCGGTCGCGCTCCCGGATTGCGGCTGCGAGGCTGGATCCGTGTCGAGCGTGATCGCCCCCCTGAGGTCGCGGCCGTTCCGCAACCTGGTGATCGGCAGTACCGTCAGTCGGCTCGGCAACTCCATCGCTCCGGTCGCGCTGGCCTTCGCGGTGCTCGATCTGACCGGCTCGGCGACCAGCCTGGGGATCGTCGTGGGGGCGCGCTCGCTCGCCAATGTGATCTTCGCGCTGCTCGGCGGCGTGGTGGCCGATCGACTACCGCGCAACATCATTCTCGTCGGGTCGAGCCTGGCCGGCGCGGTCACCCAGGGTCTCGTCGCAGTCCTCGTGTTCGAGCGCATTGATTCGGTCGCTTTGTTGGCTGCGCTCTCGGCCGTGAACGGAACGGTCAGTGCGTTCGCCCTGCCGGCGTCGGTGGCCCTCATCCCACAGACCGTGCCGGCCGAGCAGCTCGTTCCGGCGAACGCCTTCGCCCGGATGGGCGCCAACGCGGCCAGTTTGCTGGGTCTGCCGCTTGCTGGAGTCGTCGTAGCCGGGCTCGGGTCGGCCTGGGGCATCGCCGTCGACGCGGCCAGCTTCGCCGTGGCGGCGCTCTTCTTCGGTCTCGTGCGGATCCCCGCCGTAGAACGCGCGGCGCCGGGCGAACGCAGCGTGCTGCGCGACCTGATCGACGGTTGGCAGGCGTTCATCGCCCGCACCTGGCTCTGGGTCGTCGTCGCCGCCTTCGGCGTCCTCAACATGGCGTTCGCCGGTGGGGTAACCGTGCTCGGCCCGGTGGTGGCCGACGAGACGGTCGGCCGACGGGCGTGGGGCTTCGTGCTGGGCGCTGAAGCGGTGGGTTTCCTGATCGGCGGCTTGTTCGCGCTGCGCCTGCGGATGCGCCGGCTGCTGCTATTCGGCGTCGTCTGCATGCTGCCGCTGGCGCTGCCCCTGTTCGCCCTTGCGGCCTACACCGCACTGCCTGGGCTGCTGGTGGCGTTCTTCGTGTCCGGACTGGGCGTCGAGCAATTCTCGGTGGCCTGGCAGACCTGTATGCAGCGGCATGTGCCACCGGAGCTGTTGGCTCGCTTGACGTCCTACGACATGGTCGGCTCGTTCATCGCCATTCCGGTCGGGGAGGTCGCGGCCGGTCCGGTGAGCCATGCCATCGGCGTCCGCCCCACGCTGATTGCGTGCGGGCTGGTGATCGTCGTGGCGGTCATCGCGATGATCGCCAGTCCGAGTGTGCGCAACCTGCTCGAGACCGCGAACGGCGCAACCGTCGAGACGGTGAGCCCGTAGCGCTCGACGTCGTGTCGCTCGACGGCTCAGACCGCGCCGGCGGTGATCTGGTCGATCTCGGCCAGATCGCTCTCGGAGGGCTCCCAGAGACCGGCCCGGGCGTTCGCCGCCACCTGATTCGCCGACGTGGCGCCCGCGATGACCGAGGCGACAGTGGGTTGGGCCGCAAGCCCTCCGATCGCGACGTCGAGCACACTGAGCGATCGTTCCTCGGCAAACGCCGTCAGCCGCTCGACCATATCGAAGGTCAGGTCGGTGAGCAGCCCTTGCTTGCCCCAGGCGATGATTCGGCTGCCGGCAGGCGGCGGCTCGCCCCGATGGTATTTCCCGGTGAGCAGCCCGTTGGCGAGCGGATAGAACGGAAGCAGACCGAGGCCGTAGCGCACCAGGGCTGGAACCAGCTCGTGCTCCGCGTCGCGTTTGAGCAGGTTGTACTCGTTCTGGGCGCTGATGAACCGGTCGCGGCCCGAGGTCCGGGCGGTCCATTCCGCCTCGGTGATCTGCCAGGCGGCGAAGTTCGAGTTGCCGAGATAGCGAACCTTGCCCTCATGGACCAGATCGCTCAACGCCGACAAGGTCTCCTCGATCGGTGTGCCCGGATCCGGCTTGTGCATCTGGTACAGATCGATCCAGTCCGTCCGCAGCCGAGTCAGGGACGACTCGACCGCACGTCGGACATACCGGCGCGATCCTCGCGCACCCCAATCGACACCGTTGGACAGCCCGCGCCGGCGCACGTCCGAACCGAACTTGGTCGCGATGATGACGTCGTCGCGCCGACCTTCCAGCAACGTGCCCAGGCGTTCCTCGGCCGGCCCGTAGCTGTCGGACGTGTCGAACAACGTGATGCCGTTGTCGATGGCCGCGTCGACGACTTCGCGGCATTCCTCCATACCGAGCTTCATCCCGAAGTTGTTCGTGCCGAGGCCCACGGCGGACACCACGAGGCCGGAGTCGCCGAGCCGCCGGTAGGTCTTGTCGCTTGGGTAGCCCATTGCCGTCACGATAGTGAGGGCCATTACTCGATGACATGAGATTCCGCGCGGAAGTTCGACTCGGCGGGAAGACCGCGACCGGCTTCGGGGTGCCGGACGAGGTCGTCGGGTCGGAGCACCGATTTACGCCGGGTCCACGTTTCTTGCGATTCGAGGTGTCACTGACCGAGTAGCCAGCCGTCAGGTGCGGCCAGCTCGGCCGCTGGCGCGGGACCCCACGAGCCGGGTGGGTAGGGGAGCGGCTCAGGCCGGTTGCTGAGCAGCGGGTCGGCGACCTGCCACACGGCGGCCAGCCCGTCGGGTCGGGTGAACAGCGATCGGTCGCCGAGCAGGACGTCATGGATAAGCCGCACGTACGGCGGCAGTGGGTCTGCGCCCGGCAGTCGGGAAAGCGGGATGGTGGCTTGCGCGACATCGAGGGTCAGTGTGGGCCCGGGTTGTTTGGCGACCAGGGACAGATCGATTTCACCGCTGCCGAACATCGAGAACGCCAGCACGTTGCCGTCGCTTGGCAGCGCCGTGATCGGCCCGACGGGCGAACGCAGCAGCAGACTGACGCGCTGTCCCGCGGCGGCCAGCCGCTTGCCGGTTCGCAGCAGGAAGGGCACGCCCCGCCACCGGTCGGTGTCGATCCACAGCCGGGCGGCGACGAACGTGTCGGTGCGCGAGTCGGCCGCGATGCCTGGGGTGGTCCGGTAGCCGTCGTACTGGCCGAGCACGACCTCCGATGGGTCGAGCGGGCGAAACGCGTTGATCACTGTCTCCCGGGCCGACTGCAGGTCGGCCGCGTCCAGGGTCGCCGGCGGCTCCATCGCCACCTCCGCGGCGACCTGGAACAGGTGGGTGACCAGCATGTCCAACACCGCGCCGGTGTGATCGTAGAACGCGGCCCGGTCGGCGATGTCCAGCGTCTCCGGCACGTCGATCTGTACCGCGCGCACATGTTCGTGGTTCCACATTGCCGCGAACAG
>Ga0105249_10003374_pt1 | contig 13829 bp, 8 predicted proteins | sample KBSS44metaG_FD_81522 | JGI IMG/M metagenome (GOLD analysis project Ga0105249, IMG submission 81522) | Switchgrass rhizosphere microbial communities from Kellogg Biological Station, Michigan, USA - KBS S4-4 metaG | ecosystem: Host-associated > Plants > Roots > Rhizosphere > Soil | place... | reverse complement strand
TAGAAATAATTAAAGTTATTCACGGTGCTTTAATCAAATATGGTGATACAACTATTGGAGTCAACTTATTAAAAGGAGTAAAGAACTACGGAACTGAGAGAGAACAAAGAGCAAGTTTATATAATGATATAGAGGCGACATTAGAGTATCGGTTTGCTTCAGCCATTGAAAAGATCACGGCAAAAACAAAACCTGTAATTGCTTATGCAAAGGGACATGGTGAAGGTTGGGGATATAACGTTAATGATGCTGTCAGAACTTTATTTAGAGAGTACAATGCCGACACAATAAACATCAAAACTATTCCTTATATCCCTTCTGAGATAAATGCGCTGGTTATATTAAAGCCCACGCAGCCGTTTTCAGAATCAGAGAAATTTAAGATTGATCAGTTTGTAATGCGTGGTGGTCGTGTTTTTTGGATGATAGATAATATGTATGCAGAGTTTGATAGCCTTGCAAAATCGCAAGGTTTTACTGCATACGATAGAGGACTAAATCTTGAGGATATTCTTTTTCGCTACGGTGCTCGAATTAATCTGAATATTCTTCAGGATATGCAATGCGATAAGTTACCTCAAATGGCGGGAGGGAATGGCGAGGCACAGCAGACTCAATTTGTAGATTGGCCATATTTTCCAGTATTAAACGGAACAAATCATCCCATTAGTAAAAACCTCGATGGTGTACGGGCTATTTTTCCAAATACTGTTGATACAATCAAGGTGAACGGAGTGAAGAAAACTTATTTGTTAAGATCTTCAGCAAATGCACGAACGGTGCAACCTCCGGTTATTATCAATTTTGATTTCATTAGAATGGCTCCGGACATAAGACAGTTTACAGTGAAAGATACCGGGGTTGCAGTATTACTTGAGGGTCAATTCAAATCACTTTATGAAGGTAGAGTAGGAAAAGCCACAATCGATTCATTAAATGCCTGGGGAGTTCCTTATAGGAGTGTATCGGAAGAAAATAAAATGATCGTAGTAGCTGATGGTGATATTGCAATGAATCAGGTAAGTCAATTCGAAGGGCCTTTGCCAATGGGTTATAATCTTTATACAAAATATGAATTTGCAAATAAAGAGTTTTTCACAAATGCTTTGGAGTATTTGGTAAATCCTTCTGGTATTTTAGAAACAAGAGCAAAAGAGTTTACGCTTCGATTATTAGACCCCGTAAAAGTAAAAGACCAAAAAACAACCTGGCAATTTATCAATATTGTATTGCCTGTCTTGTTGATTATTCTCGCCGGGTGGATCTACCAGCAAATAAGAAAAAGAAAATATGCTTCTTAAAATAGAAGGTTGATCAACAAAATTCAGCTATTCCATTGCACTATCTTTGCCGTTTAAGGTGAATCAATGACACAGGACCAGGCTACTTATCTCGTTTTTGGAATTGTATTGTTAATTGCTCTTGCATTTGATCTTGGCTTATTAAGCAAAAAAGGAAAAAAGATCACGATTCGCCAGGCTCTCTATCAAACTTTTTTTTGGGTTGCATTGGCACTCGGTTTTTTTGTTTTCATGTGGGGAAAGCAGGGCCGCGATATTGCTTTACAGTATCTCAGTGCCTACCTGATGGAATGGAGCCTGAGCATTGATAATATTTTTGTATTCATACTCATCTTTAGTTCGTTCTCTGTAAAAGAAAAACATTATGGAAGGGTTTTATTGATAGGGATTTTAATGGCTATCGTCTTCAGGGTCATTTTTATTACGGTTGGTGTTGCATTAGTAACAAAGTTTGAGTGGATACTTTATATTTTCGGCGCTTTTCTTATCTATACGGGATATAAAATGTTTACAGCCAGTGATGATGAAGAATTTGATCCGCACGAGACAAAGATCTTCCGGTTTATGAGAAAATTTTTGCCACTTGCTCCGCACGATGGGGGCGGCAAATATATTGTCAGAGAAAACGGACGACCTCTTTATACAACATTATTTGTGGTCGTTATCATGTTGGCAGCAATTGACCTGCTGTTTGCGCTGGATAGCATCCCGGCAGTGATGGGAATTTCAAGAGACAGGATCGTTATTTATACCTCCAATATTTTTGCAGTGCTGGGTTTGCGTTCATTGTTCTTTTTATTACGGGGGGCTGTTTCAAAATTTGAATACCTGCAACAAGGCATAGCAATTGTTTTGATCTTTATTGGTTTAAAAATGTTGGGTGAACATTGGTTGAATGATTGGATCGATAAATCAACACAAGTATTCATTTCATTAGGTGTGATCATGCTTTGTCTTTCCGGTTCAATTGCCTATTCAATCTTTATGCAGAAAAAAGGACTGCCTCCCGACATACAGGGTAAGGCAAAACGTAAAAACTAATGGTGAGATACGGCTTCAATGATATTGTTAAGATCACGGGCGGTAAGCCCGAAGGAGTCAGTGCTGCAACTATTGAACACCTGCTGATCGATAGCCGCAAGATTATTTTCCCGGCTTCGTCTTTATTTTTTGCAATCGTTACGGGTCATCGTGATGGTCACGGTTTTATCAGTGATGCTTATAAAAAAGGAGTGAGATGTTTTGTTGTAAGTAAACCTGCAGATCTAAAAAGTTACCCCGATGCTGCCTTTATCGTTGTGAGGGATACCAAAATCGCTTTGCAACACGTAACAGCATATCATCGAAAACAATTTTCTCTTCCTGTGATAGGGATCACCGGCAGCAATGGCAAAACTGTTGTGAAAGAATGGCTATACCAGTTATTACACAAAGAATATAACATTGTTCGCAGTCCAAGAAGTTTTAATTCACAACTCGGTGTTCCTTTGAGTGTGTGGCAATTGAATGAACAGCATCAACTGGGCATATTTGAAGCCGGTATCTCGATGCCGGGTGAAATGGAAAATTTGGAAGCAATTATTCAACCAACCATTGGGGTATTGACAAATATCGGCGAAGCGCATAGTGAAGGATTCAGGGACAGGGCGCAAAAACTGGAAGAGAAGACCAGGTTATTTCATAATTGTGACGTGATTATTGCAAACGGCGATGCAGCAGACGTTCTTGAAAGCCTGGAGACGTTAAATAAGAAAACCATTTATTGGGGAAATAAGGATAGCAATTCTATTGTAATTAATTCAATCAAAAAAGATGCTGAAGCAACGGCCATTGAATTAACTATAAAGCTCACACCCAAAAATCAAATCTTAAAATATTCGATTCCATTTACTGACGATGCTTCAATTGCGAACTCAATCACTTGTGTGCCTGTAATGCTTCACCTGGGTACCGGGCTGATTTCAATTCCTGCACGAATGCAATTCCTTCAACCGGTAAATATGCGGTTGGAGATGAAGAAAGGCATCAATAACTGTATTATTATTAATGATAGTTATAGCGCTGACATCAACTCTTTAAATATAGCGTTGAATTTTTTGCAACAGCAATCTGGTGCACTACGCAAAACGGTAATTCTTTCTGATTTTCTTCAATCGGGTTCTGCGGATAAAATTTTATATGAACAGATAGCTCAGTCATTACAACAGCATAAAATAGACAGGTTAATAGGTATTGGTGAAAAGATCGGTCACCAGTTGGCGGTGCTATTGGATGGGTCATCAATAAAACAGGAATATTTTTTAAGAACAGATTCTTTTCTGCAGCAGTTTCGTTCCTCACAATTCAAAGATGAAACGATATTGATAAAGGGAGCAAGAGTATTCGAATTTGAGCAGATCACACAGTTATTCGAACAAAAAGTCCATCGCACCAAACTCGAAATAAATTTAGACGCTATTCTGCATAACCTTAAAGAATATCGAAAGCTATTGAACCCTGGCGTAAAAGTAATGGCGATGGTAAAAGCATTTGCGTATGGTAGCGGTGGTGCAGAGATAGCCGGTGTCTTACAATATCATGGTATTGATTATCTCGGCGTAGCATATGTTGATGAAGGTGTGGACCTGAGAAAAGCAGGTATTCAAATACCCATCATGGTCATGAACCCTGATGAGAGCAGCTTTGAGATTTTAATTGAGCATAATCTGGAGCCCGAGATCTTTTCTTTTGAGCTGTTACGGAAGTTTGATGATCATTTAAAACGTGAAGGTTTGCAACAATATCCCATTCACCTGGAAATTGAAACAGGTATGAACAGGCTGGGATTTGATATAGACGAGATCCATGAGCTGGCAACTTATCTTGATCACACTGCGTCATTCAAAGTTCAATCCGTTTTTTCTCATCTCGCTTCAGCGGAAAATGCGCAACAGGATGATTATACTTTACTGCAAGCGGATCGCTTTATAAAGGCAGCTGAAATTTTACAAACAAAACTGGATTACTCCTTTATAAAACATATCGCTAACTCCGCTGCAATTGTTCGAATGCCCCGGTTGCATTTTGATATGGTAAGACCCGGAATTGGTTTGTACGGTATCGATAGCTCAGGATTGAAAAAAATAAACCTGCTGCCTGTTGCTTCCTTAATTACTACAGTAGCACAAATAAAAAAATTGAGATCAGGCGAATCAGTTAGTTATAACAGGAAAAGCATTGCTAAAAAAGACTCTGTGATCGCCACCGTTCGTATTGGATATGCAGACGGATATCCCCGCCGGTTAGGTTATGGTACAGGTGCAATGATCATCAATGAAAAAAAGGCCCGCACGATGGGAGCTGTCTGTATGGATATGACGATATTAGATGTCAGTGACATTAAAAATATAAAAGAAGGAGATGAGGTTGTTGTGTTTGGAAAACAGTTACCCGTCGAACAGCTTGCCGAATGGGCTGGGACGATCCCCTATGAAATAATGACCGGGGTTTCTCAAAGAGTGAAAAGGATTTACTACCAGGAATAGCTAACGGGCATATCGGTCAAATGCCCGCCCGAACGTATCGTTCGGTATGGGCGGGGGTCATATAAGTCAAATTTTGAAGTGTTTTGTATTTATGACTTATTTGACTTGTATGACTGATATGACTTCCTGACTTATACTATATTTGCCAACTATGAAGCGGTGGAATGTATTTATAATAATCGCACTTATTATCATTGCTGACCAGGCTCTGAAGATCTGGATCAAAACTCATTTTACGTATGGGAATACTGGTGTGACCGGTTTAAACTGGTTCCAGCTTTATTTTATTGAAAATAAAGGCATGGCCTGGGGCTGGGAATTTGGAGGCACTTGGGGTAAAATGCTTTTGACACTGTTTCGGCTTGCTGCGGTTATTTTTGGCACCTGGTACTTAGGTAAAATTGTAAAACAAAAATATACGAAGGGTTTTATTGTATGTGCGGCGTTGATCTATGCGGGTGCATTAGGAAATTTATTAGACAGTATGTTTTACGGAATGATATTCGAAGAAAGCTCCTATTCTCATGTAGCAAAAATATTTCCTGCTGATGGGTATGCAGGCTTTCTCCACGGTCGTGTAGTTGATATGCTTTACTTCCCGATCATAGACACAAAATTTCCTTCCTGGGTGCCTTTTTTTGGCGGAGATGATTTCGAATTTTTCAGCCCTATTTTCAATATTGCCGATGCATCTATATCCACAGGTGTGATCACTTTACTCGTTTTTCAAAAAAGATTTTTTAAAAGACATTCAACAGAAGAAAAACATCCGACGGTCATCACCAGCTCAGAGGTGAGTGATAAGGCACAGGTAATGTAATAAAAACCGTCCCGATATATCGGGACGGTTTATTTTATTGGACGGGACCGGCTAGCGTTATTGTTTGATAAGTTTTCTTTGGATCATTTCTCCGTTTGATTCTAACCAAAGTATGTAAATACCGGGTTGCAATAATGAAGTATTATCAATACGCAAATAATTAACTCCTTTTACTAACGGGACTGAAATACTTTTTACAGTTTTGCCGGATGCATCAATCAGCCTGCTGTTTATCATTTTATTACCCGGAGAATAAACAGTAAATGATAATAGTGTGTTGAAGGGGTTGTTGATAGAAACCAACTCAAGCGACTCGTTTGAATTGCTGAAAACAAGTATCTGCGAATACTTTATCCTGCCCTCTGTATTATATATTTTTAACCGGTAATACACTTTACCTTTTAACAGATCAGGATCAGTCCATGAATAATTTTTAATAAGATCTGTGCTTTCATTCAAACTGGTCGTCGAATAAACAGGGATAAAAGAAGATTTGTTGATGCTTTTCTCAATATCAAATTTTAATGATTCTTTCTCGCCGGTTGTTGTCCAGTTAAGTGTTACCAGGGAGCTTTTTAGCAAACCGGTAAAGGAAGTTAAATCCACTTCGAGGGGAACACCACAATCACTTACATTTAAAGTGATATAGTTTGTCGTTTCAGTAAAGCTGCATGATGAGCTTGAAAGATTTGTTGCTGTACCGGATACAATTGCTCTATAAAGATCACCGCTGTCACTTAATGTTGTATTTGCAGGGCTTATGGTATAAGAGGCAACATATTGCCAGAGAGTGCCATTCAAAGCAATTGAAGCAGGCCCCTGTGCAGTCGTAACATCTGTCCACGAGGCACCATCATTTGTGCTTCGTTGCCATTTATAATAGAAATAATTTCCTGCGGCGGATCTTATCGTATCATAAATTGTAATGGCGTTGTCTTTACAAACAAATGTGTTTGCTGAAGGAGCATATTTCATGGTTGGTGAAACAGAAACGACAGTAATATCATCAAGAGCCCAATCATTTCCACTGCCTGCTGGTGCATTATTAAAAATCCTTAATATAAAACTGGTTTGCGAAGAACCTGTAACAAAGCTAAATCCTTTCCGGGTCCATTGTCCGGTGTAAGCAATGTTACCGGTTGTATAGTGATCGATGCCGTCTACTTCAAATATAAGATTTGGTGAGACTCCTGATGAATCACCGGGAGCAGTTGGGATATAAGCAGGTATGCCCGGAGCAGCCGTTGCTGCTGTTCCATTTGAATCACAACCGCACTTTGGGCAGATGTTTCTGAACCACCCGGTGACCTGGTAAAGTGTATTAGGACATACGCCTGTTACTGTTGCCTGGAATGCTGAATCTGTTTTGTAGGCAGAATTAACAACCAGCATGTATCCTGCGTTTGAGTTTGCAACGGTATCTGCTGCAGGATTGCCTAACACAGGAGACACAGCTCCTGTATGATCTCCAATTATATCCCACACACTAAATACACGATGGGATGGGGACGTTGTGTCGGGATTGGGCCACGTATTTAAAGTTGTATAATTTGACCGGGCAGATGTGTTGTTCGAAATGCCATAAGAATTATCATTGGGAGTACCGTTATTGAAAACTTGATATCCGTACGAGGTTGGCACATTTGAAGATGCTGCCCTGTTTCGTGGCTTACCCGTACCAAAAGTGCCGTTTGATTCAGCAGTAAATAAGTTAGAGCCGGTAACACCCGTACCCAATCCATAATTAGTATATACTTTAAGCGTATTAGGTTGAAAGGTGTACGTTTGAAGAGCATTCGATCCATTCTTTGTTGTAATACTTCCTCCACCGATACTAATAGTAGAGCCTGCAGCAGCAGTTACGGTTACCCGGAAAGCGGCAACCATAATACATGCTGTATTAAAATAGGAAGGCCGGTCAGCATAAGAAACAGTTCCCCGCCGGTATGCAGTAGCAAATGGAGTTGAAGGATTATACCCAAGGTTAATTCGAATATTAGATCCGCTTCGCCATCCTGCGTCATCCGTTATACCATCTGTAAATAATTTATAGATCTTTCCTTCGTTGGTTAAAATGCTGAGTGAATTAGATACATAAGAAGTTCCGGCAGGTATAATATCGTAATAGGCACAGCTGTCAAAACTGCCTGAACGTACCGCAAATGTTGCTCTTATCTCTAATACATCTCCTGTTTCTATTGTACCTCCGCCTGATCCCTTTGTAATGTTAATATAGCTCTTGCTATATTCAGCAACCTGTGCGGTGGATTGAAAAATTGAAAAACTTAAGCTGATACCCAAAATAAGTTTGCTATAAGATCTGTTATAGGTGACTAATTTCATAGGCAGTGATTTCAGTATCCTAAGAGCAATACCGTGCCAAATGAGCGACAATCGTATTAATAGTTCATTGAGCAGTAATCATGTAACCAGGTGATGGTGTTTCTTCGAGGAATCTTATCCAATGCCCGGTAAAATAAAACAGTGGAAGATTTACTATCAAAATAAAAAAAGAACCGCCCCATTTCCGGGGCGGCTTTTAATATTAAATAAGGGAACGGACACAACTTATTGTCTCAGCAAGTTCATAAACACTACTCCATATTGACCCTTTAGAATGATAAAAATAAATCTGCTGTAAAAAGTTTATCTAAAGGTTATTCATGAGCACAAATCGTATTGGAGTTTCGAATATAAAAATAGTGTCGCAGTCTTTAATTGTCAATAGTAGTTATTGTCTATGCAATCAGTAAAATCAAAATTGCACAGCGGTAGTTTTACAAAGAATTAATTCAATGCAAAAAAATTAAACCGGTTAGCTTAATTAAAAAAATAAAAGCCCGCTATGGTTTTGTGAAACGGTGACTCTATAGAGTATTTTGATAAATCAAGCAGCCCAAATCACGGGATAAATTAAATCCGTGGTTTATTCATAGTTGCCATACCAGCCATTGGTATTTTGAGATGAATCTTCTGTAAGATTTGAAGGTTTTATCCGGGGTGATGGTTTGGTCATTCCCTTATAAGGATTTGCCATAGGGTGAACCCTTATTCTTCCAAATGCTTTGGATTTATTGCTGACATGCAAACCTGAGTTTTCTGCTGATAATTCAGGGTTTTCAGAAGATACTGCTTTCAGCGGGTATGCTGAAAAATACAGCTTGTGTTGAGATGACGTGTTTTTCATAGTGGACCCTTGGTTTTTAAAAGGATGATTGGTTCGAACTGTTAAATTAGAGAAAGGATTATTCATGGCACGATAAGATTAAAAACTAAAAAGAAAAGAAACGTAGTTCTTCCCTTTAATAGTGTCGTGCTTTTACGAAAATTTTGTTAACTGATCTTTCCTACCATGTTTTCCGGTCTCACCCACTCGTCAAATTGTTCAGGTGTGACGTATCCAAGTTTTACCGCCATTTCTTTTAGTGTTGATCCTTCCTTATGTGCTTTTTGTGCAATTTCAGCGGCCTTATAATAACCGATCCTGGTATTTAAGGCAGTTACAAGCATAAGGCTATTATCTACATGTTTTTTAATATTTGCTTCGATCGGTTCAAGGCCTGCAGCGCATTTGTCATTGAACGAAACGCATCCGTCACCAATGAGTCTTGCACTATGTAAAAAATTATAGATCATTACCGGCTTAAAAACATTTAACTCAAAATGACCGGTAGCGCCCCCGATATTGATTGCTACATCATTTCCGAGTACCTGGGCTGCGATCATTGTTAATGCCTCACATTGGGTCGGGTTGACTTTACCGGGCATGATCGAAGAGCCGGGTTCATTATCAGGAATAAATATTTCACCAATACCGCTTCTTGGACCGCTGGACAACATTCGAATATCATTTGCAATTTTCATCAGGCTCACTGCAACTGTTTTTAAGGCGCCATGTGATTCCACAATTGCATCGTGTGCAGCTAATGCCTCAAATTTATTTTCGGCAGTTACAAATGGTAAGCCAGTAAGGCTTGCAATATGTTTGGCAACATTTTCACTGTAGTTTGGAGGCGTGTTAATTCCTGTACCAACAGCTGTACCTCCTAATGCTAATTCACTTAAATGGGGTAACGTGTTTTTTATTGCTTTTAATCCATGATCCAATTGAGAAACATACCCGCTGAATTCCTGGCCCACCGTAAGTGGGGTGGCATCCATAAAATGTGTGCGACCGATCTTTACTACTTTCATGAATTGCCTGCTTTTTTCAGCCAACGTATTCCTGAGCTTTTCAATTCCCGGTAGGGTTGTTTCAATCAGAATTTTATAAGCAGCGATATGCATGGCCGTCGGGAAAGTGTCATTCGATGATTGCGATTTATTTACATCATCATTCGGATGGAGGAATTTTTCCTTATCCGCAAGTTTACCTCCGTTTAATACATGTCCCCGATAAGCGATCACTTCGTTCGCATTCATATTACTTTGTGTTCCACTGCCTGTTTGCCAAACAACCAAAGGAAAATAAGCGTCTAAATTCCCGGATGTTATTTCATCACAAACTTTACCGATCAGGTCCGCTTTTTCTTTTGATAAGATACCTGCATCCAGGTTCGCTAAAGCCGCCGCTTTTTTCAGGTAAGCAAAAGCCCTGATGATCTCTTTGGGCATCTTATTAATATCCTGTGCAATTTTGAAATTATCAATACTACGCTGTGTTTGTGCTCCATAATAGGCATCACCCGGAACCCTTACTTCTCCCATTGTATCTTTTTCAATTCGGTAGTCCATATAAATAGTTTGTAGTAGAAATTTATGCGGCGAAGTTACAGGCAAACCGCTATTCACTATTTTCGATTTTAAAAGAAAATGAGCCGATTTTTGCTCATAAGGTTTACTTTTAATCGATACACATTTTAATACAAAACCAAAGCTTCATGAAAAGGTATTTGCCAATCGTTTTCTTAATTAATCTTTCCGTTGCAGCTCAAACCTATCAACCCAATTGGGAATCTTTAGATAAACGGCCTACACCCCAATGGTTCAAGGACTCAAAATTTGGCATCTTTATTCACTGGGGTGTTTATTCTGTACCGGGCTGGAGCACCAAAGGAAATTATGCTGAATGGTACCAGCAGGGTTTACAAACTTCAGATAGTGCAAGAATGAAATTTCACAAAGCAAAATTTGGCGACCGTTCCTATTATGATCTTGCAAACGACTTCAAAGCTGAGTTGTATAACCCTGATGATTGGGCAAAGCTGTTTGAAAGATCCGGTGCAAAATATATTGTGCTCACCTCCAAGCACCATGATGGTTTTACATTATGGCCCAATCAAAATGCTAATACTACATGGGGTTTTAAATGGAATGCAATGGATGTGGGGCCAAAAAGAGATCTGTTGGGTGATCTGTTTAAAGCAGTAAGAAAAACTTCTGTCCATGCCGGTATGTATTATTCATTGTATGAATGGTTTAATCCATTATGGAAAAGCGACCCTAAAAAATATGCAGCCGAGCATGTTTGGCCACAAATGAAGGAGTTGATCACTACTTATCAGCCCGACGTGTTTTGGACAGATGGTGATTGGGATGCGCCACCTGAAACTTGGAAGAGCCAGGAATTCTTAGCCTGGTTATTTAATGAAAGCCCTGTAAAAGATAAGATCATTGTTAATGACCGCTGGGGCAGCGGTGTTCGGTTTAATCATGCCGGAATATATACTCCCGAATATCAACCGGATCTTGATTTTGAAGATCATGACTGGGAAGAAAGCCGGGGAATGGGATATAGTTATGGATACAATCGTGAAGAAGATGCATGGGATTATAATTCCACGCAGTCATTGATCATCGCATTGATCGATAAAGTAAGCCGCGGCGGAAATTTTTTACTGGATATTGGTCCTGATGAACATGGAAAGATTCCTCCCATTATGCAGGAACGCTTACTGGAAATAGGAGATTGGTTAAAAGCAAATGGAGAAGCAATTTATAATACACGAAGATGGAAAACAGCTTTTCAGTGGAGCGAAGGAAGAAAAGACTATAAAGGTAGCAACGAACATATCACGGGAGATTGGAAAACAGGCGGTGATATTATGTTGAAACTAACAGTTGATCCTGATCCCGGCTATGCAGTAAAAGAAACTTTTTATTCATATAATCCAACAACAAATTCCCTCTATGGCATCTTTCCAAAATATCCTGATAGCAAAAAACTTATTTTAAAAGATATAATATTACCTGCGGAAACTAAGGTCAGCTTTCTTTCGACCAAAGAGAATCTGCAATGGAAACAAGCTGGATCGAACGTTGAGATCAATTTGCCTGAATTCAATCCCAATAAAATAAAATCGCAATATGCATTTGCAGTAAAGATGGAAAATTTTGGAAGGTATGCCTCCAGGCCGGTAATAAATCTTGATTATACAAAGGATGCTATGAAACCAACAGTAACAATGAATACAGATATTGGAACCGTGGTTTATTATACAACAGACGGGTCTACACCCAGTCAATCATCCAAAATATATAATGGAGCTTTTACAGTGGAAAAATCATTTACGTTAAAAGCTATGGCAATGATGGGGGGCTCGGCTGAGAATTATGCTTCGTTAATTCCCAGTGCAATCGTAACAAAAGAAATTAAAACGTATGAATGGAAAAAATCTTATAATGTTTTAAAGCCAATACCCGGGATCAATTATAAATACTTTGAGCCATCGGGTAAAATTGACATGAGTTCGTTGAAAAAAGATTTTACTACAGCAGGTGTTGCTGAACGCATTGGTCTGTCAAAGAAAAACCGGAAGGATAAGTTTGCATTTGAATTCAATGGCTTTGTTAAAATAGAGAAAGACGGTATTTATACGTTTTTCACTGATTCAGATGATGGAAGTATGTTGTACATCGACGATGAAGAAATTGTCAACAACGACGGTGACCATGGTAGTGTTGAAAAGAGTGGCAGGACAGCTTTAAAGAAAGGATTCCATAAAATAAAAGTCCTGTATTTCGATAGTGGTGGCGGTAATGCACTCAAAGTTTCGATGCAACCGGATGGTGGCATGAAAAATGAAATACCAGCATCTATATTGTATCATTAAGATAATTCTATGAAACAGATCTACTTCGTATTGATGTTTTTTATGGTGGCAATAGCTAATGCTCAAAAAGCAGAAAACATAATCATTATTACAACCGATGGCTTTCGGTGGCAGGAAGTTTTTAAGGGAATGGATTCTTCAATTGCAAATGATCCGCAATACAACCAGGATGACAGTAGTTATATTTTTCAAAATTACTGGAGCAATGATGAAAAAGAAAGAAGAAAGAAGTTAATGCCTTTTTTATGGAGTGTGATCGAATCAAAAGGACAGATCTATGGCAACAGGGGCTATGATAACAAAGTAAATAATGCCAATCCTTACAAGTTCAGCTACCCCGGTTATAGTGAGATCATGACTGGCTTTGCTGACACATCTATTAATTCAAATAGCTTTCCTCCTAATCCAAATGTTACTGTTTTGGAGTTTTTTAATCAGCAACCAAGACTAAAAGGCAAAGTCGCAGCTTTTGGAGCATGGGAAGCATTTGACAGAATATTGAATGAAAAACGAAGCGGTATTCCTGTTATGTCTTCTTTTGACGCAGCAGGCGGTAAAAATCCAAATGCAAATGAAAGACTTATCAATGCCATGAATAAAGATTCGTACAGGCCATTTGGTGAAGGCGAGTGCCTGGATGTGTTTACTCATTATGCAGCACTAGAACATTTGAAAACAAAAAAGCCAAGGGTATTATACATTGCTTACGGTGAAACAGACGAATGGGCACATGGCGGAAAATACCGTTCCTATTTAGATGCAGCCCGCCAGGTTGATGCATGGATCAAAAAAATATGGGAATTCGTTCAAAGCGATCCGCAGTATAAAAACAAAACTGCATTATTCATTACAACCGATCATGGAAGAGGTGACCTAATTAAAAAAGAATGGAGAGACCATGGAAAAGATGTTGTGGATGCTTATCAAATTTGGTTTGCTGCGATGGGTACGGGCATTCCAGCAAAAGGTGAAATAAAGGACAATATGCAACTGTTCCAGGATCAATTTGCACAAACGATTGCCAAACTGATTGGCATTACCTACAAAGCAAAACATCCTGTCTCACCGGAAATAAAATCTGTTTTAGGTAAATGATTCAATTACAAACGAGCGCAAGTATTTATAACTAACT
>Ga0105249_10003371_pt1 | contig 13830 bp, 21 predicted proteins | sample KBSS44metaG_FD_81522 | JGI IMG/M metagenome (GOLD analysis project Ga0105249, IMG submission 81522) | Switchgrass rhizosphere microbial communities from Kellogg Biological Station, Michigan, USA - KBS S4-4 metaG | ecosystem: Host-associated > Plants > Roots > Rhizosphere > Soil | place... | reverse complement strand
GAGGGGCGGTTCGATCCGGCGCGACTCGAAGCCGCGATGATCGCGCGCGGCGGCGTGCGGAAATAGACTCCGAACGGAAGCTACGTCTCGATCGGGAACCGGCGCGGAGAAGGGGGGGAGCCGGCGGCGCTCGCGGTCGTTTCTCACGGGCTCGTCGTCGCGGGCAATCCGGCGGCCGTCACCCGCGCGCTGGCCGATCACGCCGCGGGCGGAACGGCATTCCTCCGGGGCGAAGGTCTGGGAAAACAGATGCACCGCATTCCCCCGGATGCGTCGGCATGGGCGATCGTGGACGCGACCCGCGCGCCGTTCGCGGGTCGCTCGCGAGACTCCCGCGATGAGGACGCCGCGGAAAACCTCGTCGGAGCGATGAAGTCCGTCACCTTCTTCGTCTTCCACGCGACCGCCCGCGGCGATGCGGTCGAGCTCTCGGCGACCGGACTGACGCCCGACGCGGAGACGCGCGGCCTGCTCGAGGATGCGCTGAAGGGGGTCGTCGCGATGTGGCGTCTCGCGGTCCACGAGAAATCGCCGGAGCTCGTCCCCATTCTGCGGAAGTTCGACATCGACAGCGACGACGAGGGCGTGAGCATCACCGGAACCCTTCCGGCGAGCTTCGTGAAGAAGATGATGGAGCACTCGCCGGCCGAGGCGCACCGGTAGGTCTTACCAGGGCACGTCCCGTCCGCGGCGGTCGATGAAGCGGCCGCTGTCGGACGGGCCCAGGCGCTCGATCGAGCGGAGCATGGCCTCGACGCTTTCCTCCGGTGTCAGCGGAGCGCCCGGACCTCCCATGTCGGTCTTCACCCAGCCCGGGTCGATGAGAACGCAGACGAATTTCTCGCGAGCGAGCTCGGAAGCGGCGCTGCGGACGTACATGTTGAGCGCCGCCTTCGCCATCCGGTAGGCGACCCATCCCCCCTCCGAGTTGCGGTGGATCGAGCCGAGCCCGGAGGAGAGCGCCACGACCGTGCGGCGCTTTCCGGCGCGCAGGTTGGGCATCAGCGCCGTCGTGACCCGCGCGGCGCCGACCGCGTCGATGTTCAGGGTGCGCTCGACGTCCGCGGCGACGAGATGGTCCACGGGGGGCCCGGCCTCTCCGATGGCGGCGGAGAGGACGAGGACGTCGATCGCCTCTCCGGCGAGCGACCTCGCGAGCGCCGTGACGCTGGCGTCGTCCCCCACGTCGAGCGTCTCGACACGCGCGCCCGTCGCGCGCAGTTCGCCGGCCCTTTCGGGCACGGGCGGTGCCGATGACGCGCGCTCCGCGCGCGGAGAGCGTTCGGGCGAACTGAAGTCCGATTCCCCGGTTCGCGCCGGTCACGAGCCACGTCGCCATGCCCCAATAGCTATCAGTTTTTCGGGTGAGAACGGAGAACGGATAGCTGATAGTTTCTCCCTCCGTGTCATCGCCAGCCCTCCTTCCTCCCGAGTTCCTCCTCCTCATCGAACAGAAGAAATTCGAGGAGCTCGAAGACCTCTGGACCCGTCGCATGGAGGAGACCCCGACGGACCTGCCGTTCTTCTTCGGACTCGCGGCCGCCGTCAAGAAGAAGGGGGGCGCGGAAGGAGCGGGCCAGGCCGCTTCGTGGCTGCGATTCCTGGCGGACTACCAGGGGGAGCGGGAGGACGCCGACGCGCGGATCGAGGTCCTCTCCGAAATCGTCCGGATGAGCCCGACCGACGCGCAGGCCCGCGCCGACCTCGAGGGCGCGCTCCGCGAGCGCTTCGCGGGTCACCCCGCGCTCGCGGCGGTCCTGACCCAGAACTCGATCGCGTCGGCGACCGATCCGTCCGACGCGGCGCGCCGCGTGGCGCGGTGGCTGAAGTTCGTTCCGGGCGACGTGTACTACCTGGCGGGCCGCGGCGGCGGCCGGATCGTGGAGATGAATCCGGCGCTGGACGTCATCCGGCTGGAGGTCGGCGGCGCGAAAGTCCCGCTTTCCCTGGTCTCCGCCGAAAGGAACCTCGAGCCGCTGCCGCCGGGCCACTTCCTCCGCCGGAAAGTCGACGAGCCCGACGCCGTGGCCGCCGAAGCGGCGAAGGAGCCGGCCGAGACGGTCCATCGGCTTCTCGAGAGCTTCGGCCGGCCGCTGACCGTCTCCGAGGTCCGCGACCACTTTTCGGGAATCGTGCCGGACGAGCGGTGGAGCTCGTTCTGGACGTCGGCGCGTCGCCACCCACAGCTCCTGGTCGGCGGCGCGTCGAAGACCGCGAAGGTGTCGTGGAGCGCGAGCGCCGGCGAGGCCGACGAAACCGTCCGGCGGGAGTTTGCCGCGGCCGACCCGCTCCACAAGCTGGACCTGGCGCGCAAGCACGCGAAGCGCTCCAAGGAACTCGCCGCGTTCTTCGCGGAGTCGCTGGCGGCGGAGGCCCGGGCGGCAACTCGCGACAACCCCGCGCTCGCCTGGGAGCTCTCCCAGGCCGCCGTCCGGCTGGCGCCCGGGGAAGCGGAGGCCTTTACCGCGGACGCCCTCCTCGCGTCTCCCGACCTGCCCGCCGTGATCTCCCGCATGCGGGACCACACGGCGCGCGAGAAGGCTCTCGCGGAAGTCCGCGCGCGCCGCGAAGACTGGGAGGCGATCTTCCTCGCCCGATTCGCGGAGGAGGAGGACGCGCGCGCCCTGTCCGCCATCTACGATGCTCTCGCCGAACGCCCGGAACGGCGCGACGACCTCGTGCGCCGAGTCCTCCGGTCGCCGCGGCTCGCCCCCCGCGCCTTCGTCTGGCTCTGCGAGCGCCTCGACTCCGAGGCGTCGTCCGTGGTCGCGCCGTCGGCCCTCTTTCACGCGCTCCTCGACGCGCTCCGCCAGGACGAATTCGCCGCCATTCGCGCGCGCCTGAAGGCGTTCTTCGACCCGGGCGGCCTCGCCGTCGGGCTCGTGCGACGCGCGGAGTCCGAGAGCGAGGCCCGGGAGCTCCTGACCGCGATCTCCCGCGCCGGCGGCATCGAAGAGCATCGCCGCGCGACGGTGCGGGAGGCGCTCCTCATGAAGTATCCGGGTCTGCGCGCTCCCGCTGCGAACTTCGTCTACGGGACGGCCGAGGCGATCGACGCGAAGCGCGCGGAGCTGACCCACCTGAAACAGGTGGAGCTTCCGGCCAACGCCGAGGCCATGCGGGCGGCGAAGGAACATGGCGACCTTTCCGAGAACTTCGAGTACCACGCGGCGCGCCAGAAGCACGAGTACCTCTCGGCGCGGATTGCATCGCTTGCCGACGAGCTCTCCCGCTCCCGAACGCTCGACGCCGCGCGGATCGACACTTCCGAGATCCGCGTCGGAACGCGCGTCCTCCTGCGGGAGCTCGCGTCCGGGCGGGAGCAGGCCGCGACGATCCTGGGACCCTGGGATTCCCGGCCCGAGGAAGGCGTGTACTCCTACGAGTCGGAGTACGCCCGGCAGCTTCTCGGGAAGAAGACGGGTGAGCAGGCGCTCCTCCCCAACGGAGAGCCGGCGGAGGTCGTGTCGATCGCGCCCTGGCGCTGAGCGAACGCTAGGGGCGGGCGGGCAGACTCGCCGCCAGGATCTTCCGGCGGCGCGCGCCGGCGACGGCTCCGTGCGCCGCGAACACCGGCCCGAACAGGAAGTAGACGTACCCGGCCAGCCCGATCAGCCGTTCCGGCACCGTCAATGCGAGCGCGATCGACACGGCCCCCACCCCCGCGGCGAGGAGGTTGCGCCCGATGCTCGACCGCGTCTCGAACGTCTCGACGCGGTTCAGGCCCAGTGGTCCGCGCCGGCGATACGCGTGGACGTAGAGCAGGGCGAGCATCGAGAACACCGCGATCACTCCGCCTCCGTAGACGACGAAGAGTTTCCGCGCCTCCGCCGCCTCGATCCGGACGCTCTCCGCGGCCGGCACGTGCAGGATGAGCTGGTTGACGACGAGCGTGAAAAGGAACTTCAGCGGGTAAACGTAGAAGAGCACGACGAAGAGGAGCGCGGCATTCAGCCAGACGGTCGCGCCGTCCTGGAAGCCGTAGCGGCGGAAGAAGACGAAGTGCTCGTGCCAGATGCCGATCAAGACCGCGAAGCAGATCGCGAACGCGAAGAAGCCCCGCATTACGACGAGAAGGTCCGAGAAGGTCCGCGGCACCTCGAGCGAGACCACGAGCAGCGTCACCGCGAACGCGAACACGGCATCGCTGAAGCCTTCGAGCCGGCTGATCTCGCCGCCCCGCCAGCGGAAGCCGTCGGAGCTTCCGACTCCCGACGCGGCGAGGGTCTCCCGCAGAGCCCGGGTCACGGCCATATGCTAGCCGCATGATCCGAAAACTCGCGAAGGGCGGCTATCGGCTGTACTCCCGCAAGAAGGACCCGAAGACCGGGAAGCGGAAAAACCTCGGCACGTTTTCGAGCCTTGCGGCTGCGAAGAAGCACGAGAAAGCGGTCCAGTTCTTCAAGAAGAAGTGACTTCCGCGGGCCCTCCTGTGGTGCCGCCGCCGACGCGCAGGAACCGGAGCGTGTTGCCGTCGGCGTCCCGGACGTACATCTCGCGGTTGCCCCAGGTCTGGTCCGTCGGCGCGAGCGCGATCGTCACGCCACGGGTGACCAGCTCCGCGTGGAGGGCGTCCACGTCGTCCACCACGAAGTTCGCGACTCCGCCGGAAACGCCGTCGCCCGGGAACGAGGACAGGTGCAGCCAGACGCCGTCGCGCGAGACGCCGACATAGGCGGGGTCGGGTCGGGACTCGTCGGCGCGCGTCGCGAACTCGAGGCGGAAGCCGAGCGGACCGCAGTAGAACTTCTCCGCTTCCTCGGAGCGGGACACGTGAAGCAGGGGAATGGCGAGCTGGAGCAATCGGTCGCGCCGGTTGCGACGATCCTCAGCCCTTGTAGACCACCGTCACCGTGTACTCGACGGGTCCGGGAGGGACGGGACCACCTCCGCCGCAGTTCGGAGCGTTCATCTTCAGCACCTGGGTTCGCATGCCCGCGGCGGCCGTGCCGGTCGCCGTCGATCCGACGGCGAGCGGCATGAGGTTGATCGTGCAATTGTTGTCGTCGACGCTGTCCACACAAACCTGGACGCCGAGAGTCACGTTGCCTGTGCTCTCGTTGAGAGTCACCGACACGGGGCCGGCGGCGGCCCGGAAACTATGACTGTCTCCGCTGCAGCTCGTGGGACCGGTGGCGCGGGTCATGCCCCGAAACGTCGTGGTGATGGTGCCGGGCGGCTGGGGCGAGGTGGGCGAGTCGCCGCCGCCGCCGCACGAGGCCACGGTTGCGGCCGAGATCGTCAGGAGGATCGAGCGCATAGCAGCTCGGGACATGAAGGGGATTCTATTCACCGGGAGCGGTGTTCGAAAGGTCTCACGCCGTCGGGCTCGTCCGCGACAGTGACCACTCCGCCGCGGTCTCCCGGGCGACCTCCGAGAAGCGGCGGAACTGGATCGCATAGATGAGGAGAAGCACGACGATCGTCAGGACGAGAAAGATCGGGCTTCGAAACAGGAACACGGAGTAGCCCGCGGCGGCGAGGAGGGCCACCGTGAACCAATTGACGAGACCGATGACCTCGACCCGCGCACCCCGCCGCTGGAGGCGAATGTTCCCGCGCATCACCGGCAGGTAGCCCAGGCGGACGCCGCCGCTGATCCTTTCCCGAAAGGCGAAACGGTCCGGCTCGAGCAACCAGAACGCCATCGGCGGGAACGCCGACTCGAACAACGCGGCCTCCAGGCTCTCCTCGGATGGCGTCGTCGCCTTCGGGTCGAGGACGGGGCGGACCCGGTGGAAGATCCGGATTCCGACCGAAAAGTAGGTCCAGTTCCACTGGAGCGAGAGCACGGATTCGAGGGTCCCGATCACGACGAGGATGGCGACCGGCAGGAACTGAAGAACGGAGGGGCTCACGCGGGTCTCGCCGCGGAGCGATCGGTCCCTCCCCGAGCCTGCATCTCCTGCGGCAGGAGGCTGTCGTAGATGAATTCGTGCAGCGGGGTCGGTACTCCCGCCTGGCGCCCGAAGCGCACGACCGCGCCGTTCCAAGCCTCGAGCTCGGACGGTTTGCCGGCCATGATGTCCCGCTGCAGCGAGGTCGTGCCGTCCGGCGCGAGGGAGTCGACGAACGCGAGCGTTTTAGCGATGACCGGATCCTCCAGCGAGATCCGGCGGGCGCGCGCGACCGCGAGGATCTCGCGCATGCAGTCCTCGAGCATCTGGCGGGTCCGGGGCAGGGAGCGCAGGATTCCGACCGGCACTCGCGTCACCGCCCCCACGCCTCCGAGCGAGACGACGAACAGAAACTTCGCCCACAGTGCGGCGTGGACGTCGGCGGGCACCTCGGCGTTCACGCCCGCGCGCTCGAATGCGGCTCGCAGACGCTCGGCGCGCTCGCTCGGGCGGTTGTCCCGCTCTCCCAGCTTGACGAAGTGAACCTTTCCGATGCTGCGGATCCGCCCCGGCTCCGTGACCCAGGACAACGTGCCGCACAGGCCCTCCAGGACGTGCTCGGGACCCAGCTCCGCGGCCAGCTGCGACGACGCTTCGACCCCGTTCTGCAGCGGCACGACGAACGTCTCCGGACCGATCATCGGCCGGATGGCGCGGGCTGCGTCCGGCACCTGCCAGGTCTTCACCCCGACGAGAACGGCGTCGACGGGTCCGGCTTCGCCTGGAGCGTCGGTGGCGAGCGCCGGGCGGATCACGGTCTCGCCGGCGGGAGTCTCGATGACCAGTCCCCGGCTCCGGATGGCCTGGAGGTGGTCGCCCCGCGCAATGAAGACGACTTCTTCCCCGGCGCGCGCGAGCTGCCCGCCGAAGTAGCCGCCCGCGCCCCCCGTGCCGAAGATCGCAATGCGCATGGGAACGTTCTATCTCAGAAGACGGGTCCTGTACGGACTGGCGGTCCGATCGATCGGGAAGGACGGTTTGCTACCGCTCGTACGACAGGAAGACGTTCCCGTTGCTGAAGGTCTTCGACTTCGTCTGTCGGAGGTGGACGTTCTCCGAGACACCCTCGAACATCGTCCGGCCCTTTCCGAGAACGACCGGAACGACCACGAACTGGTACTCGTCGATCAGGCCCGCCTTCGTCAGCGCAGAGACGATGCTGCCGCTTCCCAGGATGACCATGTCTTCGCCCGGAACCTCCTTCATCTTCCGGACCTCCGCCGCGAGGTCACCCTTCACGACTCGAGTGTTGTTCCAGTCCGCCCGATCCAGGGTCCGGGAGAAGACCACCTTCGGCAGGTTGTTCATCCGCTCGGCGACGACCGGGTCGTTCTTTCGGGCGTCCGCCGTCGGCCAGTACTTCACCATGAGGTCGTAGGTCTTCCTTCCCATGAGGAGCTCGCCGCCGCCCCTCGCGTTCTCCTCGACGAAGGCGCCGAACTCCCTGTCCGGCCTCGCGGCGTGGACCCACTGGATGTCGCCGTTCTCGCCCGAAAAGTAGCCGTCGAGCGACACGCTGTTGAAAACGCTCAACTTTCGCATCTCGCTCCTCCCTCTACTTCAGCACTCCGAGCCGCTCCAGCAGCAAAATGAGACCGACGAGCAAGAAGAGGCCCCCGAACAGAACGACCTGCGTCGTGAGCCGAATCCGCGTACACCGGTCACACTGAAATCGCAGAAGCGAGTCGTCCGGCGCGATCGTCGCTCTCAATGCCTGGAGAGCTCCGAGCGGCCCGGTGACCTCCGGGCCGAAGAGTCGGCCTTCGGAGGGCTCGTACCACTTCTGGCAGCGACGGCAGATCCGATGCTTTTTCGGGTCGGGAATTCCCTCTATCGGCATGGCGGACCTTCAGACGGACACTTTACGAACCGGCCCCTTCGGTGATCGCGAACGCTTCCACCTCCACCTGGAATTCGGGCCGGGCGAGCGCCTGGACTCCGACGAGGGAGCAGGCCGGAAGCGGTGGATCTCCGAGATGGCGCCTCACGGCCTCCTGGATCGGCATGGCCTTCTCAGGGGTGTAGCCCACGACGTAGATCGTGATCTTCACCAGGTCGGCTGCGGAGCAGTTTGCGGCGGAAAGCGCAACCTCCAGGTTGCGGAATGCTCCGTCCAGCTGGGCCTCCAGGCTTCCGTTGCCGCAGATTCTCTGTTGCGCGTCCACGCCGACCTGGCCCGACACCGCGACGATCCGGAGGCACGACCCTTCGGTGACCACGACCTGCGAGAAGAGACTGCTCCAATCCGGCAGGTCCGGCGGGTCGAGGTGAGTCCGCGTCACCGGTTTCCCCTCTCGGCCGGAAACAGCTTGCGAAAAACTCCGGGCGAAGCGCCGCGGTAGATCGTGCTGTGCTTCAGATCGGCCCGGGGTTCGAAGTACCAGGTCAGATCTTTCGGCGCGGCGGAGCGCAGGACCTCGACGAACGCCTGCATCGAGTCCCCCCGATCGTCGTCGCCGGCGACGGACAGATACAGGGTCCGCCCGAGGAGCGAGCGTCCTGTCCACCGGTCCCGGGCGCCACGCACCAGGGCCTGGGCGTTCCACCACAGACTGGGGCTCAAAGCGATGTAGGTGTCGAACAGCGCGGGCTCGAGGAGAAAAGTCTCGACGACGAAGAGGCCCGCCAGCGACTCGCCGACGATGGCGGTCTGGCCGTTGCCGCGAACACGCCGACCGATTTCCGGCATGAGCTCGTCGCGGATGAATGCGCGGAAAGCGGCGGAGCCGCCGACTCGCGGCGCGATCTTGCGGTCCTCTTCGACCTCGGTGGGCCCCGTCATGTCGCGGCGCCGTTCGGTATTCTCGATGCCCACGACGATGACCGGGCGCATTTCCCCCGCACGGATGGCGACGTCGACGTCGTTGGCGACGTGGGGAAAATCCTCCTCCATTCCACCGTCGGGCATGTACAGAACGGGATAGCGCGCATCGCGCAACCTTTCGTAGCCCGGAGGCGTGTAGAGGTTGATGCGTCGCGTCTCGCCGAGCACGCGGGAGTCGACCGTGAAGGTCTGATGCGGCGGAACCGGTTCGGAAGCGGGGGTCGACGCGATCGCCGCCGGCGCGGGAGTCGGCGCGGCTGGGCCCACGCCGCGGCATCCGAGCACCGCAACCACCGACAGGAGCACGCCGACGAACGGCCGCGCGGAAGCGAAGCTAGTCCGCGGCACGCTTCGTCCACTGCCAGAGGCCGCCGATCAGCTCGGCCGGCAGGCGGGAGCCCATCTGCCGGGCGGCCAGCACGATCTGTCCCCGGTGATGTCCCTCGTGAGCCACGAAGTACGTGAGCACGTGACCCACGTCCAGCGGCAGGTTCCGCCAGACGTAGGCCGGCGTCGCCGGAATCCTGCCGCCGGAGCGGAGTCCGAGCCGGAGAAGCGCTTCGATCCCCCGGCTGCTCCGGTTCAGCGCCGCGATCAGCTGGCGGCGGGTGACCTTCCGGCGGTCCACGGAGGGAGGAACCGGAATCCCGTGAGGTCGCGCGAGAGTCTTCAGCCAGGTGCACCGCGAGTTATGGAGATGGCCGGCCAGCATGCCGATCGTCTTCCGCTGGACTCCGGGCACCGGCGCTCCCCAGATCGCGTCGGGAACGTGTCGGACGAGAAAGACGGTGACCCGGTTCGTGGTCCGCCAGGCCGCCCGGATGGTTTCGGAGAGATCGGAATTCTCGGGCGACGGGCCCGTCGCGGCCTGTCTCCTCACGTCTTGCGCATCCAGACGCCCCACGTGACGGGCCCCGCGGCGTCGTTGCCCAGTGGACGGCCCGCCAGCTTCAGGGCCAGTTTCATCTGACCGTGATGGTAGCCCTCGTGCCAGAGCATGTGCTGGAGCAGGAGGATGGGATGGTCGTAGTGAAGGTCCATCTCCCGGCCCGCCTCCAACCGGCCCCGGACCGCGTCCCGCACGGCCCGGGCGCTCTGGACCAGCATCTCGGCGATGCAGGCCGGGTCCCGCTCGGCCGCCCACTCTTCGTCGGGAAGCTCCGTCGCGAACTCCGGGGCGTCCTCGAGAACGAAGACGAGCCGCACGTAGTGAATGTGCGTGAAGAGCTGCGCGACGGATGGACTGCTCTCCATGGCGCGGGTCTCGAGCCCGCCGTTCGGGAGCGCGCGGAGCAGGTTGAGGAGGATCGTGTTGTTCCGATCCCAGGAGTCGAGCAGAAGGTCGAGAAGGCGCTGGTCTGATACGTCCGACATGGACGAAAGCCTAACGTCGGAGCGAGTCCGAAAGGATCCTCAAGCGCCGCCCGGCCTCGTGCTGATCGTGGAAAGCATCGTCGCGACCAGTTCGTGTTCGTCGCCATTCACTCCGAGAACCTCGGAGAGACAGACGGTCAGACGCCGTCCGGCGCGCACGACCCGGCCGCGAGCCAGGAGCCGCGGCGCACTGGCCGGCGCCATGAGGTTGATCTTGAACTCCACCGCCAGGACCTCGTAGCCGGGAGGGGTGAGCGTGAGCGCGGCGTAGCCGTTGGCGGAGTCGGCGATCGCGGTGGTGGCGCCGGCGTGCATGTAGCCGTGCTGCTGGGAGAGCGCGGGAGAGAAGGGAAGCGCGATGTGCACCTCGCCCGGCTCGACGAGCTCGAGCGAGGCGCCGAGAGTCGCCATGAGTCCCTGCTGCGCGAAGCTCGCTCGGACGCGGGCCGCGAAGTCCGGATCCGGCGGTGTGCGATTCGTCATTCCGGTGAGACTAGCCGAACCCGGCCGGGGCGCTCAGCTGCGGTGTGAACGGCCCCGAACGCGATGATGTAGCCGTCCGGGTCTTCGACGCAAAAGTCCTTTGTTCCCCACGCGGTCGCCGCCAGCGGCTTCCGAATGGTCGCGCCGTTCGCGACGCACTGCGCGTAGAACGCCTCGATGTCCTCGACGCCGGCCGCGGCGTCCAGATGTTCGTGCTCGCGCCGGTGATGGCGATCGAGCGCGCGAGGTCATCCACCAGGAACTGCGGGGCGAGGGAGGTCAGCCGCGGCCTCGTCTCGGTGGTCTTCATGGAGCCTCCGTGTTCCGGCGTCCGCGAGATTTCATCTCCCGCGCAGCACGCTGGCAAAGCGGACACCGAACCCGTCCGGATCCGCGATGGTGAAATCGCGCAGGCCGTAATAGCGGTCGGCCAGTGGAACGATGATCCGGGCGCCCATCTCGTTCACCCGCTTCCAGTACTCGTCCACGTCGGAGACCATCACACGGACGTTCGCCAGGGGGAAGGGCGGAGGTGTGTCCGGCGCCGCGTCCGGGGCGTCACGGAACGCGGAGAGCTCGGCGAGAAACAGGCGGTGATCCTCCCAGGTCAGCTCCACGAAGTCGCCGCCGTCCCGGAGGAGCTGGAACCCCAGACGCTCGTAAAACTCGACGGAGCGTCCGATGTCCCGGACGACGATCTCCGTCACGAGTTGTTCGGTCGGATCTATGTATCGGCTCATCGGGGGTTATCTCTCAATCGCGGTCGGCTTCGATCAGGCTTCGTCGAAGCTCTGGAGATGATGACGCTCCAGTCATATCGTGACGCCGAACGGTTGGGCCTTCAACGGCGAGCCGGGCGAGTTCGCTGCAACGCCACGTTAGCCGCCAGCGGGCCTCGACCGCTTCAGCATGGCCACTCCCATCGTGACGGTGAAAGCGGCCGCGGCGACCAGGTACCACGTGATCTCCCCGGTCCGCCGGTACCTCAGGATCACTGCAAACACCGAGAACGCCGTGGTCAGAAACCACAGGAGCGCGACGAGCCGGCCGGTCTTACCCGCGGGATCGGCCATCAGCTCTTGGCTGCCAGGGGCGACCAGTACTTCAGGGCCGCCGCGATTATCACGAGAGCCGTGGCAATCGGCAGAAGCTTCGTGGCTCCGAAGAACAATGTCATCAGGAGGAGCGACAGGCCCGCCCCCGTGACTGCGAGGGGTCTCCACCAGGCGAAGGGCACCCAGATTCTGGCGGCTGCCAGGGCTGCAAGGATCAACGCTCCGCCGCTCGTGACCGCCAGGAAAAAACCGGGAAGCGGGAAGCCGGTGGACGTCATCCGTCCCAGAGGTCCATGGTCTCCGATGGACCAGGGCCAGGCCCATCTCAGCAGTCCGCCGAACGTGCGTTGAGCCCCTTCATCCAGCGGAACCAGGTACGACGCCGCAAAATGAGCCTGGAGGGCAAGCAGCACGACGAATGCCCACCTCGTCATGAGAAGGGCTCAGTCATGGTGGAAGTAGAAGCGGTTCCCGTCCAGATCGTCGACCGTGAACTGCCTCAGGCCCCACGGTTTCTTCTCGAGGGGGTCCACGATGTTTGCTCCGGACGACGTCAGCTCGGCGTACGAGGCGTCGACATCTTCCGCGAAGACCCAATGAACGGCAGGTGCGAACGGCGGCTTCGTGCGGCGGAAGAAGATCACGCTCTCTCCCCGGGAGACGGCTCCGATCTCCTTGTCCGGATAGAGCCAGCCGATCTCGAAGCCGAGAGTGTCGCGATAGTAGTGCTGCGCTCGCTCGACGTCCTCAACGGGAAGCTCGGGCACCGGCGGACCGATCGCGGATAGGCGCTCTCTCCTGCTCATACGCACTCCTCATCCGAAAACGCATGGCGCGGCCGTCTTCATGCTACTCCCCGACGATCGCGGTCTTCCGACCAGCGGAAGAGAGGCTTCAGCGTGTGAGGAGAGACGCCACCTTTGCCTCCGCCCGCGGGTGCAGCTCGGGCGGGGCGCCGTAAAACGCGCCGGCGGTGCGGCCGGTGCGGTCGAACAGGAACAGTGTCGGCACGGCGCTGATGTCGCCGAACGCGCGCGCGACGTCGGGTGACCCCATCGCCCACGTGAGCGGCAGGTCGAGCGACTTCGTCAGCGTGCGGACGGCCGGCTCCTCGGACTCGACCGCAATCGCCAGCACGACGATCCTGTCGCCGTAGCGCTTCTTCACCTCACCCAGCCAGCCGAGAGTCCCGCGGCACGGCGGGCACCACGTCGCCCAGAACTCCGCGAGCACGACCTTGCCGGCGAGATCCGCGCGCGTCACGGTCTTCCCGTCCAGCGTCTTCAGCGCAATCGCCGGAAATTGCGCGATCTCGCCGGCCTTGGCGGGAGCGGCCTGCGCGCGCGCGGCGTCGGTGCGCCCGGCGAGCACGAGGTCGATCATTCGCTTGAGATCGGCGCGGAACCGCTCGTGAGCGGCGGGGCTCTTGAGCGGCGCGTAGCGCCCGCCCTCTTCCTTCGCCCCCTTGCCGTAGAAGCCGAAGTCGTTGGGCGTCGCGACGAGTACGTCGTTCACGAAGATCGCGGGATACCGCGTCACGCCGAACCGCTTCGCGAGCTTCGAGTCGCCGTAGTTCTCGGATACGAAGCGCGCTCTGCCTCCGAACTCCTCGACGACCCCCTGTGCCAGCAGACCTGCCGGGTCGGAGATGTTTCAGGTGTACGGCCAGCGGACGAGCGTGACCGTGACGCGCGGCGCGGGCTTCGGCGCGACCGGCGTCGCGGGCTCGAACGCCGCGAAGTAGCGGGGCAGGACGTCGGACGCAAGGATCGCGGCGGTCGCCGGGCTCCGGCCCTCTCCCCCCGCGGCCTCGTCCCGCGCCGCTTCCACGAAGAGCCGGCCGATCGAGTCGTCGAACCGCTGAGATGCGAGTTGCGCGTCGATTTCGTCCAGTCGTTTCCCGAGCGCCGGTCCGGAGAGCCGCGCGGGTGCCTTCCGCAGCGGGGCGAAGCGTTGGGCAGCCTGGAGGTATCGCAGCAGAGAGCCGTACCGCAGTCCCGCGGCGTCGAGCTCGCGCGCCTCCTTCAGCGCGGCGTGCGAGAGGATGAAGTCGCGGTGGTTGTCGATCGAGGCCGGCGGCTTGTATGCCGCGAGCATTTCCCCCTCGAGGCGGTCGATCTCGCCGGCGAGAGAACGAAGGGGCGGCTCGGGCTTCGAGGCCGGGGATGAAATCCTGCGGCAGAACGCGGCGAAGTCG
>Ga0105249_10003368_pt1 | contig 13833 bp, 8 predicted proteins | sample KBSS44metaG_FD_81522 | JGI IMG/M metagenome (GOLD analysis project Ga0105249, IMG submission 81522) | Switchgrass rhizosphere microbial communities from Kellogg Biological Station, Michigan, USA - KBS S4-4 metaG | ecosystem: Host-associated > Plants > Roots > Rhizosphere > Soil | place... | reverse complement strand
GACTTGGGAGGGCAACGATCTCATTCTATTCATTGGACAAAAGAGTGCTGGCCCGCGGGGTCTATACAGGCTGGAAGTTCCGACGGGCCGCATTAGTTTGCTGAGTGATGAGCGCCAAGATGTAACTCATTTCGTGACAAGTGGGGAAGCACTGGTCTATGCGGTCCTTGAACCTCCGGCGGAAACATCGGCCTCTGCCACAGATTATCCTGCGGTAAGTCTGAGTGCAGAGGCCCGGCCAAAAGATGCCGGCACCCTTCGATATTTCGGCAAGAATCTGCGGATGCCAGCGCGCCTTCTCAGTATACGGCGCGGCTCCCCGTGGCTTGCTCAACCGCAGCTGTCCCCAGATGGACGCTGGGCCGTCCTTGTCGGTTCGGCCGCCGGAACTACTGTGCCACGCAGTTGGCACAGCTATCGGTGGGCCGATGCTCTGCCCGAACTCTTGGCAATGCAGTTCTTGCTGGTAGACCTGCGGACGCTCGAAACCACGCCGATGCTTGATGCGCCGATCGGTGACCCGACTCGCGACCGCAGTAGTTACACAGCTAATCCTTACGCAGTGTGGAGCAAAGACAGCAGGTACGTTTTCCTGGTGAATACTGCACTTCCCATCAGCGGCGAAGCGCCAGAGCGGCAAAGCGAAGGATACGTGGTCGCATACGAAATCAGCTCTGGGACTTGGTCGGTGCTCGAGCCCTTCCATGGCAGAAGCGGTGAGAGAACGCGAATCGGCGAGGTAACGATTCTGCCGGGACGGACGACGCGGTTAGCGATTGAACGCACGACGCAGACATTCCCGGAGAAACCAGTAGCTAGGACCCTGTATACGCTACGGAGAGGGCGGTGGATCGGTAGCGAGGACAAGCAGCTGTCGGAGCCGCCGCGCGCGGAGCCGTATGAGGAGGCTCCGACCATCAAGCTGGTGAGTGGAGTAACCGTACGTGTGCACGAAAGCGCCAACACCCCGCCGAATGTGCTGGCCACGATTAGAGACCGCACGCTGCCGCTTCTTCCTCCAGATCCTGCGCTGCAAGGAGTGTGGCGAGCTCCTGTGCAAGCAATCTCATGGCAGGAAGAGGACGGTCGTACCGTAAACGGTGGCCTGATGCTCCCAAGGAATTTTGCGATTGGACACCCAGTGCCCTTGGTCATCGAAGCCTACTATTGGAGCCCAAATGACTTTAGACCATCTGGGGAAGCGCATACCGTGTACGGTGGGCAGGCTTTAGTTTCTCACGGAATTGCAGTTCTCGCCCTTCCCATCCCGGCTGTGGATCAGAACTGGAGAGACAAGATCGGCACTGCGGAGGGCGATTGGTTTGTGAGACGTTTGGACACAGCAATCAACAAGCTCGTTGATGCTGGCTACGTCGACCCCTCTCGCGTAGGGCTGAGCGGTTTCTCACGCGGTGGTATGGGGGTCTTTCATGCAATTACCAATCCTCAAAAGGTGGACTTCGCAGCCGCGGTTGTCGGAGACACAGCTGCTTACGCCTTTGGGCAATACGTATATTGGGGTTCGTATAGCGATCTCGATCGGGGCATTTTAGGAGGTTTTGCAGAAGACCAAGAGCTGGTAATGGGCGGAGGATTTTGGGGGCCGGCGCACGACGCATGGTTGGCCCGGGACCCAATGCTCAATGCAGATCGCGGTCGCGCGGCGCTACTCGTTGCCGAAGCAAGCTCAGACCCCTGGCAGGCTAGGCTCTGGCTAGGTGCATTTCGGTTAAATCGTAGACCACTGGAATACCTACTGTTACCTAGGGCAAATCATCAGTACCAACGGCCGCGTGAGCAGGAGGCGGCAATGCAAGCGACCGTGGATTGGATGGGTTTTTGGTTGTTGGGTCGGGAAGACTCCGATCCCGCGAAGGTCGCGCAGAATGCGCGTTGGCGCCGGATGCGAGAGCAAAACGACCAGCGTCAATTCTCGAGAGCGCAAACCGGGGTATCGCAGTTGCAGCGATCTCACTAGTAATACGAGTCCAGCTTGTCTTGGCTTGTTCATAGAGCCTACGCAGCTGTGCATTCAGACCGCTTCTCACAGTTGGGACTTCGGGGAATCTGCGGCGCGCCCAATGCTCCACCGGCCCTAGCGGCCAGTTCAGGGTGGCGGCAAAATACGACTAGCGACACAGCTCAGCGCGAACGCAGGGAGGCGTTTTGTGAGTACATTCTCAATCGCACAGCGGACCGCGCGGTGCTTGTGGATAAGCACGGGAGCCGTACTCTTTTTCGTCGTGTCTCTTGGCTGCACTCCAGATTCCAGCAGAGGCGTGAGAGTTCCGATTCACAGTACGCGCGCTGGTCTCCTGCTATCGGAACGAGCCGCACTCTTGGCGTCAGCATCACCTCAAGGCTCCAGCGATACCCAAGTGCGCGCTGCGATGCGCCTGCCGCAGTCAGGAAGTGCAGGGCAAGAATGGCAGGCTGGGATTCACTACTCGATCCTCTTAGGCAAAATGGAAACCCAGGCAGCGCCTGGTAAGGTCGAGGTCCTAGAGCTATTCATGTACAGCTCGCCATTGTCCTACGAATTGCAGCCATTTCTGCAAGACTGGATAGCGCGCAAGCCGGAGTACATTGAGTATCGACGCGCCCCCGCAATTGCATTTCCGCACGCTCGCTTACAAGCACGCGCTTTCTATTCTTTGTCGTTGCTCAATCGACCGGATTTGCACGATGCATTATTCGAGTGGATCGCGGACCCGAAACACTCCTCCGTATACCACGACATCAACCATCCGAACTATGCACGCTATCTACAGCTAACGGCAGACTTCGCAAGCCAGAATGGTATAGATCGACGTCGATTTATCGCGGCATATAAATCCAACAAAGTCAGCGACACCGTCATCGATGCCGAAGTCGCAACGCATGCCTACCTGGTGAACGGCACGTCAACGCTCGTGGTTAACGGTCGCTACAGCACAAACATTCAACGACTGATCTATCCGAAGTCGCTGCCCGAACGTCAGGACTATGCAACTCTGTTTCAGCTAATCGAGTATCTGGCTGCCTCGGAGAGAGTCGCGGAAGTTCAGGCACAGCCATAAACTCGGATCGCTTGTTGACTACCTGACGACTACCCCAGATCGAGCGTTCACCCTGATGCCGCAGCTCTTGTTACCAGGGCATCGACGCTTACTGCCCGTGCTGACGTCGCCTAATCGGCTTCGAGTACCATCCTAGCGAGTGAGGAGCGTCGCCACTTCCATACCGTCTCTTGCGTGGGCCAACAAGTGCCGCAAGCTGACGCGATCTGACTTATTCGGCCCGCTCCTGATGATCCCGCTGCAAGTTTCACGAGAGAACACTGCGCCGGACGGCTCGCCCGGGCGCAAAGGGCGCTGGCCAGTTGACGCGCTGGGTTGCCGACTAACTAGTCAATCGAGGTTGGACGCGGGCCAATTTCGCACGAGACATCGTCCCGTCGATCGCCCTATATCGTGCATAACGGATTGTGAAGCTGAGACCGTCTAGCCTTTATGTAACCAGCCGAAAAAAGCTCGGTTGAGGCTCCCTGCATTCCTCGTCCTGAAAAATTAGCTATCCACGCCACGAGAGTTTCGACATGCAGAAAGGAATGAGAAGCACGGTGTTAACTTTAGCTTGCGCGGTACTTGCATCATTGCTGTACGTGTGGCGGCCTGCTAACGCCGCGACGCAGAATCCTCAAGTACAGATCGCCGGAGGCGATCCTACGATGAGCTTGCGCGAGTTAGCTGAGCAAACAGGAGTGCAGCTCCTCTTCGAGCCTGATGTGGTCATCGGCCAATCAACGCAAAGCGTAAGTGGGCACTACGCAGCGTCGGAAGCACTGGATTTGATGCTGGATGGTACCGATCTTTCGTTCCGGCGGATCAACGCATCAACCGTCGCTGTTGTACGAAAGGGCACGGCGTCTCTGATGCCGGCAGAAGCGGTGGGTGGCGACGGGCCTACAAAGGATGCGGGAACGACCAGCCGAGGCAGCAAAGCCCATTCCGGAATTCCCGAGATCGTCGTCGAGGGTACCAAAAGTTTGAACACGGACATTGGCAGAGACAAGAACGATCCTCAGCCTTACGTTGTATATGACCGGCAACAGATCGAGCGCTCAGGCGCGCAGCGGCTAGATGACTTTCTCAACCAGCAACTGACTTCAAATACCGGCGCCCTCAACTCGCTTTCCAGCGCCACGGTGACACCTCAGAGCTCGAGTTCCTTCGATTTAAGGGGGCTTGGGCCAAATCAGACCCTCATCTTAGTCGATGGTAGAAGATTGGCGGGTGCCAGTGCACTAACCGGCGGCGCCCTTCAGCCTGACATCAACGGCATCCCGCTATCTGCCATTGAGAGAATCGAGGTACTCCCCACTACAGCGTCGGGCATCTACGGTGGCTCCGCGACTGGTGGCGTAATAAACGTAATTCTGCGGCGCGACTATTCAGGTACCGAGGCCAAGCTAACTTACGGCAACACTTTCGACACAGCGGCGCGGACGAGGGCAATTGACTTGAGTTCGGGCTTCAACCTAGAGGATGGGCGGACGAACTTGCTCGTTGCTGGATCGTGGTCAGATGGTGAGCAGCTAAGGCTGGATGACCGCGATCTCGTAAGGCGAGGTATTGCACACGTCGTAGGGAACAGCCCGATTGGGCTGGACTCGCTTCTGAATCCGTATCCACCCGCCGGAGCTACGACGAATATCCAGACCGCAGATGGTCTACCACTGAAGCTCAAAGACCGCTTCGGAGGCGCGACGCTCGCCTCGTCAAGAACTTTCGTTCCGTCAGGCTACCTAGGTGCAGACTCCGATGGTGGAGCAGGGCTGGCGGGGAATGCGGGCCAGTTTAATCTCGACACACCAAGGACATTGCAGAGCACCGGCGCATACCGTGCGTTGCAGGGCGCGCCCACGCAAAAGTCGATAATGGCATCGGTGAGACGCCAGTTCACGCCCACCCTGAGCTTGTTTCTCGATGGTGCGGTCTCCGAAAACAGAATCACTGCATCGACGTTTGGAAACTCGCAGACTGGCTCCGTGGCTCTTTTGGCCTCCGATACGGCGAACCCCTTTGATAACGATATCCTGGTTACGCCACCCCTCTCCGGAATTGTCGGCGAGACGCGTGCCTCCCAGTTGCGCACGAGTAGATTCGGTGCTGGGGTCATCAAGGAACTGCCGATGCGCTGGCGTCTTTCGGGTGATCTCACGGTGAGCCGTTCCGAACAGAAGTATCGTGGCTATCATGCATTCGATGACGCCGGCGAGAGTTTAGCAGTTCAGACCGGGTTCACCGGGTCAAACGTGCCCTTCGACGTATTCAAGGATAGCCACGCAGGAAGCTCGCTCGACTTCTCTCAATTCGTGTTACCCGATGTGGCCGAGGCGATCGAGCCAAGTAGGACGACAACTAAGAATTTCGCGCTGAGGCTGAGTGGCCCCCTGCCGTGGGAGCTACCGGGCGGGGCGCCAATTGTGTCAGCGTTGCTAGAACATCGTCAGGATGATTTGGGCGAAATTAGATATGAATTTAGCCCAAAGTTCTTCCTTGGAACTCCAAGCCTGGCTCAGAAGGTGAACAGCGCATATGTTGAGTTGCTCATCCCTGTGTTGCCTGCAGGCACAAACACCTCCATGGAGCGTCTCGAACTTCAGGTCGCGGGACGTGTCGACACGTATAGAACGGCCGGCGCCAGCCCTTACGTGGAGTTTGACGGAGTTCGCCTTGCGGAGTCCGTCTCAGCAGAGAACAAAACAAAGTCAATCGATCCTACCGTCGCAGTACGGTTTCATCCGGTGAACGACGTTACCTTGCGTGCCAGCTTCGGCACAGGCTTCCTTCCTCCTAGCCCTGTTCAGCTATCTGCGCAGACTATTCCGGACTTCGACTACTCATCAGTTGCAGACCCCCTGCGTGGCAACGAGCCTCTTCTGGGGGTTAACGTGTTGAGTGGCGGAAACGCGAACATACGTCCCGAAGAATCAAGCAGCAGGTCAGCGGGCGTTATCCTTCAGCCACGCATACTACCAGGGCTACGAATGAGCGTGGACTGGACTCGAATAAACAAGCGCGATGGCATCGCTAATATCGGGACGCCGGACGGTACAAACCAAGGGCTGTTGGACGCTTACCTAAGTTTGGCGCCAGAGCGGATTGTGCGCGGCCCACCAAGTGATGGCTTCCCGGTGGGGCCTATCCTTGCGTGGGATCAGACATTGATCAACATCAGTTCACAACGTGTCGAAGCGTGGGACTTCGGGATCGACTACGCATCGCAGTTCGTCACGCTCGGAAAATTTACGTTTCAGCTTAATGCTACCCATATATCCCACAATGAGTCTCAGGTGACCCCAATCGATTCAATCGAGGAGAGAGCCGGAACGCTTGGCGCCCTGAAGTGGCGCGCGCACGCGGTGGCTTCTTGGGAATACAAGAGTTGGACTACGTCTTGGGGATTGCGCTGGTTCGATCGGTACTTTGTAAACACATTGCACACTGTGCTTCCGGAACAGGGCTCTTCGACCGTGCCGAGTCAAACCTACCAGGACGCACGTATCATTTACCGCATGGTCAATGGACAGTATCCCAAGTTCATGAATGGGCTTGAGTTCCAATTCGCGGCGTTGAATGTGTTTAAGCAAGTGCCTCCCGTGGATGTGCAGTACACCAACTACTATTCGCCTTTCGGGGATCCACGCCTTCGTAGCTGGACATTTACGGTGAAAAAAATATTTTAGAGAGTGGTTGGAAGTCACTTGGCATGTTGTGCGTGCATTCCCAGAGTAGCACGTGCTCATCTGTTCCCAGCGTTGCGTCCCTGCGGGTGAAGTTCAAAAGCGGGTCATGCCAAACCAGGTCCACGCGCTATCCCGTCGCGCTCGGCTCATCAGTACGCCTCTTGTGAACCCTTCTCCACTACGTCAGCAAGAATAAAGTTCTTTAGAAGGTATGCTGCCAAGAGACTGTGTGCTTCCGCCGTCGGATGCAATTCGTGCTCAATGTAATATGCGCTAGGGTTCTCCTCATACTTGGGCAGCGCCACACGCGCATCACGTACTTCTACTTTTCGGGAAGTCAAACCATCCCGTAGCCGAGTCCGCTCGGCGATGTATTTGCGGTTGCTCAATTGGGTAAAGTCGTCCCAAAGAACGGCCAGAAACTTAACCCCATGAAACTCCTGATCGAGAGAGTTGGCCGATTCTTGGACAACACTAAAGAATCGCTCGAAATCAGTGCTGTCCGGGTCGCGCATGTAACCGAAGACGCGCTGATAAAGCAAAACGGCATCAAGCCATCTAAACCAACGTAGGATCGCATCATTCACGTAGATACGATCTCCCATAAAGAATCGGCCTTCATGCAGGAAGCCCCTTCTTTCAACGGTCCCTCCTGAAGACAAGATGTAGCGAGGCCCGATACTTACCGCCAAGCGAATGACGTTGTTTGGAAGAAACTGATAGATAGCGTATACCGGCTTGTCGCGTTCGCAGTGGGCCACTGACCGAACGGTGCCGCTTTGAATCTGAGCAAGCATTTGATGTGCACTAAACTCGGTGAATGCAAAGTTGTACACCTTGTATAGGCCACCAGACTTGATGCCGAGTTGGTAAGCGGCAGTCTCGTAGTCCTTAACACCGCTGCCGAAAGCGAAAGAGTCACCAAAGAAGAGGATGCAGCCGTTGGTTTTCTGGCTTACTGGAGGGCTAATGCGTAGACGGTTTGCGTCAATCGTGTAGCGTACACTGTAGATGGTCTTGCCGGCGTACTTGCGTATCGACCGCGCGCTCGTTCTAGGGTGTGGTCCAAACCGAAGAACGGGGTCCGTTAGGTCATAGAACCCTTGGCTTCTGGCGGTTCCCTCATCAGTGAGCAACCGGCCAACAGCCGCTTCGCGAGCAGTCTCGACGAGCAACTGTACCCAAAGTACTCCTTCGACGAGCCCGATTGCGAGCACTGCGGCCGCGATTCTCAGCAGTAGACGTCGACGCCTATTGAGCACGACAGCCAGCACGGTAAGTAAGCCCGTCCACATCAACGACGTCCAAACAAGCGGTGCGAACGTGGTCAGTTGCCAAGTCAGAAGAGTGGCCACGCTGGTGACGAAGCACCCAACGAGGACGGTATGGCGTTTCATTTGTTGCGAAAGCTCGGAACTAGATGCCCATCCAAACTCGATTGATCCCCGCAGCCCGTTCCACAACAGTACGCTTGGCTGCGGCAGTCTCTGCGAAGACATACTCCCATCGCGCATAAGGCAACTGCTTGTGGGCATGAGACGATGCGTATCGACTGCATCATGCTGATTCATTCCGCATTCCAGATAAACATCCGCCGATCGAGTTCTAGTGCAGCGTCACAGCATCTCTTGGTATACAGGGGCCTTCCAGTGTCTTTATCTGCGGATCTAGCAAGTGGCCACGCGATGTGCACGCAAGACGCCCGACTATTGGCTGAACATCGCTTGCGCCGAGGCGTCCTTGCAGACACTGCATTACCACCAGGCAACCATACTCAAGCGTTCGAGCGGCGAGGAACTTACGTACGATTGGCGTAGACGCCCTAAAGTGCCTAGCCGTTCGAGTTACGATGGCGAGAGGCTGGGTTTGCGCGAGACGATTTTCGAATCCACATGCCTCCCGGCTACCGTACCACTTGAGACGTACAGATTTCGGCAACACAGGGATTCAAGCGATGCATTCACGCCGCGAAAGTCCGATCCTTCTTATCCATGGCCTGATTGGAACTCTAAAAGACCAGCGCCTATTCAATGCACTGTCAGGTAGAACGATTTTGGCGCCCGATCTCTACGGATACGGCCGGCGGCAACGAACGGCCACCTGCAACATTGCGATTCCTGCACAGGTTGAGCTAATACGGCAGACGGTCTGTCGTGAGTGCAACGGGAGCCGAGTCCACCTTGTAGGGCACTCTGTGGGAGCCGTAGTGGCATGCTTCTTCGCGCACGCGTGGCCGGACTTTGTCGCGAGCATAGTAAGCGTAGAGGGCAACTTCTCGCTAAAGGACGCTTTCTGGTCAGCTTCGGTTGCGAAGCTCACGGATGACGAAGCGAATAAGATGCTAGCGGAATTTTGTGTCGATCCGGTCTCTTGGCTGAAGAAGTCCGGAGTCTCAGGCGCTCCGGAGAATGTTGCGATGGCCTCTCGATGGTTAGGCAAACAGCCTGGGTCAACAGTGCGTCGAATGGCAGACTCGGTCGTCCGCTGCACAAGACTCGCTAGTTACGAGCAGATCCTCCGTGAAGTATTTGCAATGCATGCAGTACACCTCGTGTCAGGAGAGAGATCCCGCGGGTCTTGGGATATCCCTGCGTGGGCACAAGAGAACGCCGCGAGCGACAGCGTCCTGAAGAACGTCGGTCACCTCATGATGCTCGAAGACGCACCTGGATTTTCGCGCATCATATCCCGCATTACGAAGGGCCGAAGGAAGGGGCGGAACAAAAACCTCGCTGCCCCGCGACTTGGGCGCATTACGCCGACATCTTGACTTGGCGATGAACGGCGCACTAGAACACGGTATAAATGAACGGAGCAACGTAGCTTAGGCCGCCGGTAACTAGCAAAAGTATGCCGCTGATCAGAAGAAGGATCAGAAGAGGAATCATGAATATCCGCTCGGGAGAGATAAAATAGCGAAACAATCGGCCGACTGTCGCTACATGAAAGAGGATGACGCTCAGTTTGGATGGTTTGTTGCTCACGATGATGTCCTCTGCAAGAGAATGTCCTCAAGCACTAGTGCGTCGATCGGATGCGATAGAAAGAAGGCGAGAGCATCACACTCGTCGCAAACGATCGGTTCGCCGTTTCCATTCAATGATGTGTTCAGCATGATTGGCGCCTCATTCCTCTGCTTCATTACCTGCAGTAGCTTGCAGAGGTCGGGAGAACTGTCTTCGTCGACCGTCTGTATCCTAGCCGTGCCATCAACATGTGTCGTCGCCGCAATTTGCGCTCTACATTCTGGTTTCACGATTGCGAGGCCTGTCATGTATGGAGACAGGTCATTGTTCCAGTGATCGAACCACTTGTGGGCCTCGCTCCTGAGCACAGCCGGTGCGAAAGGCCTAAAAGGTTCGCGCCGCTTCACAGCCCGATTCATACGATCTCTCATCTCGGCCTGCTTTGGAGAAGCGAGTAGAGAGCGAGACCCAAGCGCTCGCGGCCCCCACTCAACGCGACCGCGCGCGAGCGCTACGATTTTGTCATCTAAGACAAGTTTCGCCACCTCGTCAAAAATGTCTGACGGTTCGGTGTATTTGAGTCCAAGAGCGGCTGCCGTATTTCTCGCCTTGTCATTTGAGATAGACGGTCCGAGGAGAGCTGAACGCATACGAGCAGGTCGTTTCCCAGTTGCCTGGATATACCCGAGGTATGCTGCTCCCAAGGCCCCTCCCGCATCGCCTGCGGCAGGCTGCACAAAGACGTTCTTGAAACCGCTCTCCTGCACAACACGGGCGTTCGCTACGCAATTGAGCGCAACTCCGCCCGCCATGCAGAGGAACTCGGATGAGGTGAGTCTCTTCGCTGCTTTCGCCAGCGCGACTATCGCATCCTCGGTGAAGCGCTGCAGCGTCGCGGCGATGTCGGCATACCTTCGATCTTCGGGTGACGACTGAAGGTCCCACGGCTTGCCGCGAGGACGACGCGGCCCGAGCAACTCCTCGAGTTTGGCATTGAATCCGAGATCGACATCGGTGTGGAACGCAAAGTAGCTGAGACTGAGCTCGAAACTGCCATCCTCCCGAATTTTAATGAGCTTGGAAAACTCTTGTGTATATTTCGGGGCTCCGAATGCCGCGAGCCCCATCACTTTGAACTCACCTTCGTTCACTTCGAAGCCTAGATATGCGGTCAGGGCAGCGTAGAGTAGCCCCAGCGAATGCGGGAACTCGATGGTACCAAGACACTCGAGAGAGCTTCCTTTGCCCATCCAAAGGCCAGTCGTATCGGACTCACCAACACCATCGATAGTTAGAACCGCGGCTTCGTCGTATGCGCTGGCGAAGAATGCGCTGGCGGCGTGGCTTTGATGATGCGCTACAGTGGACACTCGGTTCCGTGATATACCCAGTGTGAAGGCCAAGTTGTCGAGGACCCACACTTTGGATCCTATCTGCGAGCGTATGGCGTGCGGAAATTGTCGCCACGCTCTTGGAAACGAACGAAGCGTCGACAGGAGCACCCGATCCAGCCGGGCAAACGGGTCCTCGTAGAAAACAACGGCCGCAAGATCTGTAGCGCTCAACCCAGCCAGCGAAAGGCACGCGAGGGCAGCATCTTTGGGCAAGCTCGCATCATTCTTGCGCCTTGAGAGTCGCTCCTGCTGAATCGCGGCGACTACTTCGCCGTCCACGACAAGGGCCGCGGCAGCGTCGTGATAGAGGGCGGAAATTCCTAAGACAGCGGTCATCTCTCGCCCCTACACCGAAGACCTCGGAAACGGCGAACGTGGGACGTCACTCTTGCGGCGCCGTTCTGAGTGATGAATGGGATGGTTGGCATACCGCGGGAGGGGAACACCAGCCAACACGTACCGGCCTGACGCCGCCCACAAATAGGGCGAAGGGTGCCAACAGGACGTAAAGAGCTACCATCGACGCATAGTAGATACGCTCCGCCAGGAATCGGCCTGCCCGTCGCCAGGTTCTCCATGCCTCCCATCCAGCAACGATACGTAGTTCAGCCCGTCTCTCTCTCTCGCCGCCTGCGAGTTCCGACAGGAGCGCGTTCGTGTATGACTCATGACGTATCTCGTCGCGGATTATTCCGTCAAAAAACGCACGATTGCGCTTGTCCGCCCGATCTGCAAACCAGTCGCGGTAGACCTCAAATTGGCGACGCCCTCGAGTCTCTCCTCGATGCACAAATGCGAGGAACCTCTGCTCACCAAGGCGCTCGAACAACCTGTCCGTATCGGCATTCGGAAACCCAAGGCTCTCGCGTCCCGAGTCTCGGCGCATCTCTGCGGACTTAGCAGCGAACATGGCAGCGTGCCTTCGTTCGTCCAAGGCATGTCTCAAGTAGGCGGCGCGCCGGTCTGCAGAGGATGTAAGGCGCGCCGCCGCGAATAGATCGAGCATGCTTCCGTGCTCAGCGAGCGAGAACTCGAATAGCTTGCGGGCGGCGTGATGGCGGCTTCGCCATACAATTGGATTCGAAATCCGTGCCAACAGTGCGTTCATAGTGCGATCCCCTGGCTGCGCTGATTCGTGGCGGCCTGCAGCTACGTAATGTCACTACGGCGACCACGGCGCAATCTCATAAGACGCGCGGCGTGCAGAATAGGGAGAACTTCGATGCGACGGTATCTACCCTTCGTCGTCTAACTGAGAGATAACTACTCTTTAGGATATGTAGTGCGGCAAGACGCTCTAAACGCGGCATTTGGTTGATGTCACCATGCCGGCAGCTTGCCGTCAGAGTCGGTTTCAGTCGGATGTCAGGAATTGGGGAACGCGCAAAATGTATAGCCGGACACAGGCCGAAAATCGGGCGGTGACAGGCGTGGGTTGCATGAGGTATGAACTGTCCGCCTCGAGAGCCAAGTACGCGAGTACGCGGCCGTGCGTGTGTGGTTTCATCGCTCCCCACAGGCCGGCGTTCGAGACTCAACTACACGGCGGGATGCGATGGTAGCGAACGCTTGAGCCTCTGCAGCACGCGTGTATAGCAAATTAACGTCGTAAGTTGCCGGCAGCACGAGGCGAAACTCACCCGCTAGGATTTCGTGTAGTTGTTCCGCGGAACCGATATCGGCACTCTCGAGCGTTTTTTCCTCATCACGGCTCCAAAATCGAGTGTTGAATAGCGACAAGTGACAGGAAGCGTCTGCTCTCCCGACGATGAGGCTCGACACAAAAACGGAGGCTGGATGGTTTGCGAGGTACCAGTTGTACACTCGGTAATCCGCAGGCGTGTGTGTTTCGAGCCCGAATCGATAGAGTGCCTTCCATGCTTTGGCGACACGGCCCTCAAGTACAAACTCCGATTGATCACGTTGGAGACGGAATAGGCCGTGTGGCGTTCTCTGCGGTTCCGCGTCGATCAAGCGGAGAGGCCATGTTGGAGTGTGAACGCCAAATCCCGCGTCCACGAGGTACGGGGTAGAGTTGACGCGCACCTGTAGCATCATATGCGTCCGCGGCTGCGGGGTATTGCACTCCACTCCCCAGAGCACACGCCCCGCTAGCCCTGTAACACCAAAGCCGAGTAGCGCCAGCACCTCGGCAAGTAGTGTATTGAGCTCGAAACAGTAGCCACCACGCTTGTCGTCGATAAGCTTCTTCTCGATCGAGCCAGAGTCTAGTCGGACAAGTTTCCCGACAAATGAGTCTAGATTTTCGAACGGGATGGCGCACGACTGCAGCCTTTGAATTTCGCGCAGCACAGCGAGTGTGGGCTCGCGAGGGCCTTCGTAGCCGATTCGCTCGAAATAGGCGTCGAGGTTCAGCATACCTTTCGTCGGTGGCGAATGGCTCTAAGCGCCGATCGATAAAGCACGGGGGCCGTGGATACCGAAATGCAGTTGCCCAATGATCGACCCGATTTCCTTTCAACTCGATGCTCTACAGAGACTGATGATCGCTCTGGAGAAATATGCAGCCGTTGATTATCCGATAACGACGGCTTGCCTAAGTCAGCTAAGGTTATACAAGGAGCGGCATCACTTCTCGCGGTACAACGGAAGGCGGCACTTATTCTCACCAGCCGCAAGGACAGGGAGTGCGACGTATGAAGACGGTCAAGGCGGAGCTGGCGGGTTACGCACCTGAGAACCTAATCGAGGACACTATCGAAGCACTATGGACTCAAGTGCT
>Ga0105249_10003364_pt1 | contig 13842 bp, 13 predicted proteins | sample KBSS44metaG_FD_81522 | JGI IMG/M metagenome (GOLD analysis project Ga0105249, IMG submission 81522) | Switchgrass rhizosphere microbial communities from Kellogg Biological Station, Michigan, USA - KBS S4-4 metaG | ecosystem: Host-associated > Plants > Roots > Rhizosphere > Soil | place... | reverse complement strand
CCGGATTTGGATTTGGAAAAACCATCTCTCACAATTTTCAATTGCTTCGCGGATTGAAAGCATTCAACATGCTGGATGTGCCAACTCTGGCCGGACTGTCGCGCAAAGGGACGGTTTACAAAACACTCGGCATTGAACCCCACCAGGCACTAAATGGATCAACTGTGCTTCATACGTTGGCGCTGGCAAATGGAGCCTCGATTTTACGTGTGCATGATGTTCGCGCGGCAATGGAAGCCATTACCCTTTTCAAGGCCTACAACAATGCATAAAAAAACCCCCGCCACTGCGGGGGGTTTTTATTTAAAACGATTGCAATATTATTTTCCCTTTTTGGCTTTTGCGTTTGTACTGTCCTGACGGGGCATTTGTTGGAAAATATTGGGTTGAACGGGAGGCTCAGGTGCATCAGCTACGTCAACCACTTCTACATCAAATACCAGGTTTGAATAAGCAGGTACTTCCGCACCCAGCGCACGGGGACCATAACCCAGCATGGAAGGAATGAACAATCTTCCCTTACCGCCTTTGTTGAAAAGCTGGATGCCTTCCAGGATACCTTGAACCGATCCTTCTTTGCCGCTGATGAATTTGAATGGATCCATAGGGTGTTTCTGGCTCTGCTTGGTACTGTCGACATTGGAATCAAAATATTTTCCTTCCAATGTATAGCCTGTGTACTTGATAGCAACCTGTTTGCCTGAATCGCAAGCGGGACCATCACCTTTGGATTGTACTTCTACAAAAGCACCACTGCGGGTTTTTGTAGCCTGGATATTTTTCTGGGCCAGGTATTTTTGAATCTCAACAATTTCCCTGTCTTTTAATTTGTCGAGTTCCTTATTGTAGTCAGCAATTGCAGCCTGGCGATCGGCAGGCAGAACAGCGATTACCTTAATTGTTGTTTTGATCTTATCTCCTTTGTGCAGGAAACCAGGAGGAGGTCCCATTGCAAACTTGGCGATTGAATCGTAAGCCTGGATGGCAACAGCACTGTCGCCTGTGCGCAGCAACTTCATGATTTCTGAAATATCGTAAGGACGTCCCACACTGTCAACCACATCATAACCCGGGATGCCTTCGTATGAACTGGTGAGCACAGAATCGCGCACGGTGATCTTGTAATTGAATTTCAGGAAATCACCTTTCTTGGCCTTTGCACCAGAACCGGTTTCAAAAATTTTGTATTCCAATCCGGTCTTGGTTTTCTTATAACCCGAGCCGGTGCAGGCTGCCAGCGCCACCAGGGCGAAAAGCGCTACGAGCCAGTTTGCTTTTTTCATTTATTTGATTTTATTTTTTGAATGCTAAAAAAACTTCAGTGCTATTTTATTGAAGATCTTTTTCGTACTGTTTAACCGTTTCGCGGAAGCGATGTACATTTTGTTCCAGCGAGTCACTGCTTCTGCCGCCGGCCGCATTATAATGGCCGCCGCCTTCAAAATGTTTCCTTGCGAAGGTATTCACATCGAATTCGCCCTTGCTGCCGAAACTCCACTTGCGTTCCCCATCGCGGTCAATGATCAGCCCCACCATTTTAATTCCCCGGATGCTTAACGGGTAATTTACCAATCCTTCCGTATCGCCGGTTTTCACATCAAATCGCAACAGGTCGCTTTTCGGAATCGCGATCAGCGCGGTATTGTATTCGTACATAATTTCCATCCGGTGCAACAACACATGTCCTAAAAACCGCATCCTGTTCTCCAGGAAATTATCATAAATATCTTCGTGCACTTTTGTGTGCTGAAGTCCCCTTCCTTTCAGGTCGGCAACCATTTCGTGAACCGCCTTCGATGCAGATGGAAAACGAAATGAGCCGGTATCACCAATCACACCTGCATACAGGCATTGTGCAATTTCAAGGTTGATCAGGTGGCCATGGCCAGACCCGATAATAAAATCATACACCATTTCGCAGGTTGAGCTTTTGCTGGTATCGCTGACACCATAAACAAAACATTCAGCCTGGGGTTCCTGGTGGTGATCAATCAGAATGCGGGTGCAGGTGAGTTGCTCCAACTTGCGCGCCAAATGTTTGGTGCGGTGAAGGGCATTAAAGTCCAGACAAAAAACCCACTCTGCTTTATCCAGTGCGGCATCTCCTTTGTCCCGCGCATATTCATAATCGATCACTTCGCGGGCGCCAGGCATCCATTTCAAAAAATCTGCCCAGTTGGTGGGCGAGATAACAGTCACGGTATGTCCCAGTTGTTTCAGGAAATTCTGCAAGGCCAATGAAGAGCCCATGGCGTCCGGATCAGGCTTCTGATGCGTGGTGATCACAACAGTTCGCGGTTCATCGAGCAGGGGATATATATCACGAATCGGCCTCATTAATGAGGCGCAAAATTCACTTATTATGGGCATTTGGTCAAATCTATTTTAGGGTCTCACGCAAAGGCGCCAAGTTCTTTGCATCTTAGCGTGAGGACTTATTATCTTTGCGTTCCAAAAAAGAAAAGGAACATGTCAAACAGAACATTCACGATGATCAAGCCCGACGCTTTTTCAAAGGGACACAGCGGCGCGATACTTGACCAAATTATCAAGGCAGGATTTAACATTGTAGCCCTCAAACTCACGCGACTGAGTTCAGAAAAAGCAGGAGAATTTTACGCCATTCACAAAGCCAGGCCCTTTTTCGGCGAATTGGTGGAATTTATGAGCAGCGGGCCCATTGTCGCTGCGATCCTGGAAAAAGACAATGCGGTGGAAGACTTCCGGAAACTAATTGGTGCCACTGACCCTGCAAAAGCTGATGCAGGCACCATTCGCAAGCTGTACGCCAGCTCGGTAGGCGAAAATGCTGTACACGGCAGCGACAGCGATGAGAACGCAAAAATTGAAGGCGATTTCTTCTTTAGTGCCTTTGAAAGGATATCTTAAAATCACTCCCAAATACCCTCGTTTTTGGGCATTTTATCCCCAAAACGCTAGTTTGGCATAATTCTAGAAGTAGATTATGCATCTTTCTCAAGGGTTTAGGGTTGAAACTAAAGGGGGCTGATTTCTATCAGCCTCTTTGTTTTTCTACCCCACAACAGCCTCATTTCCATACATTTGTGAAGCAAACGCCAGAGACGGCGAGGGAATAAAATCACCCAGTCCAAGCTCCATCCACTTACTATCTACAGCCTTAATTGTATCCTTGTCGGCCACAATTATATTTGGCCAATCCCGGTCAAATCCATCCCATTCTTTTGTTTTCCGGGTACCATCCAGCCCGATGCAAACCGCCCCACCTAAACCGGTAGGAATAATATGGTCCCTGCGGGGATCGAGATTATTACAAAAGCGCCACAAAGCCACCCTCAAATTTTGGGGGTCTACCGTATGCTCCACATACAAGATCATCTTCACCCCCGCGATTGACGGCTCATTAATTATCTGTTGGTGTAAGTCCCTGATATGCCCCGGCCGGGATTTTTCGATTGAAAGCAGGAGACATGGAATTTTCCTCCTAAGCAGATCCTGATTCACCCCTTTTATTTCAGAAAATTTGATCTTTAACTCATTCAGGTCGGTAAAAATTGAAGAAGCCGCTTCATAATTATCATTTCTTTCCTCTTCAAATTTCCGTGTTCCGTCAATGCACATTTTTCCTCCGAAGCCCAGTTTAGAGCAACTATGGTCTAACACATCCATCGGACCACTGCTAAAAGCGATATCGGTAAGTGGATCCAGGTTTTCAAAAACTGTTTTTGCAAGCGCCTCATAATTTTCTATATCAGCATCTTGGTCAGCGATAACTAAAATTTTATTAAACATCATTTGACCAGCCCCCCACATGGCATACATCACTTTTTGGCCCTGGCCGGCATATTCTTTATTGATTTTCGCGATCACCAGGTTATGAAATACGCCTTCAACCGGCATATTCATGTCGATGATTTCCGGCACCATCGTCATTTTAATGGGCGCCAGGAAAATTCTTTCTGTCGCCTTTCCCAGCCAGGCGTCTTCCTGTGGCGGAATGCCCACAATGGTGGCGGGATAAACAGGGTTTTTTTTATGTGTAATGGCCGTGATATGAAATCGTGGATACCAGTCCGGCAATGAATAGTAGCCTGTATGGTCGCCAAACGGTCCTTCCCAGATCAGTTCATCGTCAGGATCCACGTAACCCTCTATTATAAAATCGGCATCTGACGGCACTTCCAGTTCCGGTTGGGTAATGCATTTTACCAGTTCCACTTTTTTCTTGCGCAGAAAACCCGCCAGCATGTATTCGTCCACATTTTCTGGCAATGGTGCCGTGGCGCTATAGCCATACACCGGGTCGCCTCCGAGGGCAACGGCAACGGGCATGCGCTTTTTTAATTTCTTATAAACTGAAAAATGCTTGGCAGATACCTTGTGTTTGTGCCAGTGCATACCGGTGAGCTGCGGTCCGAAAACCTGCATGCGATACATGCCCACATTTCGGATACCGGTTTCGGGATCCTTGGTGTGAATGATGGGTAACGTTACAAAGGGACCGCCGTCCTTGGGCCAGCAGGTGATGACGGGCAATTTTGTAATATCCGGATGGGTGGTATTGATTATTTCCTGGCAATCTCCCCTGCCCTTTTTTACTTTGGGCATCCAGGAGGCGAACTGCGAAAGTTTAGGAAGTAATTTCAGTTTGTCGGCAATAGATTCTTTCGGCGCACTGAGGAGTTTAAAGAGGTCCTCAATTTCATGCGCCGTATCATTCAGGGTTTTTACACCAAGCGCCAGGCACATTCTTTTTTCGCTGCCATAGGCGTTCATCAAAACGGGGAAATCATATCCCGTATTTTCAAATAACAGCGCTTTTCCGCCGTGCGGCGATTTGCTGATGCGGTCGGTAATTTCTGCGATTTCGAGTTTGGGATCTACATATGTGCGAATGCGCACCAACTCTCCGGCTTTCTCCAATGCTTCAATAAATTCTTGTTGATGCTTAAATGCCATGCGTCCAATTTATGGCAAAGCTAACGCAGAATCTAATGCACATTAACAGGACAATCCAATCTGGAAGAACCGTGGCGGCCACTGGTGGAGAATATGCTGCCCTCGCCCCTGCCAGGTAGGCGCAAACTCAGTGTGAGTCCGGTGAAGTAATACCAGTCCTTGAATTCAGGACTGCCTCTTTTCGTTCCATCGGCCGGATAAGGCAATGGATTTTTCAATTCATCGCCACGGAATGCGAAGTCAACAGACTGTTGTCCCCGCGCCGCCAGCAATGTCGCTTCATCTACATAATTCGTACTCACATCATCCAGGTAATCTGTGAATGTTTTATGCAAGCGCAATTCAAAACCGAGAATGATATTGTTGGTAACGGCAAAGCGTACACCGCCGCCAAATGGAATTGAAAGCTGATTCAGGTTGTAAACTTTACGATCGGGATAGGCGGCCAGTCCCTGCCCTTCCGTACCCAGGGAACGCAGATTCACTTCCGCGCCCAGTGCGTCGGTAGAATAGGGATTGAAATGAAAGAGCGCGAGGCCTGCCAACACATAAGGCGTTACGCGATGGGTGGACAGGTCGAGGAAATCATAAACACCCGTCAGACTGAGATCATATATTTTGGAGTGGAAATTGAGATTCCTTTTAACAAGAAATGAATCGCGATTGAACCTGTCATCGGCCTGGATTCTGCCGAAGGTTCCCATGCCGCGAATGGAAAGATGATTTGTGATTTGATAACTGAGTCCCACGCCAAAAGCGGCGTTACCCTGATTAAATGTAAAACGGCTTTCCTGCAAATCGCCCTGGTAGTTAGAAACACCACCCAGGAAATCCACGCTTAGGCGCTGTGCAAATACAGGAATGGTAACCAGGCATAATAAGCCTAAAAAGATTTTTTTCACCGTCCAAATTTATGTTGTTAACGCAAGAATGACACCAAACTTGCAAACGCTTTCTTAAAGTTGAATTTTGAGACAATAATTTTTGTCTTACCTTTGCAACCCCAATCCTTTATTGGACTTGGGTTTGTTCGGGGAGTAGCGCAGCCCGGTAGCGCACTTGTATGGGGTGCAAGGGGTCGCAAGTTCGAATCTTGTCTCCCCGACTTCGCCCGCCGTAGCTTAAGCAAAGGCGGGCTTTTTTTTTACTTCTCCCGGAAAAAATGATAAGCAATCGTGCGGGAATTCCTGATCTGGAATACGACAAAGATAGTTTAAAGGTTGGCTCTTTTCAAAGTGATGGGCCGTCAATTCGACGAATGGATCAAACATTTGACACCTTTGCGAGAAGGTTTTCTATCCTCTCTTCCACAATATATCATACACTTCTCCTTTCTCAATCATCATATCGAAATTGGCCTTGCCCATCCATTGGTCCGTTAATTCGTAACCCTTGAATCCAAACCCTTCCATGAACCAAACAAATTCCATGGGCGATTCATTGATCTGTTGCATGATGGCCGGTGAGAATTCCGATAACACGAACTCCGTGCGCGAAAGTGTTTCGCGGGCACCTTTGAGTGCCGTGAATTCGAATCCTTCAATGTCAATTTTTAGAAATTTAATGGGGCGATTACCCAACTCCTGTTGTTGAAGAAACCGGTCGAGCACCACGGTTTGCACGGATACCGATTGACCTGACTTCGGTCCCGCAATTAATGAATGCCTGCCCTGGTTGTATTTTTTGTAAAGAAACAGTTGCATGGTTCCCTCTCTCCCCGCGATAGCCAGGTTAAACGCCTTCACGGTTGTTCGTTTGTTGAGGGCGATATTTTCTTTCAGCAGAGAAAAATTTGTGGGGTCTGGTTCGAAGGCAAAAATGGTTGGATGTTGTCTGGATGAAAGAACCAGGGAGTACCAGCCAATGTTGGCGCCGATGTCGAGCACCAGGTCGCTATCGGTGATGCCTACCTGTTCTAAAATATAGCGCGTAATAAAATCTTCCGAATACACCCCCCATTTATAATAAATGTCTTTCCCAATACCATCCCGTATCGAAAATTTAAAATGCGTATCGTAAGGTTCGGCGTAGGCGATGAGGAATTTCTTGCGTAGCAAATACCGGGATGCGAGATATTGGAGTCGCCTGGCCAAAGATGTTGTTGCGTTCATTTCGTGGAATTGGCCATGGACGCGTCTTTTAGAATTTGAGGGTGCGCCAGACCAAGTTAAAAGTAAGGCCAATTTTCAATTTCCGAAAATCAGGAAACATCTATTATCTTCGCACCACGATTAACCATGAAGGTTTTACTCAGGAAAGCCCAAATTATTGATCCTCAATCTCCCCACAACGGACAGGTAAAAGATATTCTCATTCAAAAAGGCATCATTACAGAAATTGCAGATGCCATCCCTGCCGAAGCCGACACCATCATTGAAGATTCTGCGCTGCAGGTTTCACCCGGATGGGTTGATCCCTTCGCAAACTTTTGTGATCCGGGTTTTGAATTCAAGGAAACACTCGACAGTGGTGCCATGGCGGCTGCAGCTGGCGGCTTCACACACGTGATGCTCATTCCCAATACGCAACCCGTTATACATAGCAAATCGCAGGTGGAATACCTGGTTCGCAAAGGTTCCTCACTACCGGTTCAACTTCACCCCACCGGTGCGGTCTCGCGCAATACCGAAGGAAAGGAACTGGCCGAAATGTTCGACATGCATGATAGCGGCGCGATAGCCTTTGGCGATGGACTGCATTCCATTCAAAGCGCGGGACTGCTGATGAAGGCGCTGCAATATGTAAAAAGCTTCGACAGCACCATCATCCAGGTGCCCGACGACAAGAGCATCGGCGCGCATGGACTAATCAATGAGGGTATTATTTCAACCCGCCTTGGATTACCGGGAAAACCGGCCATGTCGGAAGAAATTATGGTGGCACGAGACATTAAACTGGCGCGCTACACCCAAAGCCGGTTGCATTTTACCGGTGTATCCACAAAAAAATCTTTGGAATATGTTCGCCGCGCAAAAGACGGTGGCATCGCCGTGAGTTGCTCGGTGACTCCTTACCACCTCTATTTTTGCGATGAAGACCTGCTGAACTACGACACCAATCTAAAATTGGATCCACCATTGAGAACGGCCGCCGATCGTGATGCGCTGCTGCAAGCCGTGAAGGAAGGATTGGTTGATTGCGTGGCTACCCACCACCAGCCACACGAGTGGGATAGCAAAGTCTGCGAATTTGAATACGCGAAATTTGGCATGATTGGACTGGAATCCTGCTTCGGCGTGGTTCGCTCCCGGGATGTTTCAGTGGCACAATGGGTGCAAATGAATGGCATCAGGGCGCGGCAACTATTCAACATTCCCCTCGCCCGAGTAGCCAAAGGTGAACAGGCTGACCTTACCCTGTTTAATGCCGACAGGGAATACCAGTTTACAGAAAAACACATCCGTTCCAAATCAAAGAACTCCCCCTTTCTTGGCAAATCACTCAAAGGCACTGTCGTGGGGATTATTAATGGAGAGAAATTATATCTGAATAATTAACTTGTTCCAAAACTAACATCATCATGGAAGCCAAAAAACAAAACGTGATTCTTAACTATGGCCTCATTGGAGGTCTCATTTCCATTGTTTCTTTTTTGATCTTATACATGGGTGGCGCCAGTTTGTTTGTAAATCCCCTCGCTTTTATTTTTTACCTGGTACCCATCACAATGGCTGTACTCGCCTGCAGGGCGAAAAAAAAGCAGAATGGCGGTTTTCTTGAGTTCGCGGAGGCGCTCAAAACCTCGTTCGGTGTGATGGTGATTATGGCGCTGGTTTCAACCATCGCCACTTATATAGTCCTGAATATAATTGATCCTTCTTTTCGCGAAAGCCTCACGCAGGTAACCATCGAAAAAACGCAGGAAATGATGAAAAAATTCGGCGTACCGCAGGCCGATATTGATAAAAAAGTGCAGGAACTGGCCACCACCAATAGTTTCGGCATTGGCAAGCTGCTGATGCAATTTGCCTTCGGCTGTATTTTATGGTTTATCGTGGCACTGATCATTTCCGCCATTGTTAAGAAGAAGAAGCCGGAATTTCCCGGCGCTGTAGCATAATCAAAATTCATTGATGGATATCAGCCTCGTGATACCTCTATATAATGAAGCGGAATCTCTTCCTGAACTGGCCGCCTGGATCGACAGGGTGATGAAGGAGAATAACTATTCTTACGAAATCATTTTTGTTGACGATGGCAGTCGCGACGATTCATGGTGCGTGATTGAAAAGCTGCGGGAATCCAATCCCAATATCAAAGCCATCAAGTTTCAACGGAACTACGGCAAGAGCGCCGGGTTGCAGGTGGGATTTGGTGCTGCCAAAGGCGATGTGGTCGTTACAATGGACGCCGACCTGCAGGATAGTCCGGACGAAGTACCCTCCCTCCGGAAAATGATCATCGACGACGGATACGATATGGTGAGCGGTTGGAAAAAGAAACGCTACGATAATACGCTCACCAAAAACCTGCCTTCAAAATTTTACAATTGGACCACCCGCCGCATGTCGGGGATTAGGCTGCACGACTTTAACTGCGGGCTAAAAGCCTACAAATTGCGGGTTGTAAAAAGTATCGAGATCTATGGCGAAATGCACCGCTACATTCCAGTGTTGGTGAAATGGTCGGGCTATAATAAAATTGGAGAGAAAGTTGTTGAACACCGGCCGCGGCAGTATGGCGTTTCCAAATTCGGATGGGAACGATTCATCAACGGTCCGCTCGACCTTGCTTCTATCATGTTCGTCGGAAAATTCGGAAAGCGTCCCATGCATTTTTTTGGCAAATGGGGAACCGTTGCCTTCCTCCTGGGTTTTGGTATCAGCGCCTACCTGGTGGTTTCAAAAATCATCAATTGGGAATACGCACTCACCAACAAGCCGGCATTTTTTCTGGCCCTCACCTGCATGGTCATCGGTTCCCAGTTATTCCTGGCGGGGTTTATCGGTGAACTCATCAGTCGCAATGCGCCGGGACGCAACGCCTATCTCGTTGAAAAAAAATTGGGCATCGGCCTGGATTAACCAAGCACAATCGCCACCATGCCGCAAAAGCCGAAAGTTGTGATCATCGGACCCGCCCACCCGCTTCGCGGCGGACTGGCTTCATACGATGAACGGCTGGCACGCGAATTCATGAAAGAAGGCTACGACACTTTCATCTATACTTTTTCACTGCAATACCCCGGCTTTCTTTTCCCTGGCACCACGCAATTTTCCAGCGAACCAGCGCCCGCTGATCTGCAGATCAGGATTCGAATCAACTCAATCAACCCAATCAACTGGATACGGATAGGCAATGAACTGAAAAATTTATGTCCGGATATAGTCGTGGTACGCTACTGGCTTCCTTTTATGGGCGCCTGCCTGGGCACCATCATAAGACGATTGAAAAAGAACCATTCTTCACGCGTGGTGTGTATTGCCGACAATGTGATTCCCCATGAAAAAAGGCCGGGCGATAAAATGCTTACCAAATATTTTCTGCGGGCACCCGACGCTTTCATTACCATGAGCGAGAAAGTGCTGGCCGACCTGAAGCAATTTCAACCCGGTAAAAAAGCACAGTTCGTAGCGCATCCCCTCTACGACAATTTCGGTGAGCCCATTTCCAAATCGGAAGCCAGACAACACCTGAACCTTCCCCAACAGGAAAGAATCATCCTGTTTTTTGGTTTCATCAGGAAATACAAGGGACTTGACATTTTATTAGATGCAATGAAAATATTAAAAGAGGACAACGATCCCGCTATCCGGGCAATTAAGCTATTGGTAGCCGGGGAGTTTTATGAGAATGAAAAGCCCTATCTCGACCAGGTTGCCAGTTTAGACATTGCGGACAGCCTGTTGCTGCGAACTTCGTTTATACCAGACAGTGAGGTGCGCAACTACCTCTGCGCCGCGGATTGTGTTATTCAACCCTATCGTTCTGCCACACAAAGCGGCGTTACACCTCTCGCCTACCATTTCGAGAAGCCGATGATTGTAACGCGTGTGGGCGGACTGCCTGCCCTGGTACCCGATGGCAAAGTGGGATGGGTTGCCGAACCCAACGCAGCTGCCATTGCCGAAGCCATTAAGAAATTCTATGCCGTTGGAGAAGATCGTTTTCTAAACGGTTTGCGGGAAGAGAAATTGAAATACAGTTGGAAGTCGATGGTTAATGCTATTGTGGAGTTGGCGAATCCGTTGATCGGTTGATTGGTTGATTGGTTGATTGGTTGATCGGTTGATCGGTTGGTCGGTTGATCGGGTTGATCAGTTGATTGGTTGATCAGTTGATTGGTTGATTGGTTGATTGGTTGATCAGTTGATCAGTTGATCAGCCGATTGGTTCTTCCGATCAACTGATCAACCGATCAACTACTTTTGCCTTTTGAATCTTGAACTTATACGCATGATATTTCGAAGCAAAGCGCCTTTAAGAATCGGACTGGCCGGAGGAGGCACAGATGTTAGTCCTTACAGCGACACCTATGGCGGCGCTATTCTGAATGCAACCATTTCACTTTACGCCCGTGCCCATATTGAGCAGATCCCCGAAAAGAAGATCGTACTGGAATCGAAGGACCGCGGCGAAACTGAGACATACGATTGGGCAAAGCAATTACCGGTAAATGGCAAATTGGATTTGTTGAAAGGCGTTTATAACCGCGTTCAAAAAGACCATGGCATACCGGAAAGCGGTTTCAGGCTCTCGACTTTTGTAGACGCCCCCGCCGGTTCCGGACTGGGTACTTCTTCCACCCTCGTTGTTGCTGTAACCGGCGCCTTTGTTGAAATGCTGAAATTGCCGATGGGCGAATATGATATCGCGCATTATGCGTATGAAATTGAGCGGAGAGACCTGGCCCTGGCCGGTGGCAAACAGGATCAGTATGCCGCTACTTTTGGCGGTGTGAATTTTATGGAGTTTTACGATGGCGATAAGGTGATTGTGAACCCGCTGAGGATAAAACCAGAAACCCTTTCCGAACTCGAGAACAACCTGGTTCTGTTCTTCACTGCCACCAGCCGTGATTCTGCCGCCATCATCAAACAACAACAGAAAAACGTAACAGACAACAATAGCCCTTCCATTGACGCCATGCACCAACTGAAAGACCAGAGTCGCATGATGAAGGAAGCTTTGCTGAAGGGTCGCCTGGACGAGATCGGCGAAATACTTGATTTTGGATTTCAGCAGAAAAGAAAAATGGCGGCGAATATATCAAATCCACTGATCGAAGAAATTTATGATGCAGCCCGCAAGGCCGGAGCCACAGGCGGAAAGATCTCCGGCGCAGGCGGTGGTGGATTCATGATTTTTTACTGTCCGGGCACCACCCGCTACCGGGTTATAGAAGCATTGAGTAATTTTGGGGGCGAAGTGAAAAACTATTCATTCACTAAAAATGGATTGACCACCTGGTCGGTTTAACAACATGCAACAAAAAATAAAAGATATCATCAGCTCGTCCATTTCGGTGAAACAGGCGGTGCTGGCCGATGACCAACTCACTGCCACGGTGGAAAAAGTGACCGACGTAATTGTAAAGGCTTTCAGGGCCGGACACAAAGTGCTTTTCTGTGGAAACGGGGGCAGCGCGGCAGACGCGCAGCACCTGGCCGCTGAATTCAGCGGACGCTTCTATACCGATCGCGACGCCCTGCCTTCGGAAGCCCTGCATGTAAATACCTCTTATCTCACGGCCGTTGCAAATGACTATAGCTACGATGTAGTGTATTCAAGAATGATCAAGGGCATCGGCCGGAAAGGCGATGTGCTGGTTGGACTCTCCACTTCAGGCAATTCTACCAATATCCTACTGGCATTTGAACAGGCAAGGGAAAATGGAATGATTACAGTGGCTTTCACCGGTGCTACCGGTGGTAAAATGAAGGGCATGGTAGATTATCTCATCAACGTACCATCCACCGATACGCCAAGGATCCAGGAATCACATATCCTGCTTGGCCATATCGTTTGTCAATTGGTAGAGGAAAAATATTTCAACGCCACCGGCGGAAAATAGCATGCACACACTACCGCACATGCGTAACCGGAATTTCTTCAGGAACCTTCAAAATGCAACAGGTTGAACAGGGAAGCCATCATCCTGGCCGGCGGGCTCGGCACGAGGCTGAGAAGCAGTTTGCCGGATATTCCCAAGTGCATGGCCCCCATCCAGGGCACGCCTTTTCTTGCCTTTGTGATGGAATGGTTGTTAGAACAAGGCGTTGAACACTTTATATTTTCATTGGGGTACAAGCACGAAATGATCAGCGCATGGTTGGAAGCACAGTATGCCGACCTGAAAATTTCCATTGTGCTGGAAGAGGAACCACTGGGTACCGGCGGCGGCATTAAGCTGGCTTGCTCAAAAGCCACTGCCGGTTCGGTGGTGGTGGTGAACGGAGATACCCTGTTCAAAGCGAACGTAAATAAGATCATGGCCTTTCATGACATGTGCGGCGCACATTGTACCCTGGCCCTGAAACCCATGCGCAATTTTGATCGCTACGGACTGGTTGATGTCCAAAAAGACTATTCCATTTCCGCGTTTCGGGAAAAGCAATTTTGTGAAGAAGGCCTGATCAATGGCGGCGTATATATCCTGAACGTGAAAAAATTCCTGGCCGAAGATCTTCCCCAAAAATTTTCTTTTGAAAAAGACTATCTCGAAAAATTTGTTGGACAGCGACGATTCTTCGGATACGTGCAGGATGAATATTTTATCGACATCGGTATCCCGGAAGATTACGCGAGAGCGCAGGTAGAGTTGAATACTGGATACTAGATGCAAGATACTAGATACTGGATACTGGATACGCTATCTACAGCTAAAACCCCTTTGCGTCTTTGTGTCTTCGTGGCTGTATTTTTGCCACAAAGACAGAAAGCCACCAAGTGAGGCTTTACGTG
>Ga0105249_10003358_pt1 | contig 13853 bp, 9 predicted proteins | sample KBSS44metaG_FD_81522 | JGI IMG/M metagenome (GOLD analysis project Ga0105249, IMG submission 81522) | Switchgrass rhizosphere microbial communities from Kellogg Biological Station, Michigan, USA - KBS S4-4 metaG | ecosystem: Host-associated > Plants > Roots > Rhizosphere > Soil | place... | reverse complement strand
TGCCGCTCGTGCAGGACCAGAAGGCCGAGTACTCGAACACCTCCGGCAAGGTCGCGCTGAACTGGACCGTCGATCCGAACCACTTCCTGTACGCGTTCGTCGCGACCGGTTTCCGGCCGGGCGGTTTGAACGTCCCCGTCGGTCTCGGCTTGCCCGCGCCGTTCGACGAGGAGCTGGTGACGAACTACGAGATCGGCTGGAAGGCAGGGTGGGCGGATGGCAACGTCCGCACGCAGCTCAATGCCTACTACAACGATTACGAGCAATTCCAGGTCATCGTCGGTTACCCGACGATTCCGATCTTCGGCTTCGAGCTGAACGTGCCGAATCCCACGACGATTTACGGCTTCGAAGCGCAGCTCGAAGCCGCATTCGGGCAGTTCTCGCTCGACGCCGGGCTCGCCTGGATGCACAGCGAGCTTGGCAAGTTCTTCGCCGTCGATCCACGTATCCCAAGCTTCGGCGCGTGCAATCCCGAGACTGGCCCGGCAACCGCATCGTGCATCGCTCTGGAAGGCAAGGAGCAAACCTACGCGCCCAACTTCACGTTCAACCTGGGAGTCCAATACGACTTCGCGCTGGCCAGCGGCGACCGGATCACGCCGGGCGTCAACTACGGACACGTCTCCGAGCAGTGGGCGACGCTGTTCGAGAACGAAGCGCGCGGCGATCGCGTAGAAGCGCGCAACATCGTCAACGCGCAGATCGCGTGGCGTCACGACAGTTGGGTAACGACGCTGTATGGCGCGAACCTGACGGACCAGCACTACGTCGGGGCCATCAACTCCGGCCTGCGCTTCGCCGGTGCTCCTCGCACGTTCGGAGTGCGCCTGCTGAAAGCCTTCTGACATGGCGCGTGCACGGTGGGCGCTTGCGATTCTCTGCTGCGTGTACGTCCTGAATTTCCTGGATCGGCAGCTGCTGTCCATTCTGGCGAAGCCGATCCAGGACGACCTCGGCATCAGCGACGGTCAGATCGGGATGATCAGCGGGCTGTATTTCGCGATGTTCTATTGCGTGCTGGCGATTCCGATCGGTTGGCTCGCCGATCGAACGCATCGCGTCCGCGTGCTCTCGCTTGCGTGCGCGCTGTGGAGCGCAGCTACCGTCGCGTGCGGATTGTCAGCCAGCTATCTGCAGCTCGCTCTCGCGCGCATGTCGGTCGGTGTGGGGGAGGCGGGCGGCGTACCGCCTTCCTATTCGATCGTGTCGGACTACTTCGCTCCGGGCACGCGGGGCACTGCGCTGAGTGTCTTCAACCTCGGCCCGCCGATCGGGCAAGCGCTGGGGGTTGCGTTCGGTGCTTCGATCACCGCTGCTTATAGCTGGCGTTCGGCGTTCATTGCACTCGGCGCTGTCGGCATCGTCATGGCAGCGATCGTGTTGCTGTTCGTTCGTGAGCCAGCGCGTGGTGGGCTCGATGCCTCTTCCGGAACTCGAACGCTCGCGGCGCAACCGGCACGAGCCGGATTCTGGCCGACGTGCGGGATGTTCTTCTCGCATCCGGTGCTGTTACGAGTATCGCTAGCGTGCGCCGCCACGCAGTTCGTCACCTATGCAGTGTTGAACTTCACCACGTTGTTCCTGATGCGCGAGAAAGGCATGACGCTGAACGAGATCGCCGTCTACTACGCGATTCTCATCGGTGCCGGTATCGGTTCGGGGATGTATGTTTCGGGGCGGCTGATCGATCGGCTGGCCCGGCGCTCGAAGGCAGCGTACGGCTATCTGCCCGCAGCTGCGCTCGCGCTGGCGATTCCGTTTTTCATCGCGTTCGTGGCGGTGCCCGATTGGCCGCTGGCCCTGGCGTTTCTCGCGCTGCCGACTTTTCTGAACTATTTCTATCTCTCGCCTGCAGTAACGCTGGTGCAGGAAGAGGTGCAGCCTGATCAGCGCGTGCTCGCGGGCGCGCTGCTGTTGCTGGTGATGAACCTGATCGGACTCGGGCTCGGGCCGACGTGGCTCGGAGCGGTCAGCGATCTACTGCGGCCGAGTCATCCCGACAACTCGCTGCAGCTCGCGTTCTACACGCTGGTTCCCTTCTACCTTCTCGCCGTGCTGCTCCACCTTTGGTTGGCGCGTGCGCTGAAGCGACAGTCATAGGCGGAATGGTTCGATGTCGAAGCTCATTCGTTTGCTCGCCTTGATTGCAGCGCTGGGCGTGGAGATGACTGCGGCTGCTCAAGCCGATGCATTAGTCGAGACGCCGGCAGGCAAGTTACGCGGCGAGACGACCGGAACGCTGAACGTGTTCAAAGGCATTCCCTACGCATCGCCGCCAGTGGGCGGCCTGCGCTGGAGGGCGCCTGCCGTGATGTCCCCTTGGACCGGTGTGCGCGATGCGACTCAGTTCGGTGCCGCCTGCGTGCAACCGAAGCCTCGGCCCAGCATTTACTCCGACGACCTGGCCGCAGTGAGCGAGGACTGTCTGTTTCTCAACGTCTGGACGACGCCAGGCGCGCGCAAGAGGCCGGTGTTTTTCTGGATTCACGGCGGTGCGCTCACGTCCGGATCGAGCAGCGAGCGGCTGTACGATGGTGCGAAGCTCGCCGCGCGCGGCGTGGTGGTCGTATCGATCAACTATCGTCTCGGGGCTCTCGGCTACCTGGCGCATCCGCAGCTCAGCGCCGAGTCGCCGCAGCGAGTCTCGGGCAATTACGGTCTGCTCGACCAGATCGAAGCGCTGCGCTGGGTGCAGCGGAACATCGCGGCCTTCGGCGGCGATCCGGCGAATGTCACGATTGCCGGCGAATCGGCGGGCGGACTCAGCGTCATGTACCTGATGGCCTCGCCGCAGGCGCGCGGGTTGTTTTCCAGAGCGATCGCCCAGAGCGCTTACATGATTTCGATGCCGGAGCTGAAGCGCGCACACTTCGGCGAGCAGGCGGCGGAAGCGATCGGATCGCGAGTCGCGTCTGCGCTCGGCTCGCCGAACATCGCAGACCTGCGTTCGATGGATGCCGCGAAGCTGACAGATGCGGCCGCGCAGACCGGATATTTCCCCCTCGGCACTGTCGACGGTCACGTGCTGCCGCAACAGCTGGTCGAAGTGTTCGATCGCGGCGAGCAGGCGAAGGTGCCGATTCTCGCCGGCTTCAACAGCGGCGAGATCCGCTCGCTGCGTTTTCTGGCGCCACCCGCGCCGAGCGATGCGGCAACGTACGAGTCGGCCATCCGCAAGCGTTATGGCGATCTTGCGGAAGATTTCCTGCAGCTCTACCCGAGCAGTCACCTCGAGGACAGCGTGCTCGCGACGACTCGCGATGCACTGTACGGCTGGACGTCCGAGCGCCTCGTCGCAAAGCAGACCGCGCAGGGCCAGCCGAGCTATCTGTATTTCTTCGATCACGGTTATCCCGCTGCGGATGCAGCGGGCCTGCACGCGTTCCACGCCTCGGAGCTTCCTTACGTGTTCGGCACTGCGGATCGAACGCCGCCGCTCTGGCCGAAAGTGTCCGACTCGCCACAGGAGACCGCACTGAGCGAAACCATGATCGCGTACTGGACGAGCTTCGCGGCCGCCGGTGAACCCCAGGCTCCCGATCAGCCGTCATGGTCCGCATACGGCACGACGCGTGCGTACCTGTCGTTCGCCGGTGTTCCGCGGCCGGGCACGCACTTGCTGCCTGGCATGTACGAGTTGAACGAGGCGGTCGTGTGCCGACGACGCAGCCAGGGCGGATTGCCCTGGAACTGGAACGTAGGTCTCGCCGCCCCGACGCTGCCGCCTCGCGAGGATGCCTGCCGATGATCGACGGTTCCATGCAGGAGTTCGCGCTCACGCTCGACAGATTCCTCGACCACGCCGCCAAGTGGCACCCGCATGCCCAGGTCGTCACGGGGCGCGATGCCGGCAAAGTGGATCGCGTGAGCTATGCAGATTTGCAGGCGCGCAGTCTGCGCGTCTCAGCAGTGCTGCGGGATTTCGGCATCGGAGTCGGCGGACGCGTCGCGACACTCGCATGGAATACGCAGGCGCATGTCGAGACGTGGTACGCCATCATGGGTCTCGGTGCGGTCTGCCACACGCTCAATCCGCGACTGATGGCGGCGCAGCTCGCGCGGCAGGTCATGCGAACAGGCAGCCGCATCATCGTTGCCAGCGCCGATCTCGAACCGCTGGCCCGACAGATCGTCGAGCGTGCGCCCGTAGTCACACGGGTACTGATCATCGACGGGCCGGCGCCGGCGTGGAGCGGCCACTGCGACATCGTCCACGTCGAGACCGCGATGAGTAAGGCGCGAACTGCCGTGACCTGGGGCGGCTTCGACGAGCGCACCGCGTGCGGCCTGTGCTTCACGTCCGGCACGACCGGAGCGCCGAAAGGAGTGACCTACACGCACCGCTCGAGCTTCCTGCACGCATTGAAGCTGTTGCAGGCCGACGTGCTCGGCATCACGGCCGCCGACAGCGTACTCGCTGTCGTGCCGATGTTTCACGCCAACGCCTGGGGCTTGCCTTTCGCGGCGCCCGCGGCCGGAGCCAAGCTGGTGCTGCCCGGCCGCCATGCTGACGGCGAGAGCCTCGCCCGCTTGATCGCCGACGAGGAGGTGACAGTCGGCGTGGGCGTTCCCACCGTGTGGTTGGGTGTCGTCGAGCACCTCGATGCGGCCGGCGGCGAGCTCCCGTCTCTCGAACGCATCCTGGTCGGTGGCTCACCGCTCCCTCCGGCCCTGATGGAGCGCATCGAGCGGCGCCTCGGGGTTTCGGTGCAGACGAGCTGGGGCATGACGGAGCTGTCGCCCTGCGGGACGATGTCGCCGCCGCGCGATCGCAAGCGTTCCGCAGCGCTCTCAGGCCGGCCCGCCGTCGGGGTCGACCTGCTCTTGAAGGACGCGGATGGGCGGCACCTGCCGGAGCAGCGTAATGCCGAGGGACACTTGTGGGTGCGCGGAGCCAGCGTGATCGAACGCTATTTCGGAGAGGAGAACACCGCCACCGATGCCGAGGGCTGGTTCAATACCGGCGATCTGGCGCGCATCGATCCCACCGGCAATCTGATCATCACCGGCCGCGCGAAGGACCTGATCAAGTCGGGCGGCGAGTGGATCAATCCGGCGGAGATCGAAGCGATCGTCGGTGCCTTGCCCGAGGTATCCTTGGCAGCCGTCATCGCGCGCGCGGATCCGAAATGGGGCGAGCGGCCGGTGCTGCTCGTGGAACTGCGCGAGGGCGCGGTCATCGACGATGCCGCCCTGCTCGCGGCGCTGACGGGCAAGGTCGCGCCGTGGTGGATACCGGACACGCTGCTCCGCCTCGAGAAAATGCCGCTGGCTTCTACCGGAAAGATCGACAAAATGCAGCTCAGGTCCGAATACGGTAGCGGTTGAGCGGAGACCCGATTGTGCCCTCAGATCTGAAGACCCCACGCAAGCGAGCGAGCAAGGCGAAGCAGCCGAAGTCCCGGCCGCGGCGCGTAACCAAAGCGGCACAGCGCGCCGAAATGATGGAGCAGATTCTCGATACTGCTGAGGAGCTGTTCTCCCAGCACGGCCTGTACGGCGTCACCTTGAAGGACGTGGCGAAGCGTCTGGGTGTGCATCACACCCTCATGAACTACTACTTTCGCGACAAGAAGAAGCTCTTCGACGAGGTCTTCGCGCGTCGCGCCGTCGTGACCAGCACGCGCCGGATGCGGGCACTGGATGAATACGATGCCGCGACCCGGGGCAAGCCGACCATCGAAGGAGCGTTGCATACGTTCCTGGATACCGATCTCGACCTGTACATCGAAGGCGGCAAGCCCTGGAAGAACTACGGTGCGCTGGCCTCGCAGGTCGCCAACACCCCGCGATGGGGCGCCGAGCTCATGGACAAGCACTTCGATCCCGTGGTGCTGCGGCTGATCGGCTTGTTGAAGCGCGCACTGCCGAATTGCTCGGAAGAGGACATTCTCTGGGGCTATCACTTCGTCAGCGGCGCCTTGCTGCTCACGCTCGCCCGCACGGGACGCATCGACAAGCTGTCGAACGGCCTGTGCAAGTCGGACGACTTCGCTGCCGTCAAAAAGCGGATGGCGAAATTCATGGCCGGCGGATTCCTGGCCGTGTGCGGCGATTAGCCCCGGCACACGGCCCGCCGCAATTAGCCCGACCGCCCTACATATATATATGTAGCGGCTTGTCTTCGCCGGGGCCGATGACGAAGATACAGCCCTCGACGGCGAAGGCTGTATGGCAGAACGATCCTTCACGCACGAAGTCGGTAAATTGCGCCTCGGCGCGGGACAGGAATTCCGTGGCGAGGGCATTCTCGCCGTTACCAAGGCACTGCTGCAGTCCGGCGTTGGCTATGTCGGCGGTTATCAGGGCGCGCCGATCTCCCATCTCATGGACGTGCTCTCGGATGCGCAGGGGCTGCTGAAAGAGCTCGGGATCCACTTCGAGGCCAGTGCTTCGGAGGCAGCGGCCGCGGCGATGCTCGCAGCGTCGGTCAATTATCCGATCCGCGGCGCCGTGACCTGGAAGTCCACCGTCGGTACCAACGTCGCCTCCGATGCGCTGGCCAACGTCGCGTCCGGCGGTGTCACCGGCGGCGCGCTGGTGATCATCGGCGAAGACTACGGCGAAGGCTCTTCGATCATGCAGGAGCGCTCGCACGCCTTTGCGATGAAGTCGCAGATGTGGTTGCTCGATCCGCGGCCGAACCTGGAGAGCATCGTCGCGATGGTCGAGCGCGGCTTCGAGCTGTCGGAGGCATCGAATACTCCGGTCATGCTGGAGCTGCGCATCCGCGCGTGCCACGTGTACGGCTCTTTCATCGCACACGACAATCGCCCGCCGTCGTTCACGCTGCAGGATGCGCTCGACCATCCGACGCGCGACGTGAATCGCATCGTGCTGCCGCCGGCGAGCTTTCTGCACGAGCAGGAGAAGATCAATCAGCGGTGGCCCGCTGCGGTGAAGTACATCCGCGAGCGTCGTCTCAACGAATTTCTGGGCGGGACGAGCGGCGAGGTCGGCATCATCTTGCAGGGCGGCCTGTACAACACGGTGAGCCGCGCGCTGGAGCTACTGGGGCTCGGTAATTCGCTCGGAGAAACGGACCTGCCGCTGTACGTTCTCAACGTGACCTATCCGCTGATCGAGAGCGAGATCGTCGATTTCTGCCGCGACAAGAAGGCGGTGCTGATCGTCGAGGAAGGTCAGCCAGAGTACATCGAGCAGAATCTCAACTCGATCCTGCGCAGAGCGGACGTCGCCGCGCGGGTCGTCGGCAAAGACGTGTTCCCCAGAGCGGGCGAATACACCGGGGACGTGATTCAGCGTGGCGTGCGCGCGTTCATGCGCGCCTATGCGCCGGAGCAGCTCGAACGCGCGAAGCCGCTGCTGCCGCCGCCTCCCGCGGAAGTTCCGAAGGAAGTGCAGGCGCTCGCGCCGCTGTTGCCGATCCGGCCCGCCGGTTTCTGCACGGGCTGTCCCGAACGGCCGATCTTCACGGCGATGAAACTGCTGCAGCGAGAGCTGGGCCCGGTGCACATCAGCTGCGACATCGGTTGTCACCTTTTCTCCATCCTGCCGCCGTTCAATCTGGGCAACACCACGATGGGGTACGGGCTCGGCGCAGCCGGCGCGTCGGCATTCAACGCACCCCGCAACAAGCGCGCGATTGCCGTGATGGGCGACGGTGGTTTCTGGCACAACGGCCTGACCTCCGGCGTCGGCAATGCCGTCTTCAATCAAAGCGACAGCGTGCTGGTCGTAGTCGACAACGGTTACTCGGCGGCAACGGGTGGGCAGGACATCCTCTCCTCGCGGGCCGACAACCGCTCGAAGAGCACCAAGCATCCGATCGCCGAAGCCGTCAAAGGCGTCGGCGTGAAGTGGCTGCGCGTCGTCGACCGGACCTATGACGTCGGCCGCATGCGCGACGTGTTGCGCGAGGCGATGACGACGCCGGAGAAGGGACCGAAGGTCGTGGTCGCCGCGTCCGAGTGCATGCTCAACCGGCAGCGTCGCGAGAAGCCTGCATTCAACAAGGCGGTCGCTGGCGGCACGCGGATGGTGCGCGAGCGATTCGGCGTCGACCCGGATACCTGCACCGGCGATCACTCGTGCATCCGCTTGTCGGGATGCCCCTCGCTGACCATCAAATCCAATCCCGATCCGCTGCGCCAGGATCCGATCGCGCACGTGGACAACACCTGCGTAGGCTGCGGAGTGTGCGGCGAAGTGGCGCACGCGGCAGTCCTGTGCCCATCTTTCTATCGCGCACGACTGCTGTTCAATCCGACGCGCTGGGATCGCGTGCTGCAGCGTCTGCGCTCGCACATCATCGGTTTCTTCCAGCGGCGAGCGGAGCGCCGCAGGCTGCGACATGCCTTCTGACGTCGCGCGCCCGATATCCATCGCAATCGCGGCGCTGGGAGGACAGGGTGGCGGGGTCCTCGCCGATTGGCTGGTCGCGGTCGCGGAGCTGCATGGCTGGATCGTGCAAGCGACGTCCATTGCCGGCGTGGCGCAACGAACCGGAACCACCGTCTACTACCTGGAGATGAGTCCGGCGCCGAGCACGCCGGCGCGGCGGCCGGTGCTCGCGCTGATGGCAGTGCCTGGCGACGTCGATCTGGTCGTTGCCGCGGAGCTGATGGAAGCGGGTCGCGCAGTGGTGCGCGGTCTCGTCACGCCGGATCGCACGACGGCTGTCGTCTCCACTCATCGCATCTACGGCATCACCGAGAAATCGGCGATGGGCGACGGCATCGTCGACGCCAATGCCGTATTCGCCGCGCTCGAATCGCGGTCGAAGCGGCTGATCAGCTTCGACATGCAGGCGTTGGCCGATGAGCATGGGAGCGTCATCAGCTCGGTCTTGTTCGGCGCCATCGCCGCATCGGCTGTGCTGCCGTTTCCGCGGGCGCTCTACGAGCAGGCGATCACGCAGTCGGGCGTGGCGGTCAAGACGAATCTGGCGGGCTTTGCTGCCGGCTTCGAGCGTGCGTTGACTCGCTCGCCGCTGACGAGCCTCGTACCGCCGAGCACCGGTCCCACGACTGAGGTGGGCAGCAAGCTCGACGAACGGATCAAGCGCGAGTTTCCGGCGCACCTGCACGGTCTGCTGCAGGAGGGGGTCAAGCGCACACTAGACTTTCAGGACGGCCCCTACGCCAAGCTTTATCTCGATCGCTTGCAGGAGATTCGTGACAGCGGCGGCTACGCGTTGACGGCGGCTGTCGCCCGCTACCTGGCGTTGTGGATGACCTACGAGGACACGATCCGCGTTGCCGATCTGAAGACCCGCGGCACTCGCTTCAATCGCGTGCGCGAAGAGGTGCGCGCTCCAGCCGAGCAGATCGTGTACGTGACCGAATTCATGCACCCTCGCTTCGAAGAAGTGTGCGAGACATTGCCGGCCGGGCTCGGCGCACGGTTGCAGGCGAGCAGCAGGGCGCGTCGCTTGTTCGCGCCGCTGTTTCGCAAAGGCAGACATATCCAGACCGCGCATGTGGGCGGGTTCCTGTTGTTGTACTTCGTGGCGGGCTTGCGGCGTTGGCGTCGCGGCACGTTGCGCTATCGCCTCGAGCAGGAACGCATCGGTGCATGGCTGGAGCACATCAAAGCTCTGGCGGCCACGCCGGGCGGCTATGACGCCGCGGTCGAGCTCGCGGAGTGTCAGCGCCTGGTGAAGGGTTACAGCGATACGCACGAACGCGGACTGAAGAACTATGGCGTGGTGATCGACGCAATCCGGCGGCTCGCGGGTCGACCGGATCTCGCCGCAATCATCAAGCGCCTGCGGATTGCCGCGCTGGCGGACGAAGAAGGCAAACAGCTGCGAGCAGCACTGAACGAGCTGGGACAAAATCAATGACATCCAGATCGATACTGATCGCAGTTGTCCTCCTGCTCGCGCCGCTGTTCGCAGGCGCGGCTGAGCGTTTGATCATCGACCATGTGACGGTTATTGAAGGCACAGGTCGCGCGCCGCAGCCCGACATGGCCGTCATCGTCGATGGCGCCCAGATTGCGGCGGTCACGCCGAGTCAGCTCGCGGGCAGTGAGCCCGGCCGGCGTCTCGACGCGCGCGGCAAGTACCTCATCCCCGGGCTGTTCGACGTCCACATCCATTTGCGCGGCGCGGCGCAGCCTTCCGGCCCCAATGTGAAATGGGAAGAGGCGAGCCGCGGCGAGGCGCTCGCCGCACTGGCAAGCTATCTGTACTCCGGCGTGACGACCGTGTTCGACGCCGGCAACATGCCGAAATTGATCCTGCCGCTGCGCGCCGACGAGCGCGCCGGGCGGATTCTCGCGCCGCGCATCTTCGCCACGGGTAACGCGATCACCTATCCCGGCAGCCACGGCGATCGCATCTCGATCGGCATCACTGACTTCGAGAAAGACAAGGCGCTGCTCGACGCTCACATCGCCGAGCAGCAGCCCGACATGCTCAAGCTGATGATGGAGGAGGAGGGCTGGGGCTCGCGGCCGATGATCACGCTGCTCACGGCCGACCTCGCCGAGAAGATCGTGCGTTACTACAACCAGCACGGCATTCGCACGACCGCGCACGTTTCCAACGAGTTTCGCGCGCTGGAGGCGATCTATGCCGGCCTCGACACGCTCGCGCATCCGGTCATCCAGGGGCCGGTCAGCGATTCGTTCGTGAAGCTCATGGCCGCGAAGAAGATCCCGTTCGCGAGCACGCTGACCATCGGCGAGAACTACAGCCGCCTCGCAGAGCATCCGGAGTATCTCGATCAACCGCTATACGCGGCCTCGCTGTCAGTCGCGGAGCGCAACAAGCTCAAGACCGAGACCGCCGCGGAATACCGCGCGCGCACCTGGACGACGTGGATGAAGATCATGACCCCGATCGCGCAGGAGAACATCCGCAAGGTCCATGCGGCAGGCGGAGTCGTCGCCTGCGGCACCGACCAAAGCAGCGGCCCTGCCGTGCATCGCGAGCTCGAACTGCTGGCCGCGGCCGGCATCGCACCGCTCGACGTGATCCGGATCGCGACCTACAACAGCGCTGTATTTTTGGGCAAAGCCGATCAGCTCGGGTCCGTGCAGGCCGGCCGGCTCGCCGACCTGGTCCTGCTCGATGCCGACCCCGCGGTCAGCATCGACAACGTCAAGGCGATCGCACTCGTCATGAAGAACGGCGAAATCATCGACGAGAGCAAGCTCCCGCTCGCGGGTGGCAAACAGCGAGCGCGCTTGACCGTAAGATGAGAATTACTCTCGCAAAGATCGCAAAGACGCAAAGAAGAACCAGAGATTCAAATCAGACCGCAAAATCTTCAGACTTTAAAATCTGAATTCTCTACCTTTGCGATCTTTGCGTCTTTGCGAGAGTTTCTCTGGGCAACGTCTAACCTGGCACCAGCGCCAGCACGCGCAGCGGGCTGCCCGATCCGTTGACGATCTTCAGCGGCGGCGCGATCACGACCGCGCCGGTCGGCGGCAACTGATCGAGGTTCATCAGGCTCGCGAGGCCGAAGCGGTTCGAGCCGTGCATGATCGTGTGGCACGGGAACATTGGATCGAAGGTTGCAGCCTGTCCTGCATCGGTGCCGACGGTCTCCACGCCGACGCCGAGAATGTCGCGCTCCTTGGCCAGGAACGGCACGCACTGCGGATGAAAGCCCGGCGTATGCGGACCGTCTTCGCGGATGTTGAGAAAGGGCCCGGCGCCGGTGCGCTTCGACCAATCGGTGCGGATCAGCACCCAGGCGCCGCGCGGAATGCCGCCGTGCCGCGATTCCCACGCTTTGATGACGTCGATCGTCACCAGGAAGTCGGCGTTCTCACGCACGCGGTCCGACACGTCGATGACGCACGCCGGGCCGATGAACTTCTGCACCGGAATGTTGTGCGTGGCGTTGTTCGGATAGTCCTTGCCCGTGACCCAGTGGATCGGCGCGTCGAAGTGCGTGCCGGTGTGCTCGCCGCACGCGATGTTGTTCCAGTACCAGGCCGGGCCGCGCTGGTCGTACTTCGAGATTTCCTCCAGCGAGAACGGCTTGGAGGGCGCGAACATCGGCGGCAGCTGAATGGTAGGTGTCGCCGGCTCCAGGGGCACTGTGAGATCGACGACGCGAATGCCGCCGCTGACGATTCCCGCAGCGAGGTCGGCGAGCAGCGCAGAATTCTTCGTCATGGCTCTTTACCTCTCCTCAGATGCCGAACTGCGGACGCAGCTCGCGCAGCGCTTCGATGAGGACGTCGACGTCCTCGTCGTTGTTGTAGAAGTGAAAGCAGACGCGCAGGTTGTCATCACGATTGGACGCGACGATGCTGCGCCTCATCAATTCCTGGGCCAGCGGGCCGCTCGCTCGCGACGGCACGCAGATCATGGCGCCGCGTCGCCCGTCCTGATCCGGCGTGACGCTTGCCCAGCCGATCTCCTGCAGCTTTTCCATGCAGCGACGCGTCAGCGCACGAATGCGCCGTTCGATCGCGGGCATGCCGACATCGAGCATGATCTTCAGTCCGGCTTCCGAGGCATAGCAACTCACGACCGGCGGCGTACCGGCCTCGAAGCGGCGCGCGGTCGGCGACGGACGGTTGGCGCTGATGTCCATCGCGAAAATGTTCTCCTGCGCGAACCAGCCGGTGTGAGTCGGGTGCAATGAGCGCAGCAGAGAATCGCGCACATACAGGAAGCCGATGCCTGCAGTGCCGAGCAGGTACTTCAACATGCCGCCGACTGCGAAGTCGACGTCCAGCGCCTTGACGTCGATATCGACGGAGCCGACGGATTGATAGCAGTCGAGCAGCACCAGCGCGCCCTTGGCTCGCGCCAGCTTTACGATGGCCGGAATGTCGAGCCGCGCGCCGTTGCGGAAGCAGACGTGCGTGATTGCGACGAGCTTGGTCTGCTCGTCGATGTGCTTCGCGAAGGATTCGGGCGGAATGTAACCGTCCGCGTCGCGCCGCACGTGCACGACGCGTGCGCCGCGCTGCTCCTGCGCGTGCCAGATCTGCGCGTTGGTCGGAAACTCGAAGTCGCTGATGACGACCTTGTCGCGGCCCGGCAGGAACTGAAGCGCGGTCGCCAGCGCGTTCAGGCCCGCCGAGGCGGAGGCGGTGACCGCGATCTCGTCCGGCGTCGCGTGCAGCAGCTGAGCCATCAGCGTGCGGACGGCTTCATTCTTCTTGACCCAGACGTCCCAGTTGGCACCGACTTGCAAGCGGTCCTGCAGGTAGCTGTCGAATGCCGCCTTGACGTCGTTCGCCAGCGCGCAGTACGAGCAGCTGTTGAGGTAAGTCATGTGCTGCAGTAGCGGGAACTCCCGGCGCAGCGCTGTGAAATCAGGTTCCATAGTCAGTAATTGATACCGGGATTGTCGCCTGGATGGATGACGCCGAGGACGTCCATGCCATCGGGTGAAGTGCACTGCAGGGAGTGCACGTGCTTGCGCGGGAAGAAAATCACGTCGCCGGGAGCCACCGCGGCGCGCACAGTCTCGTTCCAGATGACGCCTTCGCCCGAGACGATGATCACTGCTTCTTCGTAGAGATGACGGTGCATCGATGCTTTGGATTGCGGAATGTGGCCGATGAACTGCACCGCGTTCTGCGCGCCGTGCTTCCCATCGACGAGGTGCTGGAACCACCGCGTGCCCATCGCCTTGCGTTGCTCTGCGTCGATGCATGCGACGCGCTCGGGTTGCGTCTCGTTGAACGGCGGCATCGTCGCGACCGTCTGCAAGCCGCCGGCGGCCGAACAGACGGAGACGAAGGCCTGCAAGCGGCCGCCTGCATCAGCGGTCAGGCGAAACCCTTCACCGGGAAGCACCATGACTCCGTCCAGCGGACCGACCGTGAAGCGTCGTGTCCCGATCTCGACTGTGCCGCTGCCGGCGGCGATGAAGAGGATCGCTTGCGCCGGTGTGCTCGGCGACAAG
>Ga0105249_10003355_pt1 | contig 13858 bp, 11 predicted proteins | sample KBSS44metaG_FD_81522 | JGI IMG/M metagenome (GOLD analysis project Ga0105249, IMG submission 81522) | Switchgrass rhizosphere microbial communities from Kellogg Biological Station, Michigan, USA - KBS S4-4 metaG | ecosystem: Host-associated > Plants > Roots > Rhizosphere > Soil | place... | reverse complement strand
GGGGACGTTCGCCAGCATGGACGAGGCGATCGCGTTCACCCGGCAGATCTCCTCGATCGAAGGGATCCGGACCGACGAGTTGGACGAGTTGCTGAGGCATCCGCCCGGGGAATCGGGCGTCCGAACCGAGGACCCGCTGGCCGATCGCGCGTTGGAATATGCCGTCCGGACAGAGCTGGCGTTGCTGCCGGTCGCGCTGCAGCTGGGATCGCGCAGGCCGTCGCAGCCGCCCGCGGTCCCGTCAGCGGAGGAAGTGGTCCTGTGGTACCACGCGCGCATCTACACGAAGATCTTCCGCGCGCTGGTCAGCGCCGCCAGCGACTGCACCGCCGGGCCGCGGGGCGACGACGCGCGCGGGTGCGCGAAGCTGGCGATCGTATCGATCGATCGGTCGCGGGCGGCGCTGCAGACGCTGCGCCGAAATGTCGGCGCCGACTTGGTCGACCCGTTGATCGCGATGCTCGCCGAGCTCGACCGCGGGCTGGAAGAGCGTTTCCCGGCCGTGCGGTCGTTCGTGAGGGTCGGGCTCGACTGCCCGGTTGCGTAGTAGCATCCACGGGTGGCTCGACAGACCCGTCAGGCGCCGCGCGCTCCGGCAAGGAAGATGCGCTCGCTGAAGGTCACCGACGCGTTCAAGTCGTTCGTCCTCGATCAGCTCGAAGAGATGGGTGACGTGGTGGCGCGCTCGATGTTCGGCGGCGTCGGCCTCTATCACCGCGGGGTGTTCTTCGGTCTGCTGGCGCGGGACACGCTGTACTTGAAGGTCGACGAACGCACTCGCTCCGACTACGAGGACGCCGGCATGACACCGTTCGAGCCGTACCCCGGTCGACGTCGCTCGGAGCGGGGCGGCACGATGCGCTATTACTCGGTGCCACTGGAGGTCCTCGAAAGCCCACTCGATCTTGCAGTGTGGGCGCGCGAGGCGGTCGCGGCTGCAACGGCCGACGCGTCACGCGGCAAACCGTGATCTGAGCCGGTCATCCACGCGACACGCGTGTTCGAGAGACGCCGCGGGCGACGTAGGACGGACTCCCACGTACGATTCCTTCTCACGGCTTCCTTATGAAGCCAAATCGATCCGACATTCCATCGATGACCGAGCTGGCAAGTTGTCGCCCGCGAATCGATGTCTCGATTGACCAGGACGATTGCTCATCGATCACAAGAGAACATGTGGATTGTTTCTAGCATCGAGCTCAGCACTTTTCCGAGTGGCTGATCACGAAGGCCGTGTGGTGACGGCACGCATGCGGCCGCTCGCGATCAGAGCGATCGAGCATCACACGACGCGACACGCATCGGATCTTCTTCTTTCGTCGCATTTGTTGATTCGCGTCTCACATTCGTGATGCGCGTTTCGCACTTTTTACAGCAGCGCATCGCTCTGCACGTTGATCCGGCAGCCGGATTGCTCTCCTCGCTTGCACTCGCGAGTGAAAGTTGCGTGAGACCGCCTCGACCCGCAGCACTCATGTCGTCTCGTCTGGTTTTGAGTTCATTGGCGTTGGCTGGTGTCCATTCGCGTCGTTCGATGCGGAAGCGTCTGAAAACCATTCGAGTGTGTAGGAAGATTGTGCACAAACCAGCACCGGAATCCGTGACGAGATGCCTCTAGATCATCGGCGGGCGCTCGTCGCGGCGATCGCGATGTCGATGCTGATCGCGTCCGGATCTCCTGGCGCAGCGCCTGGCGCGCACGAACCTTCAGCGCTCTTCAGGACCAAGTGCAGCAGCTGTCACACCTTCGGAAAGGGCGATCTCATCGGACCCGATCTCAAAGGGGTGACGCAACGTTACCCGCGACCGTGGCTCATCGCGTGGATCAGATCCTCGGAAACGCAGATCCGCCGAGGCGATCCGCTCGCTGAGGCGCTCTTCCGCAAGTACCGTCAGCAGCGGATGCCCGACCACGATCTGTCCGAGGCGCAGGTCGCGGCGCTGCTCGACTACCTCCACGCCGGAGGTCCGGCGATTGACGAGCAGCACCGCCTGCGGCTCGCTGCCGAGGCGACGCCGCTGGACGTGCAACAGGGCAGGAAGTTATTCCTCGGCGAGACGCGGCTCACGGGCGGCGCTCTCGCCTGCGTCTTCTGTCACCAGCTGCCGAAGGAGACGCTGCTCGGCGGCAGCCTCGCTCCGGATCTCAGCGGCGCCTACACACGCTATCTCGATTGGGCGCTCGATCAGAGGTTGCGACGCCCCTGCGTGCCGGGCGGCGCCGAACAGGCCGCCCGCGTCGCCGAGACCGAATCGCTGGCGCTTCGCGCATTCTTGCGCTCGGTCAGCGCGACACCCTCGAGCCGATGAAGGCTCACACACTGTTTGCCGTCGCTCCGTTCGTCTCCATCCTGCTCATGGTCGTCGGGGCGGCGCTCCGCGTCGTCTACGACACCTCGATCCGAGTGCCACCGCCAGCGTCGTCTGCGGCGGTGAATGGTGCCGGCACGAATCTGCTCGCGACGATCGGTGTGCTCGGTGTGCTGCTCGGCCACCTGGTGATGGTGGTATGGCCGGACCAGCTGTTGATATGGAACCGCAGCTTGATTCGGCTGATCGTGTTCGAGGTCGCGCTCGTCGCGCTCGGCGCGGCCGCGCTTGGTGGCGCCGTCGCCGCCGTGCGACGCCGCGTCCTGCAGCGGACCGCAAACCGCGCCAGCCTCGTGGACGCCGCGTTCCTGGGCACGTGGCTGGTGACGCTCTCGTCAGGACTGGCGATCGCGATCGTCTATCGCTGGGCGACCGTGTGGTCGGCAGTGACGGTGACGCCCTACGCACGCTCGCTCCTGAGCCTCCAGCCGGACGTGGCGCGACTCGAAACGATGCCGTATCTGGTCAGGCTCCACATCTTCTCGAGCTTCATCGTCGTCGCCCTGTTGGCGTTCACGCGAATGCTCGACTTCCTGTTGAGCGCCGCGGCGCGCGCGATCGGTGCGGTGGCCGGCCCGTTGGTGTCGACCGTCGACCGGCAGTGGAGGCCGCTGCAGGAGCGGGCCCTCCGAAGTGGCCGAACCCTCATATGGCCGGAGGAAGACGACTGATTGCGAGGCCGCCGCGGTGCTGAGGTTCGCACTGGTCGGTTCGCTCGTGACCGGCGCTGCTCTCGGTGCGTTCGCGATTCGGGCGGTCTCCCGTGTCGGCAGCAACCAGGGCTACAGTCCCCGGCAGCCCATCGAGTTCTCGCACCGGCTCCACGCGGGGGAGTCGCAGATCCCCTGCCTCTACTGTCACTACGCCGCGACGCGGAGCCCGCATGCGGGAATTCCCGCGGCCAGCGTCTGCATGAACTGCCACGGACTGCTGACCACACAGACGGCGGAGATCCAGAAGCTGAAGGAGTCCGTGCTGCAGCAGCGGCCGATCCGATGGGTGAAGGTGCACAACCTGCCTGACCTCGTGCACTTCGATCACGGCCAGCACGTGCGGGCGTCCGTCGCGTGCCAGGCGTGTCACGGGCCGGTCGAGCACATGGTGCGCGTCCAGCAACGGATGCCGCTGACGATGGGCTGGTGCCTGAGCTGCCACGAGGCCCGCGGCGTCGGCGAGCGCGGGCAACGGACAGACTGCGTGAGATGCCACTACTGACCCCAAGACGATGAGCCCGATGACGAAGGACGCGACCGTCTACTGGAAGAGTCTCGAGGAGCTCCGAGCCGAGCGCCATGACTCTTCTTCGCGTCGCGATGAATTTGTCGAGCCGCTACCCTGGAAACGCACGACTGGAGCGCGAGCCTTTCAGGCGAGCACCCCGCCGGCGGATCCGGCCGTCGACGGCGCCTCCCGTCGCGACTTTCTCGCGCTGATGGGATTCAGCCTCGGCGCGGCCGCGTGCTCCCGCGGCACGACGCAGCATGCCCTTCCGTTTGTGACCGCACCTGAGGATCTGACGCCGGGCGTCCCCAACTGGTACGCAACGACCTGCGGCGGCTGCTCGGCGTCCTGCAGCGTGCTCGTGAAGACGCGCGACGGCCGGCCGATCAAGATCGAAGGCAATAGAGAGGCGCCGCTCTTCGGCGGCGGCACCTGCGCCGTGGGCCAGGCGACTGTCCTGTCGCTCTACGACGGCCAACGCCTCCGGCAGCCGCTCTGGCGTGGCGCGCCCGCGTCCTGGCAGGAGGTGGACGAGAAGATCGAATCGCAGTTGCGGACCACAGGTGCGGCGCAGGGGCGCATCACGCTGCTCTCGGCCACGATCACCAGTCCCTCCACGCGGGACATCATTGCGCGCTGGTCCAGGCGCTATGCCGGATTCCGGCACGTGGTCTACGAGCCGGTCTCATACGCGGCGATCCGCCGCGCGCACCAGACGCTCTTCAAGCGAGCCGTCCTCCCGCACTACCGGTTCGACAACGCTGCGCTCATCGTCGGGCTCGAAGCCGACTTTCTCGGCGCCTGGCTGTCGCCCGTGGAGTTCACGGCTCAGTACGCGCGACGCCGCCGGCCCGGGCGCTCGATGGCGCATCACGTCCAGTTCGAGTCGACGTTGTCACTGACAGGGGCGAATGCGGACGTGCGCCATGCCGTCTCGCCATCGGCGATCGGCCACCTCGCGATGGCGCTGCTCGATCGCGTGTCGTCGGCCGATCGCGAGCCTTTCGCCGCAGACATGAGCCTGGCGCTCGCCGCCTCGGAGCTCGATGCGCTGGCCGATCGTCTTCTCCGGCATCGGGGCGAATCGCTCGTCGTGTGCGGCGTTCAGGATGTCGAGGTGCAGACCGTCGTCACCCGGCTCAACCACGTCCTGGGCAACATCGGTCACACGCTCGAGCTGTCTCCCTGCTCGTTCCAGAAACAAGGTGACGACGAGGAAGTCGCCACGCTCGTCGAGCAGATGCAACGGGGCGATATTCAGGCGCTCATTCTCTACGGCGTCAATCCAGCCTACGACTATCCGAACCAGCAGGCGTTTCTGCGCGGGCTCGAGCGCGTGGCGCTCAGCGTGTCGTTCGCCGACCGCGTCGACGAGACGGCCTCACACGTTCACGCCGTTTGCCCGGATCACCACTATCTCGAAGCGTGGGGCGATGCCGAACCGGTGACCGGTTCCTTCAGCCTGATTCAGCCGACCATCGCTCCCCTGTTCGAAACGCGCGCCGCGCAGGACAGCCTGCTGAAATGGCTGGGGGAGGCGCAGGACTTTCACGCCTATCTCCGTTCCTACTGGCAGCGAAACGTTTTCCCGCTTCAGACCGGCAGGCGCAACTTCGAAGAGTTCTGGGACGGGGTGCTCCAGGCCGGCTTCCTGAACGCGCCGGTGCCGGTAGCGGCGACGGCGGCGCTCTCCGGCCCTGTCGTGGCGACCGCGCGTCGGGCGCGCGACGGGCAACCGCGCGAGCTGCGAGTTGGAACGGCCGATCGGTTCGAACTCCATGCGTATGAGACGGTCGCCTTGCGCGACGGTCGCCACGCGAACAACCCGTGGCTGCAGGAGCTGCCGGACCCGATCGCGAAAGTGACGTGGGGGCGCGGCCTCGCGATCGCGCCGGCGGTGGCCGATCGCCTCGACCTTCAGGATGGAGACGTCGTCACGGTGACCGGCGGCGGAGTCCGCGTGGAGCTGCCCATCTGGCGGCAGCCGGGCCAGCCGTCGACAACGGTGTCGATCGCCCTCGGCTACGGACGGACGGGCGCGGGCCCGGTCGGCAACGGCGTCGGCACCAACGCCTGGCGTTTCCTGGGGCACGGGGCGGACGGCCTGCTCGGGCTGCACCCAACCGTCGTGGCGCTGGAGAAGACCGGACGGTTCGCGCCGCTCGCCGCGACGCAGACGCACCATTCGATGGAAGGGCGCCCGCTCGTTCGCGAAGCGACGCTCGAGGAATTTCTCACGGATCCAGGAGCCGGACGCGAGGCGCCGGAGGCACTGCCTTCGCTCTGGGCCGAGCATGAGCCCGGCAGCCACACGTGGGGTCTGACCATCGATCTGAGTTCCTGCACCGGTTGCTCGGCGTGCGTCGTCGCATGTCAGGCCGAGAACAACGTGCCGGTCGTCGGCAAGGAAGAGGTCGCACGCGGCCGCGAGATGCACTGGATCCGTGTCGATCGCTACTACCAGGGGCCGGCATCCTCGCCCGATGTCGTCTTTCAGCCGGTGATGTGCCAGCACTGCGCGAATGCCCCGTGCGAAACCGTCTGCCCGGTGCTCGCGACCGTGCACAGCTCTGACGGCATCAACGAGCAGATCTACAACCGCTGCGTCGGCACCCGCTACTGCGAGAACAACTGCCCGTACAAGGTGAGGCGGTTCAACTGGTTCACCTACGCGAACAATCCGCGCTTCGACTTCAACATGAACAGCCCGCTCGGAACGATGGTGCTGAACCCGGACGTCGTCGTGCGCTCGCGCGGCGTGATGGAGAAGTGCAGCCTGTGCATTCAGCGGATCCAAGCTGGCAAGGTCGCCGCCCGGCAGTCGGGAGATTCGATCGCCGACGGCCAGATCCAGACCGCCTGCCAGCAGGCGTGCCCCGCGAAGGCGATCGTGTTCGGCGACATGCAGGACCCTGGCAGCCAGGCCGCACGGTTCCGTCAAAGCCCGAGGCACTACCACCTGCTCGCCGACCTTGGCACTCGTCCGGGCGTCGGTTACCTGACAAAGATCCGGAACCGGGAGGCGCGGACGCGGTGATGCCCGGCACGGCGCGGCGAACGCTCACGCCGGCTGTAGAGTGCGCGCGACCGGTGCCGCTGCGACCGGCCTGGCTGGAAGGGTCCCTTGCGCTGCGGCAGATAAGCGACGACATCGCGCTGCCGTTGAGCGCACGGCCCGGTGCCGGCTGGTTTGTATGCATCGCGGTGTCGCTCACCGCGCTCGCGGTGGGCGTCGCCTGCGTGACCTACCAGATTGCGACGGGCATCGGCACGTGGGGGCTCAACAAGAGCGTCGGCTGGGCGTTCGACATCACCAACTTCGTGTTCTGGATCGGCATCGGCCACGCGGGCACGCTCATCTCCGCCATCCTGCTGCTCTTCCGCCAACACTGGCGCATGTCGATCAACCGATCGGCCGAGGCGATGACCATCTTCGCCGTCCTGTGCGCGGCCCTCTTCCCGCTCATCCACATGGGACGGCCGTGGCTGGCGTTCTGGATGATGCCGTATCCAAACTCCCGCGGGCCGCTGTGGGTGAACTTCCGGTCGCCGCTCGTCTGGGACGTGTTCGCGATCAACACATATCTGATCGTCTCGCTGGTATTCTGGTACTTCGGCATGCTGCCGGACTTCGCGACGCTGCGCGATCGCGCGGGCGCCGGCGGAAAGAAGCGGATCTACGGCCTGCTCAGCCTCGGCTGGGATGGGTCGCAGCGCACCTGGTCGCGCTATGAGACGGCATGTCTGCTGCTCGCCGGACTCGCCACACCACTCGTCATCTCGGTCCACTCGATCGTCAGCATGGACTTCGCGACGTCGATCCTCCCCGGGTGGCACGCAACGATCTTTCCGCCTTACTTCGTCGCGGGCGCGGTCTACTCCGGCTTTGGCATGGTGATGCTGCTGTTGATCATCACGCGGCGCGTGATGCACTTGCAGCGCTACATCACGCTGGCCCATCTCGATCGGATGGCGAAGATCACGCTGCTGACCGGCTCGCTCGTCGCCTTTTCGTACGCCAGCGAATGGTTCATGGCCTGGTACGGCGGGAATGCGGACGAGCGCTTCGTCTTCGTGAATCGCGCCACCGGGCGGTATGCGTGGGCGTTCTGGACCATGGTCGCTTGCAACGTGGTGATCCCGCAGTGCCTGTGGCTCCGTCGCGTGCGCACGAGCCCCGCCGCGCTCCTGCCGATCGCGATCCTGATCAACGTGGGGATGTGGTTCGAGCGCTTCGTCATCATCGTGACGTCGCTGCACCGCAGCTATCTACCGTCCAGCTGGGTGATGTATTACCCGACGTCGATCGAGATCGGGACGCTCGTCGGCAGCTTCGGACTGTTCTTCACCTGCTTTCTCCTCTTCATTCGTCTGCTGCCGATGATTGCCACGTGGGAGATCAAGGGCCTGGCGGCAGCGCAGGCACGGGGACGCTCATGACCTCGGCGCCCAGGCACTTCCTCGTGGCGACGTTCTCGAACGAGGACGCCCTGCGAGCCGCCGCCCGTGAGGTGCGCGATCGCGGCTGTCGCATCCACGACGTCTACACGCCGTATCCCGTTCACGGGATGGACGAGTTGATCGGCATCAGGCACTCGCGCCTTCCGGTCGCGACGCTCGTTGGCGGTCTCGCGGGCTGCGCGACGGCGCTGGCGATGCAGTTTTATATGGCGGTCTTCGATTGGCCGCTCAACGTCGGCGGCAAGCCGGCGAATTCCACGCTGGCCTTCGTGCCGATCACATTCGAGCTCACCGTGCTCTGCGCCGGCCTGGTCACGGCCGCTGCGTTTCTCACACGCTCAGGGCTGGTGCCGGGTGCCAGCACCGTGCCGTTCGCGGACGGGACGACGGAAGACCTCTTCGCGCTGGTGCTGCGCAGTCGCGACGTCACCATCGATGTCGCCGAGGCCGGGCGCTTGCTGCTCGAGAGCGGCGCCGCTCAAGTCGTGCTGAAGGACGTCTCTCGATGACCCTCTGGCGCGTGATTGCCTGGGTGCTGTTCGTGACCACGGCGGGTGCGCTCGTCGCCCTGGCGCGTTCGTCGAACGACACCGGCCACCGCGGGATCGAGTACATGCCCGACATGACGTACTCCGTGCCGTACAACAGCTTCGCCCCCAATCCCGTGACGCGTGACGGGAAGACGCTTCAGTCTCCTCCGGCCGGGACCGTGCCGCGCGGCTTCCAGCCATTCCGCTATGCGGCAACGCCCGAAGAGGCGCTGCGTGCCGGCCGCGAGCTGCGCAACCCCCTGCCGTCAAGTCCTCAGGCGTTGGCGCAAGGGCGCGCGCTCTACGAGACGTTCTGCGTGGTGTGCCACGGCGGGCAGGGACAAGGCGACGGCCCGCTCGTACCGCGGATCGCGAATCCTCCCGCTTACACGTCGGAGCGTGTCCGAGCGATGGCGCCGGGCCAGATCTTCCACGTGATCAGCCGCGGGTCTGGGCGCATGCCGTCCTATGCCGCGCAGATTCCCTACGAGCAGCGCTGGCCCCTCGTCCTCTACGTCGGCGCGCTGCGAGAGCGCGGAGCTGCGCCACCATGATGGCCGACGACACGGTCGTGCTCCCGCGGCTGTGGCGCAGGGGCGCGCTGGCGCTCGCGGGCATCGGCGCACTGACAATTGCCACCGGCCTCGCGTGGGCACCGGCGCGGACCTGGCCCAACCTCCTCCTGGCCGACGTGTATCTGCTGTCGATGGCGCTCTCGGGCGCGCTGTTCATCTCGATGCAATACCTGGCTGGCGCGGGTTGGTCGGTGGTGTTGCGACGGATCGCCGAAGCCATGATGTCCGGCCTGCCGATCGCGGCGGCGCTGATGCTGTCGCTGTTTTTCGGCCGACGGACGTTGTACCCATGGGCCGACCCGGGCGGATCGATCGGCGCCGCGATGTCGCCGTCGAAGGCGGCGTTTCTGACCACGCCGATGGTCTTCGTTCGCATGTCGGTGGTGCTGGCTCTCTGGGCCCTGCTGGCGCGTCGCTTCCGAACGACCTCGCTGCAACAGGATCACGATCCGGCGCCCGGATGCCACCGGCGGTTGATTCGGCTGTCGGCGATCTTCGTGGTCGTGTTCGCCGTGACCTTCACGCTGGGCAGCGTGGATTGGCTGATGTCACTGGACCCGCGCTGGAGCAGCACCGTCTTCGCGGTCTACGTCTTCGCCGGCCTGCTCGTGTCGGGACTTGCCGCACTGACGCTCATCGCGATCGCGCTGCGCGCGCTCGGCCCGCTGAGCGGCATCCTCAGGCCGGCGCACTTGCACGATCTCGGGAAGCTGCTGCTCGCCTTCAGCAGCTTCTGGGCCTACATCTGGCTGTCCCAGTACCTGCTGATCTGGTACGGCAACCTGCCCGAGGAAGTGCCCTACTACGTGCGTCGCACCGACGGCCCATGGCTGCCCGTCTTTCTGCTGAACCTGTTCGTGAACTGGGTGGTGCCGTTCCTGGTCTTGCTGCCGCGCGCGGCGAAGCGGAGCGCGCGTGTGCTGGCCGCTGTCTGCGTCCTCCTGTTGCTGGGACATTGGCTGGATCTGTACCTGCTGATCATGCCCGACACCTGGAGCGTCCCGATGGCCGGGCCGCTCGAAGCCATCATCCCGCTCGGCTACGCGGGCCTGTTCGTTTACCTCATCTCAGGTGCGCTCGCGCAGGCGCCGATCGTGCCGGCGCGCGATCCGTATTTGGGCGAGAGCTTGAATCACGAAACGTGATCCGCAGCGGGCCAGACGAAGGTCCGCGGCGGGGAGATTCCTGGAACATGGATCGAGAGCGAGCGTTCAGGCTGATGGCGTTCACCGTGACGATGGCGGCGGTGTGCAGCGTCGTCTACACGCCCGCTGACGATCCCGTGGAACTGGAGAATCGCATCCCCGAAACGGCGCCGTACGACACCACCGAAGCGCAGTTTTTTCCACCACCATACGAGGACTACTGGAAAGGCGCGGGGAATTCGGGCCAGTGTCAATCGTGCCACCGCCGTATCTTCGAGGAGTGGGCAGGGTCGATGATGGCCAACGCCTGGCGCGACCCGGCGTGGCGAGGCGCGTTCCTGCTGGCGGCGCGCCAGATGTCGACGGACGGAGACTGCGAGGCGCCGCCGCCGCCGACGGCACCGCCAGGGCGCGCCTGAATCCATTCGCGTTGCCAGGGGAGTGCGCGTCGGCCTTCAACATCGGCTCGACGACGGACCGGCTGTCGCGCCCGGGATCGCTCGTCGACGGCTTCTGCTCGCGCTGCCACATGCCGAGCAACTACGTCGACAACGTCCCGCTGCACGAGGTCATCGCCGATCGTCCCTCCGGCCTGGAGCATGCGCGGCTGTCGGCGGATTTCAATCCCACGTCGGACGCCGGAACCGGGATCGCGTTCGCGCCGTACGAGCGCCACTTCCGCAACACGGAGTCGGGCAAAGCAGGGGTGTTCTGCGCCATTTGCCACAGCATCGCCGCCACGCGCGACACGCCGTATCACACGCTCGCGCGCGCCGCCTCGGCGGCCGCGCCCGAATACGTCCCGGCGCGAGGCACGGCGTCGCGCGCGCAGCTCGTGCCGGAACGTCAGGACATCTTCGACGTGCCCGATGCGAGCGCGCCAAACCTCGGCTACGCCGTCGGCGCCGGGAGCTTTCGCCTCTCGCCGCACGCGATCGGTTTCCCCGACCGGTTCGGACCCCTCACTGCCGCATTCACAGGCAAGCGCGACTTCTACATCGAGGGTGTCTTCCGCACGATGATGGCGTACGAGCAGGTGGACTCCAGCAAGCACCACGGCTATCACGAGGTGCTCCTGACACGATCGGAGCTGTGCGCCGGCTGCCACGACGTGACCAACCCCCTCACGATCGCCAACGGTCTCGGCAAATGGGTGGGTGGGTTCCCGATCGAGCGCACCTACACCGAGTGGCTCGGCAGCCGCTACGCCGATCGGCCCGGCAATCGGAACTTCGATCCTGCGTTCAAGCGCGACTGCCAGACCTGTCACATGCAGCAGGACTATGGGCAGGCGGGAACGGCGCAGAGCCTCTATCACGACGGTGCGCCGCAAGAACCGCTTCGCGGCGCGGTCGCCACCGACGGGGCTGAGCGCCCCTATTTCAGCCACCATTTCGTCGGCGGCAACAGCTACATCCCGCGCGTGATTGGCGCGTCGATGGATGCGCTCGGGGCGGCGGGCCCGTATCCCAAGCTCTCGGTCTTCAGCTTCACCTCGGCCGACGAACGCAGCCCCTATCACAATGCCTATTGGACCGACACCGAAAGCCGCGGCGCGGCGGCACAGCAGGCGCGTCTTGCCTGGGATCGGCTCCGCCACGTGCTCGATCTCGAGATCCTCGGACCGCTCACGGCGACTCCCGGATCTCGTGCGCCGTTGACGATTCGCGTCACCAACAGCGGCAGCGGACACAAGTTCCCGACCGGCTTCCCCGAAGGACGTGTCGCGTGGGTGGCGGTGCGTGCGTTCGATCTCGGCTCGGGCCGCGAGCTGGAGATCTTCGACGCGATCTGGAAGCGAACGTCCCGCGGCGTCGGCGGCCTGACGCGTGAGGCGATGCGCGATCCCACCCTGCCGGGGTGCAGGTGGATGCTTCCGGCCGGCTCGCCGGACCCGTACGCGGTGCATTTCAAGTCGGTGGCGACGCTCGGCGACGGTTGCCCGACGCTCGATCTCACGTATGCGCATGCCGCGAATCTGGTGGTCAACCGCGGCGGGCAGCCGATCGACCAGCAAGGGAACCCGATCGATCGAGACCATCCGCGAGGGCTGCCGCAGTTCCGGGATCGCGACGGCGACGGCGACATCTTCGACGATGCGTTCCTCAGCGACACGCGCCTCGACCCGCTGCCGCACGCCGGCGCCACGCGCGTGCTCGATCGCTACACCGTGCTGATTCCTGCCGATGTCGCGGGACCGGTCGCAGTCACGGCCACGGTCTATTACCAGTCGATCGAGGCGATCGCGGCGCTGAAGCTGCTCGGGAACCTGGCCGACACCGACCTCGACTTCCGCCTCGAGCCCTGCGTTCTGGGCGGCCGGTGCGACGGCCGCATTCCCTCTTCCGAGCCCGCGGTGGCCGAGGGCTCGCCGCCCGTGCCGATGGAAGTGCGCAGCCGCGTGATCCGCGTCGGTCGATCGGAGCCGCGCGGCGAGGTTGCGATCGCGACCTATCCGGCGCCCGACGCTGCAGACGTCTACCGCGATGCCGTCGTCAAGGTGTTCCTTTCGGCGCCTTGTTCCGGGCTCGACGCCACGACGTTCACGCTGCGCGATGGCGGCGGCGCGTTCGTGCCTGCGTCAGTCGATCAGATCGGCGACGGGACCTGGGCGCTCTTTCCACACCAGGTGTTCCTGAAGGCCAACGAAACCTACACGGCGCGCATCGACGGCCGCCTCTGCCGGTTCGACGGTCACTGCACATCGACCCGGCGGGTGTGGCGGTTCACGACGGCGCCGATGGACGCCGCCGGCAAGGGCGACACGCGGGTCCCGCCGGGGTTCGTGCGTGGCAGGTGATTCTTTGTCTCACGCTCATCGAGGAGGAGCAGCATGTCATGGACTGAATCAGCGCTGAGGAACCGCATCAGACTTGTGGCAATGGGCGCGATCGGCTTGTGCCTGGCTTCGTCCGCCGCCAGTGCACAGGACCGGCTGGGGGGGCACTTTGGCGTTGTCTTCCCGCTGGTGACCCATGCCAACGGGTCCACGACCGATATCGGCGAAGACTTCAAGATCGGGTTCCCGATGGGGATTACCGTGAAGACGTCCGACCGTTATGCGTTCGACCTCGAGGTGGTCCCGGTGCTCGACCCGCAGGAGGACGCGGCGATCGGCGTGCCGCTGACGATTCATCCCGGCGTGCTTCGCAGCCTCGGCGGCTCATGGACCGCCGGCCTGCGGATGGCCTTCGATATTGGCGGCGCGTCGTGGGGGTTCACGCCGCTGCTGAACAAGGGGTTTCCGATGGGCGGCCACGCGTACTTCGTCGAGCTCGTCGTCCCGATCCGGTTCCAGGACGACAGCGTGGGCGACACGCACAGCGCGATTGGGGTTGGCGTTCACCTCGGCCTGGGATTCTAGGCGGCGTACAAAAAGCAAGCCCGCGGACCGAAGTCCGCGGGCTTGACTGAAATAATGCCGGCAGCGACCTACTCTCCCACACAGTTTCCCGTGCAGTACCATCGGCGGTATCAGGCTTAACTTCCGTGTTCGGAATGGGAACGGGTGGGACCCTGATCCTATGACCACCGGCAAACTTGCTGCCTGGGGTCC
>Ga0105249_10003352_pt1 | contig 13865 bp, 11 predicted proteins | sample KBSS44metaG_FD_81522 | JGI IMG/M metagenome (GOLD analysis project Ga0105249, IMG submission 81522) | Switchgrass rhizosphere microbial communities from Kellogg Biological Station, Michigan, USA - KBS S4-4 metaG | ecosystem: Host-associated > Plants > Roots > Rhizosphere > Soil | place... | reverse complement strand
GGACTCAGAATCACCCGAGCTGTATCAGGAAGGTTCAATCGCTCCAGCAGGTATCGCGGCCGCGGACCTGGGGAAAACCGCTCGAGCTCAACTCCACCGTGAACGACCTCAATCGGCATCTGCGGCCCGCTGAATCGCCGGACCACTGGAACCAGGTTGTTTGACCAGCACGTAATGAGGTCAGCGTTTCGTAACGCATAAGGAGTTAACCAGCGCTCGCGAATGTCTGGACCGGGCATCCAGTGTTCGCCGAGGATATCTCCACCCATCACCGTTATCACTGTTGGATGAAACTGCGAGAGGGCTCCATACCACGCGTTTACTCCGACGAAGTGCGAGTGCAGCACGTCAATTTTCTCTTCGCGCAGTAACCTTCGCAGGCGCGAAACCTGCGCAGCCATACGCCAAAAACGTTTTAGATGAAATGGAGAAAGCTCACCGAGGTATCTGGCGCCTGCTTGTTCGACAGCCTCGATGTCTTGTTGTGTCACCGGGGCGAACGACAGCAACGACATCTCATGGCCATGATCGCTGAAGTAACGGAGCCACCGTCGAGCATGAATGTAGCGTCCATCGGCGAGGTAACAAATACGCATAATCAGCCGGCAGTAACCAGCCGCTGGAGACGACGGCGTCCGAGATTAGCTACGCGAAAGAGTTGGACAGGATCACTTACCATCGCTTGCAGCATGTTGTAAAAACCGCCGACGCGTTCGCCGTCGCGTATGCGACTGACGGCTAGCTCCATTTTGGCGGACGCCAGGCGACGATTAACCGTCGACGAGTGGGCCCGTAATTCCGGATTTCGCTGCAATGTCGCACGGAGCGCTCTTATTTGCTTCTGGCAAGTATCGATTGAATTCGCAACGCCGGAGCACTGGCCTGTGTGTTCGCGCCGTAACGCGAGCGGTTTATCGCAGTAGTAAACTCCGTAACCTGCAGCCGCCACGCGCAGCGATAAGTCGTAATCGTCCATCGGAAAAATCGACTGATCGAAGTCGCCGATTTTCTCGAATACCGCTTTGGGCAAAGTAAAGCCGGGGAAGATATGTGAGAACTGGAAGATGTCGATCAAACTGCGGAAGCCACCGTGTAGCGGCTGGTTTCTGAGCTCGTTCTGAATCTGGTGCCAGGTGCGTCCCTCGAAAAGAATTTCACCGTTTGAATCGATGATTGTCGAGTCGCAGCAAAATAGGCCGGTGTTCGGATGATTCTCAAATACACGCACGGCGGTCTCGACGTGATCCGGCAAGAGGGCGTCATCGCTATCGATGAAGACGATGAGTTCTCCTTTTGCCATCTTGATGCCGGTGTTGCGGGCAACCGAGGCGCCGCCGTTCTTTGGCTGGACGTGCAACCGCGCGAATGAATAACGCGGATCAGAGCGTAATGATTCGACCGTGCCGTCTGTCGACCCGTCGTCGATCACGAGAGTTTCGATGTGTTCGTAGGTTTGGGCTTTCACCGAATCGAGACATATCCCGATCCATTCGCGGCGGTTGTACGTCGGTATGATTACGGTAACGAGCGGAGCGTATATCATAACGTGCTATTAGTTAACCCTTGGATAAATACGCCGAAGGCGTTGGCTAATTTCAGCCCAGGGTTCGAGGAACGAGAACCCTGGGACACGATTTTCAAATCACGACCAAACCCTGAAAGGGTTCGGCGGTTGGCGAACCCTTTCAGGGTTCAATGACTCTTTATGTTCCGATCCCAGGGTTCTCGTTCCTCGAACCCTGGGCTGACATTAGCGAACGCCTTCGGCGTTAATTCAAAGCCAGAAGTCCTTGGCGGCGCTTGCGAGCCCGTTCGAGTAGAGGTGATAGCGTCGCGCGAACAGCTCGCGAAGTACAGGGGCGATGCGTTGCGAGCGTCGCTCCGGCATTGCGGCCCTTGTCTCCAGGTGCGTAAGTCTCGCTTCGAGATCCGACACAACGTTTGCGCGAACTCCTTCAACTCCTGACAACCTCTCGAGTATTGTGCGGACGTATCGGACATCAGCCGAGAACGTGTTTTTTCGTCGCGCCGCAGCTCGAAACGAAGGCGCGTCTTCGTCACGGTTACTCACGACACCCATTTGCTGGCCCGAGTGTTGGCGATACTTGAACAATGGCTCAGACAAGAAGACAACGTCGCCCACCGCCGCGATCAGCAATGCCGACCACCAATCGTGAATCACAGGTATTCCATCATGCGTCAGGTCGTTAGGAAACGGCAGGATCAGCTCTTTGAACTCTGCCTTTAGCGCCATCGCGGCCCCGGTAACGACGTTATGATCCAACAGCACTGCAAACGCACGGCCCTCACGAAACAATCTCTGCTCCTCTTCGCCAAACCGTATCGTTTGCCACACGCGTTGGCCCAACGTCCGCAAGCTTTCGTCCACAACTTCCCCGTCGGTAAAAGCCAGCGCCGTGCTTTCATTCGCAAGAGTCTCCTCGAGCCTGCGAAGCTTCTCCGGCAGCCATACGTCGTCCTGGTCCGCGAAAGCTATGAAATCCCCTTCGCACAACTCCACAGCGCGTTCGAAATTCTTCGTCGAGCCGAGGTTCTTTTCGTTCTCAAAGACACGAACCGGGAACGGCGCAGTGCGTGCAAACTCACGGACGCACGCGATCGTCGCGTCCGTCGAGCAGTCGTCGCACACAACGAGCTCATCGGGCGGGCGCGTTTGCGCCGCGATCGAAGCGAGTTGCTCTGCAACGAAGCGCGCTCCGTTGTACGTGCACATCGCGACAGAAAAATCATAGCCGGAAGTCCGGATAGTTGTTGTCCCTTTCGTTGATTATGAGCTCGCCCACGTCGGGCCAGCTGATCCCGAGCGCCGGGTCGTTCCAGCGTGCGCCGCGGCTGCTTGCCGGTGCGAAGTCGCTCGTCACCAGATAAAGCACCTCCGAATCGTCTTCGAGCGTCAGGTAGCCGTGCGCGAAGCCATCGGGGACGTAAAACAGCAAACGGTTTGCAGCCGAGAGCTCGACACTGGTCCATTGCCCGTAGGTCGCCGACTCCGGGCGCAGGTCCACCGCAACGTCAAAGATTGAACCGCGCGTACACCGGACAAGCTTGGCTTGCTCGTGCGGGGCTGCTTGCCAGTGCAATCCGCGTAGTGTTCCGCGTTTGTGATTGTACGCAAAATTGGCTTCGACGAATTGCCCCACAGCCCCAAGCGCCGTCAGCTCCGTCGTCGACCACGCGCGCGCGAAAAATCCGCGCTCATCCTCGAACCGCTCCGGCTCGATGACATACGCGCCGTTAAGTTTCGTTTGCTTCGCGATCATTTACCTGTGTGACCACCTAATTTAATTTTCTTCTCTGTGCAACCTCTGTGTTCTCTGCGTCTCTGTGGTTTACTTCGGGCAGAGCCACCACAGAGACACAGAGAACACAGAGGTTGCACAGAGCATTCAAAGCCATGAAGACGTGACCAGCGTTTTAAGCCGCTGCCTGGGAACGAACGGTGCGGCGGCGGCGCAGGCGAGCCACTTCAGCTTGTGTTTTATCCTGCCGCTCAACAGCGCCGCCCTGATCATCTCTCGCAAACAAGCCCCGAGCGGACCGTGTGAGATAGTTTCGAGCGCCAGTGTCTGCTGATCCTTCCGCATCTGCTCGCGATTCAGCGCCAAAACCTCCGCGTCGCCGGTAAGGGCTTCGACCTTCTTCCGGATCAAAATCATCGACGAGTACATCTTCCGCCGGTCGGCGCTGGAACTCGCAGAGTGCCATCTGACGAGCGCCATTGTTCCGGCCAGGTCTTCGAACTGAAAACGCATTCCCGCGGCTGCGCCGCGCAACCAGTAGTCCCAGTCCTCTGCCGGAGGAAGCCTGTTATCAAACAATCCGACCGCATCAACAACTCTCCGACGAATTAAGGGCGAGTTGATCACGAGGATGTTTTGGCGCACGAGGGCGGTCAAAACCTCTTTGCCGCTGCCCGAAGTTTCGGGCATCCAGGGCTTGTTTTCCCCCCAAACCCAATAGAGCCTCTCATCAGGCGCTTCGGTCTTGAAGTAACGCATGCTCCCGTAGACGACGTCCACCTGCGTGTGCGTTTCCAAATACTCAACCTGCTGCTCGAGCTTCTGCGATTCGATCAGATCATCGGCGTCAAGAAACTGTATGTACTCGCCCGCAGAGTTTCGCAGGCCGTTGTTCTTGGCCGCAGCTTGCAGGGCATTCTCTTGTCGCAGGAACTTGAAGCGCGGGTCTCGTTCCATGAAGCGTGAGACACGTTCAGCCGTGTCATCTGTTGACCCGTCATCAATGATGATGCATTCCCAGTTCGCATAAGTCTGCGCGCGCAGGCACTCCAGCGTCTCGCCGATGAAGCGTCCGTAGTTATAAGTCGGGACGATAACACTCACGAGCGGTTTGCTACTCAATCGTCCTACCCCCGCCGCGCTTCGATCTCGCTTGCGATACCCCTGTATATCTCCACCACTTGCGGCTGAATCACGCTGTAGTCGAGTCGCTCGGCGGCGAGACGCGCATTTGTCTCAGCGGCGCGGTCGACTAGCGCATCGTCCGACAGAGCGCGACGAATGGCTGTCGCCACCTCGACTGGATCTTCCGCCGGCACCATCAGCGCGGTCTCACCATCCTTCACAAGCTCACACAAACAACTCGTGTTTGACTGAACCGGAAACGCGCCCATAACCATTGCTTCGAGCGCCGAAGTGCTCAGGCCGTCGCTAATGCTCAAACCGATCGACACGCGAGATCTGCCATGCAGTCGCAGCACTTCTTCATGCGCCGCCGGCGGCAGGATCTCGAGTGAGACGCCGGTTTGTAGAGCCATTCGCTCAGCCGCGATCCTCACGTCGTAATCCGCTAAGTAGACGGCGACAGTGTACCCGCCCGCCTTGATTTGATCCGCACAGAGCTCAAGCGCGCGCAGACCAACCAGACCACGTCCGGCCCAGTGCTGATAGCCCTTGAGCGCGATAACTCTCCGCGCGGAAGTCGGACCAGGTTGGCGATACTGTCTCAAATGCTCGACTTGAAAACCTCCGGCAATCGGCAGCACGGGCAGCGCCGTCTTCGTGAACCCATACTCGCGCGCCAGCTCCACGTCGCGGTGACATTCACAAGCGTAATAGTCACACGCCGCGAGGATGCCTTTGATCTTTTCGACGTGTTCCGAGAGTGGACCATAAAGATAGATGTCGCTGCCCCAATTGCTCACGGCCCAGGTTGGAAAGCGTCGTTCGAAAAGTGACCGCGCGTTGAGCGTCAAATAACCAGCCTGCTGAAACTCCAGCGAGTGTACGATGTCAGGCTTGAGCCAGCGGATAACGCGCGCGAGCCACGCGGCGCGGGACGACCAGCCTTCCGGAAGCCGCGACGCGAGCATCTTCACTCTGTCAGCGCCGAGCGGCAGTGGCCACAGTCTCTTCGCGCGAAACATCTTGTCTGTTCCGTCTACGGACCGGCTCGCATAGCTGTAGCCAGTGGCGTTCTGAAAATCCGGATGCCAGGTTCCTTCCGAAGCTGCGAAAACGTGCAGATCCCAGCCGCACCCGGCGATCTGGTTGATCCAGCGCGCGGAGTGAACGCTCGACGGTCGCACGACGAATAAGATTCGCAAGCCAGTCATCGGTTGAGTATTAGTTACGCCGAAGGCGTAGGCTAATTTCAGCCCAAGGTTCGAGGAACGAGAACCCTGGGGTTACGATTTACAGAGCGATGGAACCCTGAAAGGGTTCGGCAATTGGCGAACCCTCTCAGGGTTTGAACACCTTTGTGATTGGACCCAGGGTTCTCGTTCCTCGAACCCTGGGCTGAAATTAGCCAACGCCTTCGGCGTATTTCAAACTGAAACACTACTATCCGTTAAACCCAGTAGCTGGAAAAATGCTGCGCGCGATGCCGCAATGTTGAAGTCTGTCCGCGCACGCTCGTACGCGTTTGCGATCAGGCGCTGACACAACTGGGCGTCGCTGAGTATAAGCTCGATGCCTTTGGCCAGTCGCGCTGGATCATCTTCATCTACGACCACGCCACATTCGTGCTTGCGGAAATACCAGGAGATGAATGAATCCCGCGGCGCGTGACAAAGGATCGGACGGCCCGAAGCGAGATACTCGGCGAGCTTGCTCGGCGCGGCAGTGCGCACGATCGCAGGATAGGGCGAGTTGAAAGCGAGCGCCAGGAAGAGAATGTCGGCGCGTCGCTGCACGCAAGGCATCTCGGAGTTGGGACGATGATTGTGAAGGACAACTGGACCATCAATGCCGTTCGCAGCCAGTTCCCGCGGGTCTTGTGCAGCGTAGATGTGCACCGTGATCTTTTTTCCCTTGAGTGTCTCGATTGCGCGGAGCAGATTGCGAAAGGCGTCGAAGTGTGCGTCGTAAATCGCACCGGTGTACACGATGCTCACTTCCTGCGTGTTTGCGTCATCTTCGGCGCAGCCACTCACGAGTCTTTCGTATTCGTCCACGTCGCAGGGAAGATGGAGCACCGTGGAATCAACGCCGTAGCGGGATCGCAAGTCGTCGGTCAGGATCTCATTCGTTGTAATGATGCCCGCTGTGCGCCGGATGAACCTCGGCTCGACTAAGCGCGCGAGCATGCGCTTTTCGGGCGCGACGAACTGGTGCGAGTAGTAGTCGAAGTAGTAAGCAAAAAACGGAACCTTCGCGCGCCGGCTTGCGAGCCATGCGGCCGGCAGATCTTCAAGATCGCCGGAACAGGCGACGATCGCGTTGCACTTCTCACTCTTTACGATCTCCGCGATACGACGCGCGCGTGCGCGAACGCCAAGCAGGAAATTGATCGACTCACGTATGAAACTGAGACCGTAACGATGGCCGCGATTCGTAAAGATCTCGTGTGGAACTTGGTAATGACGACCGGGAAGACTTCGCGAAAAGGCGTCGCCGGCGACCGGCTCCCGAGCCGAAATCACACAATACTCGGCAGGATCGAGATCCCCCAGCAGACGCGCAAGCATCACCGACTGTCCTGACCCGGACGGTGGTAAGACATGTGAGATGAGCGCAAACTTCATCTCAGATTGTAAACGCCGCGCATCCAGTCTGCCGTTATTTGCATGCCTTTTTCGAGGTCGTAAGTGTTTTTGTGGTCGAGGTCGCGAATCGATTTCGAGATGTCGACTCGCTTGATCTTCGTCGTGAGAATCTCGGAGTCACGATACTCGACGAGCGAAGGATCGGCGCCCGCCACCTTGAGCACCACGTCTGACAGTTCTTCGATCGAGTGATGATGTTCGCCGCCGATGTTGTAGGTCTCGCCCGGTTTGAAGTTGTTGCTGATGTTCGCGATTGTGCGGACGGTGTCGGCCAGGAAGGTCGAGGTGCGGTAGTGTCCGCGAAAGACCGTGAAAGGCTGACCCGTTAGCGCACAATAGAGAAAGCGACAGTTAACCGAGCGATACGGGCTGTAATACTCGCCCGGTCCGTAGGTGTTGAAGAGACGGACGACGACTGACTCTGTCTTGTACTGAATCGCAGAGTTTCGCACCTGCATTTCGTTCACCCACTTCGTCATCGCGTAGTCGTTCATCTGCTTGATCTCATACTCGTCCATCACCGATTCGGTCATCAGCTCCGGCCAATCGCCGTAGACCTCGGACGATGAGAAGTGGATGAGCTTGAAGCCGAGCCGCTCCTGCAGGCGAATCATGTTCTTGGTGCCGACTGCGTTGGTGCGCCAGAGCGTCTCGTAAAAGTCTTCTCCGTTCCAGCGTCCAAACTCAGCCGCGCAGTGGTAGACGAAGTCGAATGGCCCCATCCGCTCGAAGACGCGTTCGAGCTGGCGAAACTCGCCGACGTCGCAACGCGCGTAGAGCGGGTCGCTTACGTCGGTTCGCAGAGAGAAGCCGACCTCATCGGGCTGGTGATGTAGATCGCACGACACCACATGATGGCCGCGAGCGCGCAGTTCGTTAATAAGACCCGTCCCGACGATCCCCAGTCCGCCGGTCACCAAAATGTTCATCCGTTCCCTCCGAAGTATTTTGTTCTTCTCTGTGCAACCTCTGTGTTCTCTGTGTCTTTGTGGTAGTTAGTTAACCACAGAGACACAGAGAACACAGAGGTTGCACAGAGAAATCGATAATGCTTTCAAAACTTACGCAACGCGGTCGAGGACTCGCTCGCCGTAACGCATCGCGCGTTTGAGCCAGCGCGCCGCACGGCCCACGAGGAGCGGGACGTTTCTGTGACCGGCGAGCTCCCTGATTTCTGCTTCGTGCGCATCTCGTCCGACGCCTCCCTGCGCCTCCTCTTTCAACACGCGCGTGATGATCTCCTCAAACTGCCGCACGGCGCGCGCCGGATCCCCACGCGTCTCATGAATGTGTTCGCAGTAGTGCGCAGCGATGCGTTGTCGAAATTCAGAGTCGCCGATCATCCGCGCCGCAAGACGCTTCATCGCGGTGTAGTCGCCGCGCGGCACGACTGTCTCGCGCGTTTCAAAATGATCTTCAGCGGGAGACCAGTGAACCTGGTCATACACTCGCAAAAAGTCCTGCTCAAACATGATGAGCGGTATGCCGAGCGCCGCCGCGTCTTCTACGACTGTTCCACCGCCGGATGGATGTGTGTCGATGTAGAAATCCGCGAGGCAGAGGCTTCGCATGTAATCATCGCCGCGCCAGCCCAGAAACCTGGTTCGCTTTCTCGTCTCGGGCGACAGCATCCCCGTCACGAAAGGTACTTGCTTCTCTTCGACACCCATCGCAAGGTAATACAGTTCAGGATGTTCTTCGAGCAGATCCACCACAGCACGCCAGAAGCCAGGTTCCTGAAATTTCACGTGGCGTCCAGCCGTCGCCGCGATTACCGCGTGCTCGGGAATGTCCAGCTCCTGCCGTGTGTGTACAGCGATGCGGTCACGTTGCGGCAGCTCCAGCTCCATATTCATTAACGAGCAACTCACCGGACAATCGATCAAAGGATGCGTGGACCATGCGATGCCCCAGTCGAGTGTCGGCGGAGCAAACTGAGGCGGCGGTCCGACAACCCAGCCAACGATGAACGGCGCCGGACGCAAAGCGGTGATGTAGAAGTGTTCGAAATGCGCGAGCGCGGCCGCGGTGATTAAGACGTCTGCGTTCGACTTGTGAATCTCACGCGCGAGAGCGAGGAGGCTTTCGTGCGGCGTGTCCATGTTTGGCGCGAGCGTGATCTTGCAGCCGGCTTGTTCGAAGAGGGCCACGTTCTCACGGCCCACTTCCGACGCCATCACGTCACGTTCCGCGTTTGGAACGAAGAACACCGGCTCGACGCGCGCACGGTCGTGATAACGCGCGTAAAGCAGCATGGTCTTCACCATCACCGACCCTAGCTCGTTGATTCCTTTCACGAGATAAGCGAGACGCAGCTTACCGTTCGCAGAGGAGCGTGGTTGCGCTCTCGAGTAGAACTGGTGCGGCCGCGCGAGGCGCTCAATACAGTTGATGATCTCGTAGTCATACTCGAACCGGTCGAGTTTGGAAAAATCGTAATAAGCGTATTGCCAAAGGTTGAAGTAATGAATCGCAAGCGAGACGTTGCCGCGTTCGGCTGCGATCACGCCGGCGCGCTTGTACGCGGCTTTGATTTCCGCGACGTCGCCGAACGCGGCATGGATCTCGATGTAAAGCGGAAGCACCTGATCGGGAAAGCCGCCGAGCAGCCAGGCGCGATCGATTGAGACGCGCGCGTGCTCGCGATAATCTTCGCGGCCGGATTTCCAGTAGGCTTCAGCCAACAGCCGGTTTACTTCTGACCGCCGCTCACGCCGTTCGAGCAAGAGATAAGGAAGCAGCTCGGATTGAGCAACACTTTCTCCAGCCGCGATTCGCGATAAGATTCCCTCAAAACTCATTCAGATTTATTCGGCGTTGGTCGCAACCGCCTTCGAAGCGTCATCACGCTTCTGCAAACACTCACGCACCGCCGGACCATGGGCCAGGGCCAGCGTCAGGATCTCGCAAATCCGCTTCACTTGCACGGCTCCGATCGCCGTACCTGTCGGCAACGCCAGCACACGCTTAGTCAGCTTTTCAGTCTCAGGCAGCAGCAATCCCGCGTTCGGAAAGTAAGAACGATAAGGCTCGACGCGGTGGCAACCCGGATAGAAATAACGTCGCGCCAGCACATTCTCCGCCCACAATACCTGCTGCAGCTCGTCTCGGCTGAGTCCGGCTGCGTCTTCGTCGATTTCGAGAATCAGGTACTGATAGTTGCACTTCTCGTTTTCGTCATACGTCATGAACCGTATGCCGGGTAACGCCGCCAGCTGACCCCGGTACTGATCGTAGTTCCGGCGATTGATGGCGATGAATTCGTCCAGGCTTTCGAGGTTCGTAATTCCCATCGCCGCCGAGACCTCGTTCATCTTCCCGTTTGTCCCGATGTAATCGACATGATCATAGTAAGTGAACCCAAAATTTTTCATCAACCGCATCTTTCGCGCCAGCTCGTCGTCGTTGGTCACGACCGCGCCGCCCTCGAGCGTGTTGATGAACTTCGTCGCGTGAAAGCTGAACACTTCCGCGCCGCCGAAACCACCGATCATTTTTCCCTTGTACGAGCAAGCGAACGCATGGGCCGAATCGAAGAGAAGTTTCAGGCCACGGCGCTGCGCGATCTCTGCGAGCGCATCGACGTCACACGTCTGGCCCCACAGGTGAACGCCGAGAATGCCGGTTGTGAGTGGCGTGATCATCCGTTCGACGCTGGCCGGGTCGAGCGTATGCGTCTGAGGATCGACGTCGCAGAAGACGGGCGTGATCTCCTGCCACTTGAGCGCGTGAGCCGTCGCGACGAAAGTAAACGAGGGAACGATGACCTCGCCTTTCATTCCTAAGGCACGAATCGCGATCTCGAGCGCGACAGTGGCGTTGCACATTGCGATGCAATGGCGCACTCCCGTCAGCTCAGCTATCTGCTTTTCGAGTTCCTGAACATATGGGCCGGCGTTTGTTAGCCAACGACGATCGAGAATGTCGGCAACGCGCTCCTCGAATCGCTGCCTGTCGCCGATATTCGGCCGGCCGACGTGGAGTGTTTCAGTGAAGGCTGGACGGCCACTGAAGATCGCCAACTCATTCACGATAGATGTTTGTTGCATCACTGTTTGTCTCAAAAGTCAGCAGTCGAGAGTCAATAGTCAAGAGTCAGCAGTCGGGAGTCAGTAGTCGAGAGTCAATAGTCGAGCTTGGATAGGGTACTGACCCTATCCAAGTGCATCAATGGTTTCCAAGCATCACTGGTTTGCAAGTGCATCACTGTTTCTTTCTGCACACCAGCAGGAACAGATTGATTTGAACGCCGTAGTAATCGTCGCAGCAGAGACCGACTGAGAACGAATCAAAGAAAGGCGAGAACGTTTCGATCAGCTCGGCCTTTGACTCAAACCGCCTGAAGACGTAACCGTTTCTCAAGCCCCACGGATCGTTGCGAATCTCGACGTGACCATCCGGCAGCTCAGTGCAGCCCTCGAATATACTGCTGCCCGCCTCCGGCAACGTCGCCAGCAACGTCGCGCCCGGCTTCATCACTCGACTGTACTCGACGAGGTTGTCCTGAAACGTCGTTCCTTTATCGACGTAGTAACAGGACGAAGACGCCAGCACATAATCGAACAGATTGTTTTCGAACGGAATGGCTGAGTTTGTTCCGAGCTTGAGCGTAGCGTTCATGCCCAGCGAGCGGGCGCGCTCATTGCCGAGCGTGATGATATCTTCCGTTATCTCCACGCCGTAGACATCAAACCCCGCATTTCGAAACAACGGCCAGTTGCGACCATCGCCAAATCCAACATCGAGGATCTTCGCGCCGCGATACCTGCTCTTGTCGAGATTGAGCTGCGGATACTTACCGAGGAGCGTACGGATCACCCACTCGGACGGATAAACGTGGTCCGGGTTATGGCTGACATGGAATGCGGTATAAGACTCCTTAACGTCCTGCACCGTCATTCTTCGTTCTCCCACGAGGCGACGGCGTACCCAAATCCCGCGGCGCCGAAGCCGTTTCCGTTGTAGAACATCAGGTGACGATCGCCAGCTTCAGCCGTACACGGATAAGTGACCATCTTCGAGTCCCATCCGTCTTCAGAGACGTCGATGCCGGCGAGGCTATCGATGCGTTCCCAGTCGAGTAGATTCTCTGAGCGCGCGTAGCCCATCCGGTATGCGTCTCTGCCGTCCCGAAAATCGTCGCTGCCGCGATAGCAGAACCACATGTGATGGACGCCGTCTTTGCTGATCATTGCCGGTCGAGCCACGGCCTCACGCTCGTGCCGCGGGCTGACGCAAACACGATCCGTCTTGCGCCACTCGATCCCGTCTTCTGAAACGGCGTGCTTGATGTGATAGACAGGCTCCTGCGCGTCGCCGACACGCAGCCAGTCGAACACTTCCGTGTAGAACATGTGCAGCAGCCCGCTATCTTCGACGATCCAGAGCGAGCCGACCGAGTACGGTTCGCGAGCGGAACGGTCCAGCACCGGGCCTTCAAACATCTTTCTGAACGTGGCTCCATCGTCATCGCTGACAGCGAGGCCAACGGCATTGTGATAGGGAACCGACGTGCCGTGATACCAGCCGAGATAGTACATGTAGACTTTACCATCCGATCCGCGACGCACGTGGTTCGGCATCAGTCCGTGATTGTCGAACATGCCGTCACGGCCGAGCTCGAGGATGGGTTTTTCGTTAAGGTGCAGCACCCGCTTCGGGTCGTTGATATCGAGATCGACGAACGTTGTCAGTCCGAGGGTCCGGCGTGGCCTGGTCGCAAAATAGACGCGGAAGCGGTCGGGAAGCACCAGCACGGTAGGAACCTGTGCGTGGGAATTCATCCATCCGAACTCTCCGGCCGGCTCAAAAATTTTGCCCTGTTTGATCCATTTCATAGATCTCTATATCATCCAGACTGCACAGTTGTGCGATACGTAATTATTGGGAGTTTTCATTGATATTCAGAGTTTTTGCCCTCGTCAGCCTGATCTGGCTTCTCGGATTCACACCTTCTGACGCAGGCGGCGTTAAAGATACCTCGATATCCGCCATTACAACAACCAACGGCAAGATCGCATTCTCGTGGGATGCTCCGCCTGAATTTAAGGCCCATATTTACGCGATCAATCCAGATCAATCTAACGTGGTGCAACTGACCAGTGGAGCGGACCAGGAGTTTGACCCTGCCTGGTCACCTGATGGCCAGAAGATCGCTTTCAGTCGTTCACTCGCCGGCGGAGGCCGCAAGCTCTACGTGATGAACGCGGACGGGAGCAACCAGATTGCTATCACCAACGGTCCTGACGATAGCGATCCTTCCTGGTCGCCCGACGGCAGCACGATCGCGTATTTGAGTGTTACGGGCAGCTTCGAGCTCCGGCTCATCAATGCAGACGGGTCCAATCAAAGGGTTTTGGTCAGCAGATCCGGATTTCGCCAAAGTATAGCGGGGCCAGCAACCTGGTCGCCGGATGGAAAGAAGATCGCTTTCGCGGCGACCGATGGTTTTGATGGTGTGATCCATATTTACGTGATGGATAGCGGTGGGGCCAGCCAAACAGCTCTTACCAGTGGCACAGCCAGCGATGTCTCGCCTTCGTGGTCGCCTGACGGAGCGAAGATTTTATTTGTAAGAACTGGAACCAACACTCTGTTTGTGATGAACGCTGACGGTAGCAATCAGGTGCCTGTCACGAGCTTCGCCGGACAGCAGATATTCTCGCCAGTCTGGTCGCCGGACGGGCAGCAAATCGCGCTTCAGATCAGCTCCACGCCGGCGCGGGCTCCAAACGTTTTCGTCATGAATGCTAACGGCAGTGGCCTCACGCCGGTTACTGATAATACCGGCGTCAACATAGCCGCCGGTGTTTCCTGGCAGGCGCTGCACGTCGCG
>Ga0105249_10003350_pt1 | contig 13867 bp, 12 predicted proteins | sample KBSS44metaG_FD_81522 | JGI IMG/M metagenome (GOLD analysis project Ga0105249, IMG submission 81522) | Switchgrass rhizosphere microbial communities from Kellogg Biological Station, Michigan, USA - KBS S4-4 metaG | ecosystem: Host-associated > Plants > Roots > Rhizosphere > Soil | place... | reverse complement strand
GTTCATGCGTAGGTTTAGTTCCCATAGCTTTCCTTTCTATTTGTCTTTCCGGGTCAACTTTATTGCGTCAATCCCAATCTGGGGAAAATTCACATTCCAACCTTACGTCGAACGACGAAGGCCAGGATCGACACTCTTACCCACGAATTTTTAGTTGACCCGGAAAGTACCTCAACTTTGTGACAAAAAAGTGACGCCACTATCAGCGGCCGCGAGTCAGACGTCGCGAATTTGGAGCGCGAATGAGACCCGGCGCTTCCAGCAAAGGACGAGGCCTGTTGATTAACTCGACCACATGTTGCGCCGACTCCATAGCGCCTTCCTGCCATCCCGGCAGTTGCGAAACCTGATCCCCAGTGACGTAGAAGCGTCCATCCGGCCGCAACAACCGGGTGTAAGCCTTCGAATGGTCATCGCTGTTTGGATCCCAGTTGGCCCAACCACCGCCTTCGTTTTGAATGTTCTGCCACGCGATCGAGATTGCTTTGTCTGAAGGCACGACGCGCATGTCTGCAAACTCCGGATGAAGTTTGATCGCGGCCTTGCGCGCCTCAACGATCCGGTCGGCTGGTTTCATGTTGCCATACCTGATCGCATCCTGGTCGTAGTTGTAGACGCCCGTGAGCGTTCCGTTTTTAGTGAAGTAGTCGTACGACGGATACCACATCTGCGTGATCGGATCGTCAGTGTAGCTGATGCCGCCGTAAATCTGGTTCTTGTCGTTTTCCCAGAAGCGTTGATTAGCCTGCCAGCCGAGCTTGCAGGTCGGATCGTAGACACACGTCTCGACTGCTTTGGCAAAATCATCAGAAAAGTTGTTTTTGATCTTGCTGAGAATCGGCAACGGAACGTTGCTGATGCAGTAGTCGGCATTGATGTTACTGCGCTTGCCGGTCTTGCGATCGCGGACCGTGACGCTGACGCCTTTGGCGCTCGTGTCGATGTTCAGCACTTCAGTGTTGTACTGAATGAATCGACCGACTTTGTTTACGAAGCCATCGACGATCTTGTCCATGCCGCCGATGGGCTGAAAGAGTGTCGGTTGCCATTCGTATTCAAACGACTGGTAAAAGCGATGCTCCCAGAACTCCGAGCTGAGCAGTTCTCTGAGCGCCAGCTTTTCTCCGGGCTCGCACGGTTCACGCACAGTGATTACGCAACCATCGCGTGTCGAGCCGGTGTAGTCAAAACACGTTTCGCATTGCTTCTCGCAACTGATGCACTCGGAACAGTTCTTATTACACGTCGCACACTTTTGTTTTCCACACGTGGAGCACAACTTGTTCTCACCGAGATCTCCAAACGTCTTCAACAGACACAGAAGCCGGTTGCGATCGCCTTCGTCCATCTCCTGGTTGAGTGCTTTCTGATTGACGGCTTTTGCCAGCATCTCGGAGATGTAACCCTGAATGTCGTTGTAGATCTGACGGCGGACTTTCGGCTGGCCACCGAACGCTTTGCTCGTTTGAAACAAGTTTGCCATCGTCTCCATCACGTAGACCTCGAGAGCGACGCCGAGAACCTGACAGTAATGAAGAACTCTGCGATGATGATAGGGAAGTCGACCTGGTCCAAGATTGAGGTAAAGGCCCTCATCGAATTTGCAGACCTGGCGGAAAGTCTCTCCGCTTTCAGTCTTCTCTTCGAGGACAGTGCCGCGCCGTGCCGTGTGATTGCGACCGCCGGGTCTTTCGGTTAGTTCGATGATCTGTACGGTGTAGTTTGCTTTTGCGAGTTCGTAGGCCGCAGTGAGACCGCCGATGCCGGCGCCGAGTATCACGACTTTCTTGCCGGTTCCGGATCCGGTGGGAAGTTGGGGCGGACCTGCCCATGCTTCGGGCAGGTTGATCAGACCGAGCGCTGTCATCGTCTCGTACAGCGCTGCTGAGCCGCCCGCGACGCCGACTCGCTCGAGAAAGCGTCTTCGAGTTAAACCGTTCTTTTGTTTTGTCATTGAGCTCCTTCAAGGGGTTGGGAATGAGATAGCCCTGGGCTCGGGAGGTGAGACTTTCGCAGATTAACACGACCTGGTGAATGTGTGGCGTACTTTTTGCTAATACGCAGCACATCGAGGGGGAACGACTGCAATGCCATCACTTTGGAAGCTTGGCGGTTTGAGTTGGATTCAGTTAGCCAAACGTGTTTGGAAGGAAGTTCAGGAAGACAACGTGTTTGGTCGTGCAGCGGAGCTGTCGTACTACTTCCTGCTCGCGCTTTTTCCGTTTCTGATCTTTCTGACTTCTGTGATCGGTCTCGTACTTGGCTCGGGAACCGGCACGCGCCACATGCTCTTTAACTATCTCGCGCGCATCATGCCGCCGTCGGCGTTTCAACTTATCGACGCGACGATGATTGAAGTGTCAGCAGCGAGTAGTGGTGGGAAGTTGTCGTTTGGAATTCTGGCTGCGTTGTGGGCGGCGTCGAATGGACTCACGGCGATCACCGGGTCGCTCAACAACGCATACGATCTGAAGGAGACTCGATCGTGGTGGAAGCAGCGGTTGGTTTCGATAGGTTTGACGATGGCGCTCTCCGTTTTGATCATTGGCGCGCTGGTGCTGGTTGTTGCGGGTGGAAAGATCGCCGAGTGGCTAGCTGCACATTACGGTTTTGGTCCGGTTTTCCCCACCGCGTGGAAGATCGTGCAGTGGCCGGTGGTGTTTGCCGAGATGATCCTCGCATTCGCGTTGATTTATTACTTCGCACCTGATTTCCGTAAGCAAGCATGGCAGTGGCTTACGCCCGGCGCCGCGATCGGTGTGGTGCTGTGGCTGTTGGTCTCACTCGGCTTTCGTGTCTACCTGCACTTCTTCAATTCCTACAGCGCGACGTACGGCTCACTCGGCGCTGTGATCATACTGATGCTGTGGTTGTATTTTACGGGCGCAGCCGTCTTGATAGGTGGTGAAATAAACTCCGAAATCGAGAACGCCGCCGCCCAGCAGGGCGAACCCGAAGCGAAAGAGAAGGGAGAGAAGGCTCCCAACGAGAAACCGGGCTCCGTGCAGGCTGCGTAAAGGGAACTACTTCGCCGGGCGAAGGCGTGGATCAAACGCGAATGGTTGTTGGTCCAGAATGCGCAGTTCTTGTGTGCGTGGGTGCATCGGATTCAGAAGAACATTTGTACTATCCGGCAGAACGACACTTGGCACTGCCAGTCAGGCACGAAGATTTTGAATCTCACGTAACCAAGTGATTCTGAAGTATAGACTGCAGGCTGTCCCGGAGAGTTCCAGCGACCACCCGCTCGGCGCGCGCCTTCACCGTCAAGCGGAGGATAGCGCCCGTTTGAAAGGCGCCAAACTACACTCACTCATAAACTCCGTGGTCAATACGAATGAGTACGTCTTCTACGACTTTTGCGCCGCTACCAGTTCGCAGGAGTCGCAAATGGAACTTCCTGATTTAGGATTGGATTTGGTGATAGCAACCACTCACGCGCAAGCTCGGTGTCGCCGAATACGCGTTGAGCTAGTGCGGCGATTCCCGCTGTGCGAGCGACACGATCAGACTGTTCGGTACTAAGTTTCTTGACGCCACGCATGCTTGTAAGAGTTCGACGAGGGATTACTTCGGCCAGATCTGAATCTGAGAAATGTGTAAAGCGCTTGAGCCGCGCTATCGCAGACCGAGGTAAACCTTGCTCAACCTTACGTGCAAAGGCGATGCCGGAAATCACGTCTTTCCCGAGAACGGCCACGCCGCCTAAAGCTTCAACTGTTTCCTGCCACTCCATAAAGTCCGCGTCATTCTAAGGCAATGATGCTTAGAATCTATGGCATATGTGCCAATGCGTCAACACATTTGCCGAGACACACATTTACCGAGCGCAGCTTCGGGCTCAATGATCAATGCCGCGGCCGGTCTGCTGCCGTAATTCATCAATCCGCTTTGACGCCTCGGCTTTAGTGAGATTGGGATCGAAGTCTTTGCCCGCTTCTTCGCAAAGGGTTTGAAGATATGAACGATGTTCGCCTGTCATTTCTTCATCGCCGGTGACCCAGTCCTCCGGGTCTTTAATCATGTTCGAGTTTTTTGTCTGCAATACCCGCTTGACTCATAGCTACCTCCTGATTCAACCTTGCCAAGTCAGATTCACGAAGTTGTTTACAGTATTTCAATCGTAGGCCTGCGGCATTATGTGGAACCTAATCAGTTGGTTGGGAGTCTAATTCTCGAAGATGCGTAAGCTGATACCGCTCATTGTTGCATTGGTGATTGGAGCCAGCGTCGGGCTGGGGTCTTCAGAGCTATGGCTTCGCGCACGGACGTTACCCTACTGCAAAGTCGCGAACAATGCGGATTCCTATCACATGAGGTTCGTGCGCGTTAAAGCAAAGATCCACTTTGCGACAGGCGGCATGTATCTCTACGAGGACTGCGATCCAGTAGAAGCGCTGGCTGCTTCCGTGGATTTGGGAGTCGATCCGCTGGCCTCAGGTACCGGTTATGTGAATGTGTTGCTGCTATCTGGAGAGACTTCAACAGTGAAAGTTGCCGACGCAATCATCGAAGGAGAATTCGATGCTCATGCCTCGACAGGTTGCTGGACGCCGAAATTTCGCATCACCGCGCAGAAGATAGAGTTGATGTCGAGTATTAGGGATTACGTGCCGCCCGCCAGCGATGGCAACGATGTGCCATTGCGAGTCAAGCACTAGCTTTTAGTTGATCAACTATCTTTTGGAATCGTGTTATTCGCGTTGGATCGATCGTGTTGGACCAGAGTCCGTCGACTTTGAAGTATGAGCCGATGATGAATCCGTCAGCTTCCTTGTAGAACCGATCGATGTTGGTTTCGGTGATGCCTGAGCCAAGAAACACTGGCAGGTGGCAGTTGCTCTTTGCTTCCTTCACGTCAGTAACTTGCGGCGCCTCACCAGTGACGCTTCCGGTGACAATCACGCAGTCTGCACCCATGAATTCAACAGTCTCTGCTGTTTGACCAAGACTCACGTCCGCGGTGATCGTGTGCGCTGAGTGTTTCTTCTTCACGTCGGTCCAGACCTGGACGCGCTCCGCTCCAATCATTCTGCGAAAACGTAATAGCTTTGCAGCCGAGGCTTCGATTAGTCCTTCATCGGCGACGTGCGCGTATGCGTAACCTTCGGCGCGTATAAAATCGAGGTTCGCTGCGTGGGCGACCGCCATTGCTTCGATGTTTGCACCTGCGAGAAGTTGAATACCCACCGGCAACCGGCTCTCGTTTTTTACTTCAATGCCGATGGCCGTCATCGCCGCTACAATCTCCGGCCCGACCTCGCCTTTGAGATACGGCACATCGTGCATGTTCTCAATGATCACGCCATCAATCCCGGACTCTCTGTAAACCCTCGCCTCGTCCTTTGCCTGCCTCACCAACTCAGTGACAGTTTGCAAACTTCGCGGCGTCCCCGGTAACGCGCCGACGTGAATCACCCCGATGACGGGTTTGGAATGTGTGAATAGGGCAGTCATTTATCTGTGCGAATCGCGACAAATTCGCCAGTTTTGATCTGTTCCAGCGTTGCCTGCACTTTGGGTGCGAGTTTTATCACTAAAGGAACTTGGTTCGTTGGCAGATGAATAATAGCTAGTTGGCGTCCTGCGAGATTTTGCTGGTGCTTAAGGTTCTGATCGCTGGTTATGAAAACGTCAAACTGTTCCTCAGCCAGTCGCAGCAATCTTCCATTCGTAATTCCAGACCAACCTTGATCCTGGACCGTCTTGATTTCAAATCCAGTGAGGAGTCTCTTCAGCACGTGAGGCGTGCATTCGTCTAGCAGTATCTTCACTTCAGCTTTAATAGTTTACGTAGTGTCGCCCCAGAAAACTTAATGACGTCTAGTACTTGTTCGCGTGAGACAGTGGGAAAATTCTCCAAAAACTCGTCGACGGAAACACCGGCTTCCAGATTATTCAAAAGCGCATCAACGGGCACACGCGTTCCACGAAAAACCGGCGTGCCACCAAGGATTTCGGGATCGATGGTAATGGGAAGTGAGGCTATTTCGTTTTCCTGTATTACCAGTGACATTCTTTTAACCCCCTCAACTGTGTCGCTCATTGTAGTTTCCCGTTCATGACTAAACAAGCGAACTGTTAGAGACTATCAGCCGCTGATTGCTGTTGACAGTAAATACTGTCAGGAGTATAGTGCCGTCCCATGGCGATGAGCGTGCTAAAGGAAAAGGGCAGGAAGTATGTCGGGCTGCCGGAGTTTGCGCGGGTAAGTGGACCGCTCGTTGCCGATCTTCAGCTTGAGCAGCAGCGAGGCACTGTCACGAGCGTTCCCGATGAACGCACGATTCGATATTACCTTGCCGAAGGACTGATCCAGACGCCGGAAGAGAGGCAGGGAACTGCATCGGTCTTTAGTTACCTGAATCTCTTGCAACTGCTCACAGTGAAGAAACTGCAAGCCGAGCATTTGCCGATTCGCAAGATACGCGAGCTCGTAGCCGGCAAGAGTGAGCAGGAACTCGAGACGCTGCTCGGTGTGCGCGCTCCTTCGGGAAAAAATACTGAAGCGAAAAGCTATCTCGAGTCGTTGCTCGCCCCAGCCCCAAGCGCACCACCAACACAAGACGCAGCTCCACCGTCGCAACACCTCGATGCATCGCCACACTCATGGCAAAGAGTTGAAATCGAACCCGGGCTCGAGCTGCACGTTCGCTCTGATTACGCACCACCGGCAACAACCGGCAAGACGCGAAGCTTGCTGGAAAGAGCCATCCACAGATTACGCCGATTACGCGATTAGAAAGGAGTTCTAACATGGAGTATCCCAAGGTAGAGTTTTTCACCACACGCGCGAAGCTTGAAGCAGGACGAGAGCAAACTGTGGATGTGCTGATTCGCATAACACCACCGGCGCTGAGCCCGGACCCCAGTACGCGGCCAAACTGGAAAGGCCGTCCTGATCTGAATCTCAGTCTGGCCCTGGATCGTTCCGGCTCGATGGAAGGCGAGAAAATGGTCCGCGCACGTGAAGCAGCGATGTTTTGCGTCGATCAGATGTTGCCGAGCGATCGTCTCAGCGTCGTCACGTTCGACGATCGTATCGAGGTGTTATTTCCGAGTGAGCCGGTCACGAATAAGCAGGCGATGAAAGATCTGATCGCACGTGTCACTGCTCGTGGTTCTACGGCGCTGCACGAAGCATGGGTTCGGGGCGGTTTGACTGTCAGCGAGCGGATGCTCGATCAGGGCATCAATCGTGTGGTCCTGATAACTGATGGGCTCGCAAACGTCGGCATCACGAGTACAGACGAGATCGTCACGCAGTCGATGGGTCTTTACCAGCGCGGCGTAAGCACGTCGACGATCGGTATCGGCGCCGATTTCAATGAAGACTTGCTGATGCCGATGGCCCAATCGGGCGGCGGCAACGCGTGGCACGTAGTCGAACCCGGCGACATGCAGCACATATTTCAGACAGAGCTCGAAGGTTTGATCGCGCAGTATGCACACACAGTTTCGCTGTCACTGATTCCTGCCGATGGCGTTCGCATCGTCGACGTGCTCAATGACTTTGAACTGACTGAAACTGGGCGCTATCGACTACCGAATTTACAAGCCGGTTCACCGCTAGACATCGTGGCGCAGTTGAAAGTCGGAGCAGAAGACGCTGGCAGCCAGATGCGTCTACTCGATTTGCGGCTCGGTTTCACGCCGCAGGACGCAAAGCAGGCGGAAGTGTTGAAACAAGCGCACACGGTTGAATTCGCTTCTCAAACAGTGGTCGAGAATAGCCCAGTGAACGACGAAGTGATCAAAGCCGTGCAGTTTTTGATGAACGCACGCGCCCGAAACGAAGCGATGAAGCGTATGGACGCAGGAGACTACGCCGGCGCCGAAGCTGTGTTGGGCACTGCGCTGAGTGCGACACGTGCTGCATGTGCGGATTTCGCTGCCATGCCTGCAGTGATGGAAGAGTGTGCCTCGCTGCAAGACACCGCGTCGTCTCTGAAAGACCGGCTCAAAGACAAAATGAGTCGCAAGAAATTAGCCTACGCAGCGTACACGCGACAAACCGGTAAGCTGGACCGGTAATTAAAACGGGCGGCCCTCCGTGGGCCGCCCGTTTCAGTTGATACGTGAATTAATTGCTACTCGGGTTCTCGGCTTTATAGAAGTAATACTCCGCGGTGTAAGGAATCTGCTTCAGATCTCCGTCGACTAAACCAGGCTCACTCGGAGGCAAACCACCGGTCGTGTTTACACGCTGAATGTATGTGACCTTGGTGAAGATTCCGGAGCCTTCGGTGGTGAACTTCGAAAGCAATATCCACGCGACGGCGGTTGGATCGGGAGTGCAGCCGGTGCCGAGCACGCGACGACCTTCGACTATGCTGCCGCTCTTGCTTTCCCATCTTGGACCAGCGTAGTGACTGCCGATCTCACCAAAGTAGTTCTCCTCCGCAAACAAGCCGGCCTGTGGCGCTAACAGGTCCCACTTTTGAGTGATGAGATTCCATTTATAGATCTGTACGCCCTTCGCATAGGCGTGAAATGTGAGCTTGTTTCCCTCCGGAACGTTGATGCTGCTGCATTCAGCGGGCAATTCTGGACCGTTTGAGTTGTCGAACGCGAAAGCTGATGTTGTTGCGAGAGTAACGAGAGCAATTAGGACGAGAATGCGATACATGAGTTTCTCCTTCGAACGTATTTGCATAACCGAAGTGTGAAGTTGCTGAAGCTCGCCACGTATTACCAAACACAGAAAGAATAGTTTTACTCTTGTGCTACTTGTGCCTTTTGGCGGCCCTTTTGCGCGTTACATTTAAGTCCAGTACAGCTAAGGAGGGTCGTCCGTGTCGATCGCGTTCCGAAAGCCGCTCACTCTGCTGATCTTTACTCTCTGTCTTATCACGCCGGTCCTGGGTCAGTCCCAGGCAATCTCGTGTGATGGTGGCGGGATTAACCAGCGCACGCCTCCGAAGGAAGTAATCAATTACTGGCAGAAATGTCTCACCATTTTTGAAGAACGTGGCGACAAGAAGGGGCAGGCTCAAGCACTGCACTCGGTGGCGTATGTTCATGATTCCGAGCGTCGATACCAGCTTGCCGTTGAGTTGTACGAAAAGAGTCTCGCGCTGAGTCAGGAAACCGGCGACAGAAAACTGACGGCGTTGATCTTCAACAGTCTGGGACTGACCCATACGAACCTGGGACATTACGAGGTCGGCCTGGACTTCTATTTCAAAGCACGCGCACTGAGCGAAGAACTCGGCGACAAAGGCACACTCAACATGGCGCTGAACAACATCGGCACGCGCTATCTTGCTCAGGGCCGTTACGCCGAAGCACTCGACTATCTTCATAAAAGTCTCACCGTTCTCCAGGAGATGGGCGAGTCGGCCGATCGACGAAGTCTTGCTTACAAGTATCAAAACATCGGTCTCGTCTACAGACGTCAGGGCCACCTGGATCAGGCGCTGGCTTACTCGCGCAAGAGCCTCGATCTACTCGTGGAAGTTGACGACAAGTTTGGAATCGCGAATCTCCAAAACAACATCGGCGTGATCTATAAATCGCAGGGACAGTATGACGAAGCGCTCGAATGGTTTCGGAAAGCTCTGCCCGCGTATGAATCATTGAATGCAACGCCAGGCATCGCGCGCGTGTTGAATAACGTCGGTGATACTTATCGTTTGCAGGGCCGCTACAACGAGGCGCTCGAGCCGTTAATGAAGAGTCTTCGCTTGCGTGAGTCAGGTAAAGATCGCGGCGCCGTGACTCTTTCGCTCAACAATCTCGCGCGCTTGTACGAAGCGCAAGGCAAGTATGCGGAAATGCTGGAAGTGAGCCAGCGCTCTGCGAAACTCGCGGACGACATTTACAGTCGCGAAGAGATCTGGACCGCGCAGGACAACATCGGCCGGGCGCTTGTCGGCCTCGGCAAGCCCGCGGAGGCTCGCGACAGTTTTCTCGCGGCGATTAAGGGTATCGAGGCCCTGCGTCGTGAAGTCGCTGGTGGCGAACAGCAGCAACAGAGTTTTCTTGAGAACAGACTCTCGCCGTGGTTCGGCATGATCGACGTGCTTGTATCGCAACAAAAGTACGCCGAGGCGCTGACGTTCGCGGAACAATCGAAGGCGCGCGTGTTACTTGACGCGCTTCAAACCGGTCGCACGAACCTGCGCAAGTCGTGGTCTAAAGAACAGCAGGAAGCAGAAGAACGTCAACGCCTAAACCTCGTCACCCTCAACTCGAAGCTCACGACGGAGAGTCGTAGCGATAAGCCTGATGCTTCGCGTGTAGCGGAGTTGAAGAGTGCGGTTGACAAGGCGCGGCTCGAGTACGAAGACTTCGAGACGCGGCTTTACGTCACGCACCCTGAGCTCAGACTGCAGCGTGGCGAGACGCCGATCGTCAAAGCGCAGGAACTGGCATCATTTCTGCCGGATGCTTCGAGCGCGTTGCTTGAATACGTAGTTGACGATGACAAGACGTTTCTGTTTGTCGTTACGAAGAAAGCAAACGATGCTGATGTGCGCGTCTACACTTTGCCGTTGAAGCGAGACGAGCTGGCGAAGCAGACCGAGGCTCTTCGAAAGCAGCTTGCAGCACGCGATCTCGGTTTCCGCCCGGCGTCGTTCAAGCTTTACGAGTCGCTGCTCAAGCCCGCAGAAGCTCAGTTACGCGGGCGAACAAACCTCATCATCGTCCCCGATAACACATTGTGGGATCTGCCGTTTCAGACACTCGTCAACAGCGAGAATCGTTTCATGATCGAAGATGCGGCGATCAGTTATGCGCCGTCATTGACTGTGCTGCGCGAGATGACGAAGCGTCGAAAAGTCGAAGCCGCGCATGCGTCGCCGCCGACGTTGCTCGCGCTTGGCAATCCCACCGTTGGTAGTGAGACGTTGAAACGCGCGGCGCTGACGTTGCGCGATGGCAAACTCGAGCCGTTGCCGGAAGCCGAGCAGGAAGTGAAAGCGCTGGGACGTTTGTATGGCGCTTCGCGCAGCAAGGTTTATATCGGAGCAGAGGCGCGAGAGGATCGCGTCAAAGGCGAAGCGAGTGGGGCGAGGATACTTCACTTCGCGACACACGGAATTCTGAACAACGCATCGCCGATGTATTCACATTTAGCGCTGGCTGAAGGCGGTGCGGGTGAAGATGGATTGCTGGAAGCGTGGGAGTTGATGCAACTCAACCTGCATGCTGATCTGGTTGTGTTGTCGGCGTGCGAGACTGCGCGCGGGCGCATCGGTGCGGGTGAAGGAATGGTGGGGTTTTCGTGGGCCATGTTCATGGCGGGCGTGCCGTCGATCGTTGTGAGTCAGTGGAAGGTTGAGTCGGCGGGCACGCGCGATTTGATGGTCAACTTCCATCGTGGGTTAATTTCATCTGGCGCGAAGTCAGCAGCGCTAAGACAGGCAGCATTGAAAGTGATGAAGAACCCGGAGACGAGTCATCCGTTTTACTGGGGTGGGTTCGTGATTGTTGGTGATGGACGTTAGACAGGATTTACAAGATTTTTCAGGATTTACAGGATCTTATCTTGTTAATCCTGAGAAATCTTGTAAATCCTGTCTCCGACTACCGTAGTTGCCGCAGCAGCTTCCTCACAATCTCAGACTGCGGATTCGCACGTTGCAGCAATCGCAACTCCTGCTCCGCTTCGTTCAGTAACCCCGCTTTCGCATACAGCAACGCAAGCGTCAAGTGCGACGATCCATAAGCTCGCTTCGCCCTTGAGATCTCATTGAAGCTTCCCTGGTCAATCACGCGGAACTTTGCCTGCGGTGCGGGCGGACGCGGCACAGTCACCTCCTGACCATCCTTAACTGCTTTGACCTGCCACGAATAAACTTGCCCTCGCGAAAGCGGTTGCGTCGAGCTCCACGAGAGCGTCGTTAGCTCCGGACTCGCCACCACTCGCTTAAACTGCTCGTCGTATACTTCAACGAGGTAGCCCGTCGCGCCTTCCAGCCTGGACCATCGAAACGCTGGTCGATCACTCATCAGCACGACACCGGCAGGCGCAAGCACAGAAAACTCTCCCTTCTCATTCGCACCCATCAACGAGCTTGGCGGCCGCGTCAGTCCCTGCAACTGCGACGATCGCTCGATCCGTTGCGAAGTGAGCGTTTTTCTCAAAAGTTCCTGATACGACGGCGGCAGGTTCTCAGCTCCTGACAAATTGCCTTGCTGGTCCAAGCTCAACACACCAGCACCGTCATTCAACTGTGCGACGACCTGCGCCGGCTCAGGTTGTACCTCCACTGACGGCGTAACAAACGGAGACGGCTGTAACGAAGGCGCAGGCGCGACAACAACCTCGCGCCGTTCTTCCTTTGATGTTCGCCAGACAGCCCATCCGATAAAGCTCAACAACAGTATCGCGAGTGCCGCTGCCCCAAACGCCGGCACGGGCGAGACTCTAAACAACGAAACAAACCTCTGCCGCCATGACTCTCTCACGACAGTCACAGCGCTCGCCGGCCCATACTCACGATCCAACGACGGCGCGATCTGATTTCGAAACGAACGCAGGTCATCCACCGCGAACGCACACTGCTCGCAACTGCTCAGATGATCAGTCACAAACTGAAGCTCATCACCTGCCAGGTTCTTATCAACATACTCAGCCGTCTGCTCGCTTGTGAGATGCGCGCCAACATTCCTATCGAGGGCAAAGACTTCTTCACGCACTGCGAAGAATGCCGCATCAACATCCATCCCAGCCCCGACACGCTCCGTGCACGCTTCACACTCACCAAGATGATCGCTCGTCGCCAGCAGTTCCGCGCCGCGCAGGCGATTCTGAGAATAATCCTCAATCTGTTTTTGACTCAGGTGTTCCACAGGTTTTTCTTTTGAACCGCAACCGGGGTCCCGGCGGGCTTCATATTCAGAAGTTGACGAAAGTTGCAGCGTATTACCATCGTCTCAAATAAATCCTTTCAGCCGCCGCGCGAGGCGTTCGCGGCCCGATTTCCGGGCATTTATCACTTGTTGGCGCGTCAAACCGAGCAGCTCTGCAATGCGCGCGTCTTCAATCGGCAGCTCGTTCCAAAGCTCCGCGAGGCGTTCCGCCGTCAGCTCCAACGCCGCCGCAAGCTGACGAATCGTCGCGATGCCTATCGCGGGAAATAACGTGATGCAGCCAAAGCCACTCGCGTCTTTCAAGTTCAGCAACAACGCGGCGCGCTGATTCACGGGAAGCTGCGTTAACTCTTCCCACAGACGCTGCAGGAACATCTTCTTCTCGATCCGCCACGCTGGATCCGGATCCGGCGTCGCGGGATCGAATCCACCGTCGTCATCTTCCGTGAGTGACTCAACCGGCTGATCGCTGATGCCCTGAATCGCCGCCACCGCAGTTACTAATTCGTCGAACTCAATCGGGCCACCAGCGTGATCGAAGATGCTCGCGACAGTTTCCGCTAGCTCCTGTGCTTTACGAATGTGGGCTGCAACATCGGAAAGGTTGCGTACAGCAGCTTTCTTTTGTTGTTGCCAAACGGCGAAGCCGGCTAGCGACTTGCCGTTATCGTCGTCCCAGATAGCAAAGCCGCGCTGGCGTGTCAGCAAGTAATGCAGACGATTCTTGAGCGCGTGTCGTTCGGGAAACTGGCGTCGCATCCAACGCGCACACGTGCGATGAGCGATGATCGCCGCCATCCCACGCACGTCCGTAATCGGGTATGTTTCGGGAAGCTTACGAAAGCGCTGCAATTGCCCGACGAGTTGCAGCATCACGTCCTGGTGAATGTCGTCGGCTTCGGCGCGTTGCGTTTCCTGATGTGAGTTGAAGCGGAGTTTGAAACGAATGACGCCTTTGATCACGGGCTCAGCGTGGCCCGCGATCAGTTGTGAGAGAAGCTCGTCTGCATGCTCGTCGGTGGTCGCAGTTAAAAGAGGTTCGAGC